>Ga0208609_100033_pt1 | contig 81195 bp, 71 predicted proteins | sample SubbioR11_8A_Apr_FD_184813 | JGI IMG/M metagenome (GOLD analysis project Ga0208609, IMG submission 184813) | Serpentinite rock and fluid subsurface biosphere microbial communities from McLaughlin Reserve, California, USA - CR11_8A_Apr (SPAdes) | ecosystem: Environmental > Terrestrial > Deep...
GGGTTCGGGTTCGGGCTGCGGCGCAGGTTCGGGTTCGGGTTCGGGCTGCGGCGCAGGTGGCGGTTCAGGCTGCGGCGCAGGTCGCCAGTCGCCTGTGCGTAACGGCTCTTTCAGCCAGTCAGGTGTATACCTCTCATGCGAGTCCGTTAGAGCGTCCGCCTCACTTGCTGTAGCGAGCTCAGAGGTCTCGATCGGCTCTTGATAGAAGTCCTCGGTGGAAAAAGTGACCTGTTCTTCACGAACGCCGAGAGATCTTATCAAGCTGATCGTCAGCATTAAAACGGAAACAACCGCGAGAGCGAACGAGGCGAACAGTATAATTACCCAGACATCCATGTTTAGGCCATGGTGTCCAGTATTCTGTGCATCAGTCCCAGCAAGACCGACTTCACCGAGTCCCGGTCCCTTGCGTCAAGTGGAAGCAGCGGAATCGAGTCTTCCAGAGCGAGCTGTTCACGAGCGAACCGTATCAAATCCAAGTCGTCAGGAGCGACCTTGTTTGCGGCGACCACAAAGGGAACATCGGACATCTCTCGGAAGAATTGGATCATGGCGGCCGCATCAGAAAAAGAGTCGCTGTCCGAGATATCGACGAGAAGCACAAAGCCCAGCATTCCTTCGGATAGCGTCTCCCACATGAAGGAAAATCTTTCCTGGCCCGGCGTACCGAACAGGTACAGGACGACGTCTTCCGAGATGGTGATCCGGCCAAAATCCATGGCAACGGTGGTCTCTCCGCGACCTTCACCTGAAACGTCGGAGACTTGCCGCTCGGTTGAGAGCACGGTAATCTCACTGACCGACTTTATGAAGGTTGTTTTTCCGGCGTTGAAAGGCCCGGTGATTACGACTTTCACTGACTGCATCAGGTCACGGATCTCCTTATCACAGTTTATCGATACCTTCGATGATCTTGAGTAGCAACTCCCTGCCCACCGCTTTGTCACGCTGCAGCGATGCCGAGAGGGTTTGCTCTGTCAGTTTGTTCACGCTGGCGACGGGGCGCTTGCTTTCTGTCGCGCCCGTCAGTGCCGATATTTCGGCGCCGAGGCTACGGGTAAAGCCAGCACCCATATCTTCAACCGAGATATCAGCCATAAATGCATCAGTCGATATGACTCCCGTCTTAGGGGGCGAGAGTGGCTCGTCATCAGTGTCATCTGGAAGCTCTACCGCGTCCGGCCCCGTCAGATCCTCAAGTGACTCCAGGATGAAGGAGAGATCCGATGCCGTGTCCGTTTCAGTAACTGGAGCATCCTCTGGCTGCGGAGGCTCGCTGGGCTCTAAAAGCTCAGGTCCTGGCAGCTCTCCAAGGCCGAGAGCCATAAGATCACGCTCAAGATCCCCGGTGATAATCGGAGTGCTCATATAAGTCTCTGGCGTCTGCTCGGGCTGTGGTTCCGGCTCGAGCATCGCCCCAAGCGCCAGCTCAAACTCCGGTTCGGGCTCGGGTGTGGGCTCGGGCTCAAACTCCGGTTCGGGTTCGGGTGTGGGCTCAGGTTCAGGTTCGGGCTCCCACGCGGGCTCGGGTTCCGGCTCCGGTTCGGGTTCTGGTTCGGGCTCAGCTTCTGGTTCAAGCACGGGCACGGGCATCAGGACCGCACCCATCATCTCCTCAAGTACCGCAATGTCGGCCTCTGTGGGCGCCGGCGATGCGGCGAGAAACTCTGGCATTTCAGGTTCAACCTTGACGTCGACCCTCATCGCAGCTTCTCGCTCAGATTCAAGCGCGCGTAATTCGGCCTCTCTCTGGAGACGTTCACCACGCAAACGCTCAACCTCGTCCTCACTGGCGACCTCGAGCAGCCCCGCAGAGAACAGGCCATACATGATGCGCGCCACTTCAAAGTCGGTACGCTTTTTCTCTGCCGCAAGTTCGGCCACAGAACGAGAGCCATCTACGAGCAGCAGCAAGTTCCACTCTATCGGTTTGAGCGAGATTTCAAATGTGCCTTCGCCAGGGGCGGTGGCCATCTTGAAAACTACGTCCATGGACGGGATCTTCTTCTTGATTCGCGCCCACTCTTCCAGGCGACGGCTGCCCTCCATCACTACATTTTCAATCGAAACCGAGAGTCCAATGTCTTCGTGAAGCACCTCTGGAAGAAGCTCGAAATCGAAATCCCCATCGTCCCATCGCATCAAATCAAAGATGGTGTCCTCGATCTGCTCCTGGACGAATGTCTCTAATATCTTGTCGGTGATATAACCTTCATCGATTAGCACCTGGCCGAGACGCCTGTCGCCTCCCACTGGTCCCGAGGCAATCTCCAATGCCCTATTCAGCGCATTAGGGGTGATTCGGCCAGCCTGAACCAGACGCTCGCCCAGCGGCTCACCTCGCCAGTTGGATTGCGCGAAGAACACATCGCCGTCGCGAAACCATACCGACCCACGCGAGCCATCGGCACGCATGATTCGCAGCACACCCGTCTTCTTGCTGAAGTAAATCAGCTGGAAAACGTCGGGCAAGCTAAAGTCTTTTAGGTTTCCGCGAAGCGCCATCGGCTACTTTCGTACCCTTCTAGTATGATCCCTCACCAGCGAATTCAGCCGAGGATCGCGGCCATCTCGGCCGCAGCGGCCTTCATGTCGTACAAAACAAGTCCCACTTTACTGTCCTCGAGAGTAAGCGCGGTAAGCACTCCGCGTTCGCCCGCCGAGATTAAAATGACGTATCCACCTTCACCTTCGATGAAAACCTGTGTCAGATGCCCGCGTCCTAGCTCGGCAGCAGCTCGCTCGCCGAGACCAAGGATGGCGGCGGACATCGCACCTACCCTATCTTCCTGCATGCCTTCGGGAAGCGCGGAGGCCATCACGAAACCATCCATGCTCACTAGCGCCGCTGCCTGAATATCGGTTGACCTGATCATCAGGGCGTTCAAGGATGTCTCAAGGCGCTCTTCGCGCGTCGGTGTGCGAGGCGAAGGGGCAGGCTGTTGCGGTGCCACAACTGGCTCAGGCACAACGACTACCGGAGCCGCGATAATATCGTAATCCTCCTCTACTACCTCATCATCAACATCACTGATGAAATAGTCGTTGGTTCCGTTGTTCGCCACGCGGTGCGGCACCTCCCTGAATAACGTCTTTTGTTACAACAATTCGCCGGCAGAAGCCAAATGGGCGAAACGCACAGCTAGTCTCTCACGAAAAAGGCAGCTATAACAACCATTGTCCATGAAAGTGCCAGAGAGTGGCCACCAAAACCGTTAGACAACTACTCTGAGCACCTCCTCAATGGAGGTCAACCCCATCCTAGCCTTCTCAAAGCCGTCGTCACGAAGGGTTCGCATGCCTTCCACTATCGCTTGGCGTTTAATCTCATCTGCCGAGGCATGCTCGACCGTCATCCGCTCGAGCGTCTCGGACATCGAGAGCACTTCGTGTATCCCCATCCGCCCTTTGTATCCAATGTTATTACACTTCTTACATCCTTTTGCGCGATAAAGAGTCGGCAAGTTATCTGGCTCGAAATCAAAACCGACGCGTGTCAGCGCTGATACCTCCGGCGTGTAGGCCTCTTTGCAACTTGAGCACAGCCGGCGAGCCAGTCGCTGAGCGAGAACGCACGTTATCGCCGAGGCGGTCAAAAAGGGCTCGATTCCCATCTCGGTCAAACGCGTCACAGCCGAAGGGGCGTCGTTGGTGTGGAGAGTGGAGAGCACGAGGTGTCCGGTTAGCGCCGCCTCAATCGCAATGGTTCCGGTCTCCTTATCGCGGATCTCGCCGATCATCACCCTGTCGGGGTCCTGGCGCAAGATGGATCTAAGTGCGGCCGCGAAAGTCAACCCCGCCTTTTCATGCACCTGGACCTGTGAGAGTCCAGCAAGACGATACTCGACCGGATCTTCCACTGTGATCATGTTGGATTTGGGGTCGTTCGTTTCATTTATCGCAGCATACAAGGTAGTTGATTTGCCCGAACCGGTAGGCCCGGTCACGAGAATAGCTCCATAAGGCAGCTTCAGAGCGTCAAAAAGCCGATGCATATTGTGCTCGAGAAAGCCCAGATCCTTCAGTGACATCATGATAGAGTCCTTGCGAAGTAGCCTCAAGACAGCCATCTCGCCATTGACGATGGGTAGCACGGCAACACGGAAATCCACGCCCTTACCATCGAGTATGACCCCGAAACGCCCGTCTTGGGGTATGCGTCGCTCGGCGATGTCCATCCCCGATTGAATCTTCAATCTGCTGATGAGCTGCCGGTTCAACTTTTTGGGGCTACGCATGATCTCCTGACACACGCCGTCTACGCGAAACCTGACTCTCATCTCCCTCTCGTAAGGCTCGATGTAGATGTCACCCGCGCCTCGCCTTATGCCTTCGGTGACGATCTGATTGAGCAACTTCGCGACCGGAGCCGCGTCTTCTTCCGACTCAACCTCCTGCGCTCCGAACCCCTCCGTGGCATCCTCCAGATCGCCAACCATCTCATCGACGTTTTGCCTGGAGGCGGCGAAACGATCGATCGCGGTAAGCAGGTCGCTCTCTGCTGCCACGACAGGACGAACTTCTCGGCCGGTCACGATTCGAACGTCATCGATGGCAAACACGTTCGTCGGATCGGCCATCGCGACAATCAGCTCATCATCTTGCACCTTGATCGGCAAAAGCATGTAGCGCCTGGCCAGCTCGGAGGAGAAATTAATCGCGGCGTTCGGGTCTATCTCGAAAGCGCCGAGGTCGACGTAGGCCACCTTCATCTCTTCGGCGACTGTCTGTGCAATCTTCACCTCATCGGCAAAGCCCAAAGAGCTTATCGCCGATGTAAGGGAGGCGCTGCCCTCATGGAGAAGAGCTTCCTCCATCTGCTCGGCGGTGATCACGCCGGATTTCACCAATATCCTGGCAAGGCGCTTCGATGTGGCCGCGCTCATTCGATTACCTCGCCTGAGCAGGTGCTCGACAGCACTGACTGCGCGGCGGAGCGCATCAGATCGCGGGGGGCTTTGTGCTGCGCGGTCTCACTCCAGATGTCGATGGCGAGCGCAGCCTGATGCACGAGCATTCCCAGCCCGCCTATGGCAAGAGCTCCTGCATCGCGAGCCGCCTTGAGCAGGTCCGTTTCTCGAACGTTGTATACCATGTCGCAAACGATCTGATCCCGAGAGATCCACGAAACCGGAATCGGCGAGGGATCATCTTGAGCCATTCCCGTCGGGGTGGCGTTGATCAGCAATCTCGACTCTCTGATCTGCTCTTCGGCCTCGGAAACGTGAAGCGGCACTATCTCGGTTGATCGGGCATAGGGCATCAGGCGGTCAGCGAGCTCTTCGGCGCGCTCTACCGTTCGATTGACAATAGCGACTCTTCCGGCTTTCTCAAGGATGAATGCGACAGCGGCGGCCCCAGCCGCTCCTCCCGCGCCAATGATCGTGATGTTCTCGCCGCCTGAAGTGAATCGTGCTTCTTCGGCAAGTGACTCCACGAGCCCTCGGCCGTCAGTGTTGTAGCCGACAAGGCGCCCGTCCACACAGTGAACCGTGTTCACGGCCCCCGCCATCTTTGCGGCCATCGCCACCTCATCGCAGTACGTCAGCATCGCCTGCTTGAAAGGCATAGTGACGTTGAAGCCGACAAAGGGCAGCACCCTGATCGCTCGCAGCACCCGCTCGAGGTCGTCCTCGTGCTTGAGGCCCAGCGGCACGTAAGCCCAGTCAAAATCAAGCTCGCGATATGCGGCGTTGTGCATCGCCGGCGACAAGGAGTGATTCACTGGCATTCCCAGAATGCCCGCAAGGCGGGTCTTGCCACTGATCGGTTTACCCACTGGCATCTTCCCTCACTAGTACGAATTCTTTCGGCAGCTTACGACAGTGGCTCACGGCCCGCCAGTACCACCGCCTCTAAGCGCCGCAACAACAGGGTATGGGGAAGATCGGTTGCAGACAAGGGCCGGACGAGCACCGTCTTCATTCCCATCAAGTTGCCCCCCAAAACATCAGTGAATATCTGATCGCCGATTACCGCTGTACGCCGAGGCTCGGAATCTAGCATCGACAGTGCCTTTTTGAACGCGAAAGGAAGCGGCTTGCTCGCTTTCGCGACGATTCTGACACCTAACTTCTCGGCGGCAGTGATCGCCGAGGCATGCCAGTTGTTGGAGACGAGGCAGATGGCGAAGCCTTGATCCTCGACACCTTTAAGCCAGTCGATGATCCGCGAAGGCGCCTGTGTGCCATTTCGCGGTAGCAGTGTGTTGTCAAGGTCGATGAGCAGGGTATCGACGCCCTCGGCGTACAGGGCATCGAGGTCTACGCGCAGGACATCGGAGACATAGAGGTCGGGTACGAGCAGCTTCATTCGCCAGGGTTCCTTAGTGGTCGGGGACTCCATCGCCATCGTGGTCGTGCGCGCCTTCCGGTAGCGCATCGCCGATAATCTCATCGAGTCGCACTAACTCGCCGAGAATGAAAGCTTCGCGCTCTGTCATGCCGGCGGAGCGATAGATGGCGCGAAAGATTGCGTACGCATCGTGTTGCTCTATGGGATCGCGCCACTCAGCGCCTGCTACCGCAGCATCAGCCTGCTCGACGGCGGCAGGAGTGTCGCTCCCGAAAAGGTAGAGTAGCTGCGCATAGTTCATGCGCAATATACCGGAGCGCGGATTGTTCTCGACACCTTGCCGCGCAATATCCAGCCCTGTCTCAACGTATCCGCGCTGGGCGAGCATCCAGGCCGCCACATAATACGCATCTATGAACTGTGGATCAAGAGCGATGACCGCCTGCATGGTCGGCAGCATCTGGGTTTGCTCGGTTAGCGTCAAATCCTCGTAGTATTCGTGAAAGATCGGGTCCAGGCGATTCCAGAGAACCGCCGCTATGAAGGTTCTCACTCCTGTGAGGTACGCAAAGCCCGCTCGCCCGAGTGCGGCAGAATCCCTGGCGATGGCCAACGCCTGCCTATCGGCGGCGAACTGACCCGCCAAAAGCAGCGCGGCGAGCGCTATCACCACAGTGACCCGCGAAAGTTTCGAGGTGGCGGCCATGGTCATCAAAGATCCTTGCGCTCGAACAGCGAGGCGGCGACGAGAAGCGCAATAGCGCTGTAAGCGAGCCAGACTGCAACCATCGTTGCTGCGTAAGCCGCCGAGTAACCATCACCATGCGCAACCGGATTGATGACATTGAATGTATCGAGCGAGGGATAGAGCGTGTAAAAAAGCGTGCCCGGATCTACGAGAAGCGAGCGCACGTGTCCAACGAAGAGGAATGTAAGCGCAATGGCCGCAACGATCACAGGCCCGGCAACAGTGGCGACCGCGATACCCACCGCTGCAATCACGCTGGCCTCAAGCCAGATGGCAAAAACCCCAAGCAACACCCTCCACATGAGCACATCGTAGTTGATCCAGCCGATTGCAAGAGTGACCGCGGCTATCGCAAAAAGCGTCAATCCGACGACAGCGCTAATACCAAGCCATGTACCGAGAAGATACTCTCCCCTGCCAACTCCACGCGCCAGCAAGGGATAGAGCGTCCGGCGCTCAATCTCGGAGGGTAAACGAGTGGATGTGTAGGCGATCGTCACGACCATCGCGAAAACGTAGATGAGAGCGAGAGCGACCTCACGAAATACCGCCTCAACTACCCCCTGTCCGTAGCTCGGAAGAAATGGGATCGCGGCGGCCATGGCGCCGGCAAAGAGGAAAACGGAGTAGAACAGCTTGCGGTGCAGGGCATCGGCAATGATTGAGGAGAATATCGCAAATATCCGATAAGCCATCATGACACCCCGTTCGAGCCGGCGATCAGACGCGAAAAATACTCCTCAAGCGACTCCCGCCGAGGAACGAGCGAAATTACCCGAAACCCACCGTCATCCAACGCGTCAACGATGGCTCTGGTCGAGCCCTCGGGAATCGAAATCAACCAGCGGGATCCATCGTTTCCGATATCCGCGGCGATCGCAACTACCCGCTCCGGCAGATGCGAGGCATCCCCTTCGGCCGTGACAAGGACCTGCCCTGCCACCTTCAAGAGATCCTCGATATCCCCTTTCGCGGCGACCCTGCCGCGATTGACTATCGTAACCTCATCGCACACCGCCTCCACCTCGGAGAGTTGGTGGGAGGAGAGCAGCACTGTGATCCCTTCGTCGCGAAGGCCCTTGATCAGGTCTCGGACATCGCGCTGGCCAACCGGATCCAATCCCGATGCGGGCTCATCGAGGATCAGCACCTTCGGATCGCCGAGAAGAGCCTGCGCGATCCCGAATCGCTGAAGCATGCCCCGAGAGTAACTCGACAGCCGGTCTTTCCCCCGGTGCTCGAGTCCAACCTTAGAGAGCAACTTATCAGCCTGCGCTTCAAGCTGCGCCTTGGGCATCTTCAGGGTACGCCCAATCACTCGAAGCACCTGATTTGCGGTCAGGTGAGGTGAAAAGTACGGCTGCTCAGGCAGGAAGCCCGCATAGCGCCTGACCTCGGGGGCCGCCTCATAGCCGAGTATCTCGAATCGACCCGCCTGCGGGCGCACAAGTCCGAGGAGCATCTTGATCGTGGTGGTCTTGCCAGCCCCATTGGGGCCGAGAAGCCCGTGGATCGTCCCGGGTCGGACGTAGATCGAGATGTCGTTGACGACCTCCCTTACCGCCGAGCCGTTGCGATAGCTCTTGTAAGCCCCCTCAACGAGGAGCGCAAACTCCCCTCCTTGCAGGCTGGAAGCGCTTGTACTTGTGTCATTCAAGGTGACCACACTGGTGTCTGCGTCTTGTGAGATTGCCGATGTCATCTACCGAACACCCTCCTCGATTCTTCTCTGGCCGCCCGATGCTCCGCATACGTCCTCGTAAAAGTATGCGAACCATCCGGTGAGGTCAAAACGTAATAGAGGTACTCCGTGTTGGCCGGTCTTATCGCCGCCTCGATCGATGCGATGCCAGGGTTGGCGATTGGTCCCGGCGTAAGGCCATGATACCTGTAGGTGTTAAACGGACTGTCGATCTCGAGATCCTTGTACCTCAAACGAAATCTGTTGCCAGGCAGCACATATTCTATGGTTGCATCGATCTCAAGCCGCATGTTTTTGGCCAGCCTATTGTATATCACGGATGCGACCGTTGGCCGCTCTGCGGCGACCTTCGTTTCTCTCTCGATGATAGACGCAATGATCACAATGTCTTCCACCGTTTGCCCGCGAGCCTCTGCTGGACCCATGTCGACGGCGTCCATCTCTTTATCGAACTGCCGAAGCATCATCGAGATGACATCGCGCGCTGTAGCTCCCTCTGGGACCCTGTAGGTTTTTGGAAACAGAAAGCCCTCAAGAGAGTCGCCAAAAGCTCCGACGAGATAGGGGTGCTCTTCGGCGAACTCAGGTGCACCGTCTTTCGCCAGAGCGAGAAACTCCTCAGATGGAATCCCAGCCTCGGCCTCAAAACGCTCGGCAATCTGCTCAATGATGAAGCCCTCGGGAATAGTTACCGTCGCAAAGCCTATTTGAGGGCCAGCCTTGAGCTTTCCGATGACGCTATCGTAGTCCATGCCGATCTCAAATGAGTAGGAACCGGCCTTGAGCTGGCCGTCAGCCTCGGCAAGGCGTGAGTGCACCCTGAACATGTTGGGATTTTTTATCACTCCGGCTTGCGCGAGCTCGTTTGCTATCGATGCGGTGCTGGCCCCGCGCTCGATCTCCACCATGGCGATTTCGCCGGCTTCCAGGTAGTAGAGGGGCGACTCGGCGCGAAACAACGTGTACCACACACCGCCGGCGCCAAGCGCCAGGAGCGCCAGCATCACAAGCGCGATACCGCCCAGGCGCTTTTTTCGGCGAGCGCCTGGAACGGGGTTAGCGGCCCTCCGGCCGGATCTTCGGTTCATCTATCGGTCTCCTAAGTGCAATCAAGGCTATTAAAATACGTCTGGAGCACTATCGCGGCAGCTACCATATCAACGCTTCCACGACGCTTTTTCGCCGAGACACCGCATGCTCCCATCTGCCGATTCGCCTGCGCCGAGGACAGACGCTCATCCTGAAACACGATATCTACAGGCAAGTGTCGGGCCAAAATCTCGACCTCGGCGCGAACGGCCTTCGCCTGGGGGCCCTCTTCGCCGCTCATTGTAAGCGGCAGACCGACTACCAGCATAGCGATGGAGTACTCGTCGATGATCGCGTGCAGGGGCGCCAGATCGCGCGAGAGCGGGGCAGCAAGCACCTCAAGCGGTGTCGCAATCCGGCTGCGGGAATCCCCTAGCGCGACTCCAACCCGGCGATCGCCGATATCCAATCCCAGTATCCGCATCGCTTACCCGCGGTTTGGCGCAAGCGTCTCGCGAGCGAGCGCAAGCGCCGAATCGATCCCCGAGGCGTCCTTCCCTCCGGCCTGCGACATCGCAGGCTTGCCGCCCCCTCCTCCTTTTACGGCAGGCGCGATCGCTTTTATGACCGCGCCAGCGTCGAAGCCCGCAGCAATCGCAGCGGAGCTGCCTGCCGCAAGCAGCAGCGGGGCGCCGGTTTCGGGATCGGCGGTGGCCAGCACCGCTGCGCCGGAATCACCCGTGTGCGCCTTCAGGCGATCCCAAACTTCCCTAAGTCCATCGGATCCCTGATCAGGAACCCTCGCCACGATGAGCTGATAGCCTGCATCGATAGCCTCGGCCACCATACGCTCCAGCTCTTGGTCGGAAACGCCTGCTCCTGCAGCGCGCTTAGCAGCGGCTTCAGAGTCTTTTAGCCGCGCGATTAGGGCACTGATGCGGTCGAAAACATCGTGTCGGGAAACGTTTAGCAGCCCGGCAACACGCCTTAGCTCGCTGCCATCGCTATCGACGAGGTCGAGTGCGTCAAAGCTCGTAACCGCCTCGATGCGACGCAGGTTCGCGCCAACCGAGCTTTCCGAGACAATTCTAAGCAGGCCAATCTCGCTCGTTCTGGCAACATGCGTGCCTCCGCAAAGCTCCTTGGAGAAGTTACCGACTTCAAGCACGCGAACAAAGTCCTTGTATTTCTCGCCAAACAGAGCGGTGACTCCAGATTCACGTGCCGAGGAAAGGGAGGTCTCATAGGCCCGAACCGGATGGTTCTCCATGATCTTCGCGTTTACCATGCGCTCAACCTTGGCCAAAACTTCAGCTCCAGGCGCCTCGAAGTGCGTGAAATCGAAGCGCATTCGCTCGGGTGCGACGTATGATCCCGCCTGCTTCACATGATCTCCGAGCACGAGGCGAAGCGCCCAATGCAGGATGTGAGTCGCCGTGTGGTTCCGGCGGATGCGCTCGCGCCGCGGCATATCGATAGAGGCCTTGACCTTGTCACCTGTAGACAGACTCCCATGCGCAACGGTACCAACATGCACCGTAATCTCTTCTAGCGGAAGTCGGGTATCCGTGACCTCGAAACTCGCGGCTCCGTTTTCCGCCGAGATCAAAACACCGATGTCTCCCACCTGGCCACCTTGCTCGCCATAGAACGGGGTCCTGTCGAGAACGATCTCGGCGGCCTGTCCGGCGGAAACCGTCTCGACCCGCTTGCCGTCGCTGACGATCGCGATCACCGTCGCTGTAGCCTCATCCTCGCTCCAGCCGACGAAATCAGTCGCACCTGTCTGTGACAGGACCGCTGCGTACTCTTCGGCCATCCCCGCCCACGACTCGTCTTTGACCGCCGAGCGAGCACGCTCGCGCTGGGCCGCCATCTGTGTCTGAAAAGACTCCATCTCCACGGACATCCCCTGCTCGGCGAGTATCTCGGCGGTCAGCTCGATCGGGAAACCGTAGGTGTCATGAAGCAAAAAAGCGGTGCGCCCATCGAGAAGCGAGGACCCGGCCGCGCTCATCCTCTCGGCTTGCTCGCCGAGCAGGACAAGCCCCTGTCGCAGGGTCTCGGAGAAACGGGCCTCCTCTGCCCCGCATATCCCGGAGATGAGCTCGTGGTGCTCGACAATCTCGGGGTACGCGGATCCGAAGCGGGCAACCGTGGTGTCCACCAGGCGCTCCATCAGCGGCTCTGACCTGCCGAGAAGTCGCGCGTGCCTGACCGCGCGCCTGAGTAGACGGCGCAACACGTATCCGCGGCCTTCGTTCGATGGCAGCACTCCGTCGGCGACCATAAAGGTAACCGCACGAGCGTGGTCGGTCAGTATCCGCAGCCCCTTGTCTGTCTTCTCGTCGTGACCGTAGCTCGCACCGGTGAGCTCCTCTGCGACGGACATTATCGCTCGCAGATCGTCGGTTTCGAAGTTCGAGGGAACCTTTTGCATGATCGCAGCAACGCGCTCAAGGCCCATACCGGTGTCGATGCTCTTATTCGGCAACGGGGTCAAAACGCCGTCCTCGTCGCGATCGTACTGCATAAACACGAGGTTCCAGTACTCCAGAAAGCGGTCGCAATCACACCCGGGTAGGCACTCCTCGCTGCCGCAGCCGACCTCTTCGCCCTGATCGTAGTAGAGCTCGGAACATGGCCCGCATGGCCCCGTGGGTCCTGCCGACCAGAAGTTGTCCTTCTCGCCGAGCCGGACTATCCGATCGCCCGGCACACCCACTTCCTCTCGCCAAATCTTCGCCGCCTCATCGTCATCCTCGAAGATCGAATACCACAGGCGATCCGGGTCCAGCTTGAGCACCTCGGTGGAAAACTCGTAAGCCCACGCACACGCCTCGCTTTTGAAGTAATCACCAAAACTGAAGTTGCCGAGCATTTCGAAGAAGCTGTGATGCCTGCCCGTTGCCCCGATGATCTCGATGTCTGTAGTTCGCAGGCATTTCTGGCATGTGACCGCCCTTTTAAATCCCAGATCCTTCACTCCGAGAAAAACGGGCTTAAACTGCACCATACCGGCGCTGGTGAAAAGCAACGAGGGGTCATCGGGCACAAGGGAGCTCGAAGGCAAACGCCTGGCTTGCTTCTTCTCGAAAAATGAAAGGTACGCCTCGCGAATTTCAGCGGATTTCAATTATTTGCGCTCCTCATCGGTTACATCATTCACACTCGCTTCGAGAGCTTCGGCGGCCTCGTTCGGCTCATCCGAGTCATCAGGCTCCGACTCGCAGCTCGCCTTGCGGAAGAGCGCTCCATGCTCGGTAGCCAACTGAGAGTCAGTATGCTTCTCAAAGTAGTACACAAAAAGTGCGCTAAGTATACCTGCAACCGGCATCGCAAACAGCATCCCGACAAACCCTGCTACCTGTGCTCCCACGAGGAGCGAAAATATGATGAGTGCGGGATGTACATTTATCCTGTCCGACATGATGCGAGGCTGCAAGAACAACGATTCCAGCTGCTGCAACGCCACAATCCACAGCACCGCATAGAGCACATGCATCGGGCTGACGAAGGCCGCCGCAATAGCCGCAACAGCGCCGCCGACTATCGGTCCGAGGTAAGGGATCAGGTTGGTGATGCCTGCGATCACGCCGATGATCGCCGCATAGGGCACGCCCAGCACCTCAAGGCCCACCCAGGTCAATACACCGACAATGACAGCGATGGTGCCCTGCCCGCGCATCCACCCTTCAACTACCCTGGTGATGCGACCAAAAACCTCGGTGGCGTCCTGACGCCCCTCAGCGCCGCCGGCCAACCTCAATATCTCATCCTTGAATATCGGAAGGTCTCGGAGGACAAAGAACGCCAGCACCAGAGCAAGGAATAGATTGATCACAAACCCGACCGCCCTGCCGCCAACGCCGAGCACTCCTGCTGCCAGCATTCGCGACCAGTCACCAAGCTGGGCTGAGATTGTATCCCTCGCCACGAGCACAGCGTCTCTCAGCCAATCAGGAATAGCCATATCGGTATATTGAGCCTGCAACCTGAACCACAGCTGGCTCGCGTATTCGAGATATTTTGGAAACGCCGAGATAAACTCTCGTGCCTGCTCTACCAGGGGTGGAATCACAAAGAGCCCCGATAGTGTCAGCACCGACGCGGCTATCAGGTAACAAATGCCGATGGCCTTCCCTCTCGACAGTCCATTGGCGGAAAGCCTCGCGACCGGCCTTCGCAACATGAAGACCACCAGGGCGGCAACGACAAAGGGAACCAGGGCGGCAGAGATTCTCGCAGCCAGCCAGATGATACCTGCAGCAAGGATCGCCGCGCCGATAAGAGCCCAGATAAGCAAGGCCCCTCTGACTAGCGATTCACGTTTTTCAGCCATCATGCGCTCATCAAACCTCTCTAGCCGTATTCTCCCGAATAATCTCGAGGGCACGGCGTAATATTCTCGAGACCCTAATCTGCGACACCCCGAGATGAGTTGCTATTTCACCCTGAGTCATTCCCTTGAAAAATCGAAAAAATACAACCTTTCGTTCCAGCGGAGTTAGCTTCTTGAACGCAAAAGACAGCACGTTCCTGTCCTCGATTATCCTTACGATCGAGTCGTCCTCTTCAGCTTGATCCACATTATCCAAATCCTCGGCTTCATCCGTCAGCCTGTCAATGTCCAAAGGCACAAAATTATACGCCTCAGATATCTCCATTGCCTCCAAAACCATCTCACTTGATACTCCGAGGTAAGCTGCGATCTCGTCTATAGTCGGGGATCGCTGATACTCCTGGGTCATTGCATCAACGGCATAGTTGACCTTTAGTGAGAGCTCTTGCAATCGCCGAGGAACCCTGACTGCCCATCCCTTATCGCGAAAGTACCGCTTTATCTCGCCGATTATCGTCGGCGTGGCATAGGTCGTAAACTCCACCGGCCGGGTGAGGTCGAACCGGTCAATAGACTTGAGTAGGCCGATCGTGCCGACCTGGATAAGATCGTCCAAAGGCTCACCGCGGTTGATGAACCTGGTAGCCAGATAGCGCACAAGGCCCAGGTACATCTCGACAAGCTCGTCTCGGGCATCTTCGTCGCTGTTTTCGCGATAGCGAGTCAAGAGCACGCGCGTGAGTTTCCGATCCCAGGGCTGGTACCTGCCGCGCGATTCCCTGCTGGAACCCTTACCTCTCCTCATCGCCCGGCTCCACCGGCAAGTTCTTCGCAATCCGCAAATGCTCACCGTCTAGATCGGTATAGATCTCAAAGCGGTCACAGACAGATTGAAGGATGAAGGTGGCGTAAGCCGTGCGGCGCTCGTCTTCCTCATCGGTGGCTCGAATCTCGTTTCCGAGCCGCACTCTTATTTCGAAGCAGTCGACTCCTCGACTGAACTCAAGCGTGACCTGACCTTCGTACCCCGCGCACTCGGAGGCGTAGACGAAGACCTCCTCGGCAGCTATGCGCACGTCCTCCACGCCTTCGTAAGAAAGACTAGTCCGACTCACCAACGCCGAGGCAGTCATCCTGACCGTCCTCGCGTACTCGGGTGCGGCGGGAAGCGTCAGGGTAATCGTGTCGTGTCGCATTTTTCCTCCGATGGTCATGCTGGTTGCGCAGCGAGCGCGATGGCCCTAGCGCCCTTTCCTCCAGCGACGCCACTTCATGATCGTGCCGAGAACTCCGCCTCCGAAAGACGAAAGGGCTTCCATTGGGGCATTGACCGCTTCCTGAACCGCATGCGTCGTCGAAGCCACCTTATCGCTGACGCTCTCGAATCGGGAGACCACCGCGTCGATCCTAAGTAGCTCGGCGTTAATGGCGTCAAGCGTAATGTCGGCCTTGTCCAACATCGGAACTAGGCGTGAGCGGATATCTTCGAAGCCTGCCTTGAGGGAGCGCATAAGCCCCACGGCTACCCAAAGCGCCCAGCCGGCCATGCCGCAGAGAAGAATGGCGACTACCAGCAAAACGATCTGTAGTACCTCGGGGGCTTCCACAGGACAACTACTGAGTCGCCCGGAGAATTTCGCGCGTGATGAGGCTCTCGTCGACGTAGCCGCTATAGCGATGCGTAATGTGACCTTGACCATCGACGAACACTATATAGGGAGTATGGGTGATGTTGAGGTTGCCGCTCGAGATGAGTCTCGCGACCTTTTCGGTTGTGGGATCTTCGAGCAGCTCAGGCTTTGCGGTGATCTCACCGACCGCGTTTGTCACAACGTATTTGCCGACATCAAACGCGATTAGATCGATGAGGCCGCGGTGATCGGCCAGTGCAGCATCGATCGCCGAGCGCTGGTCATTCGTTGTCAGCTGAGTGGTGTCGTAGAAGAAAATCAACATCGGCTGCTTGGTCTCGACGCGGTCCAAAATCTCCTGGGGCACCAGAGTATCATCGGTTGGGAAAGGCACAAAAGCCTGCTCTGGACGTGGAGAGAGTACGTTCCCTTCGGCAGCCTCAGTCCCTTCCACTGGAGCCACAGGGGCCGGGGCCGCTGCGTCTGGCGGCGGCTGATCGGCTGGAGGCTCCTCAGCCGGAGCACAGCCAGCGACAACTAGCGCTAACATTGCTACAAGTACTACTGCAATAAGTCTGCTCATCTGCTTCCTCCGTGCTGATGGCCATATATAGGCCCGCCTTGTACGTGGCCGACGCGGTGAACCTGCTCTCGCAGGTGGGTGCCCGCACCGCAAGTTTTCAGCTTCCCCCTTTTGGTGGGGATCCCTGTCTGCCGCGGAATGGTGAGGCTCCCTATTCTGAAGTGTTGGTACGACCGCTATATTGCCGGAACCACGCGCAAGGCGAAGCCCGCATATAGTTTACCGCCCAACTCTCCTTTAGTCGACCCTTAGGTGAACCTCGTTCAACTGCCGCGGCGACACCATGTCCGGCGCGCCGGTAAGCGGGCACGCGCCCGACGAAGTCTTGGGAAACGCGATCACGTCACGAATGGAAGTGGCGCCTGCCAAAATCATCACAAGCCTATCGAAACCAAGCGCGATTCCGCCGTGTGGCGGCGCACCTAGCGACAGAGCTTCGAGAAGAAACCCGAACTTTTCCTTGATCTCCTCGGCGGTAAGGCCGAGAAGCGCCAATATCTCCTCCTGAAGCCTGGCGTCGTGAACTCTTAGTGTGCCGCCGCCGATCTCGACGCCGTTTAGCACCAGGTCATAGCTGTACGACAACACCGAGCCCGGATCAGACCGTAACATATCGATGTGCTCGGCGAAGGGGCGGGTGAACGGGTGATGATTTGCCGACCAGCGCTTCTCCTCGGCGTCGAACGCAAGAAGCGGAAAATCCACCACCCAAAGCGGGCGGAGCTCATCTTTTGAGAGCCCGAGGTCTTCGGCAAGCCGAAGGCGCAGCACGCCGAGAACCTCGTTAGCGACCTCGCGCGCGTCCGCGACGAGCAGGATCAGATCGCCCGGCTCGGCAGCAAGCGCCTTTCGCAGCGATTCCATCTCTTCCGGGCTGATGAACTTGGCTATCGGTGAGCGGAGATCGCCTTCACTGGTAAGCGCGATCCAGGCAAGGCCCTTCGCGCCAGAGTCGAGAGCCACTTGCCCAAGCGCGTCAATCTTTCCTCGGCTGAAATCACCGCAACCCTTGGCGACGATCGCCTTGATAACTCCTCCCGAGGCAAGCGCGGACGCGAACACCTTGAACTGGCTTGCGGAGAAGATCTCGCCCACCTCGACAAGTGTCATGCCAAAACGTGTGTCCGGACGATCGGTGCCGAAGCGGTTCATCGCCTCTGCATGTGTTATGCGCTCGATCCGCCGCGGCCACGTCACGCCGCACTCTTCCATGACTTCGGCCAGGACGTCCTCCATCATGGAGAGAACATCTTCCTGGGAAGCGAAGCTCATCTCGATGTCGACCTGAGTGAACTCTGGCTGGCGGTCAGCACGCAGATCCTCGTCGCGGAAACATCGCGCGATCTGGTAGTAGCGCTCGATGCCGCCCACCATCAGCAGCTGCTTGAAAAGCTGAGGTGATTGCGGGAGCGCGTAAAAGGCACCGGGATTCAAGCGGCTGGGCACGATGAAATCGCGCGCGCCTTCCGGAGTGGACTTCGTCAGGATCGGTGTTTCGACCTCCATAAACCCCCGCTCAGCGAGGCTTTTGCGAAAGCCCTGGGCGACCTTGTCGCGCAGCACCAGCGCGGAGAGCATCTCTGGGCGGCGCATGTCCAAATAGCGCCAGCGCATGCGAGTAAGCTCATCGGCCTCGGTGGTCTCGGCGATCTCGAAAACGGGTGTCTCCGAGGTGTTGAGCACGGTCACTGAACCTACCTCGACCTCGATTTCGCCGGTGAGAAGGTTCGAGTTTTCGGTGCCTGGCGGACGCGGGCGTACCTTACCGCGGATCTCGACAACCCACTCCGGTCGCAGCCGTTCCGCCGTCTCGAACGCGTCGGGCACATCGGGCGCAAAGACGCACTGCACGAACCCGCTGCGGTCGCGCAGGTCCATGAAGAGAAGGCCGCCATGATCGCGGCGGCGGTGAACCCAGCCGGCAAGCGTAACAGTCGCGCCCACATCGGCCAGACGGAGCTCTCCGCACGTGTGCGAGCGCGAGGAATAACGGGCGTCGAACATCGGTCATACCCTTTCGCTGGAGTTCAGAAGTTTTATAACCGCCGAGGACAACTCCTCGATTGCAACGCGTGACTCGGCTTTTGTGACCATGTCGCGCAGCGTCACCTTGCCTTCGGCGGCCTCGGCAGGCCCCACGACCACGGTAAGTCGCGCGCCAAGCCTGTCAGCATGCTTGAACTGCGCCTTGAGCGAGCGATCCAAATGGTCGATCTCCGCAATCAGCCCGCAATCGCGAATACGCTGTGCGAGGGAGAAGGCCAGCTGAAAGACGCTCTCGTCGACGCGCGCCACGAACACCTGCACGGGCAAAGCGGCCCCCATATTTACCTTTAGCGCCGCAAGCGCAAGCAAGGTCCGCTCGAACCCGAGCGCGAAACCAAGGCCAGGCGTGGGCCTGCCGCCAAAAAGCTCGGTCAGGCGGTCGTAACGTCCGCCTCCCCCGATAGCGTTTTGCGAGCCTAAACCTGCGTCAACTTGCACCTCAAAGACTGTGCGGGTGTAGTAATCCAATCCCCTTACCAGCCGCGAATCTTCTGTATAGGGTATCCCCAGATCATCCAGACAGCTCTTGACAGCGGCGAAATGCACTGTGCATTCCTCACATAGCCTGTCGCGCAAAACCGGAGCCGCCGACATCACATCTACGCAAGCAGCGTTCTTACAGTCAAAGGCTCGAAGGGGGTTTGACTCGGCGCGTCTTGCGCATTCGTCACAAAGGTGCGCGACGTTCTCGGCGATATATCCAGCGATCGACTCGCGGTACGCGGGGCGACATGCCTCGTCGCCCATGGAGTTGAGAAGAAGCCGCATGGAGTCGAACGGAATGCCGGCGGCTTGAAAGAAGCGCATAAGTAACGCGATCACCTCGGCGTCGATGCCCGGACCAAACGCCCCGAGCGCTTCGACTCCTATCTGCCAGAATTGGCGCATGCGACCTTTTTGCGGCCGCTCATAGCGAAACATCGGACCCATGTAATAGAGCTTGGCCAAGCCGCCCTGAGGCACAAGGTTATGCTGCACGGCCGCTCTGACCGCGCTCGCGGTGCCTTCCGGCCGCAGGGTAAGCGAATTCGGCGGCTCACCCTTATCCAAAAAGGTGTACATCTGCTTGGACACGATGTCGGTGGCATCCCCGATTCCGCGGGCAAAGACCTCCGTGTGCTCAAAAAGAGGAGTGTAGAGCGGCGAATAACCGTAGCGCGAAAAGAGCTCCTGCGCGATTCCGGCAAGTCGCTCCCAGGCGCGAGCGGCGTCAGGCAACAGGTCCTCGGTACCCTTGGGTGCGCGGAAATCCATCGATGTTCACGGCGCCTTTCTGCACAAAGTCGTTATAAGCCGTGTAAGTGTATCCGATGAAACCGCCGCGGGCTACTTGCTCGCTACTTGCGCGAAAGCCGCTTGCCGATGCGAAGCCACCAGATTCCGCCGATGACGATTCCTGCCGTCATCAGCACGTGCTTGACGATGAGCGCGGGCACGATTCCTTTGACGACCGCCGGATCCCACTCAAAGCGAGTGAAAAATATGGTTCTGGGTATGCCGCCGACCACAATCCATGCAACCGCGGCCCAGGCGATTACTTTTAGCCGAGGATACGCCGCTTCAAGCACTTTCAGGTCGACGGAATCTTTTGAAACCGCGCGATCAAGAGCCCACAGCACCGTCGCGGTCGCAATCAACACGGCTGTGGCGACATCGTGCAGATAGTTGTTGATGATGATAATGATCGCTGTCATGGGGTTTGAGTCTCACTTGCCGAGGGTGTGGACTCCTCGCTTTCGGGCAGCTCGTCAAGGGAGGTGACGTTGGTGACGAACCATCGATCGTCCGTAAGCGCAAGGTCGTAACGCAAGCGGTACACCACGCCCCGCTCGGAGCGAACCGTCTCAGTGGTATCGACCGAGATGTGGTCGTAATCCCAAGTCTCGGTGGTCGTGACGCTCGCTTGCCCTTCTTGCGGGAACGTAACCTCGCCAACCTCAATATCTTGTAGTTCAGAAACCATCCTGACACGCGATTCGCCGAGCGCCGCCATGAGGAAGAAGGCTCGTGTGGCCTGCTCTTCGGTGGCGACCTGATTTAGCGCGTTCATGTCCAGGGTTTCGAAACCACGAGCAAGCGCCTCGGTATACGCCATGACGGTTTGTCTGACAGCCAAGGCCTCATCGGCCTCGGAGCGCGGCATGATACCGCATCCGGTAATTGAAAACGCCGCCGATAGCAGCAGTATCGACAAGATAAGCCTCTTCATTGGAAATACACCGCATGCAAGGTGTCGAAGAAGAGGGACGAGGCGAAGAGTGAGATGAGCACGAACGCGAATGATAAAAGGTAGAGCCATGCTGTCTTGGCGCCCTTCCAAGCGTAAAACCTGCGCAGGTGGAGGTACAATCCCAAGATGAGCCAGGTGACAAGTGACCACGTCTCTATCGGATCCCAAGCCCAATAGCGACCCCAGGCGCTGAACGCCCAAACCGCTCCGGTAAGCATTCCAAACCCCCAAAACGCAAATGTAATGCCCACATACCGGTATGCAAACCTGTCGAGCTGCTCCAGATCACCCATGCGCTCCATCACGTCTGGCTTCAGGCGTTTCCACACAAGGCACAGCACGGAAGCGCCTAGTGCGGCCACGGAGGCACCAAAAGAGACGTAGTAAAACGCGATGTGCATAATAAACCAGATCCCGGAAAAGGTGGGAGGCAGGTTTTCAACCCTCGGCCCGGTGTAGAGCCCCCATACCAGCGTCGCGAACGCCGCAGGGTACAGCGCAAGACCTATCTGCGAGAGAGACGGGCGGTAAACCATCAAATACGACCCTATAGCCGCGGTTGCAAGCGCGTACCAGGAAAGGTTGTCATACATAGTGACGACCGGCACATGATCCAAAGCCACCCATCGCGCGATCATTCCCGCCAGATGGACGGCAAGCGCGAAAACTCCGACCCACATGGCAACTTTGCCAACCTTGAAACCGAAACGCGTCTGCAACAACAAAAAGACGAACGCAAGCAAATAGCCCACCGCCGCTAACAGGTGTAGTACCGGGTCTGCCGCAAGTAGTAACTCCGTCATACGCTTTCCTTAGCTTCCGCCGCCGTCTGAAGTTTGTTGTACTCTTCGATATACAGATTAGCAAAGCGCGCCGCGTGCCAATATGCGACAACGGTACCATCCTCGTGCTTGATAAGCGTAATCTCCCGAGACGGAGTCAGGTACACCAGCAGTGAGCCGATAAATATCACCACGAAACTGAAGAACATGGGCTCGTAGCCGATGCTGCGATCGAAAGATACCGTTGAAAAGCGTCTCATCGCGTCAATCCTCACGTCGATATCTCCGACCATCGCGTGCGACGTCTGCGCGAAGGATTGCTGGCCGATCACTTGACCTGCGCGCTTAAGGCGCAATACCAACTCCGGCGAGCCTCCAGGAACTTGTGGGTCGTGATAGACCTTGGCCTGCAACAGGTCTCCGTTTCCAAGATCGGTGTCAAGGTACGACGGCTCCTTTTGGGAGGGAGGCAGCGGCATGTCGAGTCGATGCAGTGTAGCTTCTTCTCCGGCCGTCACAGTAAGTGCGAAGGCGTAGCCTACGCGGTGTTCTTGAAAGTAGCGGACCCCGTCTATCATGCGCGGCTCATTGACCACCAGCTCAACCAGCGTCTGCCTGCCGTCAACCGTAAGGGAATAATCGCCGATAATCGTGCGCGGCTGACCATTTTCCCAATAAGTTATCTGCAGCTCCCGCAAGCCAAAATCGCCAGGTAGCACAGGCGGATCGGCAAGTAATCCCTGCTGAGGAACCTCAAGCGGTGTGCCCTCTGGCATGGGAGGTTCGCCCTCGAAAAACTCCATGAGCCCAGAACTGTTGGTCAGAGCGACCAGCAACACCGATACCACCGTGACACACATGCCAAAGTGCAGCAAAGAAGGACCTACAAGCCCCCAGGGGTGACAGACGAATCTGGTAGTCTTCGTTGACTTGCGAAGCCGAACGTACCCAAGCTGCGATAAGGCACTGGATAGGTCCTCTGGGGACGCGACACTAAATCGATACGCGGACGCCGGACCTATCTCCCTTGTCAGTCGCCGAAAGTCGCGTCTGATCATAATGACTGTCGCCGCGAACAATTGCAGTGAGGCGATTGCGGCGATAACCTCGAGCCACCACATTGTGAAAACACGATTCAGCCCAAGTAACTCAACGGCCGGATTTTGCGAGACCACCGGCGATTGCGGCACCACGAGACCGACCATCATCGCGATTCCGGCGAAAAGCATAACAGCTATGATGGCCTTGGGATGAAGCAGGTGGATCCTGAGCCAGCCGACCACAGTACGATCCCTGCCGGCGCTTTGTCTACCAAAAAGCACGTAAGAGTCTCACCAGTTCCACCCTCCTGCTGCACTCGCGTGCCCACTACCGCACATTACGGAGTTAGCCGTCAGGCAGGAGACCCGACGGTTGGGGTCACCACCGTAGGACCACATTTGCATATTAGCTTTGTTGCCCTGATACGCGTAGCGATCGGGCATTGTGCTAACAGTACCGCCGCCGTCGCCGATAAGCCCGTGAAGGGCGCCGCCATGCGGTACGGTGATGTGACAGTTTATGCATATCCCGTAAGGGTTGCCTCGTTTGTCGGCGCGACTATGAGCCGCGAAAAGGTCGTCAACGACATCCATATTGTGACAAATATTGCATAACAACCCTGTGTAGTCCGCGCCTCCAGCAGTAAACCACATATCCGCCGAGGGGTTCACGCCTTCGCCGTCCGCGCGCCTGGTCGGCCACGTCCCGCGCAAAATATGTCTGATCGCCGAGCCATGTGGCCCTTGGGAGGTCGCGGTCATGATATTGGAGCGGTGGCAGTCAGAGCAGGTCATCGTCTGGACGCCCACTCCGCCTAAGGTATGCGGACGATCCCAGGGAGGCCTCATGTGGGTGGGCTGCCTGACGGGACGGGTTCTACCAGGGGCCGATGTGGTGTTCACGCGGCTTACTACAGGATGAAATGCGGCGTTGTCCGGATTGAACTCCAACGCGACATTCGTCCATGTCTTGGCGGGATCGGTGGGGCCCCAGTTTTCGATGAACCCTGGGTTCGCGCCCGAATGGCATCTAAAGCATATCTGGTACTCGAAGGTGGAGGTCACCACAGTCGAATACGCTGTGGGGGTCACCCATCGCGAGGCAAGCGTGGCACTATCGGCTGTGGTAGCTGGATAACTCGGAGCCCTTCCAAACACTCCCGCAAGCGGAGACCCGGCACCTATCCTGTTGGTGTTGGCCCCAGCCCATACGCGAGACACATTTCCTGCGGCGTGCGGGTTGTGACAGTCCTCGCACTCGACATGTTTGTTGGTGCTCAAATACGCGGGCGTCTCATCCATAAGTGAGGGCCGGCTAAGTCCCTGGAACGCGGCGACGCGATGCCCGAAAACGGGTACCTGCCATGTGATGGTAGCAGGCGCGAGCAAGGACCCTTGGGCGCCAAGTCCCCACGAATAGGTCATGGCGTAGCTGCCCGCAGCTGTGACCGTATCCGTCCGAACGGCAAGATCCATGATGACTTTGTCACCGGGACGAAGCTCTACCGCCGCACCTGCCGGCGTAGCTACCGTCTGAACTCCTCCCGGTAAAGCAGTTGTCACGAACTCGGCCCCGATACGGGTGGGAGCTACTATGTTCACCCTCGTGAGGTTATCCGCACGCCAAACATAGATAAACGGGAGCATGAATGCATTAGCTTCTAGGGAGCTTTCCCGGGAAAAGATCGACACTGTCCACGTAGCGGCGGGTACGGAAACAGTCGCCGCTACGGCCGGTGAAACGAACCTTACCCTCCGCCAGTTTTGCGTCCCTGTCGACACAGCGACGGTCGCGGTATCAAAAGACTCGAATGCCACAGACGAAGTGGCCGGAGACATAGAACGCACGCTCCATGTGCCGCCCGCGTAGGTTTGACCCTGATCGCCTGTGGAAACATTGCCGGTTACGGACTCCTCTCGCGCCGGCTTGAAAAACAGGCGGGCGGTGCTGCTGGTAAACTCGCGAAAAGTGTTTTGGGAGGTGGTGCTCATCGATCGGCCTGCCGACCCGAACCAGTCACGTCCGGCGACCGGCTTCATCCCATCAGCGGCAAGCGAGTGACACGAGAAGCAAAAACGTTCCTCGGCGAATGGATCAGACACGACCCCGCGTCCTAAGGCGGCCAATATGCGTCTGGACGGATCCCAGTGCAATCCAAACCTGTTGGCGGCCGTTTGGTAGAGCTTCGGCTGACGGTCGGTGTGGCATTTGGAGCAATCGCCCCTAAAGATGCTGCCATCATTGAAAGTAGATGTGACTACATAGCTGTGAGCGCTGGCGCCATAGACTGCGGCTGTGATCGTCGGAGTCCAACGCGTGCCATCATCGCGGCGATTGACAAAATCTTTGGGAAGCTGCACCGAATGACAACCAATGCAGATACCGCCGGTTGTCGCGATAAAATCGGTGTTTGTACCATCCGCCGAAGCCGCAAGTGATGTCCTCAGGTTAGCGGCATTGTTCGCGTTGAACCTATCGTGATCGACATGGCAGCTCAAGCAATATACATCTGTCGTCGAAGTCGGGTACTGGCCGAAGGGAAAGGCTCTGTCCCCGTCACCGGCAGCGCCGCCAAGCACATGATGGAAGTTCTCTGTGCGGCGTGCGCCGGTCACCGTGCCTGTGCCGTCCTCCATGAAGTCTTGAAACGCGTGACATGGGTAGCAGGCCATACCTCCAGCGGAGCCGCCGCCGGAAGGATTGTGTACATTGAAGCCGCCTGGGGCGTAGTCCTGGCCGTGACACGCATAGCAAGATTGTGTGTCGGCGCGATTATGACCAGCCGCCGGAGGGAATCTGAGCCTGTTTCCGCCGGTTCCGTCACGTCGAAGACCCTCGACAGTTTCGGTCGCGCTGACCGTCGTGTAAGTCGCGGTCACACTGTTCCACACGAAACCATCGGTGGTGGCGTGGCAGGTCAGACAGAAAGCACGGACACCAGCGGCTGTCGAAGTCTCAAGCAACCGCCCTCTCTCATCGGAGATCAAAGAAGCATTGCCACGCGTCGAGCCGTGGGGGTTGTGGCAGTTATAGCAAGGCAAGGGGGAGCCTACCGGCAGCGTTCCTCCGGGTGTCTCGATCCTGTGTCCCGCATTGACTGTCAGCGCGGGTGAGGGGTTCACTACAAACTGTCTGATGTTTACAGGCCGAGTCGTGAAATAACTTTGGGTCACGCCGCCATGGCAGGCGAAGCAAGCTTCGGCGTATGTGCCCGCCGCCTGATCACTTGCGAGTGTCGCTGGCGTCGGTGGGCGGTATGTGCCGCGTAGCGCGTCGTACTTGTTCGCCGAGCGATGTGACTCGTGACAGAACAGACAATCCCCGCGCTGCCTGAAAAGGGTGGCAGTAGCTGCGGTCGAGGTAGCTGGGAATCTGGTGGCAGGGATCGAGGCATGCGCGTTTAGCGCCACGTTGTTGTAGGCCGTAGGCCCAAAGAACCTGCCACTGACTGGATAACCACTGGCGTCTTTTGAGGGTGTGGCCGGAGACGGGTAGCCCGGGCCGAACCAATCGTTGGTATTGTTGTGGCACGCGAAACACCAAGAGTTTCCGCGTGTGACGGCGGTCGTGTTTATCGACGGCTTTGGCAACATCCTGTTGGTTGAATAATCAGCATGGGCTTCATGACAGCTGGAACAGCTATTCGTAAGATCCGCACCCGTAAGGCGCTCCTCTACGGCGTGCCCGCTTGCAAGAGCAAATGAGTTTTGAGGACCCGTCCTGATATTGGTTGTCGCACCCGAGCCGTCGTGACATGAATAGCAAACCGACGCCTCGCTCGGAGGTGCTCCAGTCTGGCGGAACAAGCCCCTTTGTGTTGCGGCCTGATGTGGCACGTGACATTGCCTGCAAGTGTTTTGAGCGACCGCAAACGTGGTATGCGGCTGAGGTACCCAGGTGGATCTTACCGGCCCTACCATCGCGGAGCGCGCAGACTCAAGCCCCGAACCGTCAAATGCGCTCACCGCGTAAAAATAGTTCTGTCCGGCGACACCTGTAATGTCATCGAACCTAAGACCCACCGTGCTTCCGATCAGCGTCGGAGTTGCCGTAGATGTCAACGCCCGCCACACTCGATATCCAGTAACCCCGATATCATCGGTGGAGGCAGACCATGTGACAGTCGCGATCAAAGGAGATGTGGTGCCGGCTGACGCCTGAACGTTGGAGGGAACCGTGGGTGGCGTGCTCGCGTGCGCGGTGATTGCGGAAGCCTGCAATAATGCAAGCAGCAGCACACATGCGCCGATGGCGTAAGCTGCGCGTCCCCTGACCCATCCAAGAGAAGAGCTGATAACCGAACTCCTCATTGGATGCTCATTTTGTCGTTCCGGATATATCGCATTTTCCAACCAGCGACTCCGTTTCACCGACTAATAGTCATTAATGACACTATAATAATTCCTATCGCCACATATTGCTAGCTCTGCTGCCCGAATGTCGGCCACATTTAGGTCTCTAAGCCCTGGCAACCGCAATCTCATCCTCTTGGGAAAAATGGGTTGATCGTACGCTCTCGCCTGATGGTGGTGTCCGGCCCGTGCCCTGGATGAACAACGGTATCGGCGGGGAGAGGCGCGATCTTTTGGGCTATGGAGTTGAGGAGCGCCTCGCTGTCGCCTCTCGGGAAGTCCGTCCGCCCTACGCTGCCAGCGAAAAGCGTATCTCCCGAGAAAAGATGCCCGTCTGCGTAAAGGCAGATGCAGCCAGGGGTGTGACCGGGAGTGTGCAGAACCGCAAAGCTCAGATCCCCCGCGGCAATGAAGTCGCCATCCCGAAGCTCGCGGGTAGCAGCTGGAGCGGCAACCTCGAATCCGAAAGCGGTGCCGCCGGTGCCGGCCGGGGAGGTTATCCAAGGCGCGTCGGCAACGTGCACCAGAAGCCCCGCCCCTGTCGCGGCTACCAGTTCGCCAGCTGCGGCCAGGTGATCGAAGTGTCCGTGAGTCAGTATCAACGCCGAGACTTTCCTGTCCTTTACCGAGGCGAGTACGACATCGGCCTCATCGGCGGGATCGATGATCACAAGCGGCCCACCAGCGCCGTCCGAGACAAGCCAGCAATTGGTCTGAAGCGGGCCCAAAATAAGTCTTTCTATCTTCACTTTCCACTCTTCTTCCTGTTTTCCTGCCCCGGCATGGGGCGAGCGGCATCAAATACGCCGTCGATCGCTCTTACCCCTCTGAGCAAGGCCGGAAGTTGATCCATATTTCCGAGCTCAAAGAGGAAGCGCATGGTAGATATCCCATCTTTGGAGGCGGTGAAGTTGGCTGCCAGGATGCTTGCGCCGGCCTCGGCAAGTGTAGCGGTTACCTCCTGCAGCAGGCGCATCCTGTCAAGCGCCTCCACTACAATCTCCACCTGATAGGTAGCCCCCTGCCCGCTGTCCCACTCGACATCTATCAGTCGTTCGGGCTGAGCGGCAAGGCCCCCCGCGTTCGGGCAATCGGCTCTGTGAACCGAAACTCCCCTGCCGCGAGTCACAAATCCCAATATCGAGTCGCCCGGAACCGGATTGCAGCATCTTGCCAAGCGCACCAACACCTCATCGATTCCCGTGACCCGCACTCCTACCGAATTCTTGCGGTGCTTTTGCTCCCTTGCTGGGCGCAGGGGTTCAGAAAGAGGGATCCCCCGCACCTCCGGCTCCTCGGCAGTTTTCGCGACCTCGGTCGACATGAGCTTTAGCATCTTGCCCGCTACCTGCTTGGGCGAGGCCTTTCCGGAGCCGATATGTGCCAGCAGATCTTCGGTCGAAGGAAGCTTCATCTCGGCGGTTACCTGCTCAAGCGCACGAAGCGAAGGCGCCGAGGAGAGTCCGAGCCCGTGTTTGCGCATGACTTTGAGCAGCTCTTCCTTGCCCTTGGCCGTATCGTCGACCCTGCTCGCTTTCGAGAAGTAGTTACGTATCTTGGTACGGGCGCTGCTCGTCCTGACTACGTTCAGCCAGTCCCTGCTGGGCCAAGAGCTTTTGTTGGTAAGTATTTCGACCCGATCGCCCATCTGCAGTTCGTAGCTGAGAGAGACTATCGCGCCGTTAGCCTTGGCCCCCACACAGTGATGCCCGACCTCGGTGTGGATGGCATAAGCAAAGTCCAGTGGTGTGGAGCCCTTGCGCAAGGACTTTACGTCGCCTTTGGGGGTGAACACGAAGACTTCGTCCTCGAACAGGTCGATCTTTAGGGCCTCCATGAACTCGCGTGGATCCTTGAGCTCCGTTTGCCACTCGAGCATCTGGCGAAGCCACGAGAGCCGCTCATCAAAGCCGAGATCGCCGCGGGCGCCTTCCTTGTAGCGCCAGTGGGCAGCGATGCCGAACTCTGCGGTTCTGTGCATCTCCTCGGTGCGAATCTGTATCTCAAGCGGCCTGCCCGCCGGGCCTATGACGGTAGTGTGCAGGGACTGGTACATGTTGAACTTGGGCATGGCCACATAGTCCTTAAAGCGGCCTGGAACCGGCTTCCATATCGAGTGCACCGTGCCAAGCGCACCGTAGACGTCCTTTACCGAGTCCACGATGATGCGGAGCGCGATCAGGTCGTAGATCTCGTTGAAGTCCTTGCCTTTTTGGGACATCTTCTGGTGAATGCTGTAGAGGTGCTTCGGGCGGCCGGATATCTCGGCGGTAATTCCAACCAAGGAGAGCTCGCTTTTCAGAGTATCGATGACCTCGCCAAGGTATAGCTCGCGCGCGGCTCGTCTTTCGGCGACCATTTTTTGGACTTGATGGAACTTCTTGGGCTCAAGGTAGTAAAACGCCAAATCCTCAAGCTCCCACTTTATGCTCGAAATGCCCAGCCTGTGAGCGAGCGGGGCGTATATCTCAAGCGTTTCGATGGCCTTCTCGCGCTGGCGCTCGGGAGGCAGGACGGCGAGTGTGCGCATGTTGTGGAGCCTGTCGGCCAGCTTGATCAGGATGACGCGGATATCTTTGGCCATCGCGATGAGCATCTTGCGCATGTTGTTGCTTTGCGCCTCGGTCAGGGACTCAAATTCGATGCGGCCGAGCTTCGTCACTCCATCGACAAGAGATGCCACCTCGTCACCGAAGCGTTCGCGCACCGTGCCCAGGTCGACCGAGCTGTCCTCCACAACATCGTGCAAGAGGGCCGCCTTGAGTGTGGCGGTGTCCATGTGCAATTCGGCAAGAATCAGGCAGGTCTCGACTGGATGAGCAAGAAACGGCTCGCCGGATTTGCGAGCCTGGCCCTCGTGAGCATCACGAGCAAACTCGTACGCGTCTTCCAGAGCCGAGAGATCGGCGTCGGGGAGGTACTGCTGGAGATGCTTCTCTATGTCCGCTATCGTTGCTGGCATACTCCCTGCCCTGCCGTTTAGTGTGTTGATGGAAGGATAGGTTGATTGACCCGCGCAAGCAAATCGAGCGGAGAAGCGCCAAGCGCCCACTGGCGGAAAAGCTCGAACTCCTCGATCTCACGAAGCCCTTCGGCGTAACGCACCGATTGTGTCAGCTCGAGCTTGGCGGGTGCAGGAGTTACAACCGTGATCCTGCGGTACGGGCCGTGCCCCTCGGTTGTGACGAGGCCAAGCTCGCGAAAGACGCCTATTGCGGTGGACGCCGCCTTGTCGTTGACGCCCGATGCCCTCATGCGGGCAGCCACGCGGGCGGCAAGCTCAGCATTGGTCATCTCGAAGCCCTCGCCGCAGGCCTGCTGTTCCTCCTTGAGGGCGAGATAACACGCGGCCATCTCTTCCCTGCCAGGCGCTCCCGCCGAAAGAATCAGCTCATTGATGCGCCCGTCTTGTTTGCCGAAGAGTAAGTGCACTCGCGCAAGCGCCCCATCACGACCCGCACGGCCGGACATCTGATTGAACTCGACCTCGTTGAAGGGCAGATTGTAGAGCACGACATTGCGGATGCCGGCAATATTCACTCCCTCGCCAAACGCGCTTGTCGCCACAACAACCGAGAGCTCATCGTCCCTGAAAGCGCGCTCGACGGCACGACGCGCCGCCTTACCCAGGCCGCCATTGTAGAAAGCCACGCGAAACCCGGCTTCGGGCACGCGCTTTCGCAGCATTCGAGCTACCCGGACCGTCTGCTCCCGCGAGCTCGTGTAGACGATCGCCTTCTCGCCGTGTGTGACAAGCGCAGCGAGATAGCCGTCCTTGTCCTTGATGTCGCGCCGATCCTCCATGACCAGGTTATCTCGAATCGCAGGGTCGCAAATGACGGTCGAGACTTTCAAGGTCTCGCGAATGGCAAGCGCGGTCTTCTCCGAGGCGGTGGCGGTGACTGCGAGCACCCGGGTCGGATCGCCGATCTTCTCTATAGCTTCATTCAGCCGAAGGTAAGCCGGCCGGCGCGCCTGGGTGGCGGCGCCTATGTGGTGCGCCTCGTCGACAACGACAAAGCCCACGCTGTTTGCCGAGGCGAACCTTTCGGCATGGTGCACGAAAAACTCGGGCGTGGTGAGCACCACCGAGATCTTTCCGGCGGCAAGAGCGGCAAACGCCTCGTCTCGCTGCGCGGGCGGAGTCTCGCCTGTCAGGGTCGTGACAGAGAGCCCTATTCGCGCAAACGCCTCGGACAGGTGATAGTGCTGGTCCGATACTAGCGCCCTCAGCGGGAAGATAAACACCGACGACAACTGCTCGCGCAGGGCGAGCATCGCGGCGTGCAAGTGAAAGATGAGTGACTTTCCACGCCCGGTCGCCATGACGGTAAGGCATCGCTCGCCGCGCTCTAAGGCTTCCAGCGTCGTGCGCTGCGCTTCGAGAAGCTCCCTATCGCCGATAAACTCGGCTATCAGCGTGCGCCGCAGCTCCTCGGCGGATAGCAGGCGAAGCTGCTCGAATTGGGCGATATCGTTGGATGCTATCTCCTGGTCGCACGAGTTGCCTCTGCGGGTTACGAGCACATTTACCCCAAAGAACCGACCGTCCTCACCGCCGGTGACGTCTGTGATCTCCACATCGTATTCGACGCCAGCGTCAATAGCGGGCGCGAGGACAGCGGCCAGCCTGCGGTTGAGAAAGCCTGCCTGGTGGCCGTGAGCGTCGAACAGGGCGATTGCGTTGGTGTCGTACGGGTTGTCGGGCTGTCGCCGCATCGCCAGAGACATTCCCGGGCGCACGTGCTCGATCGCGCTTTGCCTGCCCTCGAAAGTGACCCCAGCAAGCTTCGTGTGAAACGAGTCAGCATCCGCTATGCCGCAGTACTCTTCCCGGACGATCGTATCGTCCGCGCGCAAGAACAACTCCTCGACGAGCTCTTTCGCTGGTGCGTAATCAGAGACCGGTCGAAGCTCGAGCTCGCGAACGAGCAACTGAGTCCGGTGACGCCCCCGCCATGAGTCAACCCCTAGCTCGAAAAGAAGGTTCACGGGCACTTCGGTCTCTGAGAGCCTCTCGATGTCTCGGCAGCGAAACGCTATAGCCTCGATGCTCGTCACCCCATCAAAAGCGGTGAAGCGGAGGTGATTTGCGGTCTTGCCAACCCTCTTTCGCGAGGACATGAACACTCCGTTGGCCGAGAAGAGCGGCGCAGGGTTGCCGTGCCCGAATGGCTCGAGCAGCAAAAGCTCCTCGCCGAGATCGACCGAGGCTTGCTCGAGGGTTATGGCGGCGTCGCACGTACGCTCGATAACAAACTGCTCTTCGGGCAGGGCTGCGAGATGCCCGAGAAGGCACTCGCGAAATCCGTCAACGGCCTCAGACGCCAGTGTGACCCCCACCGCAGCCGCGTGCCCCCCAAAGCGCTCGGCCAGATGAGAGCACGCTGAGACCGCAGCGTGAAGGTCGATGGAGCCGACCGATCTTCCAGATCCGCTGGCAACACCCTCTTTGAGTGCGAAAAGCACACTCGGCACGCCGTAGATGCCGGATAGCCGAGAAGCCACGATCCCCTTGACGCCCTCGTGCCAACCCTCACTAGCAAGCACCAGCGCCCGATCACCACGACGATAGTGGCGCTCCGCCAGAGCCAGTGCCTCTTCATGCATCTGCTGCTCGACAGCTTGGCGAGCGAGATTCTGCCCGTCGAGGATGCTCGCGAGCCTGGCGCACTCGTCAGGGTCGTCACTCATCAACAAGGCCAGTGCAACCTCCGGATCGCCCATGCGGCCCGCGGCGTTCAGTCTCGGCGACAAGGAATACGATATCTCCTGCGACCTCATGACGTCGGTCTTGACACCGGCGACAGCGCTTAGTGCCAACAGCCCTGGGCTCGGCGAGGTGCGCATCCTCTCGATGCCATCGGCCACCAGTGCGCGGTTTTCCCCGACAAGCGGCACGACGTCTGCGACCGTGCCGAGTGCCGCAAGATCAGTCAGTGTTCGCCATGTGATCTCATCACCGATGAGCAGGCCAACCGCCTGCAAAAGCTTTAGCGCCACGCCCGCGCCCGCAAGGGAGAATGACTCGCACGCAGGATCAAGTTTTGGGTTTACCACCGGGATGCCTGATGGAACATCATCCCCTGGCTCATGGTGATCCGATACAACCACGTCTACGCCAGCGGCACGGATCCGGGCGACCTCGGCGGAAGCCGAAACACCACAATCGACAGTAACGATGAGGGCAGGGTGCAGCGAAAGGACACGCTCGATACTTGCAGCCGACAATCCATAACCCTCGACAAAACGGTTAGGCACCGTGACCTCGACATCGGCGCCATATGCAACAAGGCCGCGCGCGAGAAGCGCCGCTGAAGAGATGCCATCCAGATCGAAGTCACCGAAAACCACGATCCGCTCCTTGCGAGCTATCGCAGAAGCGATTCGGCGGGCGCCATCTTCCATGCCGGGGATCAGGAGCGGATCAAGCCAGTCGCGAGAGAGATCGGGCTCTATGAACCTTTGTATCGCATCCGGAGTGGTAACTCCGCGTCCTGCCAGGATTTGACAGAGCACCACAGAAAGTCCCGTTATCTTTGAGAGCTCTTCTGCAAGTCCTAGCTCTATCTCCCTTACTGACCACATGTTCACTTCGCAGAAGCGCAATGCGTCCTACGACGCCTGCACATACCTTTTGGCAAGCGCACGAAACTTAGGTTCACGCTCTTTCCAAAGCACGTAAATTGGGCTTGCCACACCTATCGAAGAGTAGGTGCCGATGAGAAGTCCGACGGTTAGCGCGAATGCGAAGTCCATCAGGGTTTCGCCGCCAAAGAGCAGAAGCGCAAGGACGGGTATCACCGATGTGACCGATGTGTTTATCGTCCTTACAAGCACCTGATTGATCGAGGTATTAGCCATCCGGGTAAAAGTGGTACCCACCAAGGCGGTGGTGTTTTCCTTCATTCGATGGAAGACAACGACCGTGTCGTAGAGTGAGTAACCCATGATGGTGAGCAGCGCGGCGATGGTATTCGGCGTGACCTCCCTGCCGGCGAGCGAATATATCCCAAGAACGATAATGATGTCGTGAAAGAGGGCGATTACCGCGGTAACCGACATCTTGTACTCAAAGCGAAGTGAGACATAAAGAAGTATGGCCGCGATGGACAATACAAGCGCCAGCAGCGCCGCGTTTGTCACGCTCGCACCCCACCCCGGGCCTATCGTGGTGATCATACCCTCTCCCCGATCGAGCCCGAGAACAGCAGCCGCCTCGGCAAAAGCGCGGTTTGCCTGATCTGGATCCCGCTCGCCGGAACGAACAATGAACCCACCATCGACCACGGGTTGCACCGTGGTGTCTTCGAGCCCGGCATCGGCAAAAGCTGACCTGACCTGATCGGCCTGAAGAACCTTGTCTGTAGCAATGTTGACTACGGTACCGCCCCGGAACTCTACGCCAAAGGTAAGGCCGCTTATCGCAAGCGCACCGATCGAGACAGACAGAAGCAATGCCGAGATAATCGCGTATATCTTCATGTTGCCCAAAAAGTTGATCTTAGGCATTGGTGCTTCCCTTCGGTAAGGCGAACCAGCGTGGCGCTTTTGCCATCACATTCTCGGCGAGAATCATGATGAGAGGGCGCTTGAGCAGGAACATTCCGATCAGGTCACACAGTATTCCTATCATGAGCGTCAGTGCGAAACCGCGGACCGGCCCGATGGCGACAAGGTAAAGGACGAGCGCCGAGACCATGGTGACCAGATCGGCGTCGACTGAAGTGCCAATCGCGTGCCGGGTGGAAGACTTGGCGGCGCTGCGGATCGTCTTGCCTGAGGCGACCTCTTCCTTGAAGCGCTCGTTCATCAATATCGACGAGTCGGCCGCCAATCCGATGGTCAGCACAACCCCAGCGATTCCGGGTAACGAGAGGGCAAACCAGCCAAGGGTCGAGAGCACGGCAAGGACGGCGAGGAAAATCGAGGCGAAGACAAAGAGAGAGAGCAGTGACAACACACCGAGCAGGCGATAGAAAGCGAGAAGATATATGCTGACCATGGCCAGTCCGGCCAGAATGGCATAGAGCCCACGATCCAAAGATTCCTGTCCGAGAGTCGGACCGACAGCTCTGGCCTCGGAAAACTCAAGTGTCACGGGCAAAGCGCCTGTTTCGAGCACAGTCCGAAGCTGCGTCGCTTCTTCGACAGTAAAGTCCCCGGTGATGGATGTCTGCCCGCCCAGTATCGGCTCTTGCACCACAGGAGCGGACTGGACCACGCCATCGAGCACAATCGCGATCTGACGCCCAACCCGCGCAGTGGTGATCTCCGCCCATCTTTGCGTACCTTCTGGACTAAAAGACACATCGACCGAATAGTTGCCAAACTGGTCCGTGCTGATAGAGGCGCCGGTGATAACATCACCTCTCAGCAGAACCTCGCCGAGCACTGGAGCTCCGGTTGCATCGACACTCGGCACGTCACGAATCTCAAGCTGCCCTGTAGCGCCGAGCACAGCAAGGGCCTCCTCGGCATTACCGATTCCCGGCAACTGCACGAGTATCGACGAGGCGCCTTGACGCTGGATCGAGGCCTCGGCGGCACCGAGCCTGTCGACCCTGTTGCGCACGATAAACTCCGCGCGGTCCATTACAGCATCGGTAACGGGTGTCGCGGTCGTCTCCTGTGCTGTCAAAATCACAGAAAGCCCACCCTGTATGTCCAGCCCCTGGGTTATCTTTTCATCCGCAGGCCAAAACAGGTACCACGAAACCGCGACCAGAACGATCACGATTACAACCGCAAGGGCGTTGAACTGCCTTAGATTCATTGCCGTCTCTTCCGTGAATAAGTCAGCTTGACTAGATACCCGCTAATCACATGCCATTATTTCTTACCGGGATCGTCATTTGAGGACTCGCCGAGGGGAGGAATGTCTACCAGGATCTTGGCGATCGCAGCTTTTTCGAACTCGAGCTCAGAGCCATCAAGGACCCTCAGGACGACAGTCTCGTCTTTCAAGGTTACGACGGTGCCTCGAAGTCCACCGATCGTGACCACGCGATCGCCCTCGGAAAGCGAAGCTATCAGCTCGCGCATCTGCTTGTTCCTGACCTGTTGCGGCCGGATGATAAGCAGATAGAACGCGGCGATCAAGATAACAATGTATATGATGCTTATAGTTCCTTGCACTTGTTAGACCTCCGGACAATCAGTCAATGTTTGCGGTTGCCATAATACACTACCGAAAACTCACTATGGGCAAATCTGAGCCGAGAAATTAATAATCATCCGCACCGGGGCCTTCGAGCCATCGCTGCAAAAATGCACCATACTCGCCGCGCTCTATGGCCGCGCGCGCCTCGACAGTGAGATTCGTCAGAAACGCCAGGTTGTGAATGGAAAGGAGTATCGAGCCGAGCATCTCCTTTGAAAGAACGAGGTGCCGCAGGTAAGCCCTTGAATATCCCTCGCAAGTCGGACATGCGCACTGCGGGTCCAGCGGGCCGAAATCACTTTTGTACTTCGCGTTCCTGAGATTCATTCTCCCGGTCGAGGAGAATGCCGTGCCTGTCCTTGCCGTTCGCGTCGGCAAAACGCAATCGAACATGTCGATACCTAAACCGATAGCCTGGAGCATAGAGGTCGGACTCCCGACCCCCATCAGGTAACGCGGTTTGTCTTTGGGCAGAATGCCGTGAAGTGGCGCGAGAGAATCAAGCATGAGATCGTGCGGCTCGCCCACCGAATACCCTCCGATGCCGTAACCGGGAAACCCGATCTGAACGAGGCGCGACGCACTCTCTTCACGCAGATGCCGGAAGACGCCGCCCTGCACGATACCGAAGAGGGCCTGATCGTCTCGGCTATGAGCCAACTTGCATCTCTGCGCCCACTCCAGACTTCGCCTGACGGCAGTTTCAACCAGGCTTTCTGTTGCCGGATACGGCGGGCACTGATCGAGCTGCATGATGATATCCGCGCCGAGACGCTCCTGAACGCGCATGTTGTCCTCGGGGGTCCACCTGTGCAAAGTGCCATCAACGATGCTGCGGAAGGTAACACCGTCGTCATCGACCTCCAGCGTATCGGCGATCGAAAACACCTGAAAGCCTCCGGAGTCGGTAAGGATGGGTCCCTTCCAGTTCATGAACGTATGCAAGCCGCCCGCGCCTTCAACTATCTCGAGTCCCGGCCGAAGATAGAGGTGATAGGCGTTGGCCAGAAGTACCTGCGCACCTAAATCGGCTAACTGCGGAGTCGTCACACCCTTGACAGTCGCCTTTGTGCCTACGGGCATAAAAACCGGTGTCTGCACCGGCCCGTGTGGGGTCAAAAGTGTTCCGCTGCGCGCAAAAGTGCTTGTATCGGCGGCATGCACCGTGAATTGAAACGAGGTCATTGGCACATAGTAGCAGGAGATCACAACTGCGGTATCCTTACACTCAGCAGAAGTGATAATTTTGCCGATATTCGAACCAACCTTTCTCGAGTTACGTCTGACATATACGAAAGGACCCCGATGACCTTGGACCGCCTCGAAGAGACGAAGCTGGTCGAGGCTGCTCAGACAGGCGACATTGACGCTTTCGAGTCCCTCGTCCGGGCCCACTCCTCGGCGGTTTACGCTCACGCGATGCGGTTTTTTGGCGAGAAGCAAGCTGCCGAGGACGTTTTGCAGGAGGTGTTTATCAAGGTGTACCGCTCGCTTGCCGGATTCAACGGCCAGTCGGCGTTTTCCACGTGGCTCTTCAGGGTGACGCGCACCACGTGCCTGGACATGCTGCGCTCGGCGAAAAGACGACCGCTTCCTGTCGATCCGGTCGATATGCTTGCGCTTGTCGAGGCCGACCATGCGCCCGGAGTGATAGAGAGCGTCACGCTCGAAGACGCGATGCGGGCGCTTTCACCCGAGGATCGCGAGGCTCTCTCGGCGGTAACGCTTTTCGGCATGAACTACGCTGAGGCTGCCGATGCGCTAAATGTGCCGGTAGGCACCGTCAAATCGCGTGTTTTTAGAGCACGCCGAACGCTACTGTCCGTCCTGGGACTTACGAAAGACCGATCATGAACAGCCCCGAATGCATAAAAGCGCAAGAGATCGTCTCCGCGGCCTCCGACGGCGAGGTGCTTTCCGCCGAGGACGTCCGGTTGGCGAAAGCGCACTGCTCCGAGTGTGCTTCGTGCACGAGCTTTGTCAGGGGACTCGCGAGTATCCGCAATCTTTCTGGGCCTCAGCCGACTGAAAGCGCTGTTGCCGCCACCGTCGCCGCGATCAGAGAGATCGCCACGTCTGCTTCGGCCGCGCAGGAGCAATCAGCCGCCGGAGATGCAAGCGACGGGATCGCCGCCGGAGATGCAAGCGACGGGATCGCCGCCAGAGATGTCGGCGGCGGGAGTACAACGAAAGACATCAGCCCAGGATGGGTTGGCGAGGCGCAGCGAATACTGCAGGGGAAAGGCGCTTTAGCCTGGGTAGGAGCGGCTGCCTCCATCGTCGTTATCGCGGCGGCCGGAACGATCGTCGGCGTGAACTATCTCCTTGAGCCGCCGACGCCAGTGGCGGAAAACGCGACGACACTTCAAGCCGATATGTTCTACGATCAGCCTGTCGTCCCACCGGCAAACGGCGAGCCTGCCGAAATTCAACCTGAGCGTGCACAGGCGCCTGCCAATGGCGGGAGATTCATCGTCTTCAACGGATTTGTCTACGAGGTAGACGAGCGCCGCGCGCGACCTCCCGCGGGTGATCCAACCGAGACGATTATGAGTGATCTTGGATCGGAACAGATCGCGGCTCGAGGCGTACACATCTCAAGCGAGGACAATACGATCTTGTTCGTCGCCGCCGAGGACGGTGCCTACGAGGCAAGGCTTGTCACCCGCACGCTCGACCGAAACCTCTACGCGCTGCGATCCTCGCCAATCGACATGTTTGGCGTCTGGCCTACCCTGCCTACCGAGTTCACGACGCCGGAAAGCCCGGACGGCTCGCCTGTCTTCGAGAGTGCCGGAACCGATGACCGCGGGGCTCAGATCTTCGTTCCTGTGGGCAAGACACCGGCGGAAGGCTTTGCGATCGCTCCAGAACCGCCAACCGGCGACCCTATGGCCGGCTCCCAAAACTGGACCTGGTGGGCGCCGTTTAGCTCACCTGATTAGCATGGCGTCGCCGAAGGAAAGCATCCGGTATCCTCGGCTAATTGCTTCCTCGTAAGCCCCAAGAACCACTTCACGGCCGGCGAACGCGCTTATCATCATCAGCAGCGTCGAGCGCGGAGTGTGAAAGTTCGTGACCAGAGCATCGATGGCCTGGAAGCGATACCCCGGCAAGATGTACAGGTCGGTCTCGCGGGCCTGAGGTACGATTTCGCCTGCCTCCGCGTCCCATGCGCTTTCGAGAGTTCTCGCCGAAGTGGTGCCGACCGCAACGACCTTGCCGCCTTTGCCTCTCGCGGTGTTGATTACCTCGGCGGCTAACGGGCCTACCCTGAAATACTCCTTGTGGATCGAGTGCTCGTGCGGATCATCCTCGGTTACCGGCCGGAAAGTGTCGATGCCGACATCTAGCTCAACGCGGGCTATACGCACTCCCATCGACTCTATTCGCTGGAGAAGCTCCTCTGTGAAGTGCAATCCCGCCGTCGGAGCCGCGGCGCTTCTCGCCTCGCGTGCGTATACCGTCTGGTAGGTCGACGGGTCATCGAGCGGGCGAGTTATATACGGCGGCAGGGGCATCTCGCCTATCTTGTTGACAACATCCTTGAAAGCGAGACCCTTCTCGGGAGAAAAGCGGACCAGCCGACCGCCGGAATCTTCCAGCCTGTCTACCACAAGGGCGCGCATCATCCCATCGCCGAATATCATTCTCGCGCCGGGCATAACCCTGCGGCCTGGTTTGACCAGGCACTCCCAGGTGTTTTCGTAACGCTCACGGAGCAAGAGCACCTCAACCGCGCCGCCTGTCTCCTCCTTGACGCCTTTGAGGCGTGCGGGCATCACCCTCGTGTCATTGACGACCAAGACATCGCCCTTGGACAGATACTCAGGCAACTCCCTGAAGATCCGATGGTCGATCTGACCGCTGTTGCGATCGAGTACAAGCAGGCGGCAAGAATCGCGTGGCTCCGCCGGCTCTTGCGCTATAAGGCCGCTGGGCAAGTCATAATCGAAGTCCTCAGTGCGCATCTTCTCGCGACTCCTCGTCTCTATCATTTAAAGGTACCAGCAAAACACTAAATCACCGATGAAATCCTACCGATTTCTGATTACGCAGGATAACCTAAGGTGATCTGAATCGCACCCACTCGATAAGTTTCCACGCGTCGGCCTGATCGATGTCGCGCACGTTAAAGATTGGTATCAGCGACGATGAGGCGATAGTGACGCGGACTGAAGCAACCCCTAGCATTCTTTGCAAAGGACCCTGGGATACGCTGAGCGCCTGAATTCGGTGGCGCCTTATCAGCACTGTAGTCCGCTGGATCCTTCGGCGTCGAATAACAAGCGTCGCGTCGTCCGTCCCTAAACCTGCGTCATGATGCGCGAGCACCGAGAAGGCGCCTAGGATAACAGGAGCCGCGAGTGCCAGCCAGCCGTAAGGCAGCACTATCGCAATGGGCACGGCAATCATCAGTGGCAAGAGAGTCCCGCGCAACAAATATAGCAACAGAGAACGGCGCGGAAGCTTTTTTATTCGAGGCATTGTATATCCGGGCAACATTTTCTCGAAGAACAGCCTTACCTCCTGATGGTCGAGGAGAGGATGCAAGACTGTAGGTCCGCCGAGGTCGCCTGGTGTCTCCCTGCCCCCCGTCTCACCCCCTGCCACTCCCGCGCTATCTACACTAACCATGAATCTACCGATCAGCTGTCCCAAAATGGACTCGACCAGACGCACTCCCTGTATCCGGCCGAAGGGCACGGTGCGAGTCGAGCGATGAAGTAGGCCCTTTTCGACCCGCAGCTCCTCCCCTTTTCGCGTAACTGAAAACTCCCAGTAACGCAAGGCAGCCGAGACTGCCGTCGCAAACCAGGTAACAAGAAGTGCCGGGACGATGGCAAGTAGCAAGACTCTGTCTAAGATAGCTCCCGATACCCCAAGGAAGTCGCTTCCCACAACCAGCAATGCAACAACCGATCCGGTCAACTGCAGAAAGGGCGAAATAAACTCTGAGGTAGCGGCTAGAATAGCCAGATTTCGATCACTGAGAATCCACACCGTCGAAGGCTCCGGGGCTGGAGGTGGCGTCGCTTCTGCATCGGACTTGGGCGCTTCTGCATCAAGATCGGACTCCTCCTCGCCACTAGCTTGAGAAATATCGGGTCGCGAGGCGGTTTTCAGTGCTCTCAATGCCTGAGTCAACGCCTCGGCGTCCACGATTGAAAGTGCTGGGATTGAAACCTCTGCCGCGGCACTCTTTCCGGCGGTATGAATGTTTAGCACTACAAACCCGAGCAGCCTGAATATGATGTTGGCCTGTGTGTCTATCGCCTGTATCCTCTGACCGCTCAAGCGAGTGGTCCGGCGGAACAATATACCTTGCTCGACGAAGAAGACGTCCCCATCGATCATGAAGGAAAACCTGAGCCAACGAAGGTAACTGATAAAAATTATGGCTAAAGCGCTGACGATCAAAAGCGCAATCACAAGCAGCACGAGAAGCCCAAGCGGAATCCGGTCGAAAGTAAGTATCACGCTCACGGGGAGAAGGGTTCCCACAAGCAAAGAGCCCGGCCCAGAGCGAAAGCTCTGGAGCACGTGGGTGATCACCCCCGCCGGATGTGCCCGACGAGGCTCAGACCACATCTTCGATCATCCCGGCACGCGCTGCGATAAGGTCGCGCAACCTGTCCGCCACTTCGTTGGAGAGCGCCGGGATCTCATGCGATTCGCCCGCTGTTACCACTGTCACGCTTGCGAGTCCGAAGGCTCTCAGCAAGGGCCCGGCCTTGGAGTCGACGTGCTGCACCTTTGACATTGGAATCACAACGCGGGTTTGGACCAGCAGACCGAACTTCAGGTAGATCTCATCATCGAGCACCTCATAGCGCCATCTCATCCAGCGAACTTTTGGCGCTACTCCAATAGTGACGATCGCATACACCGGAAAGAGCAGTGCGGCAAGAACGGCAATAAACCAGGGGATAATCTCAAATACTGTTAGCAATGCAACCGCAGCTACCACCACTAAAGCTGGCAGTGCGGCCAGTGCGCCGCTTATTCTCCAAACGATAACCGCACGCTGGTCAATTCTTTCAACAGGATCAGGCCGCATGTTCAGCAATCCATTCCATCGAATGATCAGTCGCCGGCAGTGGTGACTTGAATTGGAAACGGCTTTGCGAAGTGACAAGCGACATGGTGCCCGGGGGCCGCCTCACGAAGCTCAGGCACTTGCTCGGCGCATATTGGCATCTGGGCAATAGGGCAGCGAGTATGAAATCGGCACCCTGATGGCGGGTCGATAGGACTTGGGACGTCTCCCTGTAAAACGATGCGCCCGCGGTCCCTTTGCGCATCGGGATCCGGCAACGGCGCGGCTGACAACAGAGATTGAGTGTACGGATGGTGCGGACGATCATAGACCCCCCTCCAATCCCCTATCTCAACAATCTTGCCCAAGTACATCACCGCGATTCTATCAGAAATGTGACGAACGACAGACAGATCATGGGCGATGAAAAGATAGGTCAGGCCGAAGGCGACCTGCAACTCCTCGAGCAGGTTTATGATCTGCGCCTGGATCGAGACGTCCAGGGCCGAAACAGGCTCATCGCAGACGATAAGCGATGGGTTGAGCGCCAATGCCCTGGCGATTCCCACGCGCTGCCTCTGTCCGCCGGAAAACTCGTGCGGATACCTGTTCGCGTGCTCCGGGTTCAAGCCGACGGTATCGAGGAGCTCCCGAACACGCTTTCGACGCTCCTCCAAGGTCCCGATAGCGTGAATCGAAAGTGGCTCTCGGACTATCTCGCCGATTGTCATGCGCGGATTTAGCGATGCATATGGATCCTGAAAGATTATCTGCACGTCACGTCGAAACGCCTTGAGCGCACTTCCCCGCAAAGCGCCGATGTCGACTCCCCTGAACTCTATCGATCCGGAGGTGGCATCGAGCAAGCGCGTGACGCATCGGCCGGCGGTGGATTTGCCGCAACCCGACTCGCCGACAAGCCCGAGTGTCTCTCCCTCATCTATGGTAAAGGAGATATCATCCACCGCATGTACTTTGCGGCCCAAGCGCGAACCCAATACCCCCTGCTCAACAGGGTAGTGCTTGTACAATTTTTCCACTCTAAGGATCTCGGCCATGCTTTTAAGCCGCTTTCCATTTAGCGGGATCGACGCCCCGTATAAATTCGCGAGCTCCAGCAAAGTGACATGCGGCCAGGTGCCCGTTCCCGCAGTCAATAAGTGAAGGAACCTGTGTCCGGCATATATCGGCGGCGTACGGACATCTTGGATGAAACGCGCACCCGGAAGGAACGTTGATGAGGCTCGGCGGATGGCCCGTTATGGGCAAAAGAGCGTCCTTCTCGCTCACATCGTGCCTCGGAATGCTGTCGAGAAGCCCCCACGTGTAAGGGTGTTTGGGGCGATAGAATACTTCAGCAGATTTACCGTACTCCACCTGCTTGCCCGCGTACATCACCATCACTTCATCAGCGACATCCGCAACTACGCCGAGATCGTGCGTGATCATGATGATCGCGGCGCCTGTCCGCCGCTGCATCTCAGTCATAAGCTCAAGAATCTGAGCTTGAATAGTCACATCGAGTGCTGTTGTCGGCTCATCGGCGATCAGAATGTCCGGATCGCACGCGAGCGCCATCGCGATCATCGCCCGTTGCCGCATGCCGCCGGAAAACTGATGGGGATAGTTGCCGGCACGTTCGCTCGCATTCGGGATGCCGACCATTTCGAGCAGCTCAATCGCCCGCTTTATGGAGTCTTTGCGGCTCATCCCCTTGTGAATCATGAGCGTCTCGCCCACCTGACGGCCGACCTTATACACGGGATTCAGAGACGTCATGGGATCTTGGAAGATCATAGCCATGCGGTCTCCTCGAAACTCCCGTACCTGCGAGTCGCTCATCTTCAGGATATCTACGCCATTATAGAGAGCCTCGCCCGAGACGATGCGACCAGCAGGTTCAGCCACAAGTCGCATGAGCGAAAGTGCGGTCACGGATTTTCCCGAGCCGGACTCGCCTACCACAGCCAGTGTTTGGCCGGGATCCAGAGAAAACGACACTCCGTCAACGGCCCGCACAATGCCGTCGCGGGTGAAAAAGTGTGTGGCCAACTCCCTGACCTCTAAAAGTTTAGGCATCTTCAGTCCTTCATCTTCACATCAAGGGCGTCACGAAGGCCGTCGCCCATCAACACGAATGCGAGCACTGTGGTCAATATCGCGAAGCCGGGCCAGATGGTAAGCCACGGAGCGCTGAACATCAGCGCTCTGGCGTCCGACAGCATAAGCCCCCACGAAGGAGTTGGTGGCTGGACTCCCATTCCAAGAAATGAAAGAGCAGCCTCGGTAATGATCGCTCCGCCGATGCTCATCGTCGCGTAAACGATGATGGGGGCGATCGCGTTGGGCATGATATGCCTGAAAAGTATCCTCACATGCGAGGCTCCCATTGCGCGGGCCGCCTCCACATACTCGTTTTGCTTTACGGAGAGTATCGAACTTCGAAAGACCCGGGCGATACCCGGCCATCCCAGAATACCAATGGCTATAAACACGTTTTGATAACTGGGTCCGAGAACCGCGATCAGCGCTATCGCAAAAAGAATGTAGGGAAAAGCAAAGAACACATCAGCCGAGCGCATGACAATCGTATCGGCAAGTCCCCCGAAATATCCCGATATGGCGCCGAGCACCACTCCTATCAACAGAGAGATCGACACCGCTATTATGCCGACCATAAGCGATACCCTCGCGCCATAAATAACTCGCGAGAACACGTCCCGGCCCAGTTTATCGGTCCCGAACGGATGCTCTAGCGAAGGAGATTGCAAGCTCGCTCCAGGTGTCGTGTCTATCTTCAGTGGATCCGCGAACATGTGAGGCACCCATAGATCGGCGGTCACCGCCATGAGCACCACGACTAAGATCCAGCTGAGACCCAATATCGCGAGCCTGTTCTTTCGAAGGCGACGCCAGGCGTCCCCCCAAAGGGTCCGCCCTGCTCCGTCGGCTACCTTGCCGGTGGTCATCTCGGCGGTGGTCATTTTGCCTCACCCCCGTATCGAATCCGAGGATTCAGCGCGGCATAGCTCAAGTCCACGAGCAGATTGATGACCATCACGATGATAACGACGATGATCACGCCTCCCATGACCACAGGCCAATCCCGCTGACCGACGGCAAGGAATATCTCTCGGCCGACTCCCGGCCAGGAAAACACGGTCTCGGTGAGTATCGCGCCTCCCATCATCGCGCCAAAGTCTATGCCGACGAAGGTGACAACCGGGATCATCGCGTTTTTGAGCGCGTGGCGAAATGTGACGGCCCGGCGCGAGAGTCCTTTGGCGTACGCGGTTCGGATATAGTCCTGTCCGAGCGCTTCAAGCATCTGGCTTCGCATGATTCGCGCCACATACGCAGTGGAGACCGATGCCAGCGTGAGCGCGGGCAATATGACATGAGCCCAGTCGGGAAATTGTGCGGAAGACATCCCTGAGATGGGGAGAAAGAAAGTCTCGTTGGTCCACTCTTTCATCTGGATCCCGAAGAATATCTGCAGGAGCATGCCTAACCAGAAGACGGGCACCGAGACCAACACCGATGTCGACAGCGTAACGAAGACATCCCAAAACGAGTATTGTCGCACGGCGGAAATGATTCCAGCTGAGATTCCGATCAGTATCTCGATTATGATTGCCGCCAGGGCTAATCGTAGCGTGTTGGGAAACTTCTCGGCGAATATATCGACGACCGGACGGCCTCTTTGATACGACTCACCGAGATCGCCCTGCACAAGATTCGTGACATACATCCAGTACTGCGTGTGAAGCGGCTGATCGAGGCCGTGCTTTTCGACTATCTGGGCGCGCAGCGCTTCGGAGATGGGGCGTTCTCCGGTGATCATCCTGACAGGATCGCCAGGCAGTATTCCCGGCGCCCGCAGCATAAACAACAACAATGTCACACCCAGAAATACCGGAATCATCTGAAGCAGACGCCGGAGGACGTACTTGAGCATCAACTTTCCTTATCTGGCAGTTGCTGGCCGAAGGTCTAAACAACGGTGCCGGAGCGCCCGAATAGGCACCCCGGCACTCGTCGGCGTTACATCACCCTACCACGAAACGATCTACTGCCTTAGCCAAACGCTCTGGAAGTCAAAGAGTCCCTTCGGGCTGAAGACACCGTTCATAACCCTGTCCGACGCCACTCTCGTGTGGCTGTAGTACATCAAGGGAATGACAGGAGCGTCCGCGCCGATCTTGGTTTCAATCTCCTGGTACAGCTCAACTCTTTCCTGATCATCAACCGTCTTGCGAGCCGCGGTCAGCATCTCGTCGACCTGAGCGTTGGCATAGCCGGCGAAGTTGTCTCCGCTGCCGCTCTTGAAGAGCGGGTAGAGGAAGTTGTCCATGATCGGGTAATCAGCGATCCAGCCGAGACGGGCTATCTGGTAGGTTTGTTCCGTGAGCCTGTCCAGATACTGCGCCCACTCCATGCCCCTCAGTTCACTTTCGATGCCAAGCGCTGTGAGGTCGTTTTGGACAAGCTGCAATATCTCCTCGTGGCCTGCACCGGTATTGTACTCAAGGACGATCGTGGGAATGCCCTCGCCGTTTGGATGACCGGCCTCGGCGAGCAGCGCCTTGGCGGCCTCGACGTCATACCTGGAGAACTCCCAGGCATCCTCCTGGAAGCCCACTATTCCCCTGGGAACGATTCCGGTCGCCGGAACGCGAGTTCCCTCGAACAAGATGTCACAGATGGCCTGACGGTCGATCGCAAGCGACAGCGCCTGGCGCACCTTCGGGTTTTGCAGCACGTCATCGGTGTTGTTCATCAACAGATAGTAGACACCCAGTTCGGTGCCGAGGATAACCTGCTCACCCGGGTTGACCGTGTAGCCATCAGGGCTTTCGCCATGCTGCCCTACCACAGCCTCTATCTGTCCGGCAGGTATCTGCACGAAGTCAAGGTTCCCGGCTTGAAACTCAAGGAATGCCGTGTCCTGATCGGCCAGAATCCTAAACTCAATCCCGTCGATGTTGGGAGCGGTACCGTAGTAGTCAGCGAACCTCTCCACTTTGATGTACTGGTCGCGGGCCCATGGCTCACTCATCTTGAAGGGGCCGTTACCGATAGGCATCTCACCGAACGCCGCCGGATCCTTCTCAACCTCTTCTTGGGGAACGGGAGCCAACGCTGGATGCCCCACGACATACTCAAAGTCAGCGAAAGAGTAGCTGAGTGTGACCTCCAGGGTCGTATCGTCGACAGCTCTGACACCAGCAAGCTCGGTAGCCGCATCGGCTTGCATCTCGTCAAAACCCTTCACCGCCGAGAGGTGATAGCCGATCTCCGACTGGTTCTCAGGATTGGCGATGCGCTCCCAGGCGTACTTGAAGTCCTGGGCGGTTACCTCGCGGCCGTTGTGAAACTTGGCGCCCGGCACCAGACGGAATGTCCACACCGTCGCGTCAGCGTTGGATTCCCAGCTCTCCGCAGCGGCAGGCTTTACCTCGGAGGTCATCGGATCGAAGGTCACAAGGCTGTCGAAGAGCGCCTGACCGACCTGTGTTCCCTCGGTCTCCTGCAAGTTGAACGGATCAATGAACGCCGGTTCACTGATAAAGAAGCTCATGGTGCCGCCCTTTTGAATTTCCTGAGGAACTTCAGCGGGCTCCTCGGGCTGGGGGGCGCAGCCAGCAAATACCAGCAGCATTACTAGTGCAAGCGCCAGGCTAACCTTGAGCGCCAGCAGTTTTCTAATCTTTCTCACGGGCAATCCTCCGTTCGGTTGCACTCACTAGAAAGGTGCTAAGCCAGCTATTCAATTTCACCCACATTCTACACAATTACCACCCGATCGCACAGCGCGTAAATGAGCGAGCGCTCATGACTGACGACGAGCACGCCTAGGCCGCGGCGGTCCACGGTCTCGCGCACGGCGCGCCAAAGCTGCGCCTGGGTGATTGCATCGAGCATCGTCGTCATCTCGTCCGCGATGAGGACCCGGGTGCGTGGCGAGAGGGCGCGCGCCACGCAGAAGCGCTGGAGCTCGCCGCCGGAAAGCTCGTTCGAGTAGCGCTCCAGCCACTCGGCTTGTATGCCGAGCATCTCCATCGTGCCCTCGTCGACGCGCCAGCCCTCGCTCGCGACCTCGCGCATTCGCCACCGGGGGTTCACCGCGTGCTCGGGGTGCTGCGAGACGAGCTGCACCGGGCAGTATCCGGAGCGCGGAAGCAGGGCGCCGTCGAAGAGCACCCGGCCTTCGCGCGGACGCTCGTGCCCGGCGAGCACGCGCGCGACCGTGGTCTTGCCGCACCCGCTCGGCCCGAGCAGCCCCACCACCTCGCCGGCGTCAACGGCGATGTCAAGCCCTCGGAAGACCCACGGGCCCGCGCCATAGCGAAATCCGATGCCGTCAGCCTCAAGCAGCATGGATGCACGCCACCATCCCGCCTCGCACGCCACGAAGCGCGGGACGCGTGGCGGCGCATGCGCTCGTCGCGCAGTCGCATCGCGCGCGGAAGGCGCAGCCGTCCGGCATGTCATCGTAGGATGGCTGAGCACCAGCGACAAGCGCAAGGCCATTGCGCGGAAGCGCGCGCCAGAGAGCGCGTGTGTACGGATGGCGGAGAACCTCGCCGTCCGACGCGAAATCGTTCGCCGGGCAAACTTCCACGGTAGTTCCTGAGTAGAAGACCGCGATTCTGTCGGCGATGCCGATAGCGGTCTCGATGTCGTGCGTGATTAGCATGACGCCTTTGCCCTCGTCGGCCATCTCACGCAGGTGCCGCATCGTCTCCGCGAGCGCTTCGGGGTGAAGCCCCGGTGTAGGCTCGTCGGCGATGATGAGCGAGGCGCCGGAGATGACCGCGGTCGAAAGCAGCACACGGCGCGTCATACCGCCGGAGAGCTGTGCCGGGAACGAGCGCTCGACTTCAGGCGTCAGTCCATAGCGCGCGAAAAGACGCCGCTGCGCCTCGGTCCGGCTACCGTTGCCGTTTTCCGGCACGCCCCAGCGGACCTGCGGTCCCACCCGCATGAGCGGATCGAGATACGTGACAGCCTGCGGGACGAGCGCGATCTCACGCCCGCGCGCTTGTCGCTGACGTTCGGGGGTGAGCTCCTCGCCGCCGAACAGCATGCCGCCGCGCACCTCCGCGTTGCCAGGCAGGATACCGAGGATGGCGTGGGCGAGCAGGCTCTTTCCCGAGCCGCTCGCGCCGATCACCGCTAGTACCTCTCCTCGGCGGACATCCACCGAAAGTCCGCTGATCACCTGCAGCGTCCGACGGCGTAAGCCTGTCTCATAGCGCGTAAACGAGATTGAGACGTCAACGATGTCGAGAAGGTCACTCATGGGCCGTCTTGGGGTCAAGGAGCGCGCGGACATTATCGCCGAGGAGATCAAATGCCCGAACTACCACGAGCAACGCGAGTCCGGGGAGCAAGGCAAGCCACCAGCGACCGGTGGACAGGTGCATCATGGCCTCGGCGAGGATAATGCCGACGGCGGGTTCGTGAGGCGGGAGGCCGAAGCCGAGGAAGGTGACCGCCGCCTCGTGCAGGATGGCGTGCGGGAAGAGCAAGACGAGCCCGACGAGAAACTGCGGGAGCACGTGCGGTAACATGTGGCCGGTGGCGATGTGCAGGTTCGATCTGCCGAGCCGGCGCGAGACCCGGATGAACTCCGAGCCCCGCAGCGCGAGAATCTCGGCGCGTATGACCCGGGCGAGCGTGGGCCAGTGCGTCAGCACGATGCCGATGGCCACCCCGCGAGCGCCCCCCCCGAATGCGAACGAGATGAGGATCAGCAAGACGAGGTGCGGCACGCTGAGGAAAAGGTCGATGAGCCATGAGACGGCGACGTCGACCGTCTTGCCCAGCGTGGCCGCCGCCGCGCCGAGCGCGAGCGCAAGAAGCGCGCTGAAGCTTGCCGCTGCCGCGCCGAGCAAAAGACTTGTCATAAGCCCTTGAGCAGTGCGCGTGAGCATGTCGCGGCCGAGCCAGTCGGTGCCGAAAGGGTTCGAGAGCGAAGGCGCCTGGTTCCTCGCGGCGAGATCGGTCGCCAACCGCGAGTCAGGCAACAACGTCCCGGCAGCGACAATCGCAAGAAGCGCGAGCGCGGCGAGTGTGGCGGTCAGAAACGCGTGCTGGCGCCCGCTGAACGCGCGACGGGCGCTCGGCATGAGTGTGGCGCGTGGTCGCGCCTGAGCGCCTGCTCCGTTCATGCAGGTGCCTCCGCCTGGGTACGCGGGTCGACCACGCGGTAGAGCAGATCGGCGATAAGATTGCCCGCGAAGACAAACAGCGTACTGAAGATGACGGCGCCAAGCAGGAGCGGCACGTCTCCATGAAGGCCGGCTTGTACCGTCGCCTGGCCGATTCCAGGGTAAGAAAAGACCTGCTCGGCAAGGACGGCGCCGCCAAAAAGCTCGCTAAAGCTCGCGAACTGTAAAGTCAGAGCGGGTAGCGCGACATTGCGCAATCCGTGCCGGATGATGATGCCGGTCTCAGACTCACCCCTGGCACGCGCGAACAGGGCGTAATCACTCGCGAGCACGTCGATGAGTTTCTGCCGGGTGTGCAGCGCGATGGGCGCCACACCGATGATGCTCAGCGTGAGCGCGGGCAAGACAAGATGACGCAAGCGGTCGAGCCAGGTAACGTCCTCGGCAAGAACGCCTACGGGCGACGCGAGCCCCATCGGCAGGAGGCCGAGCCACACGGCGAAAACCATCAGCAGCAGCAGGCCGAGCCAGAACGCCGGGGTCGAAGCGAGCGTGAGACAGTACCACTTGATGGCCCGGTCGGTCAGCGTACCGCGGAACCGTGCCGCGATGACTCCGAGCGCGAATCCGAACACCCCCGAGAGCGTCCACGCAGTCCCCATGAGAGCGAGTGACGCCGCAAAGCGCTCGACGATGACGGTCGAGACCGGCTGCCTGTGGATCATCGAGGTTCCGAGGTCACCCTGAGCAAGCGATACGGTCCAAAGCAAAAATCGCTCACCTGGCGGCTTGTCGAGTCCCCATCTCTCGGCGATCTCGGCGCGCTGCTCGGGGCTCACCAGCATCATATCGGCGCCCACATACGCCTGTACCGGGTCTATAGGTGAAACATGCATAAGCCAAAACGAGAGAGCACACACCGCAATAAGCAGTGTGGCCAGACGAAACACCTTGCTCGCGAGGTAGGTCAAGACGGCGATCATGCGTGTACCCCAGCCAGTCACTCCCAACGCCAGTCGGTGATGTTGGCCGTGATCGGCCAGCCATGCCCGTGGGGCTGGATGCGGCTCGGACCAATGTCGAGACCGTCCGCTACGAAAAAGCAGTGGTCAAGGTTGACAAGCCAGCACCATGGGGCGTCGGCACTCCCTGAGATGCCCGTCACGCCGTCCCACTGCGCCTTGCGCCACAGTTCAAGCGCCTCTTCCTCATCAATCGCGGCGAGCGCCTGGTCCATGTAAGCGTCTACGACAGGGTTTCGGTAGAAGCCCGGGTTCCACCACTCCCGGCCGGCAAGCGCGCCGTGATGCAAGTTATACATTTCGGTGGGATCGTGACTCCCCCACCCGAAGAGCACGGCGTTCGAGTGCATCGCCATGCGGATCTCATCCCAGCTCTTGCCAACGGGTATCATCTCGATGCCGATCTGCCGAACCTGATCGGCGACCGCAAGCGCGAGAGACTGACGAGTGAGGTCATCGGCCGGGTAGATAAGGTTGAAGCGAGCGGACAGGCCGTCCTTCTCGCGGACGCCATCGGCTCCCTCGATCCATTTCGCTTCGTCGAGCAGCGCCTCGGCAGCAGCGGGATCACCGTCATCGAACACCACATCCGGGCTCGACCACGGCAGTCCGTCCGAAACCGAAAACGCCGGAGATCCAAAGCCCTCGAGCACACCCTCGACGAGCACTTCACGGTCGACTGCAAGGTTGATAGCGCGCCGGATGGCGAGGTCGTACGTGACATTGTTGCCGATCGGCGCGCCTTCGCTCGTGGTCTTGCCATTGTCCGGGAGAGCCGGAAACATGATACCGCGGTTGTCGACGCTCGGCACAGCGACCAGCCTCATGCCGGCGATGTCCTGACCCGCGAAAGACGCGGGCACCGCCGCGACGTCGAGTTCGCCCGCTCTTGCCGCCGCCAGGGTAGCGTCCTCGCCCATGAACACAAATGTGACACGCTTGATTTCGGCGGCCCCGCCGTGGTAGTCCTCGTAAGCTTCGACGATCAGCTGTTGCCCCTGGTTCCATTCGACGAATCGATACGGACCGGATCCCAAAGGCGATCGCGCGTACTCGGGTCCGTAGGCGTGCCGAGGCACTATGCCAAGTGAGATCAGTTGCACCACAAAGGTCGAACGCGGTTCGCTGAGCATAAACACGACGGTCGTATCATCGATCGCCCGCGCAGATTCCATGACACCGAGATCTACGACAGAGCCGCTCTCTTTCGCGGTGTTGAACGTGAACGCCACATCATGCGCGGTGAGAGGCTCGCCGTCATGAAAACGCACGTCATCGCGAATGGTAACCGTCCAAGTCAGACCATCATCGCTCACCTTGTATCCCGTGGCGAGGTCATTGACGATCTCAAGGTCGTCGTTATGCGCGAGCAGCGTGCTTTGGAAGAGCGGACTTCCATACCGTCCCCAGCCGGTAACAGGGTCGAAGCCCTCCTCGGGTTCGCCGCTAAGCGACACTACGATCTCGTCGCGCGGTCGCTCGTCCGACGCTGTGGGCGCTGATGGCGAGTCGGCACGAGCGCAACCGGAAGCAAGTACCGCGAGTACAAGGCCGAGGACGGCGATAACCGCCGAAACGCTAGAACGCGGATTCCCGGGCATGCTGGGCCCCCTTCTCTGTCCTTGGCGCGATGCGGTACAGAAGTTCACCGCATAGGCCTAGCGTGTTACGAATCCGCATTTTGTCACACCGGCTACGCTAAGTCAAGGGGTGCGTGCTCCTTATCCTCGGCGGCGACTAATGAGCTCCTCGGCGATATCGTCGAATGTAAGCCCATACCGCACTATGGTCACAGTCAGATGATAGAAGAGATCGGCGATCTCATATCTCAACTGCTCAACGTCTGCGGCCTTGGCCGCTATAACCACTTCGGTGGCTTCTTCGCCGATCTTTTTTAGCAGCCGATCTTCGGACTCCGACAACAACGCGGCCGTATAACTGCTCGTCGGCGAAGCGTCTTTTCGCTCCTCGAGCACGAGATAGAGTTTGTCGAGAACCTCGCCTATGTTTTCCGGTGATCGCGTCACTTCTCTGATCCTTTCACCAGCGAGCGGTAGAAGCATGTCCGCTGGCCCGTATGACATGCGCCTCCCCGTTGGTCAACCATCACGAGAAGACAGTCCGCGTCGCAATCATACCGAACGTCTTTGACTTCCTGAACGCATCCGGACGACTCCCCCTTCATCCAATATTTTTGCCGGCTCCTGCTCCAAAACCACGTCCTTTTGGTCTCCATGGTTTTCTCCAGCGACTCACGGTTCATATACGCCACCATCAGGACCTCGAGCGTGTCATACTGCTGAACAACCGCAGGTATCAGGCCCGCTTCATCGAAGCTCAGCTCTTCCGGCCCTAAATTATCCCTTTCACGATCGCTCATCGGGCTCCTTCCAATGTCGCCGAACGCGAACGCCGGCCGCCGCCATGTGCTTTTTCACTTGCTCAATCGTAAAGTGTCCCGAGTGAAATGTCCCGGCCGCCAAGACCGCATCGGCGCCGGCCTCAATCACCACCTCGGCGAAATGGTCGAGCTCGCCGGCTCCACCGCTTGCGATCACCGGAATGTTGACCGCCGAGGAAACCGCCCGCGTGAGCTCGATGTCGTATCCGTCTTTCGTGCCATCACGATCCATGCTCGTCAGAAGCACTTCTCCCGCGCCGCGCTGTTCGGCTGCCTTGACCCACTCAAGCACGTCAAGCCCTGTATCGACGCGTCCCCCTGACACAAACACACTCCATCGCGATGGTGCCGAGCCGGGCACCTTCCGCGCGTCAACCGCAAGGACGATGCATTGGGAACCAAAGACGCCCGCCGCTTGGTTGATCAGATCCGGATCGTTTACCGCGGCGGAATTGATCGAGACCTTGTCGCACCCCGCCGAAAGCATCGCCCGTATGTCACCCGGGTTTCGGATTCCCCCTCCAACAGTGTACGGGATAAATACTTCCTCGGCTGTTCTGCTTGCGACCTCGAGCATATAGGGGCGCTCCTCGTGAGTTGCAGTAATATCGAGAAACACCAGCTCATCAGCGCCTTCCCGGTCATAGAATGCCGCGAGCTCGACCGGGTCTCCGATGTCGCGCAGATTGACGAAGTTGACGCCCTTGACGACTCGCCCCTCGTGCACGTCCAGACACGGAATCACCCTCACTGACAACACTGGGTAATCACATCTCCGAGGCGCTGCGCCCGGTGGCTATGGCCTGCCGCAGGGTGAAGACACCCTCGTAGAGGGCGGAGCCGATTATGACGCCTTCGATCTGGGGGCCGATGGAAGCCAGATCCCGGATGTCATCGAGCCCGGCAACACCGCCGCTCGCTATCACCGGCAGCTCTACTCTGTCCACCAGTGCGCGATATGCTCCGTAGTTAACCCCCGCTCTCGTGCCATCGCGGGTAATGTCGGTGTAAGCGACGCGCCTGACTCCAAGAAGCTCGAGCTCGTTTATCAGCTCGAGAACCCCGCGTTCCGTGCCCTGCTTCCAGCCCTCGATGGCGACGCGGCCATCGCGCGCATCGATACCGGCGACTATGCCTGGGTATTTGGCGCACGCCACACTGACCAGTTCGGGGTCGCTGACCAGCGCGGTACCAAGCACAACCCTGGAGGCACCGATTCCAAACATGTGATCGATCACATCCAGAGAGCGAATGCCTCCGCCCACCTGGACGGACACATTCACGGATTTGACTATCGTCGCAACTATGTCGGCGTTTTTCGGCTTGCCGAGGACCGCTCCGTCCAAGTCCACGACGTGGATCCAATCGGCACCCTGCTCGGCCCATTTCCGCGCTTGATCGACCGGGTCGTCGTTGTAGACCTTCACCGCGTCCAAGCAGCCCTGATAGAGACGGACGGCCTTTCCATCCAGAATGTCGATCGCTGGAAATATCTTCACGCTTTGACCTCCCGCACGATATCGCCAAAGTTACCCAAAAGCCTAAGTCCCGTCTCCGACGACTTTTCCGGATGAAACTGCACAGCATATGCACTCCGGCCAAATTGAACCGCCGATGCAAAAGCGACTCCATGCTCGGTGCTCCCGATGATACAGGAAGTGTCATCGGGAATCAGCCGGTAACTATGGACAAAGTAAAACTCCGAGTCTTGCACGATCCCGTCGAAAAGCTCGCTGTCCGTAAATCGCACGGTGTTCCAGCCGATGTGAGGCACCTTCACGCCTTCAGGAAGCCGGTCGCACCTGCCGGCTACGACGCCAAGCCCTGCCCACTGCCCGTCTTCGTAGCCGACATCAGCCAGCATCTGCATCCCAAGGCAGATGCCGAGAAAGGGCGTGCCCTCGGCGATCTTGCGCAGCAGCACGTCTTTGATTCCGAAGCTCTCCAGGTTCGATATCGCGTCGCGAAAAGCGCCGACTCCCGGTAGCACGACTCCGTCAGCTTCGGCGATCTTGTCCGCGTCGCCAGTGACAAGCACATCGAGGGTGCCAGCTCGCATCAGACCCTTCTGGACACTTCGCAGATTGCCCATGCCGTAGTCGACAACGGCTATCATAGAGCGCCTTTGGTCGAAGGTACTCCCGTCACGCGGCTGTCGAGCGACACCGCCTCGCTAAGCGCCCGGGCTGTCGCCTTGACGCACGCTTCGATGATGTGATGGCTGTTCTCGCCCGAAAGCGACCGGACGTGCAGCGTCACCCCCGCATTGGTCGCGAATGCGACAAGGAACTCTTTGGCAAGCGTCGTGTCGAACGTTCCGATAAACTCGATCGGAAGCTCAACCTCCCAGTAAAGTCCGCCGCGCCCCGAGATATCTATCGCGGCAAGTGCCAGCGCCTCGTCCATAGGGACAAGCGCCGAGCCAAACCTCCTTATGCCTGACTTATCACCCAAAGCCTGAGCTACCGCCTGGCCTAAGACGATTCCGACATCCTCGACTGTGTGGTGAGCGTCAACCTCCAGATCACCGGAGGCTTGAACGTCAATATCCAGAAGAGCGTGCCGACCAAGGGCGTCGAGCATGTGATCGAAGAATGGCACCCCTGTGCTGACAGATGTCGTACCGGAGCCATCCAGGTCAACGGTGATCGAAACCGACGTCTCTTTCGTTTCCCGGGAAATCGTGGAGTGGCGCATCATCGTCACTAACCTGCTTCCTCTCTGGCGTCATGCGCGGCAACCGCACCATTTGTAATGATTTCCGATTCCCGCCTGGCCTGCAATACATCGCGCATCGCCTTCAGAAACGCGGTGTTGTCCTCGGCGGATCCGATCGTGACTCTCAGGCAGTCCTCCAGGCCCTCGGCGCGGGATAAGTCCCTGATCAGGACGGAGTGCGTGTGCAGCAGATCGCGCCAGAGCGCGGTGGCATGCTCGACCCTGAAGAGCACAAAGTTCGCCTCACTCGGGAACACCCTTACCTCTTTGAACTCAGACAGGCCGGAGATGATCCTGTCTCTCTCTCTCATTATCTCGCGAATCGCACTCTCAAAAACGACCCTTTCGCGAAAGGTCTTGAGCGCAACCCACTGCGAGAAGGAGTTTACCGAGTACGGCTGGCGCACCTTTCTTATCTCCCGCAAAACATCTTCATGGCCGAGCAGATACCCGACTCGCATGCCGGCGATCGAGAAAGCCTTGGAAAACGTCCTCAGGATGACCAGGTTGCGGTGCCTTTCCATGTGAGGGCGCATGGTGTGCCGCGAGAACTCGAAGTAGGCCTCGTCGACGAGCACGAGCGCGTCAGAGGCGTTGAGCACGTCGATGAGCGGGGTCTCAGTGCAGAGGTTGCCGGTAGGATTGTTCGGGTTGGCGATCATCACAACATCGACATCCCCTTGGCTCAGACGACCGAGTAGCGCATCGGCGTCGACGCAGAAGTTGTCATCGCGAGGGATGCGCACGATGTTTGTCCCCGTGATGTGCGCATTGATCGAGTACATCGCAAAGGTGGGCGGAAGATCGATAAGCGTGCGACCCGGTCCGCCCCAGGCGAGCAAAATATCGAGTATCAGCTCGTCTCCGCCGTTGCCGATGAGCACATTATCCGGATCCAGGCCGTTAGCCTCGGCGATCAGTGCTCTGAGCTCCGTTGCCACAGGATCGGGATAGCGATTGAACTGGAACCGCGATATCCGCCGAGAAAACCACTCCAGGATTTCTGAGGGGAGGTTGGCCGGATGCTCGTTGTTGGATAACACGACGTCGGCCTTGATGTTTTTCGGGTCGTAAGGAACCAGGTTCTCAAGGCCCGGTCTTGGGCCGCGTATGCTCTTCACTAAGCCTCACTCCCGCCACGCCGATGCAAGGCTCGCGAGCCGCTTCCGTCAGCATCTTCGCCAGCCTCAAGGCGCATCGCCACAGCCTCTCCATGAGCCCAAAGGCCTTCCCTTGCGGCCAACACCATGGCGTTGGGTCCGTCTGCCTGAAGCGCATCGAAAGAGTACGCGAGCACTGAGGACTTCTTGACGAAGTCGTCTACGGAAAGCGGGCTTGAAAACCGGGCCGTGCCGCTGGTCGGCAAGACGTGATTCGGCCCCGCCGTGTAATCTCCAATCGACTCCGGCGTCCAGGGTCCAACGAATATCGCCCCTGCATTACGAACCCTGCCAAAGATTTCAAAGGGCTCCAACATCTGAATCTCCAGGTGCTCGGGAGCTATCGAGTCGACAGCCGCAAGCGCCGTATCCAGATCGGGACATGTCACAACCAGACCATTGTCGATCAAGGATTGCCGAGTAATCTCGCTTCTCGGAGAGTTTGGCAGCAGATCTTCCAGCGCTTCCTCTACCCTTGCCGGCAGATTGCGATCCGTTGTGACCAGGTACGTGCAAGCCTTCGGGTCGTGCTCTGCTTGCGCCATGAGATCGATCGCGACAAAGCCGGGGTTTGCCGAGGCATCCGCGAGCACCAGTATCTCGGAGGGTCCGGCCAGCATATCGATACCGCACTCGCCGAGCACAAGTTTCTTTGCGGCTGTGACATAGGCATTCCCGGGTCCTACGATCTTGTCAACCCGAGGAATCGAATCTGTTCCGTAAGCCAGCGCCGCTATCGCCTGGGCGCCGCCGATCTTGTATATCTCGGTAACCCCGGCTTCCGCCGCAGCGGCAAGCGTGTAGGGATTTATGCTTCCGCTCGCATCCGGAGGAGCGACCATCACGATCTCTTCGACACCCGCCACAATAGCGGGAATCACTCCCATCAAGACACTCGATGGATAGCGGGCGCGACCGCCGGGAACATAGACGCCGACACGCCTCAAGGGAGTGACCTTTTGCCCGAGGAACACGCCGCCGGAAGTCGTAAACCACGATTGCGCGACCTGCCGAAGATGAAACTCCTCGATGGCAGCGGCGGCCATCGCAAGGGCGCTCAGGAACTCATCGTCCACGCAGGCCAGCGCGGCCTCGATCTCCTCTTGCGAGACGCGAAAACCTGAAAGCTCAACGCCATCGAAGCGCCGCGTGTACTCCCTCAAGGCCTCGTCGCCACGCTTGGAGACCGCATCGACGATCTCTGCCGCGACCGCTACCACCGAAGGGTCGATGCCTCCTGAGCGACGCAACTGCTTTTCGGTTAAAAACTCCCCTGCTTCCAGCTCAATACGGCGCAGCATCTTGTCGACGACCCTTCCGCTAGGCACTCACGCCAAAAAGTACGAATCATTGTAGCGGCTTGACGCTCAATCCGCTTATCACTTCCGCCATCGCTTCCGATCGCGTACACAGACTTCCCGGGTTGGCAATAAGCCTTGCCGAGGAACGCATCACCTCGTCGACGATCACAAGATCGTTCTCTCTCAGGGTGGTGCCCGTCTGCGTGATATCCACGATCTGATCGGCGATGCCGATGAGCGGCGCGATCTCGATGTTGCCGCTTAGCTTCACGATCTCGATCTGTACACCGCGACTCGCGAAGTGTCTCTCGGCGATGCGAGGATACTTTGTGGCCACCCTGATCACTCCGAGATGCGCGTACGCCTCTTCGACACTTTCGCGCTTGTTCTCGGGCTCGGCTACCACCATCCGGCACTCTCCGAACTCCAGATCGACGATCTCGGCGACGTCCAAGTCAAGCTCGGCGAGCACGTCCTTGCCGGCTATACCGAGGTCAGCGGCACCGCTCGCCACATAGACCGGAATATCACTGGGTTTGCCGATTATGAACTCGAAACGACCGGTAGCGATAACCAGCTGGCGGCCGGATTCCTTGATCACCCGCGGGTCGACTCCTATCGAGGCCAGCGCCTCGAGGGTTCCTCCTGCCAGAGCGCCTTTGGGAATCGCGAATTTCAATCGCTCCGCTCGTTCGGATCCTGCGGCTTGCGTGCTTCTCTTCACCATCATGTGACTTTGCCTCCGGTACTGGCAGGTCGTTGCGAAAAAAGCGACTGCCCGATATCGAAGGGCTCCTGCGGACTGCCCTTTTCGTCAAGGCGATAGAGGCCTTCGCCGGTTGCCAGCAGCACTTGTTTGGCGCCGAAAGCAGCCGCCTCGGCCACGAGCTCCTCACCTGCCCGCAGACTCTGACGCACCCGCATTCCGCTTTCGCGAAGTTGGCGCGCAGCCGCAAACGCATGGCTCGCTTCTCCTCCAAGCACCGCATCGACATCCTCGGCTTGCGGAAGTCTATCCTGCTGCGACAGGGCGATGTGAACGCGCTCGATCCCCACCGCAAAGCCGGCGGCCGGCATGGGCGAGTCGAACTCCGACATTAAAGAGTCGTAGCGACCTCCTCCGCCTATAGCCACGCCCAACTGCGGCGCGAACACCTCGAGTACCATCCCTGTGTAGTAGCCAAACGAGCGCATCGTCCCGAAGTCTATCGACACAGCGTCATCGACGCCGGCCGCCTCCAGCAGCTCCCATGTAGCCTCAAGCGATTCGAGCGCATCGCTCACCCCGTCGCAAAACCCGGCGACCTCACGAGCGCTCTTTAGCGAGCGCCGGTCTCCGCGGATACGCGGCAGGGTCACAAGCGCCGTTCGAACCTGCGCACTCACGTCCTGTGCACCGGCAAGCGCATCGATCGCTACAAGATTCCTGCTCTGAGCCGCGCCGAGAACCGCTTGTCGCCAAGGCTCGTCCTTACCCGAGACCCTGATGAGAGCCTCTAGGGCCTCCACGGTACCGACCCTTACGATGAAGCCGGAAAGCCCCGTCGCACGCAGCGCCTCGACCAAAACAGCGATGATCTCGGCGTCTCCTGCGGGAGTTTTGCCGCCGATAAGCTCCAACCCGACCTGAGTGAACTGACGCGGCTGCCCGCGCAGCGAAGCGTGCTCCCGAAACACATCGGAGTGATAGCACAGCCTGTGAGGGGCCAGCTTATCTCGTAATCTGGTAGCCGCGAGTCTCGCGATCGGTACCGTCATCTCAGGCCGAAGGGCCAAAAGCTGTCCATCGGCGTCGAAAAACGGAAACGCGGTTCCCTCAAGCGACTTGCCTACTCCCGCCTGGAGCACAGCGTACTCCTCGGCGACAGGGGTCTCGACGGCTCCGTAACCCCACGCTGACATTACGTCGAGCATCGCTTGCGCTATATGTGTGCGCTCGCGAGCCTCTCGCGGCAGCACATCCCTAAATCCTCTTGGAATCGCAGGTCTCATAAGCTCTCTTCCATCTTCTCGGCGATGCGGTCAGCGCACGGGACGGACACACGAGCCGCCAAAGAGCTCGATAAGTCCGGCATGCAACCCGTTGGCGAACCTATCCACGCCGCCACACGCAAAAACCTTCACTGAACCGCTACCCTGCAGGTGAAACTCGAGAGTGTCAACCCCCGGGTATCTTTCCACCAGGTCTTTGACGTGCTCGAAGCGTCCATCGGCGATTGCACTGTGGCTGGTCTCAACGACGATCTTTCCGGGAAGAGAAGCCGGGGCATTGACGTCGATGGGTTTCGCCTCAAAGCCGATGAGCTTTCGACCCCGATCATCCTCCTCAACTTTGGCCTTGATGCAGACGATTGCGTCCTCGACTACCAGATCCCGATATTTCTCATACATCTGAGGGAAGAAGAGCGTCTCGACAGCGCCGCCGAGGTCCTCCAGCGTGACTATCGCCATCATCGAGCCCTTTTTCGTAGGCCTTCTGTCGATTGATGTAAGAACTCCGGCAAACCAGCCGAAGGTGCCAACCTGAAGCTCATCTATGTCCGAGACCGAATGATCCGCAACCTTCGAGAGATTGCCAGCCAAAGAACGCAAAGGGTGATCGGTGACGTATATCCCGAGCATCTCCTTCTCGAAGGCGAGCTTCATCTTCTGACTCCACTCCTGCCCATTTGGCGCAGGAATCTCTTCCGTATGGCTATCATCGAGCTCGCAAAACAGATCGAACATTGAGACCTGGCCGCTCTCACGGTCGCGCTGGCGCCGACTCGCGCGCTCCACACACTCATCGACAAGCGACATCAATTGCTTGCGCGGATAGCCTGTCGAATCGAAAGCGCCGGCTTTAACCAGCGCTTCCAGAGTCTTTCTGTTGACCTTGCCCAGATCTACCCGGTCGCAAAAATCGTGCAGCGACGCAAACGCTCCGCCTTCAAGTCGTGCCTCAACGATCTTGTCGACCACCCCCTCACCCACACCGCGAATTCCGGCAAGTCCAAACCGAATTCCGCTCGATGTCGCCGTGAAGTCCCTTAGCGAGGAGTTCACATCCGGCGGCAAAACATTCAGGCCAGCCCTGTTGCACTCGGCAACGTACTTGACGATGCTCTCGGTTTTTCCCTGATAGCTGGTGAGCACCGCAGCCATATACTCCGCGGGATAATGAGCCTTGAGATAGGCGGTCTGCAAGGTTATCAGCCCGTACGCGGCGGAGTGGGACTTGTTGAAAGCGTACTCGGCGAACGGCTCGATATCGTTCCACATCCGCTCGGCCAAAGCGGGGTCGTAACCATTGGCGGCCGCCCCGTCTACCCAGTCACTTTTTAGCTGCGCCAAAACTTCCGGCTGTTTTTTGCCCATGACCTTGCGAAGTTTGTCCGCTTTCGCCGCCGAGAAGCCACACATCTCCATCGAGATGCGCATCACCTGCTCCTGATAGACCACGGTACCGTAGGTCTCCTCGAGCACCGGTTTTAGCCGATCGTCGTAGTATGTAATCTGTCTGCGGCCGTGCTTGCGCTCAACGAAGTCGTCCACCATCCCTGAGCCCAAAGGCCCCGGGCGATAGAGCGCCAATATGGCAACAACATCACCGAATGTCTCGGGCTTCATCTTTTTGAGCAACTGCCGCATCCCCGCTGACTCAACCTGAAAGACGCCCATGGTGTCTCCTCGGCGTAGCAGCTCGAATGTAGCCTTGTCATCGAACGGGATATCGTCGATCTGAATGCTCACGCCATGATTGGCCTTGATGTTGTTTACCGCTCCGGCGATAACGGTGAGTGTGCGAAGGCCGAGAAAGTCCATTTTGAGCAAACCGAGTTTGGCGACTGTCGGGCCGTCCCACTGGGTGATAACGGCTCCACCTTTCGTGTCGTACTTCACGGGGACGTGTTCCGAGACCGGATCTGGGCATATCACAACACCGGCGGCGTGTACGCCTTCGCCGCGCACTTTCCCTTCGAGAGCGCAAGCCGCGTCTAAAATCCGCTTGGTGTCCAAGTTGCTGGCATAGTCTTCCCTGAGCTCAGGGTTCTGGAGTAGCGACGACCCTATCGTCGCCTTCAGGTCATCGACTATCATTTTCGAGACTCGATCGGGAACTCCATATGGATAACCCAAAACTCTTCCGGCATCACGAACGGCGGCTCGCGCTTTCATCGTGCCGAATGTAATGATCTGCGCGACCTTGTCCTCCCCGTATCTCTCTTTGACGTAATCGATAACCTCCCCTCGGCGCTCATCATCAAAATCGATGTCGATATCTGGCATCTCGAGTCGTTCGGGATTCAAAAAACGCTCGAAGAGCAGTCCATTTTCTATCGGATTTAGGCTCGTGATACCCAGCGACCAGGCGATGATCGAGCCTGCAGCTGACCCTCGCCCTGGACCTACGCCGATGCCTTTTCCCTTGGCCCAGCGAACAAAGTCGGCAACTATGAGAAAGTAGGGAGCGAATCCGCTTTCTCTGATTACATTTAGCTCCATCTCTAATCTCGCCATGGCGTCTTCTGGCACAGTCGAACCATAGCGACCCTCAAGCCCCCGTATGCACTCGCTCCTCAGGTGCTCATCTTGGGTCACTCTGGCAGGGACAGGAAAGATGGGGAGTCGTATCTTATCGAACTCGAGGTTGACGGAGCACTTCTTCGCGATTTCGAGTGTGTTCGCCACCGCCTCAGGATAAGCCGACATCAACTGGCTCATCTCGGCGGCGGACTTCATGTAAAACTCATCGTTTGAAAACTTCATTCTGTTCGCGTCATCAAGCGTTGTTCCCGTGCCGATGCAAAGCAGCATGTCTTGTGTGGTGGCGTCTTCGCGAGACAGGTAGTGCACATCGTTCGTGGCCACAAGAGGAATTCCGAGCTCACGTCCTAGATCAGCTATCCCCGCGCACAGATTTTCCTGGGTCACTCCATTATCAGCGGTGATTCCCTGGTCCTGTATCTCCAGGTAAAAATCGCCGTCGTCAAAGATCCCCGCATACTTGATCGCCCACTCCCGGGCTGTTTCCACCATCCCGAGCTCAAGGGATTTGGAGATGACTCCACTCATGCATGCACTAGTGCCGATAAGACCGCCGGAGTGCTTGCGCAAAAGCTCGATGTCAACTTGAGGTTTATAGTAAAAGCCCTCTACAGCAGCCGCGCTCACGAGAGCTTTTATGTTGCGAAAACCTTCGTCGTTTTTCGCCAGCAGCAACAGGTGGTAAAGATCGGGCTTCTTGCTTCTATCAAGACGAGAGCCTAGCGTGAAGTAAACCTCGCACCCGATGATCGGCTTTACTCCTCCTTCAGATGCCCTGCGGAAAAACTCGACAGCGCCATACAAATAACCGTGATCGGTCAGCGCCAAAGCGGGCATCTCGCATTCACGAGCCTTATCTACAAGCTTATCGAGTGGAGCCGCACCATCGAGAAGTGAATAAACCGAGTGTGTATGAAGATGGACAAACGACACAAGCTTTCACCCATTCGCCAAATCGCGGAAAACACGTAAATCACACAACATATCGTAGTGAGAATACCACTCGATGCCGACATCTGGGGCCTGTACTCGGCAAAAAATCTATGGTTTATGACGGACGGCCGATAAACGCGTCAAACGACAGTGTTTACGAGAGAGCCGATGCCCTCGATCTTTACCTCGACGGTGTCTCCCGGCGAAATTGGGCCTATCCCGGCAGGCGTTCCTGTCAAGACGACGTCACCTGGAACCAGTGTCATAACCTGGCTGATGAATGATACGAGCGTGTAGACGTCGAAAATCATCTCGCTAGTGCGAGCCTCCTGCCTCACTTGGCCGTTGACGATACTCTGGATCAGCAAATCTTCAGGATCCACGTCGGTCTCCACCCACGGGCCTAAGGGGCAAAACCCGTCAAACCCCTTCGCGCGGGTCCACTGCCCGTCGCGCTTCTGAATATCCCTGGCGGTCACGTCGTTGGCACAGGTGTATCCAAGGATGTTTTGACTGGCCTCGGCGGGGGTGACATTGTGGGTCCTGCGGCCGATGACCACACCAAGTTCCGCCTCGTAGTCGACACGACCGACCCCGGCAGGAATTGCAATTGTGCCTCCGGGGCCGTTTATCGACGTGGGGGGCTTGAGGAAGATAACGGGCTCTTCAGGCAGCGGCTGGCCGAGCTCGGCGGCGTGGCCTCGATAGTTCAGGCCGACACAGACTATCTTGGTCGGCACTACCGGAGTCAAAAGTGATGCCTCGCTGAGCATCAGAGTCGCCTCGGGCTCCCAGGCCGCGAATGGGTTATCGGAGATGAGCGTGACGCAGTGGTCATCAGCCAGCCCATAACGAAAGTCGCTGTCCCTCAAAACCCGCACGACGCGCATCTTGCGCCTCCGGATATCCGATATGCCACACCCCTGATGGCTATATTCGATGGAGGCCATGTAATTCCTTTTCAGGTCACACTTTCGTCGCCGGAATGAGGGTGCTCGCCTGGAGGATGGATAAGTCCGTACTCGACCGAGTCGACGAGCGCTTCCCATGAGGCCTCGATAATGTTCTCGCTGACCCCGACGGTGCCCCAGCTCTTCCCGCCGTCGCTCGTCTCGATAAGAACCCGGGTGACAGCCCCGGTACCCTTTTTCTCATCAAGGACACGAACCTTGAAATCGGTCAGCTCAAAGTCCTCGAGGCGCGGATAGAAGCGGCCAATTGCCATGCGCAAGGCGTTATCAAGAGCATTGACAGGCCCGTTGCCCTCGGCGGTGGCGATATATCTGTGACCACCGATGTGAATCTTGATTGTAGCCTCGGTGGCAACCTTGCCGTCCTCGCGTTTGTCCATGATGCACCGGAACGTTTCTAGGCGGAAAAGCGGCTCGTGCGTGCCGAGCTTCTTGCGCAGCAGTATCTCAAGCGAGCCGTCCGCTGTCTCAAAGCTGTATCCTTTGTGCTCAAGGTGCTTGATGCTGTCAAGCGCCGAGGAAACAACCTCTTGATCGCCCGTAAGATCGATCCCCATCTCGCGGGCCTTCATGGTAAGCGAGGCCCTGCCCGCAAGTTCACTGACCACCACCCTGGCGAGGTTACCCACAGCCGCCGGATCGATGTGCTCGTATGCCTCGGGGAGTTTCGCGGCCGCGCTCGCATGAACGCCGCCTTTGTGTGCGAACGCCGAGGAGCCCACGTACGGCTGGTGCGGGTATGGCGACAGGTTGGCTGTCTCGGAGATGAAGTGGCTGACCTCGGTGATCAGCTTGAGTTGATCGGGAGTGATGCACTCCTTGCCCATCTTCAAGACGAGCGACGGGATTATCGTAAGCAGATCGGCGTTTCCGGCTCGTTCGCCGTACCCGTTGGCGGTCCCCTGCACGTGGGTCGCGCCCGCCTCGACCGCGATCAGCGAGTTGGCAATCGCACAGCCCGTATCGTTGTGCGCGTGAATGCCTAGTGGCGCATCCAGCATCAATGAGACCGCGGTCACCGCCGAGAGAACCTGATGCGGCATCGTGCCGCCGTTCGTGTCACACAAGACAATGGCGTCCGCGCCGGCCGCCTGCGCGGCTTGACACACCTCAATGGCGTATCCTGCGTTTCGGGCATACCCGTCGAAGAAGTGCTCGGCGTCGAAAAACACCTGCCTGCCTTGCGCTTTGAGAAACGCGACACTGTCATGCACCATGCGGATATTTTCGGCCAGGGTTGTGCCCAGGGCCTCAGTCACATGAAGGTCCCATGCCTTACCGAAGATGCACAAAGTGGCGCAATCTGTCTCGAGCAAGGCCTGAAGCCCGGGATCCGAGTCCGCCGAGAGACCCTTTCTGCATGTCGAGCCGAACGCGGTGATGACGGCGTTCTCGAACTTGACGTCACGAACCCGCCGGAAAAACTCGGCGTCCTTGGGATTCGAACCGGGATAGCCGCCCTCAATGTAATGGATGCCCAGGTCATCGAGGCGCAAGGCGATTCGCACCTTGTCCTCGGCGGAGAGGGAGAGTCCCTCTCTTTGCGTGCCGTCCCGCAATGTGGTGTCGTATAGGGTAATCATCGTCGCATCGCCCCTAAGCTATCGGCTGTGCTTCGCTACACATGCTCCAACCAGGCCGCATAAGCCGGCTCCTTGCCTTGCACGACCCTGAAGAAGTAATCCTGCAGGCCGAGGGTAACGGGTCCGGGCTCTCCGATCCTACGGCCGTCGACCGAGTGAACGGGCACGACTTCGGCCGCCGAGCCGGTCATGAACATCTCATCGGCGGTGTAGAGGTCTGTGCGGACAAGCGAACTCTCCCTGACCTCGTGGCCCAGATTGCGAGCGATCGTCATTATGCTATCGCGAGTGATGCCCTCGAGGATGCCGTCGGAGACGGGAGGAGTATGGATAACTCCCTTCTTGACGATGAAGAGATTCTCGCCGGTGCCTTCACACACTTTCCCCTCCTCGTTGAGCAAGACCGCCTCGGCGTACCCGTGTCTGTTCGCCTCGATCCTGGCGAGCGAGGAGTTGATGTACTGTCCGGTGGCCTTTATCGCCGGAGGAGTCGAATTGATGCCGCGCTGACGCCAACTCGACACACCGACGGCCACGCCATGAAGAAGCGCTTCTTCGCCGAGGTAGGTCTCCCAGGGCCAGGCCGCGATGGCCATGCTGACGGGAGCCGGCAAAGGATCCAGTCCCATCACCCCATATCCCCGGAACACGAGCGGGCGAACATAGCATGAGCGCAAGCCGTTGACGCGGATAACATCTTTGACCGCCTCGACCATCTCTTCGACCGTATGGTCGATATCCATGAGCAGCATCGCGGCGCTGCTCTCCAGACGCTCCATATGTTCGGTCAGGCGAAACACCGCCGGGCCCGAAGCGGTCTCGTAGCAGCGAATGCCCTCAAAAACCCCGGAGCCATAGTGGAGTGCGTGCGTCAGGACATGGACATTAGCCTTGTCCCAATCGACCAGCTCGCCGTCCATCCAGATCTTGTCGACTTTTGTCAGCGCCATTCTCAAGCACCCCTTTTTGCTTCCAGGCCTTCAGTGGCGTATTAGTGTACTGCAAGAACACGCCAAATGCGTACCTTCAGGCACCTAACTTCCGAGATACGCGGCGGTCACAAGGTCGCCCATCTCTTCGGTGCCAATTACCTTGGCGGCTGGCGTGCCGCTATCAGCGATATCCCGTGTGCGCCAACCCTCGTCAAGGACGCGCTCGATCGCGGCGGAAAGGGCATCGGCGGACGCGTGCATACCAAAGGAGTGACGCAGCATCAGCTCGACTGAGAGCAGCATCGCGAGCGGGTTCGCGATCTTTTCTCCGGCGATATCGGGCGCACTGCCGTGACCGGGCTCGTACAGCGCTGATGTGTCGCCGAGAGACGCGCTCGCGAGCATCCCGAGCGATCCGGTCAGCATCGAAGCCTCGTCTGAGAGGATGTCGCCGAACATGTTCTCGGTTACGATGACATCGAACTGCGCCGGCCACTTGATAAGCTGCATCGCCGTGTTGTCAACCAACTGGTCGTGCAAGGTTACATCTGGAAACTCCTCGGCGTGTACGCGATGGACGACCTCGCGCCACATGCGGCTCGATTCGAGCACATTTGCCTTGTCCACCGAATGGACGCAGCCGCGCCTATCGCGTGCTGATCGAAACGCCACGCGGGCTATGCGCTCGACTTCGAACTCATGGTACTCCATCGTGTCGTACGCCCGCTGACCAGGCCCGCCGTCGCTCGCGGCACCCTGAACGCCTCTCTCGCGCGCCCGCTTCCCGAAGTACAGCCCGCCGGTAAGCTCACGCACGATCAGCATGTCGACTCCTTGAAGCACCTCGTCTTTGAGGGTCGAGGCGCTTTTCAGGGCGGAAAACAGCTTGACGGGACGCAAGTTGGCGTACAGGCCAAGTTCCTTGCGTATGCCGAGAAGCCCCTGCTCCGGCCGGGGCTTGTCCGGATCTGTCGTATCCCACTTTGGGCCGCCTATAGCGGCTAGGAGCACCGCATCCGCCTCTTTCGCGGCTTCGAGAGTTTCATCGGGCAAAGGCACGCCCGTCTCATCGATGGCGATGCCGCCGAGAAGCGCCTCGGCGATCTCGAACCGCACGTTTTCGCGGGTTTCCGTGGCGCGCAGGACCTTCAGCGCCTCAACGGTGATCTCAGGACCGATACCATCTCCAGGCAACAGGCAAATGCGGTGGGTGGTCACAACAAAACCTCCTCGACAGATAAAGCGACGCTCGGCAAGTAAAACGACGTATGTGTGGTATGCGAAAAGTGTATCTTACCGGATTAGTATCGCTATAGCTTGCGCATGAACTCCAAGAGCCTTGCGGCCAGACCGTCCCACGCCCACTTTCGCGTGGCATGCTCGCGGCACTCGTTGGACATGCGCAGGTAAGACTCGTCGTCCATCGAGTAGGCTTGTTCGATAGCCGAGGCAAGCGCGGCCGGGTCGCCGGCGGGAAAGAGCAGTCCCGTGATCCCGTTTTCGACCTGCTCGACAATGCCTCCTGTAGCGGAGGCGATCGCTGGTACCCCGAAGGCGGAAGAGAGCGGAACGATCCCCGACTGGGTCGCGGAAGTGTAGGGTAGAACCACGAACCTCGCCTGCGCGACCAGCTCAGGGATCTCTTCGGGCTCGAGCCACCGGTTGATCACCCGCACATCGCGGTGAGCCACTTCACGCAGCAACGCGGACTCCTCGGCGGAAAAGGCGCCGTCGCCCGCGATCACAAGACGGATGGAGGGGTCGATCTTCGCGTCGCGAAACGCACGAAGCAGCACGCCGATGCCCTTGTAGGGCCTGATGCGACCGATGAAGAGCAGGTCTCGGCGGGAATCGGTGTTCTGCGCTGCGCTTGACTGCGGCAGATCGTCGAAAACTCCAAGCGGAATTACCGTAACTGCGTCCGGATCCAGTTGGCGGCGGGCGATAAATCCTTCGCGCTGCGTTTCGTTGAGAAGGACATACCCGTGGACGCGTATGCGGTTTACGGAGTCGAGCAGCCTGAAGAGCAGCGAGTCCTCGCCTTCGTGCAACTGCGGATCGTGGACGGTCAGCACGATCCTGGCTCGGCGCGGCAATACCATGTCGAGCACCGGCTTGAACGCGTGTCCGCCGGGGTAGTAGATGATATCGGGCTCGAACTCGCGGGCAAAACGCCAGATGCGAGCGAAGCGCGGAAGATCCAGGAACGACAGCAGCATCCCCGGAATGCTGGCAAACGTGGGGACCTTGAGCCTGGGGACGTCGAGCGCCTCCCACTTCCGGCGATTTTCCGCCGAGGCGGAGTACACCGCCGCGACCTCACAGTGAGCCGCAAGCGCTTTGGTCATCATCCAGCCGTACTCGGTGACACCACCAAATCTGCCCAGCGTCACGACGAGCACACGTAATGGCCGCTTCGCGGTAGTGCTAGTGCCGGTCATGAGCCTTTCCTTCTTGCCGAGGAGAAGCGTCTCAGCACGCCAAACACCGCGACAGCTGTAAGTGATTTCACCATGACGAGCCATTGGAAAACCGGATGCGCGCCGTGCGCCACTCGGATCTCCCGATACTCGGTCGCGGTTGCCAGGCAAAGCGTAGAGCTCACACCGCCAAGCCGAAACTCCGAGAGTATCTCCGGAATGAGCAACTCCTCGGCGCCGCGCTCGACAAGCCGCAGGTAGGCTTCGTAATCAGAAGCGATGCGCCAGGAGAGATCGAAGCCGCCTATGGCCACAAGTGCTTCCCGGGCGACATATATTGACTGATGCCTGGATGGCGCCCTCTTGGGTATGCCGCTGCCACGAAAAGATCGCGCGGGCTCCTCCCAGGCACTACCATGCCCGAAAACCCTGGTCGCGCCGCAGATGATCTGCGGGTGGCCGTGTTTTTCGGCTGCGGTCGCCACAACCGCCAGCGCGTCCGGCGTCATCCTGTCATCGGCGCCGAGATAAACCACGTAATCCCCGCGTGCCAGGGCAAGCCCCTTGTTCATCGCGTCGTAGATGCCGTTGTCCTTCTCGCAAACCAGGCGAAACAGCTCGGGGCGTCGCTTCTGGTAGCCGTCTATCACCGCAAGAGTCCCATCGGTGGATCCACCGTCGATTACAACGAGCTCAAACGAGGGATAATCCTGCTCGATGACGGATCCAAGCGCCTCTCCGATGTATTTCTCGGCGTTCAGGCAAACAATGACCACCGAAAAGCGCACCGGCGTTTTATCGAAACACTCCTTTGCAAGCTCGCTCATCGCTTGAGTATCGCATATGCTAAGCGCTGATGTACCATCGTCGTTACACCCTTTCACTATCCATGCGCGTCGAGGAGTACCGATAAGAACGAAGTCTATAGCAAAAGCGGCACTGTTCGTGACAACCGTGCCGGTCACGGTGGAGGCTTTTTTGCTGCCGTTTGCCAAGCACTTCAGGTCCTTGGGCTGGCGAATCGATGTGCTCACCAAATCAGCTACTCAGCGTCCCGGTATCGCTGCTTCCTTCGACACCCTCTATGACATCACGTGGAGCCGCAATCCGCTTGCGCTCGCTGACCACTTCGACACTTGGAATCGAGTCCGCCGAATCGTGGTGGAAGGCGGCTACCAGGTGGTGCACGCGCACACCCCTATCGCGGCTTTTATCACTCGCTTCGCGCTGCGGTCCATAGATCCGGAAAACAGGCCGGTGATCATTTACACGGCACACGGGTTCCATTTCTACAAGGGACAGCCGCTTCTCGGCCACACAGCCTTCAAGGCGCTTGAGGCCACCGCCGCACCATGGACTGACTATCTCGTGACAATCAACGAAGAGGACTACGCCTCGGCGAAGCTCTTCAAGGGTATTAGCCAGGAAAAAATTCGCCTGATTCCGGGAATCGGAGTCGACACCGAAATCTTCTCGCAAAGTGCCGTGCCGGTCGGTGAAGCGGAGCGGATCCGCCGAGAGCTGAATGTGGACTCAGACGCTTTCCTGATTGCGATGGTCGCCGAGTTTTCGCCGGTCAAGCGACATGAGCACCTGTTGCGAGCACTGGCAATGACGCGCGATAGCCGGATTGTCACCGTCTTTGCCGGAAGTGGCGACCTCGAACCGCGTTTGCGGCAGCTGGCAGAGGAGCTCGGAGTGGCCAGTCGTGTGCGATGGGCCGGGTTTCGAAACGACATCCCCGCACTTCTCGCGGCGAGCGACGTGCTGACGCTAGTTTCCGAGAGAGAGGGCCTGCCGCGCTCGATTCTGGAAGCGATGTCGATGGGCGTTCCTGTCATCGGGACGCAAACGCGAGGCATCACTGATGCCGTGGGCGACACAGGCTGGATCGTCGCCAAGCACGACGTGGAGGCATTAGCCAGCGCGATAGACGCTGTGGCCGCCGACCGCTCCGAAGTGCGCCGTAAAGGAGCGCTCGCGCAGCACAGGGCCCGTGAGGAGTTCGCGATCGCGGATGTTTTGTCCGCATACGAAGCGCTCTACGCCGAGGCGCTCAAGCCCGCTTAGCAGCAAGCGCCGTGGCGCGAAGAGAGCAGCGCTATGATAGGATACGCGCATGAATCGGACATTCAGATGGACACTTCTGGCGCTAGACGCCGCGCTTATCGCCCTTATGACCCTGCTTGCCTATTACGCCCGGTTCGAAGGGGCGGTTCCTACATTTTTTGAACGCTGGATGCCCGCCCTGACTGTTGTAAGCGCCCCCACATACCTTTTGCTCTTCGCACTTTTTGGTCTTTACCGATTGGTCTTTCGCTACGTCGGCATCGACGTTTTGTTGCGCCTTGTAGCGGCTGTAGGGCTCGGCCTTGCCTTGCTTACCGGCGCCAACATGCTCATGCCGCTCGAGCAGGATATGCGTCCCATTCCGATGGGCGTACTTTTCATCCAGGCCGTTCTCGTGTTTGTCACAACCGCAGGAGTACGCCTGGGGCTTCGAATCGTGCTGCATCTCCACTCCTTGCGGCAGCAGGACAAAGAGCGAGTGCTGATCGTGGGCGCGGGAAGCGCCGGCCACCTGCTCTTGCGAGAGATAAAAGCGCGACCTGATCTCGGAATGAGTGTGGCAGGCTTTCTCGACGACGACCCGTCCCTTCTCGGCCGCACTATTGACGGGACGCCTGTGCTCGGAAGCACGAAAGAACTGGCGACCGCGGTTTCATCGCACCGCGCAGAAGAAGTAATCGTCGCCATGCCTTCGGCTCCAAAAGAAACCGTGCGTCGAATATTGAACGCCGCGGCCGATGCAGGCGTTAAAGCGCGCGTCATGCCTTCGCTTTTCGCCTCCAAAGGATCGGTCGGCCTGGATGATCTGCAAAACGTCGATGTCGAAGATCTTCTCGGCCGGGAACCGACACCGATAGATGTCGACAAGATCCGGGATACCGTGACCGGCAAGATCGTGGCGGTAACCGGGGCAGCCGGCACGATCGGCTCGGAGCTGTGCCGTCAACTAGCTTTGCTGTCGCCCGAAAAACTCATCTTGATCGACATCGACGAAACGCGGCTCTACGAACTGTTTCTCCAGACTGAACACTCGCATCCGGGACTTGCGCGGATAGCCATATGTGACATCAAGGAGCAACGAGGACTCGATGCTGTGCTCGGCCGATACAAGCCCGCGATCGTTCTTCACTCCGCGGCATACAAGCACGTGCCGATGATGGAACTGGCGCCGGCTGAAGCCATCAAAACCAACGTGGCCGGCACCCGAAACGTCATAGCCGCCTGCGAGCAGCACGGGGTAAAGCGCCTGGTGCTCATCTCGACAGACAAGGCGGTCGCCCCGGTCAACATGATGGGCATGTCGAAGGCTATCGCCGAGCTCATCGCCCTTCAAGCCGCAAAACGCCAGACCCTTGAGATCATGATCGTGCGTTTTGGAAACGTTCTTGCCAGCCGAGGTTCTGTGATCCCCATATTCAAGGAACAGCTACGCCGCGGCGGGCCGCTCACGGTGACGCACGAAGATGTCACCCGTTATTTCATGACCGCTGCCGAGGCGGCGCGTCTCACCCTGCAGGCACAAGCGATCGGGGCATCCGGCGACACCCTCATGCTTGAGATGGGCGAGCCCATGCGGATATCCGATCTCGCCAAAAGGATGATCGCCCTCTCTGGAGCCACTGCCGAAATTGTGTTCACCGGCTTGCGACCGGGCGAGAAGCTACACGAAGCCTTGGTGGGAGAGAGAGAATCCCTAGTCGCAACCGGCGTTAAAGGCATCCTGAAAGTCGAAAAATCCAAGCCGCAAGGTCGCGGACTTTCCGAGAAGATCGACGAACTCATCGCTGCGGGCGAGGCGAACGACTTACAGCGCATCGCCGCGATCATCGACGCGATCGACCCAGGCTACCGAGAGCGAGCTACCTAGCGCTGATTTTGTCCTTGACCATCTCGATCAAGCCGCCCTTTTCGATAATATCTTTGATGAAGGGAGGAAACGGCTGCGCGCGATAGGTCTTGCCGGTTGTGACGTTGATGATAACTCCGGCATCAGCATCAACCCGAACCTCGTCCCCGTCGGAGATGCCTTCGACCGCCTCGGCGGACTCCATTATCGGAAGACCGGTATTGATCGCGTTGCGGTAGAAGATTCTCGCGAAGGATTTTGCTATGACCACACTAATTCCGGCGGCCTTTATTGAAATCGGCGCGTGTTCACGGCTTGAGCCGCACCCAAAGTTCTCCTCGGCGACCAAAATATCGCCAAACTCAATCTTGTTGACGAACTCGGGATCGAGGTCCTCCATGCAATGCTTAGCGAGCTCCTCGGGGACGCTCGTATTGAGATAGCGGGCCGGGATAATCACGTCTGTGTCGACGTCGCGGCCGTACTTGTGCGCTGTTCCCTGAAACTTCATTTGACTCCCTCTCCACACATACACGTTTTTGGAATTTTTGACTCCCTCTCCACACATACACGTTTTTGGAATTCTAACATTTTGGCTGCCGCACGCTACAATGTCGCTGGTGTCGTTTTGTTTTTCCCAAGAAACCCGAGGTTTATTAGACGCTGTGACGAAAACGGCAGATCCGACCCCAAGCAATAACAGCCGTCACACAAGTGTTGTGGGCGGGTCTTTTGCTGTTGCACTTAGCACCGCCATTGGCTTGGCCGGGAGCTTTCTACTGTCAGTGATAGTCGCCAGATTGTTCGGCCCGGAGGTCAAAGGTCAACTGGCTCTCCTGCTTGAGATTCCCTTGGTTGCTGCATTGATTCTCGGCCTTGGATTCGAAGGCGCCAAGGCGTACTACGTCGGCCGCCGCCTGCGTCTACCGGAGCATGCGGTGTCGGATTCGATGTACTTGGCGCTTAGCTTGTCGTTGATTGGCGTCCCCATGGTCGCTATCGCTATGCACCAGCTCATCCCGGCACTAGCCACGATACCCCTAGTGACAATCATCGCAGCCTCTCTTGCTCTACCATTTATGATGATCATAAACCTCCTCTCCGGCGTGCTTACGGGATTAGGCAAGGTAACAGAGCAGGCCATAGCTACTACCATCGCCGCAATCGTCTCCTTTTTGCTGGCGATCACACTCGCGCTTCTAGGTCACCTGACCCTGCACACACTGATTCTCGCAACACTGGCCGGCCTTACCTGCGCCTCTATCGCTATGTTTGTGGCCACAAAAGTAAAAACCCTTACCGCTCCCTCACACTCAAGGCTGCGCGAAGAGATCTCTTATGCCGGGCGCAGCTACGTCCAAACGATCATGGGATACCTGGAGCTGCGACAAGACCTTATCTTGCTGGGAGTACTAACTTCAGCCACCAGTGTCGGAATCTATTCAATCGGTGTCTCAATCGCCGAGGTGCTATTTTATGCACCCCAGGCGATCGCTGCCGCTCTTGCGGCCAGAGCGTTTCAGGAAGGCGCATCAGAGGGAGCCGAGCTGACGGCGTTGATCACCCGGTTGCTCTCAGTGCTTTTGCTGGTTGCGTCCGTGGCTTTAATGCTGGCAGCAAGAACACTGGTCGTAACGATCTTCGGCGAACCGTTCGCCGAGGCTGCCCTGGTGATCCAAATCCTTGTACCAGCGATCGCGATCTGGGGTATTACAGCTCAGTCATCCGTCTATCTTGCCAGCCACGGCACGCTGTTTCCAAAGCTGAGCGTCGCGACACTGATCCTTAACTTGGGGCTGAACATCCTATTGATTCCCGAGCTCGGTATTATCGGCGCTGCAATCGCAGCGCTGATTTCATACACGATCGGCTCGGCGTACATCATCGGAGTTTTCCTGAAAACTACGGGCATCGGACTTGCAGGCATGCTGATTGTACGCCGCTCAGACATAGCCTTCGCGCTTGGCGCTGTTCGAGCGTTTACGAAGCGGAAAAACTCATAAGCTACGCCCCGGGCCTTCTCCGGTCACGCTCGAAATAAAAACCCTCTCACCTGCGCCTGCTAGGCGAAGTCCTTTTTCATACAGCCCGAGCGACGATTGTGATATTCCAGTCTCGCTCATCGGCGGGTCGTGAAAGATCGCAAAATGGAGTCAGACTCAAGAGCTCAAAGCCACTCGCAAAGAGCAGATCGCTCAGCTCGTCAGGAAACAGATACCGCAACGTGTGTGATTCGCGCAAGATAGCAACGGTGCCTCCTTCAAAATCCAGATGCTCGATCTCGTAGTCGACCTCGACGGTGCCGGAGGCGCTGTCCAGTGATGGCGTGGCAGTGCGCACAACACGCCCGCCATCTTCAGTTTGCGCCTGCTTCAAAGTTACCGAAGGACGCATGGCAAGCACGCCCGGGCCGTGCCAGCAATCGAAGATGAATACTCCGCCTTCGGACAGATGTCGGCGGGCGGTGCCAAACATCGCCGAGAGGTCCTCGTCCCCAAGCATGTATGAGACCACCGCGAACATCGAGATGACAGCGTCGAAATCGCGTCCGAGTTCGGCATGCCGCACATCCGAGACAACAAACTCGGCAGAGAGGCCTTCGCTTTTCGCCGCTTTCATCTTCGCGCGACCGATCATCTCCGGCGAACGATCGACTCCTGTCACCCGATAGCCCGCTGTCGCCAGGCAAAGCGCGTGTCCCCCTGTTCCGCAACCAAGATCTAGCACCCGCGCACCTTCAGGCACACTCTCGCGCCTGAAGACCTCGCCAAGGAAGGCACACTCCGCCGCATAATCCTTGTCCGAATAAAGCGCATCGTAATAGTCCGCGTAAGCGCGAAACACCACACCACTGTCACTCGCGTGTGGAGTCAGCCCCTGCTCGTGATCCCAAGAGTTCACTTTCTCCCCGCTCTCTCGGCTAAGCGCCGACTGGCTTCGCCGATAGCCTCAGTAAGAAGCCGCAGATAGTCCTCGCGAGTATAGGAGAGCAGTCGCTCACGCCCGCGCTGGCCGAGCGCCGCGCCGAGCCCAGGCTCCGTTATCACCTTGCGTACTGCCGAGGCGATCGCATCGACAGACTCCGGGTCGACCAGCAAGCCCGCATCTCCCACCTGCTCGCGAATACCGCGGATGTTCGAGGTGATCACTGGGCACGAAAACGCGAACGCTTCGAGCACCGGGATATTGGTGGGGCCAAAAAATGTCGGGAACACCAGTGCGTGCGCGCCGGTGTAGAGCGCGGGCATCACTTCGTCGGGCACATATCCCAGATAGAGAACGAGGTCACGCACACCAAGCTCCTCGGCGGTGCGCATAGCCTCGGCGAAAGTCCGCTCACGCAGATCCCCGGTGTGGGAACCGGCGAGTACGAGTGGCACGCGCAAGCCTTCCTCGGCGAGCATGCCGATCGCCTCGATGACACGCTTATGGTTTTTATGCGGCCAGAACTGCGCGGGGTAGAACAAGTACACTTCGGGAATCTCATACTCTTGCCGGATTCGCGCGAGGTCGTCAGGCTCCAGATCGACCGCGGCGAGATAGTCGGGGGGCAGAAACGGCAGCGGCCTGACAGCCTCCGGATCGATTCCGGTATCGGAGTAGTGATCAAGCACGTCTTGCTTGCCAGTCTCCGAATCCACCAACACGACCAGCGCGCCAGCAATAAGCCGGCGGATCCTCTCCTCCCTAAGCTCCCACTCGCCGTCCGCCGAGACCTCGGGAAACTCGGGGTGCAATCTGTGCTGGATGTCGTGAATCGCGACAATGTAGGGCACCCCTGAGCTGGTTGCCAGATCGCTTTCGGTTGTAAAGAGGAGCATGTCGATGCCGTGCGATGCGAAAAAACGCGTCCACGCCGGGTCGACCGCGTTGACAGGCCTGAGCGCACTTGCCAGCCGCGCAGCAATAGCGCCGAGAACTCCCGAGGCGCGTCGAAGCGGCACCGCGGGCCGGGGCAGAGCAATCCCCTCGGGCACCGACTGGCCACCATAGGTGAAAACCACGAAGTCGTCCCCAGTTTCCAATTCGCAAAGCCTTTCGAGCATCGTCACGGAGTACTGGTAGCCCCCGCCGATATACCTTTCAAGCCTGGGAACAACACCTATCCTCATGCGCCTAGTGCCTCACGAACCGCGCTTGCCACCATATCTTGCTGCTCGGCGGTAATCGCCAGGCCTGAAGGCAGATAAAGTCCCAGCCTGGAGAGCCTGTCAGACACAGGGTATCTCTCACCCGCAAACATCCCACGCTCCAAAAACATCGGCTGATCGTGCATCCCCACAAAAAACGGTCGAGTCTGTACTCCCAGGTTGATCAGACGCCTGCCGAGAGTCTCGGCGTCGATCCCGGTTTCCTCGGCAAGTACGATGCCGTACATCCAATATACGTTGGTGGCCCACTCGCGCTCGATCGGCAACTGCAGTGGCAGGTCCGAGAGTAGCTCGTTGTAGCGTGCGCCGATTCGGCGCTTGCGCGCCACAAGCTCGTCGACTCGCTCGGTCTGGGCGAGCCCGATGGCTGCCTGCAAGTTCGTGAGCCTGAAGTTATAGCCCGCCTCCGCATGCCTGAACCTGTTACCGGTTCCAAAACACAGGTTACGACCTTCGCGGGCGCGTCTTGCCAGCTCATCATCGTTTGTAAGCAGCATGCCGCCTTCCCCGGTAGTCACGATCTTGTTGGCGTAGAAGGAAAAGCAACTGATATCCCCCAGTCCGCCACACCTGCGATCGCGATAGGTGGCACCGTGCGCCTCGGCCGCGTCCTCGATAACGTAAAGCCCGTGCGCGTCAGCGATCGAGCGCACAGGGTCCATGTCCACCGGATGCCCGTAGACATGCACCGGCATGATGGCGCGGGTGCGCGATGTGATTCTGTCCTGAAGCCGCGTAACATCAAGGCACCAGGTCTCGGGATCAGCGTCGACAAGCACGGGCACACAGCCGTTGCGAATCGCCGCAAGCGCGCATGAGGCGATGGTAAACGTAGGCATGATGATCTCATCACCGGGATCCAGCTCAAGCGACCACACGGCCAACTCGAGCGCGACCGTGCCGTTGGCCACAGCAACACCGTGCCGCATACCGCAATAATCCGCCCACGCTTCCTCGAAAGCCTCGATGAATCGACCCGCCGAGGAAATCCACCCCGTTTCCAGGCACTCGTTTACGTATTTCGACTCCAGGGCGCCTAATACCGGCTCGTTGACGGGAATCACGACTCGGCCTTGAATCTTGTCTTGTCGCTATCGCCTGCGTAAGGCCCTTGTTTGACCTCTATGATCGAAGAAGGCTCGAGCACCTCAAGCCCGTGCCCGCCCGAAACCAAAAGAACAACATCGCCGCCGGTAAGCGTCCGTGAGGCCAGTAGCGTTCGGTCAGAGCGATATATATCTACTCGAATCCGGCCTTCTCGCACAAATAGTGTTTCCTCGGTATAGGTGATTTCGCGCGATACCGGATTGTGAATATGGGGCGATACCACATGCCCGGCTGGGTGATTGATGAATCCGAGCTGTTGCGAGAACTCAGGTGGCGAGAAAAACACTACCCCCAGATCGCGCATCGAGCCGCGAAGGACGATGGCCATGATCTTGTCGCCATCGAGTATCTTCTCTACTGCTGGCATGTATGGCGATGTCGTCGCGGCCCTGTGATCCAAGGCGTCAGGCGCAGTGCCCTCGAACCAGTCGATCGTTCGCCGCAGCCCCTCGTCAAGCCCAACGGCCGCCTGAAAACCAAACCGCTCCCGTGCGCGGCGAGTATCAAGGCTACGGCGCGGCTGACCATCGGGCATGGAATCGTCCCAGACGATATCGCCCGTAAAGCCAGTCGCCGAGGCGATCTTTTCGGCCAGGTCGCGGATTGTTATCTCGAATCCAGCGCCGAGATTGACCGGCTCGGCCGCGTCACAGTGCTCGGCGGCGAGCAAAATGCCCTCTGCGGCGTCCTCGACAAATAGGAACTCCCTGCTGGGCTGGCCTGTGCCCCACAGCGCGACGGAGGGCTTTCCGGAGTCACGAGCCTCGATGAACTTGCGAATCATCGCCGGGATCACATGGGAAGTGCGCAGATCAAAGTTGTCCTTGGGCCCGTAGAGGTTCGCGGGCAGAAGAAAGATACCGTTCATCCCATATTGCTGTCTGTAAGCTTGCAACTGCACAAGCATCGCTTTTTTCGCGATCCCGTAGGGTGCGTTGGTCTCCTCAGGATACCCGTCCCAGATGGCATCTTCGAGAAAAGGAACTTGCGCAAACTTCGGGTACGCGCAAACAGTGCCTACACACACAAACTTCTCGACACCGGCTCGGCGTGACTGCTCAATGAGCTCGATGCCCATCACCGCATTTTCGTAAAAGAAGCGCCCTGGCTCATCAAGATTCGCTCCGATGCCGCCCACCACTGCAGCGAGATGAATGATGACCTGCGGCTCAAAGACCGACAAAGCCCGCGCGATATCAGAGGCACGAGTCAAATCGAACTCACGCGACCGGGGCGCGAACACGTTTGCACACCCACGGGCCTGGAGCTTCTCAAGCACAAAGCCGCCGAGAAACCCCGAACCGCCAGTAACCATCACGCGCTTGCCCGCAAGATCAAGCATAGTATTAGCTCCTAGCTGACAGAAAAAGCCGCCAAAACGACACCAGCGACATTGTAGCGTGCGGCAGCTAAGGCCGTCAGCCGCAAAGGTGGATCTCGCCAGGGTTTGCGCCCGAGAGGCAGGGCGCGTGCCCTCTCGGCAGCTCGCCTAGTAAGTGATGCCAACTCCGGCTGTTGCCTCTGCGCTCCTGTGACACTTCAGGCAGTTGCCGTCAAAGGCCTTTTGCTCTTCGGATGCGACAGGTTGCCTTGTAGCTCCCACAGATCCTGCCCAGCTCATCCAAAGCCATGCTCTGGAAGGTCCTGTGGCACTAGTGCCCCTTGGAGTTTGTGAGTGCGGGAAGGTATAGCCTGTTCGGGTAGAGCTATCGGTTTGGTCGTGGCAGCTTTCGCAATCTGTGACAGGAGCCCATGCGATCGGAAGACCGGCTCTGCTCGTAGCTGTAGTAGAGCCTACAGTTGGATGTCCTGTTTTCGATACAGGCGTGTGATCACCTATGTTTTGGTGGCGATTCTCCGCCCACCACCGCGTCTCCCCATCAACGGTCCAGC
>Ga0208609_100035_pt1 | contig 79318 bp, 71 predicted proteins | sample SubbioR11_8A_Apr_FD_184813 | JGI IMG/M metagenome (GOLD analysis project Ga0208609, IMG submission 184813) | Serpentinite rock and fluid subsurface biosphere microbial communities from McLaughlin Reserve, California, USA - CR11_8A_Apr (SPAdes) | ecosystem: Environmental > Terrestrial > Deep...
GCCGCCGCTGCGCCGGCCGCGCGGACGGCGGCGCCGCGCGGCGCCCGGAACGAGTCGCCGCCGGCGCTCGACGTACTGTGGCTGCTGCGCTCGATGCTGCGGCAGTCGCCGCCGCAGGACCTGCCGGCGCAGCCGGGCATGGGCCTGCTGCCGGCCGACTGGCTCGACGGCGAGATCGTCGCCGCCGGCGTGCGCGCGGTCGGACGCAGCGCCGGCCGGGGCCTGCTGGGTTACGGCGTGCCCGAGGGCTACCTGCCGCTGCGCCAGCAACTGGCGCAGCGGCTGGCGCAGGTCGACGTCGGCGCGGCGCCGGAGCAGGTCGTCACCACCAATGGCGTCACGCAGGCGATCGACCTCGTCGCCCGCCATTTCATCGCTCCCGGCGACACGGTGTTCGTCGAGGACCCGGCCTGGTTCCTGATGTTCGGCCGCTTCGCCGCCTTCGGCGCCCGCGTCGTCGGCGTGCCGCGCCGGCACGACGGCCCCGACCTGCAGGTGCTGGCCAACCTGCTGAGGCGGCACCAGCCGAAGCTCTACGTCGTCGGCAGCGTGCTGCACAACCCGACCAGCACCTCGATCAGCGCCGCCAACGCGCATCGGCTGCTGCAACTGGCCGACGAACACGGCTTCACGATCGTCGAAGACGACGTCTACGGCGACCTGCATCCCGGCCGCGCGCTGCGGCTGGCGAGCCTCGACCAGCTCAGGCGCGTGATCTACGTCAGCGGCTTCTCGAAGACGCTGGCCGCCGGCCTGCGCGTCGGCTTCATCGCGGCGGCGGCGCCGGTGGCGCAGCAACTGGCCGACCTCAAGGTGCTGACCGGACTGACCTCGCCCGAACTGACCGAGCGCGTCGTCGCCCGCGTGCTCGCCGAAGGGCAGTACCGGCGCCATCTCGACCGCCTGCGCGGCCGGCTCGATGCCGCGCGCGACCGCACCGCGCGCGCGCTGGAGAAAATGGGTGCGCGGCTGGCGTCACAGCCCGAGGCGGGCATCTTCCTGTGGGCCGACTTCGGCCGCGACACCAACGCCATCGCCGCCGAGGGCGCGCAGCAGGGCGTGCTGTGCGCACCGGGCAGCCTGTTCTCGCCGACGCAGTTGCCGAGCACCTGGATGCGGGTGTCGGCGGTGACGAGCCTGAATCCGGCGGCGATGCGCTTCCTGGCGCAGTCGCTGCACTGACCGCGGCAGGCCGACCTCGGGTCGGCAGCGGCGGCCGCGCTAACATCGCCGGCATGGACCGCGCGCGGTGGCGAACGCCGCTGCGCCTGGTTGCGCCGGGCGGTCGTTTCGTCTGTCACCTTGTCGGGGCCTCAGTCATGACTGGACTTGCCGCGCTGCGCGTGGCCGCGCTGATCGCCGCACTGCTTGCGGCCAGCGCTGCCGCCCGCGCGCAGGTGACCGTCACCGAACCCTGGGTGCGCGGCACCGTGGCCTCGCAGTTGGGCACCGGCGCCTTCATGAAGATCACGGCGGCGAAGCCGGCGCGCCTGGTCGGCGCCAGCTCGCCGCTGGCGGGCGTGGTCGAGATCCACGAGATGGCGCTGGTCGACAACGTGATGCGGATGCGCGCCGTCGATGCCCTCGACCTGCCCGCCGGCCGCACGGTCGAGTTGAAGCCCGGCGGCTACCACGTGATGCTGATGGATCTCAAGCGCGCTCTGCGCGAGGGCGAGACGGTGCCGGTTACGCTGCTCGTCGAACAGGACGGCCAGCGGCGCGCGGTAGCGGTCAAGGCGGTCGTGCGCGCGCCGGCGGCGCGCAACGGTTCCGCCGGACACGCCAAGTAGTCGGGCGGGAGCGAGGCGCCGGCGACCGCGGTGCCTGCGCCGGCGGCGCACGGGATTGCGCCGTTGCGGCGGCGCGCGCTTGCGCGCACCGGTCAGCGGCGCGCCTTGCCGCCCCTGCCTACAATCGCGCTCGCGCGCGGCGGGCTCACGAGGCTCGCCGCGCTTTTGTTCGGAGCGCATTCGTCTTGACCCTGACCCGACTGCTTGCCGGCTTCGTGCGACGCCACTGGCGCGCGTATGTGGCTTCGGCCGCGATGCTGGTCGGCGTCGCGGTGCTGACTGTGTGGATCCCGCGCCAGGTCGGGCAGGTGATCGACGCGCTGGTGGCCAGCCGGATGGACAGCGCCGTCGTCTGGCGCGAGGCGCTGACGATCATCGCCATGGGCGTGGCGATCTACTTTCTGCGCGTCGGCTGGCGGTTGCGGTTGTTCGCCGCCGCCTACCGGCTCGGGGTCGAGCTGCGCACACGGCTGTACCAGCGCTTCACCGAGCAGGGGCCGGCGTTCTTTCAGCGGCAGCGCACCGGCGACCTGATGGCGCGCGCCACCAACGATGTCGACGCCGTCGAGATGGCCGCCGGCGAGGCGTTCCTGGCGGCCTTCGACGGCACGCTGACGCTGGTGCTGGTGGTGGCGATGATGACGATCGGCATCGACTGGCGACTGGGACTGGTGGTGCTGCTGCCGTTTCCGCTGATGGCGCTGGCCTTCTGGATCATCTCGCGCCGCGTGCACGACGCCTGGGCGCTGTCGCTGCAGCGGTTCTCGTCGCTCAACGAACACGTGCAGGAAACGGTGGCCGGCGTGCGCACGCTGCGCGCGCTCGGCCTGGAGGCGCGCGCCGGGCGCGAGTTCGGCGCGCGCACGCAGGCGGCGGCCGACGCCGGCTTCACGGCGCAGAAGTGGGAGTCGGCCTACGAGCCGGCGGTCGGGCTGACGCTGGCCACGGCGACCCTGCTCACGATGTCGCTCGGCGGCTGGCTGGTCGTGCAGCGCGAGCTGACGGTCGGCCAGCTGACCGCCTTCACCATGTACCTGGGCCAGTTGATCTGGCCGATGTTCGCCGCCGGCTGGGTGCTGTCGCTGATCGAACGCGGGCGGGCGGCCTGGGCGCGCCTGCAGCCGCTGCTCGCCGAGCTGCCGGGTGGCACCGAGAGCGGCGGCCTCGATACGCTGCCGCAGGGCACGCTGCGCTTCGGGCAGGTGTCGTTCTCCTACGCATCGGTGCGCTCCGAGGGCAGCACCGAGCCTGGCGAGCCGCAGCCGGCGCTGGCCGAGGTGAGCTTCGAGCTGCCGGCCGGGAGCACGCTCGGCGTCGTCGGGCCGACCGGCGCCGGCAAGACGACGCTGCTGGCGCTGCTGCTGCGCCACTACGCGCCGTCGCAGGGCGAGCTGAGCTGGGGCGGGCATCGGCTCGCCGACTATCGGCTGGCAGCGCTGCGCCGGGCGCTGGCGTGGGTGCCGCAGGAGGCGTTCCTGTTCTCGGCGTCGATCGCCGACAACATCGCGCTGGCGCGGCCGCAGTCGACGCGCGCGCAGATCGAGCAGGCCGCCAGGCTGGCAGCGTTGCACGACGACGTGCTGCGGTTGCCGCACGGCTACGACACCCAGGTGGGCGAGAAGGGCGTGGCCCTGTCCGGCGGTCAGCGCCAGCGAGTGGCGATCGCACGCGCGCTGCTGGCGCAGGCCGACGAGGGCGAGGTGGCGCCGCTGCTGCTGCTCGACGACGCCTTGAGCGCGGTCGATACCGCCACCGAAAGCCAAATCCTCGCGCACCTGCGCGGCGCGCTGCGCGGCCGCGGCCGTCGTACGGCGATCATCGTCAGCCACCGCCTGAGCGCGGTGGCCGACGCCGACCAGATCATCGTCCTGCGCGCCGGGCGCGTGCTCGAGCGCGGCACGCACGAGCAACTGCTGCGCGCCGATGGCTGGTACGCGGCGCAGTGGCGCTACCAGCAGCTCGAAGCCAGCCTGGACGCCGGCTGAGTCGGGCGCGAGCGAGCGATGTCCGCCGTCAACGACGACCTCGAGCATCCCGACCTGCGGCCGGTCGAAGCGACCGACCGCCGCAAGGCGCTGGCGCTGCTGTGGCGCGCGGCACGGCCGGATCGGCGGCACCTGGTACTGGCCACCGCGTTTCTGGCTCTGGCCGGTTTGTTCGAGGCGGCCGGGCCGGTGCTCGGCAAGCACTTCATCGACGCGCACCTGGTGCCGGCGCTCGGCGGCGGCGCACTCGACTGGCGCGAGGTCGCGTGGCTGCTCGCCGGCATGCTCGCCGCCGGCTGGATCGCCACCGTGATCCGCTACTTCCAGCTGTTGCGCCTGGCCGGTGTGGCGATGCGTTCGGTGCGGCGGCTGCGCGAGCGCGTCTACGGCCACGTGCTGCGCCTGCCGATGAGCTTCTTCGACCGTGCGATCACCGGCCAGCTGGTGAGCCGCATCACCAACGACACCGAGGCGGTCAAGCAGTTGTACACGCAGGTGATGTTCGAGGTGCTGTACGGCGCCACGGTGCTGTTCGGCGTGGTCGTCGCCATGCTCTGGCTCGACTGGCGGCTGCTGGCGATCCTACTACTGCTGCTGCCGGCGACGGTAGCGATCATCTGGGGTTACCAGCGCCTGTCGGCGGCGGCGGTCACGCGCTCGCGCGAACTGCGCAGCCGCATCAACGCCCAGTCGGCCGAGGGCATCGCCGGCATGGCGATGCTGCAGGCGGCCGGCGCCGCGCCGCGCTTCGCGCAGCGCTTTGCCGCCACCAACGAGGCGCACTACGTGGCGCGCATGGGCGAGGTGCGCGCCAACGCCTGGCTGCTGCGCCCGGCGCTCGACCTGGTGGAGATCCTGCTGATCGTGGCGGTGATCGCCGCCGTCGGCCTCGAGCACTTCACCGGCGTCGAGGTCGGCCTGCTGTATGCGTTCATCACCTACCTGCAGCGCGTGACCGAGCCGCTGATCCAGGTGACGATGCAGTTCTCGCTGCTGCAGCAGTCGGTGATCGCCGCGGCGCGCGTCAACACGCTGCTGCAGGAGGGCGCCGGCGAACGGGTCGCCCACCAGCGGCGCATCGACCGCGGCGCGCTGCGGCTGCGCGACGTGAGCTTCGGCTACGACCCGCACGAGCCGGTGCTGCACGACGTCAGCCTGGAGTTCGTCGCCGGCGGCGTCTACGGCATCGTCGGCCGCACCGGCAGCGGCAAGAGCACGCTGCTGGCACTGCTGCTGCGCTTCTACGAGCCGCAGGCCGGCCGCATCGAGATCGACGGCATCCCGCTGGCGGCGATCGGCGACGAGCACTTCCGCGCCGACGTCGGACTGGTGCCGCAGGAGCCGTTCCTGTTCGCCGCCAGCGCGCGCGAGAACATCGACCTGGGGCGCGGGCTGCCGCTGGCGGCGATCGTCGCCGCCGCCCGGGCGGCGCGCGCGCACGACTTCATCGTGCAGCTCGAGCAGGGCTACGACACGCCGCTGGGCGAGGGCGGGGCGCGGCTGTCGTCGGGCCAGAAGCAGCTGCTGGCGCTGGCGCGAGCGCTCGCCGGGCAGCCGCGCGTGCTGCTCCTCGACGAGGCCACCGCGCGCATCGACAGCGAGACCGAGCGCGAGGTGGCGGCCGCCCTGGCCGAGTTGCGCGGCCGCGTCACGGTGATCGCGATCGCGCACCGGCTGTCGACGATCCGCGGCGCCGACCGCATCGTCGTCCTCAATCACGGCCGCGTCGCCGAGCAGGGCACGCACGAGCAGCTGATGGCGATCGACCAGGGCCTCTACCAGAGGCTGTACCTGCTGCAGCAGATCGGCGACTGAGGCCGCGGCGCGATGCTTGCCGGCACCCTGTTCGCGCTCGCCGCCGGTCTCATGTGGGGGCTGGTGTTCGTGCTGCCGCTGCTGCTGCCCGAGTATCCGGCGGCGCTGCTGGCGGTCGGACGCTATCTGGCCTTCGGCCTGATCGCGCTGCCGCTGGCCTGGCTCGACCGCGCCCGCCTGCGGCAACTGACGCGCGTCGACTGGATCGAAGCCCTGAAACTGGCGGCGGTCGGCAACCTGCTCTACTACCTGCTGCTGGCGTCCTCGATCCAGCGCGCCGGCGGCGCGCTGCCGACGATGATCATCGGCACGCTGCCGGTGGTGATCGCGATCGTCGCCAACCTGCGCAACGGACGCCGCGACGGGCGCGTGCCCTGGCTCCAGTTGGCGCCGTCGCTGCTGCTGATCGCGCTCGGCATCGCGCTCGTCAACCAGGCCGAGATCGAGCGGCTGCGCGCCGGCGCCGGTTTCGAGTTCGACAGCTATCTGCTCGGCGCGCTGCTGGCGCTCGGCGCGGTGGCCTGCTGGACCTGGTATCCGATCCGCAATGCCGACTGGCTGCGCGCGCACGCCGACCGCAGCCCGCGCACCTGGGCCACCGCACAGGGGGTGGCGACGCTGCCGCTGGCGCTGCTCGGGCTGGCCGCCTACCTGGCGTTGGCCGCGGTCGGCTTCGGGGTCGCCGGCGCCGGCATCGATCCGGCATCGGCAACGATCGCGGACTGGATCCTGGGGCCGCGGCCGCTCGAGTTCCTCGGCCTGATCTTCGCCGTGGCGCTGCTCGCGTCGTGGCTGGGAACGATGTGCTGGAACGAGGCGAGCCAGCGGCTGCCGACCACGCTCGCCGGGCAACTGATCGTGTTCGAGACGCTCGCCGCGTTTGCCTACGTGTTCCTGCTGCGCGGTGCCTGGCCGACGCCGGCGACCTTCGCCGGCATCGCGCTGCTGGTGGCCGGTGTGCTGTGGGCGCTGCGCGTGCGCCCCGAGCCGCTGCCCGAGGCGAAGGCGGGGGCGCCGCACTGACGGCGCGGCGCGCGGCCAGGACCGTCAGCGCAGCGCGCCGGCGGCCGGCGGCGGACTGACCCAGCGTCTCTGGCTGCTTCGGTCGAGCGCGATGCGATGAAGCGAACGCGCGTCTCGACGGGCTGCAGAAAGCGCGGATAGGCGTGCACCGGCGCCGCTTCGCCTGCGACGGCTCGGCGCGACCGCCTGCGGTCCACGGGCGCGGCGCTCAGGTGGTGTAGTCGCCCGTCGCCTCCGGCTGGAACAGGATCTGCCGCAGCTCGATGTCGGTGGCGCTGCCGTCCGGCCGCACGACGCGGACGCGCCGTCCAACCCGCTGGCCGAGAAGCGCCACGCCCACCGGCGACAGCACCGAGATGAATCCTTCGGCCGGATCGGCGTCGTCCGGGTAGCACAAGGTGTAGACCTGATCGCCGCCGCGTGCGCGGTCGTGCACGCGCACGCGTGTGTACATGGTGACGACATCGTCCGCCACCTCGCGCGGGTCGACGAGGACGGCTTGGTCGAGGGCGTCGAGCAGTCGCGTGCGCGACGCGTCGTCGGCGTGGTCGTACAGCCGGCGCAAGCGCACGTGGTCGAGTTCGGTGATGGTGCGCAGGTCGTTGGCGGCGGGCAGCGCCGCATGATTGCCGGGGCTTGGCATGGTGGGTCCTCGAATTCAATGGTGGCGCCGGTCCGGAACGGGGCGCGTGGGCAGGGGCGGCCCCGATGGGCCGACGGCAGCTGGCCCGGTCGGTGAGCGTTCGAGTGCGTGGGGACGTCGAGACGCGGACCGCCGGGCTCAGGACCGTGCCGGCGTGCGTCGCAAAGCGGTCCGCGCGCAGCGCGAGGGCGAGCGACCGCCACCGCGCGAGGTGGCACGGGGAGGCGGCAAGGGCTGCAATCGGCGAACCATCGCTTCATTATCGGCGACTTCCACGTCCTCGGCCATCCGGCGCAACACGCGGTCGATCGGGGGCTTGAAAACCGCGCCGGCGGCCCCACTGTGGCGCGCAGACTTGCAACCGCGGCCACAGGCGGCCGCCAGATCCGAACGACGAACGAGGACCGACGCATGGGCGCAGCCGACACCCAGATCAAGCAGACCATGGGCTTCCAGGCCGAGGTCAAGCAGTTGCTGCACCTGATGATCCACTCGCTGTACAGCAACAAGGAGATCTTCCTGCGCGAGCTGGTCTCCAACGCCTCGGATGCCTGCGACAAGCTGCGCTTCGAGGCGATTGCCGAGCCGGCGCTGATGGCCGACGGGGCGGAACTGTCGATCCGCGTCGGTTTCGACAAGGCCGCGCGCACGATCACCGTCTCCGACAACGGCGTCGGCATGAGCCGTGCCGAGGCGATCGCGCACCTGGGCACGATCGCCAAGAGCGGCACGCGCGAGTTCTTCGCCAGCCTCACCGGCGACCAGCAGAAGGACGCGCAATTGATCGGCCAGTTCGGCGTCGGCTTCTATTCGAGCTTCATCGTCGCCGATCGCGTGACCGTGGTCTCGCGTCGCGCCGGCAGCGCCGAGCAGGATGCGGTCAAATGGGAGAGCGACGGCTCGGGCGAGTTCACCATCGAGCCCGCCACCCGCGCCGAGCGCGGCACCGACGTGATCCTGCACCTGAAGGACGGCGAAGACGAGCTGCTGTCGCACTGGAAACTGAAGTCGATCCTGACCAAGTACTCGGACCACATCGCCACCCCGATCCGGATGGCCAAGGAGGAGTGGGACAAGGACAGGAACGAGTACGTCACGAAGGGCGAACTGGAGACCGTCAACCAGGCCAGCGCGCTGTGGGCGCGCAGCAAGAACGAGATCGGCGACGAGCAGTACAAGGAGTTCTACCGCCACGTCAGCCACGACTTCGGCGAGCCGCTGGCCTGGACCCACAACCGGGTCGAGGGCAAGCAGGAGTACATCCAGCTCCTGTACGTCCCGGCGAAGGCGCCGTTCGACCTGTGGGACCGCAACCAGCGCCACGGCATCAAGCTGTACGTCAGGCGCGTGTTCATCATGGACGACGCCGAGCAATTGATGCCGCCGTACCTGCGTTTCGTGCGCGGCGTGATCGACTCGGCCGACCTGCCGCTGAACGTCAGCCGCGAGATCCTGCAGGAGTCGCGCGACGTCAAAGCGATCCGCGAGGGTTCGACCAAGCGCGTGCTCGGCCTGCTCGAGGACCTGGCCGAGAACAAGAAGGAGGACTACGCCAAGTTCTGGGCCGAGTTCGGCCAGGTGCTCAAGGAGGGCCTGGGCGACGACCCCGCCAACCGCGAACGCATTGCCCGATTGTTGCGCTTTGCTTCGACCGCCAGCGACGGCGCGCAGACGGTGTCGCTGGCTGACTACGTCGGCCGGATGAAGGAGGCCCAGAAGGCGATCTACTACGTGACGGCCGACACGCCGGCGGCGGCCGCCGCCAGCCCGCATCTGGAGATCTTCCGCAAGAAGGGCGTCGAGGTGCTGCTGCTCGCCGACCGCGTCGACGAGTGGCTGCTGTCGTTCCTGCGCGAGTTCGAGGGCAAGGAACTGGTGTCGGTCGCCAAGGGCGACCTCGATCTCGGCCCACTGGCGGAGGCGGCCGAAAAGGAAGAGCAGGCGAAGGTCGCCGACGAGTACAAGGACTTGGTGGCCAAGGTGAAGGCGACGCTCGGCGATGCGGTCAAGGAGGTGCGGGTGACGCTGCGCCTGACGGAGTCGCCGGCCTGCGTGGTGGTCGATCGCGATGCGATGAGCCAGCACCTGCAGCGCCTACTGAAGTCGGCCGGGCAGGGCGCGAACCTGGCACCGAACCGGCCGATCCTCGAGCTCAATCCGACCCACCCGCTGGTGCGGCGGCTCGAGCACGAGAGCGACGACGGCCTGAAGCAGTGGGCCTGCGTGCTGCTCGACCAGGCCACGCTCGCCGAAGGCGGACATCTCGACGACCCGGCGGCCTTCGTCAAGCGGGTGAACCGGTTGCTGCTCGACGCGGCGGCCCGCGAAACCTGAGGCCGATGCCGCGCCGGGTGCCACTGCGCGGCTTTGCGCCCGTCGTCGACCGCCGGGTCGAGACGCTGATCCTGGGCAGCTTTCCGAGCCAGGCGTCGCTGGCCGCCGGCCAGTACTACGCGCACCCAAGCAATCAGTTCTGGCCGATCCTCGGCCGCCTGCTCGACGAGCCGCTGCCGTCGCTTGCCTATCGAGCAAGGCTGGCGCGGCTGCTCGCGCACCGGATCGGACTGTGGGACGTGCTCGGCGCCTGCGAGCGGGCCGGAAGTCTCGACGCCTCGATCCGCGCCGCGCGACCCAATGACTTCAGGCCGTTGCTCGCGCGCGCGCCGCACCTGCGCCGCGTCCTGTTCAATGGCCGCGGCGCCGGCCGCTTTGCGCCGCGCTTGGCCGCCGCGGGTCGGGTCGTCGCCGTCCTGCCTTCGACCAGCGCCGCGTACGCGGGCATGAGCTTCGAGCGCAAGCTCGAGGCGTGGCGGCAGGCGCTCGCCGCGGTCGGTTGACAGCGGCCGGCCGCAGGTGCGCCGGCGCAGCCGGCCAGCGGGCGCCGGGCGACCGGCGGGCGCCCGGCAGCCGCAGCGGATTAGCGGCCTTCTGTCGGCCGCCCTGCTTGATCGTGCCCCGGGGGGCTCAGGCACAATCGGTCGCGAGTGCTCCGACATGCCGACCGACCTGCGTTCGCTCCTGTTGCAAGCGCGTGCCGGCGCGCCCGCCGGCCAGAGCCAGCGGCGCGGCGCGCGCCGTCTGCTCGACGGCGCGTGGACGCCGATCTGGCGCGTGTTCGGCGAGCGATTGCCCGAGCTGCTGCGGGAGTCGCTCGCTGCCGTGGCCAAGGACGAGGATCCGGAGGTCGCCAAGCCCGGCAAACAGGTGCTGGCGCGTGACCGTCGCTTCGCGGCCGAGTTCGAGGGCGCGCTGCAGTCGGAGTTCGCGCGCGCGGTCGACGAGTTCGTCGGCGCCAAGCCGAACGACCGCTGCGCCCAGGCGGCTGCCGGCGACAGGGCCGCAGACCCGGCGCCGATCGCCGCAGAGCCGAGGTCGGCAGCGCGGCTGACGCTGGTCGAGTACGGCGAGATGGAAGTCGGCACGGTGATCGAGGCATCGGCGGCGCGTACGCGCAACGCCACCGAAGAACTGTTCGCATCGATCCATCTGCGGCTGGCCAACGCGATCGGCGAGCCGGAGATCCGCGCCGGCGACAGCCCATTGCGGCCGGCGATCTTCTTTCGCGCGCTGCACGCGGCGCTCACGCGCATCGAGGCGGTCGATGCCGAGACCGCGCTGCGCCTGATGCCGCGCTTCGATACGCCGATGGTCAAGGCGATCGCCGACACCTACCGGGGGGTCGACAGTTACCTGCAGACCAAGGGCTACGGCAACGAGCCGACCCGGATCAGCGGCTGGCGCGCGACCGTGGCCGGACGCGCGACGCGCCAGGGCGGCAGCACGCTCGGCCAGTCGACCCAGGCCGGCGGCTGGAGCGGCGGCGCGATCGCGGGGCAACACGCCGAACAGATCCTGCAGGCGCTGTACGGCAAGCTGCAGTTGCTGCCGATCGACGGCGCCGCCGGCGCTGCGCGCGGCGCCAGTGTCCAGGCGCTCGCCTACGGCTTGCCGCCCGGAGCGGCGCTGGCGCCGGCGCCGACGATGTTGCGGTCGGTGGCGGGCACGATGCCGCAGATCGCGACTTCCGGCGCGGCAGCGGCGACGCCGATCGCTCAGATGGCCACCGTGGCCCTGCCCGGCGCGCCGCTGGTGATCGGCGTCGATCTTCTCAACGCGATCAACGAAATCCAGAAGCTGAGCGCAGTGGCCCTGAGCGCTGCGCGCCAGGGGGGACCGGCGCCCGATGCGGCGATCGACAGTGCCGAGCTGCGCGGCCGCCTGCTGGAGAAGGCGAGCGCGCAGGTCGACAAGCTGACGATCGAGATCGTCGGCCTGCTGTTCGACCGCATCAACGCCGACAAGCATGTGCCGCAGGCGATCAAGGAACTGCTGCAGCGGCTGCAGTTTCCGCTGATCAAGGTTGCGGTCACCGACCCGGCGCTGTTCGTGTCCGCCGATCAGCCGGCGCGCCGGCTGATCGACCGCATCGCCAGCACCTCGATCGGCTGGACCGGTGCCGGCGAAGGCAACGCGCGCTACCTGGCCGAGGTGCAGAAAGCGATCCACACCGTGCTCGCCGCCACCGACGAGGGCATTGCCGTGTTCGAGCGCGCGCTGGCCGAGTTCGAGGCCTACCTGAACGACGAACGAACGCGCGACGACGATCCGGTGCTGCGCGCCAAGCGCGCCCTGGCCGAGGCCGAGGAGCGCGAGGTGCTGGCGATCAACGCCACGATCAAGATCCGCAGTGCCTTCGACGGCGTGCAGATCGAGTCCTACTTGCGCGAGTTCCTGCTCGAGACCTGGGTGCGGGTGCTGGTCGCGATCATGGTGCGCGATCGCGATGACAAGGCCGAACTGCGCCGCCATCTGGCGATCGTGCCCGACTTGGCCTGGAGCGTGCAGCCGAAGCTCAGCCAGGAAGAGCGCAAGCGGCTGGTGGCGACGATCCCGCAGGTGCTCGCTCTGTTGCGGCAGGGACTGTTGCTGATCGACTGGCCGAAGGAGCGGATGCAGGAGTTCTTCGGCAAGCTGATGAACTCGCACGCGCAGGCGGTCAAGGCGCTCGAGCTGGCGCACGGCAACCCCGGCGTCGCGGTCGAGGCCTCGACGTTGCGCATCCGGCTCGACGGCATCAAGCTCGACGACGTGTTGCCGGAGTCGGCCGCGCCGGTGCGCGTTCCCGACGATCTGGTGCGCAGCGCGCTGGCGTCGGCGCAGGCCGATGTCCAGCACCTGACGGCGCCGTCGCTGTCGGGCGCGGTCGACCCTGAGGTCGATCTCGGCGATGCCGCGCTGGACGTGATGATCGCCGGCTGGAAGCGCGGCGACTGGTTCAGTCTGCGCGTCGGCGATGTCGCCGAGCGCGTGCAGTTGCGCTGGATCAGTCCGCGCAAGACGCTGTACCTGTTCGTGCCGGCCGAACGGCGCAGCGGCCACTCTCTGTCGCCGGAGTCGCTGCGCGCGTTCCTGCGCAACGGTGATCTCAGGCCGGTTGAAAGCGAGCCGCTGTTCGACCGCGCGGTGCTCGATGTCGTGAGCGAACTGCAGCGTTCGGCGCCGGCCTCCGCGGTCGCGTGACTGCAGCCGTCGGCCGCCGCCGGCTGCCCGCCGGTCAGCGCACGGTGGCGCCGAACGTCACGATCTCCGAGTCCGAGGGCGTGCGCTATCTGCACTTCGGCAGTATCTGGGTGCAGGGGGCGATGCGGATCGCGCGCCCGTTCGCGCTCGAGCTCGACTACCAGCAGCAGATGATGGCGCCGGCACTGCTGCTGCCACGGCCGGCGCACATCGTGCAACTCGGGCTCGGCGCGGGCGCGCTCGCCAAGTTCTGCTGGCGCGCGTTCCCGCGCGCCACGATCCGGGTGGTCGAGATCAGCGATCAAGTGATCGCCGCCGCCGGCCGCTGGTTCCGGCTGCCGCGCGACGATCGCCTGGTCGTGCTGCACGCCGACGCGCGCGCGGTGCTCGCCGACCCGCGCCGGCACGCCTTCGGCGGCCGCCGCGCCGACTGGCTGCAGGTCGACCTGTACGACGCCGCCGCGCGCGCGCCGGTGTGCGACGACGAGGTCTTCTACGCCAACTGCCGCCGGCTGCTGGCGCCCGCCGGGGTGGCCGCGATCAACCTGTTCGGGCGCGGCTTCGAGTCGAGCCGCAGGCGCATCGATGTCGCCTTCGAAGGCCGGACCCTGGTGTTGCCGGCATCCGACGCTGGCAACCGGGTTGTGCTCGCCTTCAGCCGAACGGCGCCGGACATACCGCATTCAAGTCTGCTGGTTCGTGCTGTCGCTATCGAACAGCGTCTGCGCCTGCCCGCGCGCCGCTGGATCGACACCCTGACGGGTGCCGGCCGCTTGCGGCGCTGAGCTTCGAGGCGCGGTGCCGGCGCGGGCCAGTAGCGGGTGGCACGGCCCGATCGTCGGCGGATCGCAGCTTTTCCACGCTACCGGCGTCCGTGAAACCTCTATCCTCGGAGATCACGCGCCTGCATCGGGCGCCGAGCCCAGGTCATGAGCATCGAGCCTGTCCAGCCCGGTTCGACGCAACCGGTTGCCGCCGGGTTGCCCTATGTGTCCGCCGCCCAGGCGAGTGCGCTGCTGCGCTCGGGACTGGCGATCGCGGCCGAACTGGTGGGCGCTGCACTGCCGGCGGTGTTGAAGAGCGTGAGCGACGCACTCGACGCGCGCTGGGATCTCGACGTCGAGGGGCAGTTCGTGCGCCGGCTCCTGCACGAGCGCAGCAGCGACCTGCGCGGCGCGATGCAGGCGAAGCTGCGCCTGCGCCAGGATGCCGCGCTGCAGAACCTGTTCAAGCGCGCCGACCCGCGCGGGCCGGCCACGGTATCGGCCGAGACCCTGACACTGGCCGAGGCGGCACCGGACAAGGCGGCGAGCGCGGTCGGCCGCGTTGCCGGTCGCATGCTGGGCGTGGTCGAAGAGCCGTTTCGCGACCTGCACCTGGTGGTTCAGCACCTGTCCGGTCGCTCCGGCCTGCGCTCGTCGGACGACCCCTTCGCGCCCGAGACCTTTCTGAACGCGCTGCTCGATGCCGCGATCGATCTGTCGCTCAACGAGGAGGGCTGGGATCTGTTCGTGCGCTCCTGCGAGCGCCCGCTGGCCGAGGAAGTGGCGGTGATCCACCGCGCGCTGCTCGATCACTTCCGCCGTCACGGGCTCGATGCGACGGCCATCCGCCGCGACATCCAGGCGCGCCAGCAGGCGGAGCGACTGGCGGCCAGGCAACATGCTGAGGCGCTGGCGAGGCTCCAGCGGCCCACCCAGAGCGGTGCCGACCCGAGTGCGGTGGGCGCGGCGCCGGGCGCAGTCGATCCCTGGGCCTACGGCGCAGCGCCCGCCTACGGCATGCCGCATCCGGGCCAGGGCTACGGCGGCGGCTTGCCGGCCGGTGCCGAGACCGGACCGTTGACGATGCCCTACGGCGCGCCGACCTACGGTGCGCCGCACCGACCCGGTCATGCCCAGACGGCGGCCGGCGCCCGCGGCGCGCCGCGCATCGACCTGCCGCAGGCGGCGCCGCATTACGTCCTCGGACAACTGCTGTCGCGCATGCAGTCGAGCGTCAGCGGCATGCAGGTGGCCGGCGGTTTCGCGCCGTCGAGCCCGGCCGCGGACGGGCTGCTCGATGCCGTCGGCGAGCTGCAGCAACTCGGTCTCGAAGGGCTGGCCGGGGCCTCGCTGGCCGGCGCGCCGCAGGGAACGATCACCGCCTGGCGCGAGCATCTGGTGCAGAAGTCCTCGCGCACGGTGGACAAGCTGACGATCGAGATCGTCGGCCTGATGTTCGATCACGTTCTGCAGGATCCGCAGGTGCCGGCCGAGATCAAGACGCTGCTGTCGCGGCTGCAGTTTCCGGTGCTCAAGGCGGCGCTGCTCGACGCCGACTTCTTCGCCTCCAACAGCCACCCGGCGCGGCGCCTGATCGACCGCATCGCCACCGCCGCCGCCGGCTGGGAGCCCTATGGCGACGAGAACGAGCGCTTCCGCGCCGAGATCGAGCGCGTGGTCAAGGAGATCCTGCACAGCTTCGACAAGGACGTCGCCGTGTTCGAGAAGCTGCTCGCCGAGTTCGACGCCTTCCTCGCCGATCTCGGGCCACGCGACTCCGATCCGGTGGCGCGCGCCAAGCGGGCCCTGGAAGAGGCCGAGAAGCGCGAAGTGCTGGTGATCAACACGACGATCCAGGTGCGGCGTGCCTTCGAAAAGGTCGAACTCGAACCGGTGCTGCGCGAATTCCTGATCGGACCCTGGGTGCAGGTGCTGGTCGAGGCGACCCTGCGCGACGCCGCCACGCCGGGCTTCTCGAAGCGCTTCCGCGAGGCGATCCACGACCTGATCTGGAGCATCCAGCCGAAGGCCAACAACGAGGAGCGCCGGCGGCTGACGGCGCTGATCCCGAACCTGATCCGCGTCCTGCGCGACGGCATGGCGCTCACCCGGCTGGCCGAGCACGACCAGCAGACCTTCTTCAAGCACCTGATGCAGGCGCACGCGGTGGCGGTCAAGCCGGTCGATCAGGCCACCTACATCCGCAACTCGCTCGCCACCTCGGAAGTTCGCGCCCGAGTCGAGGGCCTGCAGATCACCGGCACGCACCCGATCACGACGGTGGCCGGCGGTTTCCGTGTGTCCAACGGTGCCGTGCTGCGCGCCGCCGAGCAGTTCCATGCCGATGTCCACATGCCTGAGCCGGTGACCGACATCGGCAACCTGGACCGGGTCGAAGAGGCGGCGATGGAGGAGCAGATCGCCGGCTGGCAGCGCGGCGCCTGGTTCGAGATGTTCAACGGCAGCGTGCGGATCAAGGTGCGGCTGCGCTGGATCAGTCCGCTGCGCACGCTGTTCCTGTTCTCGGCCAATCAGGAGAGGGATGCGCACGTGCTGCCGCCCGACGTGATCAAGTCCTACCTGAAGCGCGGCTACCTGAAGGCGCTCGAGTCGACGCCGCTCACCAAGCGCGCGGTCGACCAGGTGATCGGCGACTTCGAACGGGCGCCGAAGTTCGCTCATGAACTCGCGGCGCGCCATGCGCCGGCCTAGGTGACGTGTCGGCCGCTGTCAATCCGCCGCCGGCCAGCGACTTGAACGCTGGCGAGCGAGCCGCCAAGGCTGCGCCGCCGCGCGAAGCGCCGCGCGGCCGGCTGCCGCTGGACTTCGTGGTGCGCGCCCTGACCGACGACGGGCTGGTGGACGCGGCGGTGGCCGAGCGCGTGCTGTCGGTGCGCAAGCGCGAGACCCAGGTGCATCCGCTGGCGCTGCTGGCGGAGATGAACCTGCGCACGCCGGACGCTGCGCGCGAGCTGCTCGACATCGAGCGCCTGACGCAGTGGCTCGCCGCCCGCGCCGGGCTGCCCTACCAGCACATCGACCCGCTGCGGGTCGATTTCGCGCGTGTGGTCGACATGTTCTCGGCCACCTATGCCACCGCTTACTCGATCCTGCCGCTGGCCAGTGCCGGCCACGAGGTCACGGTCGCCACCTGCGAGCCCTTCGTCGACGACTGGATCGCGGAGATCGAGCGCCTGACGCGCAAGGGCGTGCGCCGGGTGGTCGCCAATCCGCTCGACATCGCCCGCTACACGGTCGAGTTCTACAAGCTCGCGCAGTCGATCAAGAAGGCGAACAAGACCGCGCAGCAGAGCGTGGTCGGCAACTTCGAGAGCCTGGTCGAGCTGGGTGCCAAGGTCGACGCCGAGAACGCACACATCGTCACGATCGTCGACTGGCTGCTGCAGTACGCGTTCGACCAGCGCGCCAGCGACATCCACGTCGAACCGAAGCGCGAGCAGGGCGTGGTGCGCTTCCGCATCGACGGCGTCCTGCATCAGGTCTACCAGGTGCCGCCGGGGGTGATGAACGCGATGATCGCGCGCATCAAGCTGCTCGGCCGGATGGACATCGCCGAGCGCCGCCGGCCGCTCGACGGTCGCATCAAGACCAAGGTCACGAGTGGCGCGCTGGCCGGGCGCGAGGTCGAGATGCGATTGTCGACGCTACCCACCGCCTTCGGCGAAAAGCTGGTGATGCGCATCTTCGATCCCGAGGTGATCGTGCGCAGCTACGCCGAGCTCGGCTTCTCCGATGCCGAAGCGGCGGCCTGGCGGCGGCTGATCCAGCGCCCGGCCGGAATCATCCTGGTGACGGGGCCGACCGGTTCGGGCAAGACCTCGACCCTGTACTCGACGCTGCGCGAACTGGCCACCGACGAGGTCAACGTCAGCACGCTCGAGGATCCGATCGAGAACATCGAGCCGGCGCTCAACCAGATGCAGGTCCAGCACGGCATCGAGCTGGGTTTCGCCGACGGCCTGCGTGCGCTGATGAGGCAGGACCCGGACATCATCATGGTGGGCGAGATCCGCGACAAGGAAACCGCCGACATGGCGGTCAACGCCGCGCTCACCGGCCATCTGGTGTTCTCCACCCTGCACACCAACGATGCCGCCAGTTCGATCGCACGCCTGATCGAGCTCGGCGTGCCGCCCTATCTGGTGAACGCCACCGTGATCGGCATCCTCGCGCAGCGGCTGGTGCGCACCCTGTGCCCGCACTGCAAGCAGCAGGCCGAGCCGCCGGTAGAGGCGATCTGGAAGGAGTTGGTCGCGCCCTGGCGCAGCAAGCTGCCGCGCCACGTCTACCGGCCGGTCGGCTGCCTCGAATGCCGGCGCACCGGCTACTACGGCCGCACCGGGTTGATCGAGTTGCTGCAGGTCAGCGACGAGATCCGCCGCATCGTCGCTGACGGCGCCGACCTGTCGGCGCTGCGCACCCAGGCGGCGCGCGACGGCCTGCGCTCGCTGCGGGTGTCGGGTGCCGAGAAGATCGCCAAGGGGCTGACCACGGTCGACGAGGTGCTGCGCGCAGCACCGCCGTTCAACCACTGAACTCCGCGGCTCAGATCGACGGACCGCGGCGCGCGCCGCGCACCGCCGGGGCCTGCGCGCCCGGGCCTTCGTCGATCGTGAAGCGAAACTCGCGGATCAGTTCGCCGTCGATGTAGACACGCATCGCGTGGGCGCCGATCGGATCGCCCGGCGCGTAGCGCCACTGGTTGGCGATGAAGCCCAGGCGCGTCGGCACCACGCGCTCGGTGACGGCGGTGCGGCGGTCGGGCGAGATCCAGTAGGCGCCGAGTGCCTCGCCCGGACCCCAGTCGTCGAGCGGCGTCGGCAGCTCGAACTCCTCGCGCCAGACGATCGTCGGCCGGTCGGTCTGGTAGACGATGGTCCAGCCGTAGGGCGCGGCCGTGATCGCCGGAAAGTTGACGGTCTCGAACAGCACGCGCCGGCCCATGGCGTCGGCGCCGAACACGCCGAATTGGGCGGAGATCACGCGCAGCGGTGCTCGCTTGGCCGCGGTTGACGCCGCCGCGGCATCGGCCGAGGTGGCTTGCCCGGACTGGGCGAACGTTGCGAACGCCGTGCAGCCGACGGCCGCCGTGGCGATGGTGGCGGTGACTGCGACGCCGAACAGGCCGAGTGTTCGCCGCATGGACATGTTGACCTCCGAGGCCCGTCGATCATCGCCGGCAGCCTGATTGTGCCCGCATCGGCTGGCCGCGGAGCATCCGCGGGCGACCCGGTGTTCTTCGCCTTACTGCTCGCGCTGGTGCTTGCCGCCGCGCGCACCTTCGATCCGCGGCGACTCGATCTGTGGTCGCGCCGGTGGCTGCGGCGGCGTCGCTTCAGCTTTCGGTCGTGCCGGAGGGCGGACGACGAAGTCCGGCTGCTGGCCACGCGTGGGCGGCGCTCCGGCATCGGGAACGACGGCACGCATCGGTGGCGCGACGCGCTCGAAGCGGGGCATCGGTTCGCTGCGAGGTGCGGGCACGACGGGCGGCGGCGGTGCAACGGTTGCTGCGGGCGGTGGTTTGCGCACCGGCGCGGTCTCGATCTCGCGCGGGGCTGGCGCCACTGGCGCAGCGATCGGCGGCTGCGGTCGGGTCACGAACTCCGGTGTCCGTCCCGGCGCGGGGCGCAGCGGTGGCGCGGCCGGCACTGGCTGGCCTGGCGACGCGGCCGGCGTTGGCGGGTCGGGCTCGAACTTGCGTGTGCGCGGCGGCAGTTCCCTGACCGGCGCCGGTTCGGCGACGCGACCGGGGCGAGGCATCGGCCGCACGTGTTCGCCGGCCGGCATTGGCGCACCAACCTCCGGCCGAGCTTCGATCGGCCGGCGCTTGCGTTCGCTCCTCAATTCGGCTGGCGGCGAGTGCCGGCCAACGAAGTGCCGCGCCTCGTCGGGCGGCGTATGAACGAAGCGCTTGATCGGCTCCGAGCGCAGGACGGCGTCGTTCGGCACCCAGGTTGCCGCATGCGGGCGCTGGTGCGTGAACACCGGCGGCCGTCCGATGCGGCGGTAGTCGAAGTCGCGGACATGGCCGATGTTGATGGCGGTGATGTGGCGCCGGTTGAAGCGGTAGGGTGGGACGTAGACCTCGAACGGACCGAGCGGGAACCAGCCGACCGAGCCGATCGTCACCGACACGCCCACTCCCGGCGCCGCGAACCATCCGACCAGCGCCGGCGCGAACACCGGACGCGCGACCCACGCGCCCGGCACCCAGCCCCAGACGCTGCCCACCAGCGCCCAGCGGCCGTAGTGGAACGGCGCGAATCCCCAGGGCATGTCGTCGATCCAGGTCCAGCCCCAGGGCGCGATGAACGCCCAGCGACCATGCCGATACGGCACCCAGCCGACCGGCACGGCCGCCGGGAACCAGACCGTGCCGTAGCGCGGCACCGTGCGCCAGGTGCCGTGCAGGTCGAGCACTTCGACGCCGGTGGTCTCGGGCGACACGAAACGCGTGCCGACCAGCGCGTCGTCGCGACGATCGCGGCTCGCGACCCAGTCGTCGAAGGTGTCGGCGGCCGGCGCCACGACGATCAAGCGCGGCGGCACGCCACCGGACTCGACGCGCTGGCCACTGCCGACGGCGACGGTGGCGCGGCCGCTCGTCAAGCGCGCCGCACCGACCCAGGCGGTCACCGCGGTCAAGCCCTCGGCGCGGTCGACATCGATCCGATAGCGGCCGACGTCTTCAAGCGTGATTCGATCGCGCGGGGTGACGAGGTCGATCTCCGGCAGGATCTCGCGGTTGCGCGCGCGCAGGGCCACACTGCCGCGCTGCAGCGCGATCTGGATCGTTTCGTCGTCAATGCGGTTGAAGTCGACCTCGCTGTCGCCATCGAGGCGGATCGCAAGCGAGCCGATGCGGACCTCGGCGCGCCCGGTCGCGCTCGTGCTCAGTCGGTCGCCGGAAGTGATCGGCCAGTTGAGCACCGCCGCCTGCATCTCGCCGGTGCGCAGATCGGTGAGCGCGACCGGCCCCGAGACGAGCCCGATCTTGCCGACCCGCCCGGGCGGCGCGTCATTGCCCGCGGTGGGCGCGCCGCTGCCGTAGGGGTCGGCGCTGCCGTGCGCCGGCGGCGCGACGGCGGCGCAGCCGAGCGCAAGTGCGACCGCCGCCGCATGCAGGAGAGTTTGCAGCAGACGCCGGCCGAGGCTGGCAGGCGCGGCGGCAGGCAGGAGGGCTGCGTGGCTCATAGGATCCTCGTCTGGCAGCGATCGGGCGGCGCGACTTCTCGCGCTGCGGCTGCCCGAACAACGCCGGGTCGGCGCGGCACGTGGACCGACGGAAACAACTGGTTGCATCGCAGCCGTCGCCTGCGGCCGGCGCAGGCGATCCGCGAGTGCTCGATAAAATGCCTGTGCCGGCGCAGTTTCGCGCCGCACCGGGCGTTTCGGTCACCGCCGACGCCGCGCGCAGCATCGGATGCTTTCGGACTCAGGCGCAGACACCGTGAGCGAGACGTCGTCGCCACCGCTTCGAATCGGCCTGCTGGTCATCGGCGACGAGATCCTGTCGGGTAAGCGCGAGGACCGGCACTTCGCGAAAGTGGTCGAACTGCTGCGCGTGCGCGGGCTGCGGCTGGCGTGGGCGCAGTACCTGCCCGATGATCGCGACGCGATCGCCGCCCTGCTGCGTCGCACCTTCGTCTCCGACGACGTGGTGTTCAGCTGCGGCGGCATTGGCTCGACCCCCGACGATCACACGCGGCAGGCGGCAGCGGCGGCGCTCGGCGTGCCGCTTCGCTTGCATCCCGAAGCCGCCGCCCTGATCGCGCAGCGTTGCGCGCAGTTGGCGGCCGAGGGTCGCGGTTCGGCCGACATGAACACCGCCGAAAACCGGCAGCGGCTGAAGATGGCCGAGTTTCCGGCAGGCGCTCGCATCGTCCCCAATCCGTTCAACCAGATCGCCGGCTTCGCTGTCGGCAACCACTGGTTCGTGCCGGGCTTCCCGGTCATGGCCTGGCCGATGATCGAGCGCGTGCTCGACGAGCACTACGCGCGCCAGTTCAACCTGGCGCCGCAAGCCGAGCGGTCGTTGCTGGTGTTCGAGGTCGCCGAGTCGCGGATCGTGCCGCTGCTGGAGGCGACCGAGAGCCGCTTCCCGGGCATCAAGACGTTCTCGTTGCCGTCGGTCGGCGACGGGCGCGATGGTCGGCCGGCGCGCCGGCACATCGAAGTCGGGGTCAAGGGTGCTGCCGAGATCATCGATCCGGCTTTTGCCTGGATCGAGCGCGGCGTGCGCGAACTCGGGCTCGACGTCGGCTCCGGGCGCTAAAAAAAGAGAGCCTGGCCAGGCCAGGCTCGGCAAAGCACCACCAAGGAGGAGACAGGAGATCCGGAGTCTGGTCCGGACCAGTGGTGCCAAGGAGATAACTGCGAACCGCGGACGAGACGCTACCGCGCTACAGGAGCCACGTCCTGCGAATCTTCACGGAATGCGACCGCCCCGGCCCTGGCGGGCAGTCGGGTGGCGCACGTGCGGGTGGCGATCACCGCCACCCGCGGCGTGCTGCCTTGATCGGGCGAGGCAGATTACTTCTTCGCCTTCGGCTTGGCCACGACGTCATTTGCGGCGGCGGCAGCCTTCATCGTCGCCGAAGTCGCCGCGGCGACGTTCGACTCGACCATCTCGACCGCCTGCTTGGTCGCCTTCGTGTAGGTGTCGAAAGCGGTGTTGGCCGCAGCGACCGCGCTCTTGAACATCGACACCGCCGGCTCGGAACCCTGCGGCGCGTTCTTGGTCGCGAACTCGACGAGGTCGGCAACCTTCTTGTTGCCTTCGGCGACCTGCGTCTCGACGATGCGCGTCAGCTCGGCGCCGGCGCCACTGGTGATGCCATAGACGGTGCGGCTGTAGCTGACCATCTTCTCGACCGCGGGCTGGGCCATGCTGCCGCTCAGGGCCAGCAGTTCCTGGACGTCGCGCGCGCTCATCAGCGCGGTGGCGCGCTCGGCCGACTCTTCCATCGTCGCCTTGGCGGCGGCGAGGTTGAGGTCGACCAGCTTCTCGGTGGCGTCGAACAAAGTGTGGGAGACGGCGAACAGCGCGTCGAGCTGGCTCTTGTTCAACTCGGCGAATTGGGCGGGGGTGGTGATCATGAGGTGCTCCTCGGGGTGTTTTGGCTGAACAATGGACGCTGCTAGGATCAACTTGTGCTGCATTGCACAAATAGAATTTTACGGTTGCATCGGCTCAAGTCAAGAAGAATTTTTGCAGTGCACAGGTATTCGGTAGCAGGGAAACGAGCATGTATTACCGCAATGCACAAGTGGTCTTTCGTGTGGGTCGAACCGGGAGCAAGACGGATCTGCCGCAGTGCATGATCGGGCGACTCGAGCCCACCGCCTAGACTGCCGCAGGGAGTGACACGAATGCATGCACCGTTCTTCGATCGCGCCTTTCTCGCCAAGATGCCGGCCGTGGTCGCATGACGGCGGGTCGATCGGCCGGCCCGTTCGGCGGCGCCGCAGGCGGCGACGGTGGGCGAGGCGCTCCCGCCTGGCTGGCGGCGGCGCCCTTTCTGTTCATCCTGATCTGGGCCAGTGGCTATGTCGTGGCCAAGGCGGCGGCGCCCTACGCGGACCCACTGAGTTTTCTCGTGATTCGTTACGCCGGCGTGATCGCCTTGATGGCGGTACTGGCGGTCATTGCCCGGGCCTCGTGGCCGTCGCGCCCGATCGACGTGCTGCATCTGGCGGTGGCCGGGATCGGCATCCAGGCGATCTATCTGGGCGGGGTCTGGGTGGCGATCAAGCACGGCATGCCGGCCGGCCTGGCGGCGCTGATCGTCAATCTGCAGCCGGTGTTGACGGCGATCGCGGTCGGCGCCGTCGGCGAAAGGGTGCGCCTGCGCCAGTGGGCGGGGCTCGCGCTGGGCTTCGCCGGCGTCGCGATGGTGGTGTCGAGCAAGCTCGGTGGCGCCGACATGGGCTGGGCGCCGGTGCTGCTGGCGCTCGCCGCGCTCGCCGCGATCACGGCCGGCACGCTGTACCAGAAGCGCTTCATCCCGGCGTTCGACCTGCGCACCGGCCAGGTCGTGCAGTTCGCGGCCAGCGTCGCAGTGACGCTGCCCTTCGCGCTCGCCTTCGAGACCTTTCGCATCGAGTGGAACGCGCAGGTGATCGCAGCCATGCTGTGGTCGATCGTGGTGCTCAGCGGCGGCGGCATCTCGCTGCTGTTCCTGATGATCCGTCACGGCGCTGCCACCGAGGTCACCAGCTACATGTACCTGGTGCCGGCAGTCACCGCGATCATGGCCTGGGCGATGTTCGGCGAGCGGCTCGGTGCGGTGGCGCTGGCGGGCATGGTTGTTACCATCGCCGGCGTGGCATTGGTGGTGCGCCGTGCGGCCGTGCCGTGAACCGAGGCAGCCGGAGAGTCGAAGGACGTCGATGCAGGAGACCAGCGAGCGCCCGCGACCCGAGGCTCGCGACCGCTATCGGCACTTCCTGCCGATCCAGACACGCTGGGCGGACAACGACATCTACGGCCATGTCAACAACGTCGCCTACTACGGCTGGTTCGACACGGTGGTCAACGAGTACCTGATCCGCAGCGGCGCGCTCGACCTCGAGCGCAGCCCGGTGATCGGCCTGGTGGTCGAGACCGGCTGCAGCTATTTCGCCGAACTGTCCTTCCCGCAGAGGGTCGACGCGGGTCTGCGCGTGGCGCGGATCGGCCATTCGAGCGTCCGCTACGAGATCGGCCTGTTCGCCGCCGAGGCGCAGCGGGCGAGCGCGCAGGGACACTTCGTCCATGTCTACGTCGACCGCGCCGGGCGCCGACCGGTGGCGCTGCCGCCGCTTCTGCGCGCGGCGCTCGAGCGGATCGCGGCGTGAAGAGAGGCCGGCGAGCGAGGCGCCATGGGCGCGCCCGGCAGCGCCGGCGATCGGCTGAAGCAGTGACGACACGGAGCGGCGGACGATGAGCCATCGGATTGCGGTGATCGCCGGCGACGGCATCGGCCAGGAGGTGATGCCCGAGGGGCTGCGCGCGCTCGATGCCGTCGCCCGGCGCTTCGGCATCGACCTCGCCTTCGATCACTTCGACTTCGCCAATTGCGCCTACTTCGAGCGCCACGGCACGATGATGCCGGCCGACTGGCGGGAGCGGATCGGCGGCCACGACGCGATCTACTTCGGCGCCGTCGGCTGGCCGGCCACGGTGCCCGACCACGTGTCGCTGTGGGGATCGCTGCTGAAGTTGCGGCGCGAATTCGACCAGTACGTGAACCTGCGTCCGTGCCGGCTGATGCCCGGCATCCGCTCGCCGCTGGTCGATCGCAACGGCCAGCCGCGCCAGCCCGGCGAGATCGATTTCTACGTCGTGCGCGAAAACACCGAGGGCGAGTACTCGTCGATCGGCGGCCGCATGTTCGAGGGCACCGAGCGCGAGGTCGTGATCCAGGAGACGGTGATGACGCGCACCGGCGTCGACCGCGTACTGCGCTTCGCCTTCGAACTGGCGCAGCGCCGACCCGATCGGCACCTGACCTCGGCCACCAAGAGCAACGGCATCTCGATCACGATGCCGTTCTGGGACGAGCGGGTCGAGGCGATGGCCGCCCGCTACCCGCAGGTCAGGGTCGACAAGTTCCACATCGACATCCTGACCGCGCACTTCGTGCAGCGGCCCGAGCAGTTCGACGTGGTGGTCGCCTCCAACCTGTTCGGCGACATCCTGTCCGACCTGGGGCCGGCCTGCACCGGGACGATCGGCATCGCGCCTTCGGCCAACATCAATCCCGAGCGCAGCGCACCGTCGCTGTTCGAGCCGGTGCACGGCTCGGCGCCGGACATCGCCGGGCAGGGCATCGCCAACCCGATCGGCCAGATCTGGTCCGGCGCGCTGATGCTCGAGCACCTCGGCGAGCCGCTGGCGGCGGCGGCGCTGGTGCGGGCGATCGAGTCGGTGCTGCGCGCCGGGCCGTCGCACGCGCCCTTCACCCGCGACATCGGCGGTGGCGCCGGCACCGCCGACCTCGGACGCGCGATCGCGACGGCCGTGCAGTCGGCCTGAGCCGCCGGCGGCGACCGCGCCGGTCAGCCAAAAGTGTTACGCGCGCCGTTTCAGGGGCGAGCCCTGCTTTACGGTTCGATGAAGCTTTGTAGAATCAGCCGCTTACGTTGTCAGGTCGAATGACGGCGGTGTGACGCAACCCGGGAGACAGGTCGATGAGACTCGCAGTGAAACTGTTCGCCGCCGCAGCGCTGTCGCTCGGTGTTGCCGCCGGTGCAATGGCGCAGGCCTATCCGGTCCGACCGGTGCAGCTGGTCGTCCCGTTCACCGCCGGCGGTCCGACCGACACCGTCGGCCGCTCGCTGGCGCAGGCCATGAGCAAGAACCTCGGCCAGTCGATCGTGATCGAGAACGTCGGTGGCGCCGGAGGCACGGTCGGCGCCGCCCGCGTCCGCAACGCCCAGCCGGACGGTTACACGCTGCTGCTGCATCACATCGGCATGTCGACCGCGCCGACGCTGTATCGCAAGCTGCCGTTCAACCCCCTGACCGACTTCGAGCCGATCGGATTGATCGTCGACGTGCCGATGACGCTGGTCGCGCGCTCGGACTTCCCGCCGACCACCTTCGCCGAGTTCCTGACCTATGTGCGCGCCAACAAGGACAAGCTGAACTTCGCCAACGCCGGCATCGGCGCTGCCTCGCACCTGTGTGGGCTGCTGTTCATGAGCGCGATCGACACCGCCTTCACCACCGTGCCGTTCCGCGGCACCGCCGATGTCATGAATGCGCTGCTCGCCAAGCAGGTCGATTTCACCTGCGACCAGACGACGAACACCACCGGACAGATCCAGGCGCACTTGGCGGACCGGACCAAGGGCGTGAAGGTCTACGCGGTGACCAGCGCCCGGCGCGTGCCGACGCTGCCGGATGTACCGACCCTGCAGGAAGGCGGTCTTCGCGGCTTCGAGGTCGGTGTCTGGCACGGCCTGTACGCGCCCAAGGGCACACCGAAAGCGGTCGTCGACCGCCTGGTGGCGGCGATGCAGGCGGCCGCGCGCGATCCCGAGTTCGTCAAGCGGATGGCCGACCTCGGCGCCACCGTCTACGGCCCGGAGCGCATCACGCCGGCGGCGCACGCCGCGCATCTGAAAAGCGAGATCGATCGCTGGGCTCCGATCATCCAGAAAGCAGGCGCTTTCGCCGACTGATCCGGCAACTCCTGGCCAGCGGTTCGCGATAACTTCGGCCGCTCTCGGGCGCAGCCTCGCGCGGAACCGGATCGCTGCCCGCGCGACACGACGGTTAGAGGGGGAGACGCCTTGATTCGAGCCCTGTCCGTAGTCCTGGCGCTGACGCTGGTCGCCGCCGGCTCCGCCGCCGCGCAAACCCGCAGCGGCGAGTCCGCCGCCAAGTCGGCCCGCGCCACCCCGGCCGCCGCCCCGTCGGCCGCGCGCAAGCCGGCCAGCGCCAAACGTGCCAGCGCGCCGCGCCGCAAGTCCGAGCGGCGCCGGCCGGTGCGCCCGAGCGAAGGCCAGCTGGCCGGACTGCACCGGACCGACGATCCGCTCGACCTGCGCTCGTCGGTGGCGCTGGTCGTCGATCAGGACACCCATCAGGTGCTGTTCGAGAAGAACCCGGACGCGGTGCTGCCGATCGCCTCGATCACCAAGCTGATGACGGCGCTGGTCACGCTCGATGCCGATCTGCCGCTCGACGAGGTGCTGGTGGTGACCCGCCACGACCGCACCATCGACCGCGTCGCCTCGCGCCTTCGCCCGGGTGTGCGCCTGACCCGCGCTCAGGCGCTGCACCTGGCGCTGATGTCCTCGGAGAATCACGCCGCGCAGTTGCTCGGCCGGACCTATCCGGGGGGGTTGCGCGCCTTCGTCGAGGCGATGAACGCCAAGGCGCAGATGCTCGGCATGCACGACACCCGTTTCGCCGACCCGACCGGCCTGTCGGCCGACAATCGCTCCAGCCCCGGCGATCTCGTGCGCCTGGTCATGGCCGCCTACGAGTACGAAGAGATCCGCGAGTTCTCGGTCAGCGGCGAATTGACCCTGGCGGTCGGCAAGCGTCAGGTCCGCTATGGCAACACCAACCGTTTGACCAGCCATCCGGACTGGGAAATCGGGCTGCAGAAGACCGGCTTCATTTCCGCTGCCGGGCGCTGTCTGGTGATGCAGGCCGTGATCGACGGCCAGAGGGTGGTGCTGGTGTTGCTCGACTCGGTGGGCAAGCATTCGCGGATCGGCGACGCGAAGCGGATTCGCGACTGGCTGGTTTCCAGGGCGATCTACGCGCCCCGCTCGGGTGCGCCGCTGGCGGTGGCCGAGCCAGCCGCCGCAGACGCGGCGGCGTTCTGAGCGCGGTCGAGCGGCCCGACGCGCTCAGGCGGCGGCGCTGTCGGCGGCGCCGTGACCGAGGCGGGCCGAGATCCGCCCGGCGGTGTTGAGCAGATCCTCGATCCAGTCGTCCTGCATGCGTTCGGCGGGTGCCGAGACCGACAGGCCCGCGACCAGCCGCCCGGAGTCGTCGCGGATGCCGGCCGCGATGCAGCGCACGCCGATCTCGAGTTCCTCGTTGTCGCGCGCGAAGCCGCGCGCGCGGACCATCGACAGTTCGCGCTCGAGCTTGGGCAGTTCGGTGATGCTGTTGCGCGTGTGACCGGCGAGCCCGGTGCGGGTCGCGTAGGTGCGAACCACGCGCGGATCGTCCTGCGCCAGGAACAGCTTGCCGCTCGAGGTCAGATGCAGGGGCGCACGTCCGCCGATCGCGCGCACGACCTGCATGCCGGAGCGCTCGCTGTAGGAGCGCTCGACGTAGACGATCTCGTCGCCCTGGCGCAGCGAGAGGTTCACCGTCTGGCCGGTCTTGCGGTGCAACTCGCGCATCGGATCGAGTGCCGCCTCGCGCACCGACAGCCGCGCCTTGACCAGATTGCCGAGTTCGAGCAGGCGCATGCCCAGCCTGTAGCTGCCGGCCTGCTCGCCGCGATCGACGAATCGGCCGAGCACCATGTCATTTAGTATCCGGTGTGCGGTCGACGGATGCAGGCCGGTCGCCAGCGACAGTTCCTTCAGGCTGACCGGGTCAGGGCGCGCGGCCAAGGCGTCCAGCAAGCTCATCATCCGCTCGATGACCTGGATTGCAGTCCTTTCGCGCGGGGTGGCGAGATCGACTTGGCTGTGATTCGTCATGATGCATTGCGCAATCAAAGGCCATGGAATTTTACATCACGGCATGCGACACGTGTTCGACGACGCGGTTCGTAGAGAGAGCCTCGATTCCGCGGCCGCGCTACATCCCGAAATCCGGCTGCTGCAGCGCGGCAGGCCGGAGGTGAGCCGGCGATGATGCGCGTCGGCTTCTTCGCCACCTGCCTGGTCGACGCGATGCGGCCGCAGATCGGACTGGCTGCCGTCAAGCTGCTCGAGCAAGCCGGCTGTACGGTCGAGGTGCCGCCGCGCCAGACCTGCTGCGGCCAGCCCGCCTACAACTCGGGCGACCGCCGCACCGCGCGCGCGCTGGCCGAACAGGTGTTGCGCGAGTTCGAGGGCTTCGACTACGTCGTGCTGCCGTCGGGTTCCTGCGGCGCCTCGATCAAGGGCGACTATCCGGACCTGTTCCGCGATGATCCCGACCTGCGCGCGCGCTTCGAGGCACTCGCCGCCAGGACCTACGAGCTGACCGACTTCCTGGTCAGCGTGTGCCGGATCGATCGGCTGCAGTCGCGCTTCGCCGGTCGCATCACCTATCACGACTCGTGCAGCGGCCTGCGCTACCTGGGCGTGCGCGAGCAGCCGCGCAAGCTGCTGGCGCTGCTGCCGGCGGTCGAACTCACCGAGATGGACGACGCGCAGCAGTGCTGCGGCTTCGGCGGCACCTTCGCGGTCAAGTACGGCGACATCTCGGGCGCGATCGTCGGCGACAAGTGCCGCAACATCCAGGCCAGCGGCGCCGACGCAGTCGTGCTCGGCGACCTCGGCTGCATGCTGAACATCGAGGGGCGGCTGCGCCGCAGCGGCGACGAGCGCACGCGCGTGCTGCACATCGCGCAGGTGCTGGCCGGGGACGCCTGATGCAGTCGCAGGCGATGCACTTCAAGGCGCGCGCCTCGCTCAAGCTCGCCGACGCGCGCCTGCAGAAGAACCTGAAGAAGCTGTCCGACAAGTTCGTCACCGCGCGCGCGGCGGCGATCGCCGAGCTCGACGACTTCGAGGCGATCCGCGACGCCGCGGTCGAGCGCCGCGATCGCGCGCTGGCGAGCCTCGACGTCTGGCTCGAGACCTTCGAGCGCAACGCCGGCGCGCGCGGCGCCCGCGTCCTGTACGCGCAGTCGCACGCGGACGCCTGCCGGCTGATCGTGGCGATCGCGCGCCGGCATGCGGTGCGCAAGGCGACCAAGTCGAAGTCGATGGTCTCGGAGGAGATCGGCTTGAACCGGGCGCTGGCGGCGGCCGGCATCGAGCCGGTCGAGACCGATCTGGGCGAGTACATCCTGCAGCTCAACGACAACGAGGCGCCGTCGCACATCATTGCGCCGGTGATCCACAAGGACAAGGAAGAGATCTCGGAGCTGTTCGCCCGCCGGCACGGCACGCCGCGCAAGAGCGAGATCACCGAGCTGACCGGCGAGGCGCGCCAGGTGCTGCGCAGCCACTTCCTGTCGGCCGAGATGGGCATCACCGGCGCCAACTTCCTGATCGCCGAGACGGGTTCGGCTGCGCTCGTCACCAACGAGGGCAACGAAGGCATGTGCACGATCCTGCCGCCAGGCGTGCATGTGGTGCTGGCCGGCATCGAGAAGCTGCTGCCGACGCTCGAGGACGCGGCCACGCTGATGCGGCTGCTGACGCGTTCGGCCACCGGCCAGCCGATCTCCAACTACTTCTCGTTGCTCACCGGTGCGCGCCGCGCCGGCGATCTCGACGGGCCTGAGCACCTGTACTTCGTGCTGCTCGATGCCGGCCGCACCGGCCTGCTCGGCGGCGAGTTCGAGGAGATGCTGCGCTGCATCCGCTGCGGCGCCTGCATGAACCACTGTCCCGTCTATCAGAAGATCGGCGGTCACGCCTACGGCTGGGTCTATCCGGGGCCGATGGGGTCGGTGCTGACGCCGAGCTACACCGGCCTCGAGAACGCCCTCGACCTGCCGCACGCGGCGACCCTGTGCGGCCAGTGCTCGGTCGTCTGTCCGGTCAGGATCCCGCTGCCCGAGCTGCTGCGCAAGCTGCGCGAGAAGCAGTTCGAGCGCGGGCTGCGGCCCTGGAGCGAGCGCGCGGCGCTGATGGCCTGGGGATTCGCCGCCCGCCATCCGCCGCTGTATCGCGCCGCCACGCGGGTCGCGGTGCGCGTGCTCAAGTGGCTCGGCGGCGAACGCGGCCGCATCGGCTGGCTGCCGTTGGCCTCCGGCTGGACCGATCAGCGCGACCTGCCGGCGCCGAGCGGCCGCACCTTCATGGAGCTGTATCGCCAGCGACGGCGCGCCGGCTGAATCGCCGCCGCCGGGTCGCCAGCCGCCAGAACGCGGCGCTGCCGCCCGCTCAGCGCTCGGGCCGCAGCGCCTCGGCGACCAGCTCGGCGATGTCTTTGGTCGCCACCGCAGCGGCGCGGCCGCCGTGCGCGAGTCCGTCGGCGAGCATCGTCGCGCAGTACGGGCAGGCGGTGGCGATGGTCGCCGGTCCGTGCTTGAGCGCCTGCTCGACGCGCAGCACGTTGATGCGCGTGCCGAGCGTCTCCTCCATCCAGAAGCGCGCGCCGCCGGCGCCGCAGCACATCGCCTTGGCGCGCGCCAGGTCGAACTCCAGCGGCGCATCGCGGCTGATCGCCGCCAGAACGCGGCGCGGCGCTTCGTACTCGCCGTTGTGGCGTCCCAGGTAGCAGGGCTCGTGGTAGATCACGCGTTCGAAGCTCGGCGCCACCGCCAGCCGGCCTTCGCGCAGCAGGCGGTCGATCAGTTGCGTGTGGTGGATCACCTGGTAGCGACCGCCGAACTGCGGATACTCGTTCTTCAGCGAGTTGAACGCGTGCGGATCGCAGGTGACGATGCGCGTTGCGCCGAGCCGGCCGAGGGTGGCGACCAGCGACTGCGCCAGCGACTGGAACAGCATCTCGTTGCCGGCGCGCCGCACGCACTCGCCGGTCGAGCCCTCGTCCGGTCCGAGGATCGCAAAGCGCACGCCGGAGGCGCGCAGCACCTTGACGAAGGCGCGCGCCACCTTCTGCCCGCGATCGTCGAAGGACTGCGCCGAGCCGACGTACCACAGGTAGTCGAGGTCGGCCGCCTGCGCCGGGTCGGTGAGCAGCGGCACCTCGAGGCCGCGCGCCCAGTCGGCGCGCGAGGTGGCGGGCAGCCCCCAGGGATTGCCGGCGCTCTCGTAGTTGTCGAACACCGACTTCAGCTCGTGCGGGAAGGCCCCGGCCATCATCACCTGGTGCTGGCGCAGCCGGTAGAACTTGCCGAGGTGCTCGAGCTCGATCGGGCAGGCGTGCTCGCAGTAGCCGCAGGTGGTGCAGGCCCACAGCGCGTCGGCCGAGATCACCTCGCCCACCAGCGGCGGCAGATCGGCATCGCGGCCCGCGCGCAGCGGCTCGGCCCGCGCCAGCAGGTGCTTCTTGAGGCTGTCGTTGACCCACTTCAGCGCCAGCGGCTTGCCGGTGAGGTAGGTCGGGCAGGCGTCCTTGCAGCGGCCGCACTCGGTGCAGGTGAAGGTGTCGAGACCTTCCTTCCAGGTGAGATCGGCAGCGGTGCGCACGCCGACGCGCAGGTCGTCGCCGGCGTCGTCGGCCATCAGCCGTTCGAGGTCGACCGCCGGCACCCGGTTCAGAGGCGTGTCGCGGCTGAAGAAGACCGACGGCAGCGCGGTGACGATGTGGAAGTGCTCGCCCACCGGCAGCAGCACCAGAAACGCGAACACGGTGACAATCTGGATCCAGTAGGTCGCGTGCATGCCAGCTTCCAGCGTGGCTGCGGGCAGGGCATCGAGCGCCGAGGCGATCGCCGCGCCGACGAAGGCGAACGAGCGCTCGTGCGCGAGGCCCGGATCGGAGGCCGCCAGCAGCGCGAAGCGAAAGCCGTCGAAGGCGAGATCGGTGAGCATGATCGCCAGGATCAGCGACAGCACGAGCAGCGCTTCGCGGTTCGGCTCGAAGCGCGCCGGTCGCAGCACCAGTCGGCGCCAGAGCGCGACCACGACCGCGACCACGACCACGACCTCGACTGCGTCCTTCAGCGTCGCATACAGCCCGCCGGCCAGGCCGGGAAACGTGTAGTTCGGCAGGTAGCCGATCACCACCAGTTGCAGCTTGCGCACCAGCAGGATCAGGAAGCCGAGGAAGATCGCCGTGTGGACCAGGCCGGCGAGCGGCTCCATCGCGATCATGCGCGACTGCATCAGCCCGAGCCGGCCCACCTTGGCCAGGCGCGCCAGCGGCCGGTCCCAGCGTACTTCCGGCTGCAGGCGGGCGACGATCGACAGCTTGCGCCAGGCCAGCAGCGCGAAGGCAACTGCCGCCGCCAGCATGATCAGGGTGATCGCGATCGGTCCCACGCTAGACCCCGCGTCCGTTGCCGGTGAGGCCGGCGCCAGCTCTGGTCTTGTGCATGGGCGCGAGGATCGGTGTCGGATGACGCGAGCGTCAACTCGGAACTGGCACAGGCTTGATCGCGGCCAAATGCCGGTCGCGGTCCGTGCGCTTCATCCCGGCGCCGAAGGCGCGATTTCGAGATAGCGGCCCTGGCTGGACTGAAGCAGCAGCGGCCGGCGCACCAGCCAGTCGATCGCCGGCGCGACCGGCCGGGCGAGTCGGGTCGTGTCGCGTGGCAGGTCCCGCAGCAAGGTCACGTGCGGCCGGTACGGTCGGCGGTCGAAGTCGACGGCCTCGTCGCGCAGCAGCGCCTCGATCGCGCGCACCCGGTCGGCGAGCGCGGCCGGCGTCGCGCCGCCGGCCCAGGCGACACGGGCGCCGGGGAAGCAGTCGACGCGATCGATCGACCAGGTGCAAGGCGCCGGCGCCAGCGCGCGCAGTCTTGCCGCAACGCGCGCGGCGCGCGCTTGCGCCAGGTCACCGATGAACGCCAGCGTCAGGTGCAGCTTGTCGCTCGGCACCGCGCGCGAGCGCGGGAACTCGGCGTGCAGCTCACGGCCGAGCGCCTGCAGGCGCGCGGCGGTGTCGGGATCCGGCCAGCAGCCGACGAAGCAGCGCAGCGCGCTCGCCGGAGCAGTCGCGGACGTGGTAGCCGCCTGGGCTCCGGGGCCAGCAAGCGGCGCGGTCGCTGCGGGCTTCGGCGCCACGACCGTCGTCAGCCGCGCAGGTCGGCGAGACGCTCGTCGCGGCCGCGGTGTGGACCGGCCGGTGCCTGCCGGCGGCGCCAGTCGAGGATCGCGCGCCGGCACTCGCCGACCAGGGTCGGCCCGCGATAGATGATCCCGGTGTACAACTGCACGAGCGAGGCGCCGGCCTGCATCTTCTCGACCGCATCGGCACCGCTGAGGATGCCGCCGACGCCGATGATCGGCAGCGCACCGCGCAGGTGGCGGGCGAGCAGTTCGATCACGCGCGTGGCGCGCGCGCGCAGCGGCGCGCCTGACAACCCGCCGGCCTCGTCAGCGCACGGCAGGCCGATCACCGCCTCGCGCGCCAGGGTCGTGTTGGTGGCGATCACCGCGTCCATCTCGTGCGCGATCAGCGCTTCGGCCAGGCGCGGCAACTGATCGTCGTCGAGGTCGGGCGCGATCTTCACCGCCAGCGGCACGCGCTGGCCGTGCGCATCGCAAAGCCGAGCGCGTTCCTCGCGCAGTCCGCGCAGCAGCGAGGCGAGTTCGGCGCCGCCCTGCAGCGAGCGCAGGCCCTGCGTGTTGGGCGACGAGATGTTGATCGCCACATAGCCGGCGCGCGCCACCAGCAGCGGATAGACCGCGCGCAGGCCGAGCCGGTAGTCGTCGAGCGCGCGCTCGATCGGGGTGGCGGCGTTCTTGCCGAGGTTCAGGCCGAGCACGCCGCCGGCGCGCGTGAACGCGCTGCTCGCCTGCAGGCGCGCCACGAACGGTTCGAGACCATCGTTGTTGAACCCCATCCGGTTGATCAGCGCCTCGGCGCGTGGCAGGCGGAACACGCGCGGCGGCGGGTTGCCGGGCTGCGGCCTCGGAGTGACGGTGCCGACCTCGATGAAGCCGAAGCCGAAGTCGCCGAGCGCATCGACGTACTCGGCGTTCTTGTCGAGCCCGGCGGCCAGTCCGACCGGATTGCGCACGCGCAGCCCCATGATCGCGACCGGATCGTCGGCCACGCGCGGCCGCAGCGCGCGCGTCAAGCCGAGCCGGTAGGCGCGCAGCAGGCCGTGGAACGACAGGTCGTGGGCGCGCTCGGGCTCGAGGCGGAACACCAGCGGGCGCAGGGTTTCGTAGAGCATGTCGGCAGTGTAAGAGGCGGGCGGCGCCGCGCTCGGCTCGCGGCTACGGCTGCGCCAGCCACTGTCCGTTGACCAGCATCTCGATCGGGCGGAACAGCGCCTTGTAGGCCATCTTCGGGCTGCTCTCGATCCAGTAGCCGAGGTACAGGTAGGGCAGGCCGAGGGCGCGGCACTGCTTGATCTGCCAGAGCACGTTGTAGGTGCCGTAGCTGGCGCGCGGCTGTTCGGGGTCGAAGAAGGTGTAGACCGACGACAGTCCGTCGGCGAGCACGTCGATGATCGACACTGCGCGCAGCGTGCCCAGCCCTTGCGGATCCTCCGGCGGCGCCGGCTCGCGAAACTCGACCAGGCGGGTGTTGACGCGGCTCTGCAGCAGGAACTGCGCGTATTGCTCGCGGCTGTCGTTGTCCATGCCGCCGCCGGCGTGGCGCAGCGACTGGTAGCGCAGATACAGGTCGTAGTGCTCGTGATCGAAGGCGAGCGCGACCACGCGCGTGCTCAGATGCCGGTGCTGGCGCTGCGCCCGGCTCTGGCTGCGGCTGGGACGGAACTGCGCCACCGGCACCCGCACCGGCACGCAGGCGCGGCAGCCTTCGCAGTGCGGCCGGTAGGTGAAGACGCCACTGCGCCGGAATCCGATCCGCACCAGCGCGCTGTAGATGTCGGCATTGATCAGGTGCGCCGGCGTCGCCACCTGGGAGCGCGCTTGGCGGCGGTCCAGATAGCTGCACGGATAGGGCGCCGTCGAGTAGAACTGCAGCGCGGCGAACGGCAATTCCTTGAGGTTTGCCACGTTAGTACGCTGACAGAAGACGGTTCAGCGGGGCGCTCGCGTATCGCGGCCAGTCGATGGCCGGCGCGCCGGTCGCCTGTGCCAGAAGGTCCTCGAAGTGCCTGCGCGGGATCTCGCGCGCTCCGAGCGAGGCCAGATGCGCCGATGCCTGCTGGCAGTCTATCACCGGCACCGTCTCGGCCAGCGCCACGCGCACGAGCGCCGCGAGCGCGATCTTCGAGGCGTCGCTGGCGCGCGCGAACATCGACTCGCCGTAGAACATGCGGCCGAGGCTGACGCCATAGAGGCCGCCGATCAGGCGCTCCTCGTCCCACACTTCCACCGAGTGCGCCAGCCCGCGCCGGTGCAACTGCGTGTAGGCGGCGACGATCGGCTCCGTGATCCAGGTGCCGTCCTGTCCGGGTCGCGCGGCTGCGCACTCGCGCATCACGCGCTCGAAGGCGGTGTCCAGGAGCACCTGCGGCCGGCCCGCGCGCGCGACCGCGCGCAGGCGCTTGCGCAGCGAGCGCGCGACTCGCAGCTCGCCGGGCACCAGCACCATGCGCGGGTCCGGGCTCCACCACAGCACCGGTTCGCCGGCCACCGACCACGGAAAGATGCCCAGGCGGTAGCCCTCGACCAGCCGCTCGGCGCTGACTTGCGCGCTTGCGCACAGCAGGCCGTTCGGCCGGCGCAGCGCCGACGCCACCGGCGGAAACGGTGCTCCGGCGCGCAGCCAGGGGATCATCGCGCCGGTTGCGGACCGGCAGGCGGAAGCTGGCGCGTGTGGGTTCCAAAGGCGCCGCGCGCCCGATCCGCGTAGTAAAGCTGCAGCGTCGTGCTCACCGTGCGAAAGGCGAGATCGGACCAAGGAATCTGCGGCTCGTCGAACAGCCGCACCTCGAGCGACTCGGTTCCGGGAGCGAAGTCGAGGTCGAGCAGCTCGGCCCGGAAGTAGATGTGGACCTGCTCGACATGCGGCACGTCGATCATCGTGTAAAGCGGGCCGAGCGCGACGCGGGCGCCGGCCTCCTCCAGCGTCTCGCGCAGCGCGCCTTCGCGGGTGGTTTCGCCCAGCTCCATGAATCCGGCCGGCAGCGTCCAGTAGCCGAGGCGCGGCGCGATCGCCCGCCGGCACAGCAGGATCTGCTCACGCCACACCGGGATCGTTCCCACCACCGGCCTCGGGTTGGCGTAGTGGATCGTGCCGCAATGGTCGCAGCAGTAGCGGCTGCGCGTGTCGCCCTCGGGCACGCGCTGCGTGACCGGCTGGCCACAGGCCGAGCAGAAGCGAAGGGGGTGCGATCGCACGACAGGCAGTCTACTGGGCGCCGCCGCGGGCGCGCCGCCGCGGCCGATCCGCGCGCACCAGAGTCGCGCGCATCGAACCCGTGTATAGTCGCGGTTTCTCGACGGTGCCTGTGGCAGGCGAAGCAGGCAAGCCGTCGTGCAAGTTGCCGCGGGGTGGAGCAGTCTGGCAGCTCGTCGGGCTCATAACCCGAAGGTCGAAGGTTCAAATCCTTCCCCCGCAACCACGTTTACCTTCCCTCTGCCTGCCCTCTGCGGCAGGCAGAGCGAGAAGGCCACTCAAGTCCCCCCACAGTTCGGCAATCAAGGCGTTACCGGCCGGTACGAGTCGCACCTCGCCGACGAGCCGCTGCACGTTCTGCCGGGCCAGGTACACCTCGCGCTGAGTGCTCAGGGGCAGGTCGTCCACCATCGCCCGGTAGCGCTCGGCGGCTCGGGGCAGCATGGTGGCCACGTTGTCCGCCGGCGCGGCACTGGCCGCTGCAAGGGCACCCGTGAGGCGTTCCTTCTCAGCCTCGGCGCCGAGTAGCTGGGCCTTGGTGCTCGGGGTGATGATGCCCGCCTCAATGGCCCGCATCAGATTGCCGATGCGCTCCTCCACCCGCTTCAATTCGGCCGTGAGGCGTGCGCGCTCGGCGCCACCCCCGGACTGCCGCTCGCGCTGCAGGCGGGCGTACTCCTTGGTGAACGCTGCCAGCGCCTCGGGGGCCAGCAGGTCGTCCCGGATGTGCCCGAGCAGCGCCCGCTCCACGTCGCGCCGAGGCACCCGCAGGCGGTTGCTGCACCGATGCTCGCCCACGCGCTTCCAACTCCGGGCGCAGGCGTAGGTGCTGCCGTTCGCCATGATGAAGTTCGCGCCGCACAGGCCGCACTTGAGCAGCGACGAGAACAGGTAGCTCGGGTAGCGCCCGCGCCCGCCAGTCGCCTTGCTCAGCCCCGCCTTGATGGCTGCGCCCCGAGACTGCGCCCGCTCGCGCTGCCGCGCCTTGACCCGCGCCCATAGGGCGTCGTCCACGATGCGTAGCTCGGGCACGTCTCGCACGATCCACTCGTCCCGTGGGCGCTCTACGGGCACGTGCGTGATGGTGACCTCTCCGCCTCGGATGATGGGCTTCTCCTGCCACTCGCGGCGGTTCCAAATCTGCTGCCCGACGTACAGCGGGTTGTTCAGGATGCCCGTACCGAGCCGCGCATCGCCATGGATGGCAGAGGGCTGCCACCCGCCCGCGCGGTTCGGGTTCGTGCGGTTCCACGACGAGCCGGGGGACGGCACGCCGTCCTTGTCCAGCAGTTCGCAGATCGTCTTGGGGGCGTGGCCGTCGGCGTACAGCGTGAAGATGCGCCGCACGACTGCGGCCTCGGCCTCGTTCACGACGAGCCAGTGCTCAAGCAGGATGGGCTTGTTGTGGCGGTCGCGGCGCTCGGGGTCGTAGCGCTTGTGCACCCCGTAGCCGTAGCTCCGACCGCCCGTGGGCTCGCCCTTGGCTGCCTTCATGCGCAGCCCGTCGTGGGTCTTGATGCGGATGACCTCGCGATACTGCTCGTTGAAGGCAGCCTCCACGTTGACCATCATGCGGTTGGCCCGCTGGCGTGTGTCGGTCGTGCCCTTGGCCGCTACCAGTTCCACGCGCCAAGCGCGCAGACGGTGCAGGGTCATCGTCAGATCGGGTACCGAGCGCGACAGACGCGAGGAATCCTCGACAAGGATCACGTCAAAGCGCCGAGCCTCGGCGTCGCGCAGTAGGCGTGAGCCCTCGGGCCGCTGGTTGATGTAGGTGCCGCCGCTCACCTCGGGGTCGCTGTACACGCCGACGACCGTCCAGCCCGGCTCGCGGGCGACTCGCTCGCGGCAAACCTCAAGCTGGCGCTCTATGGAGTCGCCGTCCTGCTGCGTCGTGCTGTAGCGGTTGTAGATGGCGACGCGCACCAAGGCGGGGCTGTTTGTTTGGTTCTTCATCGTCGTCCCCATCAGCTCAGGCACACGGCCAGCGTGTAGTCGGCGTCCTCGTCGTCCGTGACGCGGTCCATGTCGTGGTAGTCGCTCGGCACCACGCGGCACAGACCGATGTCGGTCGGCTCTTGGGCGACGGTGGTCCGCCAGTGATCGCCGCAGTTGTAGGTGAAGCGCACCGGCAGGTCATCGCCGAACTCGGCGGCCAGTGACTCAAGGTGGGTGATGAGTTCGCGCACGTTCATCTGTTGGCTCCTGTGAACTGCCCCGCGTGACGGTGCGGGAGCGCGAAGAATCATTAGCCTTCTTGCTGCAGTGCGGGAAAGTATTTTGTCCGCGTGGATCGGAGCGACAGAGCGCGGAGTGCTCGGCCGCTCCGGTGCTGTCATGTCAAGGAGAACAGTTCGAGAAGGTCATCGTGCGCATCGCTCAGTTCGCACTCGAACGCTGACAACTTCATGTCATGAACCAGCAGTTCGCCTCCAGCCTCCGCCTCCTCTTGCAGCCACGCCGGGGCAAGGCAATGCGTGAATGCCAGTATGTCGAGGCGGCCAAACATGACCGAAGCAAAGGGCCACGCCTGCTTGTTCGAGCGGATGAAGTAGATCAGCCGAGTGTGCTCAGGACTCCGACCTTCGCGCGTGTTGATCATCCCGATACCGAGTCGAGCTAGGCGCTCGGCGAGAGCCGCAATCCGCGGATCGTCAGGCCCGATGCGCGGCTCGCAGACCATTCCAATGAATGGGTTCACGCGATTCGCACGTTGGTCTACGAGCAAGCGGGCCTCCGCGAGTCCATGGTCTTCGTCAACCTCGTCGTCGTCGACATTGAAGAGGAACATGCCGCCGACTGCGTATTCCTCGCTCACGTAGCACTTGGCCCAGTTGCAGAATCGGTCATCAACCCATGGAGCACGTGCTGTACTGATTTCGCTCATCGCAGTTCCTTTCGAGTAACGCCGCACGTTGCGGCCGCACAGAATCTGGCATTTGCAGCGATGGGCTTGGGGCGTTAACCGTTGACGGACTTGTGTCGCGTTGCGCGGCGGTGGGCTACGGCCGGAGGGCCGCTCCCACACACCGCGCCGAGCGATTCCACGCGCGGAAGGTTCACTCCGCGCGCCGTGCCTCGGCATGTGCGGCGATGGATTCCAAGAGCCGCTGGCGGACCGGACGGTCCACCCACCACCCCCGAGCTATGCCGTGGCTCTTCCTCGCTCGGGGGCGGTGTTCAGCGCTTCACACGATGGGGCCGCGATAGCGGTCGGCCGTGCCCTCGTAGGTGAGAAGGTGGCCGTTGGTCTGCGCTGCTCGGCCCGCTGCGCCCCCTGCGCCACCGGGGGCCGAGTCGCCCTCGCTGCTGTCGGACGAAAGGGTCAATGCCCAATGACCGGGCGCACCAGCCGCGCCGGGGGCGCCCCAGTCGCCGCCATCGCCACCGCGACCGCCGTAGTTGGTCTGCGTTATCGGGTCTTCGGGCCGGGTGAACGTGCGCAACCGCGCGCCACCCAGCCCACCACTGCCAATGCCGGCGTAGCTGCCTGGCGCTCCGGCCGCAGGCTGGCGCACGTAGAAGGTGCCGGAGCCATTGCCCGACCCCGCAGGGCCACCCGCTCCGCCCACGTAGCCACGTCCACCGCCGCCACCGCCTCCGGCGCAGAGGCCATAGGTGCTGTCGCCACCACCACCGCCCGCACCGCCGCCACCGCCGTACAGGTAGCCGTCCCAGTTGGTGAGGATCATCGGGTACTGCATGGCGAGAGCGGGGCCACCGCCCGCACCCGCGCCACCGGCAAAGCCCGGCTGTCCGCCGACACCGCCCGCGCCCGAGGCGCCGACGATGTACCCGTTGTTGACGACCCGCAGCGTTGAGTTCGCGGGCCAGCCGGTGCCGGTGTCCATCGCTGCCAGCGCGGTGGAGCTGGAATACACCACGACGCCTACAGCTACGGTGACGGTGACTTCCACCGCGTCTGTGGGCGTAGCGCCGAGCGCTGCGACAACCGCGTTCCAGATGTTGTAGTTCGCGGTGTCGGCGCTGATGGTGAGGTTGATGGGCTCGGCGGCGGTGTAGAACTGCTTCCACACTCCGCCGTCCTTCACGAACCCCTTGCGCACTTCCTTCCACTGCGTGCCATCGCGGACGTGGAGCTTGCGCACACGCTTCCACGTCGCGCCATCCTTGACCTGCAACATCGGCATGGCGCGCGCTCCTCAGGTTGGCCGGCGCAGGCGCGGGCCGCTACGGGGGAGCGGTTGGCCGGCCTGCACGGCGGCAGTGGACTCGTGCAGGGCTGCAATGTCGGCGCGCATGCCCTCCACTTGGACGCGGAGGTCGTAGACGTCGGCGGCGAGCTTGCGCACCGGGGCGAGTTCGGGGTTCGCCTTCACCAGCTTGACGAGTGCGTCGTCGTAGCCGTCGGCGGCGCGACCCACCGCCCGGCCGGCGGAGGGGTCCAGCGCCTTGAGTAGTCGGGCCTGTTGCTGCTTGGACATGGCGCGCTCCTACACGGCCGCGCCCGTGGCCGGATTGCGCCACGTTGCGCCGTCCCACACGATCAGCGCACCGACTGTGGTGTCCAGAAAGCGCCGGCCGGCCGAGAGCGCAGCGCCTGCGGGCGTGGCAGTGAAGTTCGGGCGCTCGGCCGTGGTGCCGACGGCTTCGACCCGCGTCCAGCCGTTGGCCTCCAGCGCGTCGGCGTCGTGGTCGGGCACGTCATAGACGGTGCCCATGGCGCCGGTGTAGGTGCGGCCGTTCACGACGACAGTGCGCTTCTGCACGTTGGTGGGGGGAAGCATGCGGATGTTCATGATGTTTGCCCTTCTCCGGCGTCGCGCCGGGCAAGTTCTTCCGCCATAGCGGCGGCAATGGTGTCCAACGCCGCAGGCGTGACCTGCTGTAGGTCGCCGCGTGCGATGGGCAAATGCGTCATTTCCAAAGCCTTGATGAGAGTGCGTTGAGCGGTAGCGCTCAGGCGAGGGAACGCCCGCCGCACGAGCGCTGTGTAGATACCGATCTGCCATTCGGGGCGTGGGCATGTGGCGTCCACCATGGCGCCGAGCGCGTCCACCGCGCCGGGCGCGTGTCCAATGGATCGGATCAGGTGCGCCTTGAGGGCGTCGGTGATGGCAGCCTCATCGACGGGCACGACGGCGTATATCGGCGGCGGCGCGTCTATTGGTCGGCGTAGCTTCATGTGGTGTCCTCCTGTCACTCGGGAGCGGATTCCGCACACTCGCGGAGCACTTCAAGCAGCACTTTCATCTCGTCGTCAGGCACCTGGCGTGTGTACGGGATCAGCACAGCATCCAGCGGTAGGTGCACGCGGGTCCACTCGGACACACGCCCCTGCAGGGCACGGGCGGCGGATTGCGTATGAGCACGCTCCGCAAGCCTCGGCAGCAGGTCTGCAGCCATCGAGGCCAGCGTGGTGGCGGAGGGCGCAGCAGCCGCTGCCCGCTCCAACGCTGCGATGCGGTTTGCGAGGGCGGGCATCAGCCCTCCACCACGCCAAGCTCGGACAGGTGGGCGACCACCTGTTGCGCTGCCTGCGCCAGCCGCTTGTCGTCCAAGAACGTGGCGTACTGGCCGGCCGGCTGTAGCTGCGTGGGCGGAGCCTCCACGGTGCGGATGCGTGCAAACGACGGCGGAGCGATGGCCTCGCGGCCGGGGGCGAGCTTGTCGTACATCAGATCGGTCACCGCGTAGATGCCGGCGAGCAGGTCGGCCTGTTTCTGCAGCAGCGCACGGCGCTCGGCGTCCAGTTGCTCGGCGTAGGCGCGGAGTGCGCGGTACTCGGCATCCTTCAGCGCGGTGCGGGCAGCCTCCCGCCGCGACTCCAACGGCCGGATGCGCCGGTCAAGCTCCGCCAGCGCAAGCGCTGCGGCGTGCTGTTCGGCAGCCTCGGCGTTGTCGTTGGCTGCGGTCTCGGCCAGCGCGGCGTCCACCGCGTCACGCTCGCCCCGACCGAGGAAGTAGTCGGCGGCAGCGCGGGGGAGTGCGCCGCTGTCGGACTGCGCACGGGGGCCGCCACGGGCGGCACGTAGCGCCCGCCTCTGCGCGTCGCGCAGCGGGGTGAGCTCGGCCTCAAGCGCGGTGATGCGCTCGCGGGCGACGTGGATCTCTGCGATGGCATCCTCCAGCGGCGAGGCTGGCGCGGGGGCGGGTTTGGGCTTGCGTTGTAGGAGCGGCATGGCGGGTTACCTCGTGCGCTTGTTGAACTGCGACCGCATCACCTTGGTGAGCGTGTCGGACTGATAGGTCGGAAGTGGTTGGTCCCAAGAGCGGGACAACTCGTGGGCCTCGTCGGCCGAGAGCGGAGACACGTCCACATGGAGCCACAGGCCTTTTTCCGTCACCTTGGCGAGGAAGTAGCCCGTGCGCTCCGACCAGCGAATCTGCTGCGTCATGTCGGCGTCGTACTTGGTGACGGCTGCGTGCGTGTCGCGGTCGTGCAGCGAGTAGTGCACGCCGTCGATCTCGGCCACGTAGTTGGAGGGTGGATAGAGGGGCAGGGTGCGATTCATGGTTGCCTTCCCGTTGCGGGGCCGCGATTCAAGCGGACCGCGACTTTCGGTTGATGGGACTGGGGGTTACGGCGCTTTGCCTTCCGGCGACGGCGCGGGCCTGAGCGCTCGCCGCGTGCGCGCCGGCCGGCGGCAGCGCGGGGGTGGGCGCGTCAATCGTTCGTGCGTTGGCGGAGGCTTCGAGCGCAGCGATGCGCCGCTCTAGCTCGTCAATCTCCATCACGCGCGACTGGTTTGCGATGGCGCGCATGATTGAGTCGGCCTGGTCCGGGGTGATGCGGCCTGCCGACACTGCTGCGAGTACGACAGCGCCCATTTCGGTCGCGCTGCCGACAAGCGGAGCGCCGAGGTCGATGGGCGAGTCCGTGACCTTGGGCGTCGGGATCACCTTGTCGAGCAGGACGCGCATCATGTTGGCGTCGCCGTTCCTCGCCATGTCGATGGCCTTGGCAACAAGCTCGGGGGCGTGCGGCTCTATGAGCTCGCGCAACCGATGGCGCCGATCCACGATGCCCTTGGGTCGGCCTGCGGGGTTGGGGCTGGGTCCGCCTTTCTTCGCTGGCACGATTACTCCTTCTCTGTTCGGTTCATTCGCGCGCGAGGGAGCGCGGGCGAGTTGGGGGTGGCGGGGCAGGGGCGACGTGGGCGACGCCTACGGCACCGAGCGCTTCGCACACTCGGGGCAGGCGGGAATCCAATTGGTGGTATTGGTGATTGGTGATTGGTTTGATAACTCCCCTATGGAAATCAAACTTCTCGAGTACCAGTTTCCAAACCATCACCAATACGCCAATACCGACAATTGACTTCGCTCCCCCGTTGCCCCAGTCGTGTCGGAGCGGGCGCAGACCCAAGCACCGAGTACTCAGTAGCCACGTATTGGTGATTGCAGTCGCGGTCATGATTTCCGCCCCTTTTCCCGCGCGACATCGCCGCTATTTGCGCCCACCGGGAATTACAACGAGGGGCGTTCCGGTGGTCGCCTTGCCCCGGAGCCGCAGCCCGGAGAACAGAGTTACGTTGTCTGCCTTGCCGGTCAGCTTGTTGTGCCGAGTAGTTGCGCGCTTGCGGTGTCCGCGCTCTTGCAGGCGTTGCGAGAACGCCTTGGACGAGAACGGCCGCTCGTGGTGGCGCTCGGCCCAGTTGCAGTACGAGTTGAACAGCTCGTGGAAGTCACTCTCATGGGCCGCGCCCACGTCGCAGCAGTCGGCTATCCACCGCCCGAGCAGGTCTTGGTCAGTCAGGTACACCTTGGTTGCGACGAGCACCGACTCGGGCGGGCGCAGCCCCGCCGCGTACCACTGCCGCGCCCCTTCCAGCACCCAGTTCAGGATGCCGGCGCTCTGGCGCAGCAGCCGAGCCTCTAGGACGTCTTTGTCCTCGCGCTTGCTGTCGGGGATCACGACCTCGAAGGGGAGGCGCACGATTCGCCGGACCATCGCCGCGTCACCGCCATCGAAAGACGGCAGGTGATTGGTGATCAGCACCGGCTTGAACTGCGGCCGGAACGTGAAGGGCTTGCCGTAGATCGGACGCACCGTGAGCGGGTCGCCGCCGACCATCAGCTTCACAAGCTCGGTGTCGAAGGCTGCGCCCTCGGCACTCTCGTACAGCGCTAGCAGCCGAGCGCCGACGGTTTCCACCAGTTGGTAGTGCCCGCCGCGCTCACGACCGCGCTTGGTGACGGCATCCGAGCCGATGGACGTGGCATAGCCGCCGAACAACTTCTGCAGCGTGCCGAGCGTGGTGCTCTTGCCGTTCTTGCCGGTGCCGTCGCAGACAAAGAACTTCTGCTCGTTCACGCGGCCCGTCAGCAGGTAGCCGAACATGCGCTGCGCAAAGCGCACCTTGTCTTTGTCGCCGCCGAGCAGGTAGGTGATGAAGTCCTCCCACTCCGATGCGCGCGCCCGCTCGTCGTACGGAGCGCCGAGCACCTTGGTGTGCAGGTCTTGGCGTGTGGAGGCGCGCGACTCGCCCGTGCGTAGGTCGATGGTCACGCCGTTGGCGGCGTTCACCGTGTCCAGGCAGGTGTCGAACTCGCCGCTCGTGCGCGCCATGTGCTCGTCGGCAGCGGCCAGACGGAGCGCGCTAGTCATCACGTCCGCGCGCGAGCAGGCGTTCCAGAACTGGAAGGCTGCCTTGCGCCGCTCGGGCACGCGCTCGGTCTTCACTTCATCCAGCAGACCGTCCACCACGGCGGTCATGCGGCGTAGCGCCTCGGCGTCCACGTCGGGGCGGAAACGCCCTTCGCTTGGCGCGTAGTGCAGCCAGCCGACCGCGCCGTCATGCACATACAGGCTGTCGCCTTGGTAACGGCGCACATACCGCCGTGCCAGCCCAAGCTGCGTGCGCTCCTCGGCCTTGTCCTCCTCGGTCGGCGGTTCCACCGGCTCGGTCGGCAGCGCCAGCCACGCGCGACGCGCACGCTGCATGGCGCGCGGGAACCCGTTCGCCACAAGGAAGTCGTCCGCGCCCTTGGTCTCCAGTGGCAGGCGCACGCGGAGCACCGAGGCGCCACGCCCCGTCAGTTCAGCGCCGAGTAGTCGTTCCTCGCGGGCGACGTCGGGCTTCTCGACGATGTCGGCGTCGTAGGCGACGATTACCGTGCGACCCGGCCATGCGAACTCGTCCCACTGGGGCAGTGCACCGCCGTACTCCTTGGACCGCCAGCAGGCGACACCGCCCACGCCGATGGCAGGGAAGCCGGACTTGCAGAGCGCGGCAGCTTTCTTCTCGCCCTCCACCACGTAGAGCGGCACGGTCGGGTCGGCCTGCACCGCCGCCCAGTCCACGCCGAGCGGGGCAAGGTAGAGGTGCGGCGGTGCGCCCTCGGGCTGGTCGTAGCGCTGCGGCTTGCGACCGGGTCGCGGAGTGTGGAAGCGGTCGCGCCAGTAGCCCTCAGTGCCGAGGTACGGAATGCGATAGCCCGAGCGCCATCCGCCGAGTTCGGTGATGCCGAGCGCCGTGGCGTCGGCGGTCAGGCCGCTGCGCGCCAGGTCATCCAGCGTCGCCTGCGACAGACGAGGTGCCGCCATCACTGCCCCTCGTTGCTGTCGAGCACGCGACCAAAGCGGCGCAGTGCCTTGAGCGGATCAGCAGTGGTCGGGAAGATCGCGAGCAGCAGCGGTGACTCGGCGCTCGGCGCGCCGGGCGGCAGGTCGTCGTACTCGATGTACGCCACGGACAGTCCGATGGACTTCAGGTACTCGGCGTAGGCGTCGAGTGCGGGGTGATTCAGCACAGCGGGCGGAGTGGACGCGGGGGCGTCGTCTGAGTTCATGGCGTGGCTGCCTTGTCAGAAGGTGGTGCGGCGGAGTCCGCCTCGAAAGCAAGCCGAGCCAGCAGGCGCGCGAGTTCCAGCGCGGCCGGATGCGGCGGACGGTGTAGGAGGCGTGGAGCGGAAAAAGAACCCGCCGCGCCCAGTGACGAGCGCGACGGGTCAAGAGCGACGGTTCCTGCGGCTGCGTCGCTAGGTGCACCCCCACGCAGGGGTTCGGATTGAGTGGCGCGGTTCATGGCGGCGAACTATTAGCCGCCGCGCCGTATCAGAGGGGCGTCAACTGTTGACGCCCTTATGCGCAGATGGGACCGCGCGCAGAACTGGTGACTTAGCCCCGACCCGCGTCAGCCGTGTAGGCCTCTTTGAGCCAAGCTGATAGCGTCTTGCGGTTCAGAGTCATCACCGCTGGATGCTTGCCCTTGACGGACTGCTTGACCGCTTCAGTGATGTGGGGCTGTAGACGCTCCCTCACACCCGCTTGGTACTGGAGCAGCCAAGATGGATAGTCCGAGTGCGCTCGTAGCGCCTTCTCCACCGCGCCCCTGATGGGTTCAAGGTCGGCGTTGCGGACCTTGGCAGAGGCTTTGCCGGCCCGACTGGGCGCGGCTCGCAGCCCCGTCTCGATCGCCTGCCCATAGTCTCGCGCGGCGCGCGCGACGGCAGCCGCTTCGGCGAGGTACCCGTCTTCAAGCTGCTTGAGCGCGGTTTGTATGTCCGCCTGTCTCCCGGACTCCGGCACGTCGGGGTCGTGCTTCATCGCGGCGCGCAGGTGTGCGAGCTTCTTGTCCGAAAGCAGATCGGACTGTGGCGCGCGTGGCGCGCGGCCGGTGTTGCGGCGGGTTGCCATCTGCCCCTCCATCACAAGGGCACCATCGTTCAGCAGGAGGACTCACCCCCAGCGCGGCGATGGGGTCCGCGCGTTCGGCCGCTAAGCCTAGGGGGCGAGCCGCCGCGTGAACGAGAAGGCCCACGCCCGCGCGGCGGGGCCAAGTTTCGACCCCGTTTCGAGGGAAAGGCAAATCTCGATGGAGCGCTTGCCTCGCGTTTTGCGTCAATGCTCAGGCGAGCGTGTTGACACCGCTGGAACCGATCCTATGATGGGCACTCGCCTATGTTGTACCGGGCGACGCCGAAGCCACAAGATATTGTGGGTGGCGAATTGGCCCGGGAGGGCGCGCCGAGGGGCGGTCACCCCTCGGCACTCCTAGTGCTTGTGGTTGCACTGTCTCCGTCGGAAAGGTTAGCTCGCTAACTCAACAGCCGACAAGCGTTTCCGCAAGTCGCCCGGCTTACCAACCTCTCACTGTATGGAGGACGCAAATGACGCGTTCCAAGACGGTGACGACGAGGATCGGGCGCGATGCCGGCACAGGGCAGTTCATTCCTGTGCGCCAGGCGCAGCGTGATCGGCAAGGCGCGGTCGTTGAGACCATCAAGCGCCCAGCCCCGACTCCCTCGCCGTCCAAGAAGAAGTAGCGCGTAGCGCCGAGGGCGAGTCGCGAGGCTCGCTCTCGTTACGCACGCGCAGGGATTACGAGCGCCCCGTTGCGCGCTCGGCTCACTGGCACCGTTGACATGGCCTCCAAAGAAACCGTCGGCAAGCTGCTGCAACTCGCCGAAGAAATCACACGCTCACCGATTGACCAACTGGTCGTCAACAAGGATAAGTGGGGCTCAATCAACTTCGAGACCGCTCGCAAGGATTTGGAACTGATCCATTCGCTATGCAATCACTTCAAGCAGTTGCCGCTTGAGTGGCTGCCGGAGTCGACGGGCACCACGTTCGTCAGCTCCTTCGACCAGTGCCGCCAAGCCGTCGAAACGATGCGATCGTTTTCGGTTGAGCGCAGCAACCCGATTGCGGAGCGCGACAACATCAGCAGCACTGTCCACAACACGGCAGAGCAGTTACTCGTACAGACCCAAGGATGGATAGCGTTCCTCGCGTATCAGAAGGGTGATGTTCAGCAGAACATCGAGGGCTTGGCCAAGGCAGTGGGGCAGGCCAACGGCATGGTTGACGCGGCCAAATCAGAGATCGGAAGCAAGGCAAAGGAGATAGACGAGATCATCCGTGCCGCTCGTGAGGCTTCGGCGACGGTCGGTGTCGGGCACTTCACATCAGACTTCAGCGGGCACGCGTCCACGCTGGAGGGCCAGGCGAAGACGTGGCTGCGGGTGACGGGCGGGCTGGGTGTGGCCAGCCTAGCCGCAGCGGCGCTCTCGTTCTTCGCCATGCCGCTGCCGGATGGTGCTTCCACGGCTAAGGTCGTGCAATACATGACGTCCAAGCTGGTGTTCCTCGGCGTGCTTGTCACTGCCACCATCTGGTGTGGCCGCATCTACAAGGCGACCAAGCACCAAGCAACCGTGAACCTGCACCGCGCCAATGCGCTCAAGACCTTCCAGGCGTTTGTGAAGGCAGCGAGCGAGGACAGCACCCGCGATGCAGTGCTGCTTGAGACAACCCGTTCCATCTTTGCGCTGACGCCGAGCGGCTACCTTGACGCGACCGAGAGCACACCAGACGCAGGTGGCAAAGTGGTCGAGGTTGTGAAGGCGGTCGCAAGCGCCGGCGGGGGCGCGCGAGCCGCAACCTAAGCCAAACCGCACGTCCGAGGCCAGCCCACCCTGCACCGACCCTCCGGAAAGTTGATCCTACGCAGTCCTAAGCAGCCGGATCGGCCCCCGGAAGGCCTCCGGGGCGCTCGGGGCTGCCGGGCGGGGCGGACTGCGGGGTGGCTTGGGACGGGGGCGGCCGAGCGCTCTCCGGTGCGTCTCGGCTGCCGGAGGGCCACCCGCGCGGGTTAAGCTGCCGTCCGGAGTGCCGGGGGCAGAGGCACGCGGCTCAAGAGCCGAGGGGCCGACGGCTCCAGCGGCAAATGGCTTTGGGTTCCCCCGCAACCAACCCCTCGTGCCGCCCCCGCCGTCCGACTCGGCCGGGGCCGGCAAACCGCCCGTCCCCGTCAGTCCCGCTGCCCGACCACCGACGTGCGGCGGCAGCTTCGGCGAGCGGGCGGACCCGATGTGTCCTGGCACCGTCCGCGTCCCCTGGCTCATCGCCGGCTGCGCCGGCGATGAGCGCGCGCTGGCGGTCGACGGCTTCGGCACAATTCGCACCGTGGCAAGAAGCCCTGGGTCTGCGATGTCCGCAACGTTGAGCGATCTGCTCTCGGCTGTCTTCGGCTCGACCGCGGCCATGGCGATGGCGCTGGTGGCTGCCACCGCGATCGCGGCGCCGGCCGGCGGTATCGTCACGGCCGAGGACGTCGAACGCGTGCGCGCGCAGGCGAAGGCCGCGCAGGCCGTCGCCGAGGCCACTTGGCGGACGCAGGAGCTGGCCTGCCGCCAGCGATTCTTCGCCAACGCCTGCCGCGAGCGTGCGCGTCTGGCTTATCTGGAAGTGCAGGACGAATCGCGCCGCCTCTTGCTCGAAGCGGGCCGCGCCGAGCGCCGGCTGCAGGCGCAAGCGCGCAGCGCCGCGCGCCAGGCCGCCGAGGCCGAGGCGCCGGACGCGCAGCAGGTGGCGGCGCGCGAGGCCGAGGCGCGCGCCCGGTACGAGGCGCGCCAGCAGCGCGCGCAGGCCGATGCCGACGATCGGCAGCGGCGCGAGCAAGCCGCCGAGCGGCGCCGGCTGGAGCAGGAGCGCAGGCTGGCCGAGATGCGTCAACGCGAAGTGCAGCGCGCCGCGCGCACGGCGCAAGACGACGAGCACGCGCGCCGCTTCGCGCAGCGACAGGCGCAGGCCGACGCCCAGGCGCGGCGCCGGGCGCAGGAACGGGCCGAGAACGAACGCCGCCGCGCCGAGCGCCGGGCGCAGCGCGAGCATTCGCTCGATCAACGCCGCCGAGCGCCGGCCGTTGCCGCCTCGGCCGGGGGCGCGACCGCCGATCGGTCGCGCGCCGCGGCGCCGCCGGCCGGCGAGAGCCGGGCGGACGCGCCGACGGCAAGGTAGAACGCCGGCGTGCGTCAGCCGCGCTGGCGACCGGCCTCGGACTCGTTGAACCACATGGTGGCCTCCGGCTGGCGCTTGGGCGCATCGGCCGCTTCCATCTTGACGATCGCCAGTGACAGGTTGTCGCCGTGCTGCTCGGCGCGCTCGCGCGCCAGACGCACCAGGTGTTCCGACGCCTGGCGCGGCGGCAGGCCGTGCAGCAGCGAGCCGAGCTCGGAGTCGGTGAAGTAGGACCAGAGCCCGTCGCTGCACAGCAGGAAGGCGTCGCCGACCTGCAGGTCGTTGGCTTCGTCGATCGCCAACTGCGGCTCGCGCGCGATGCCGAGCGCGCTCACCAGGATGTTCTTGTACTTGTCCTGCGCCGCCTGCGCCTCGGCGTGCTTGCCTTCGTTGCGCAGGTGATGGGCGAAGGTGTGGTCGGCCGTGCGCCGCAGCAGGCGACCGCCGCGAAACAGGTACAGGCGGCTGTCGCCGGCATGGGCCCAGATCGCGTAGTTGCGGCGGACGATCAGCGCCACGATCGTGCTGTGCGGTTCCTTCTCGCTCGACAGCGCGGTCAGTCGGATCACGGTGTGCGCTTCCGCAGCGATCTGCTGCAGCAGCCCGCGCAGATCGCCGTCTTGCGCTGCGTTCTCCTGGAACAGGCTGTCGGCGGTCGACACGACTTGGTCGGAGGCCATCCGGCCGCCGGTGCGACCGCCCATGCCGTCGGCGACGATCGCCAGCAGCGTGCCCGGATTGCGCTTGCTGGTGAGCAGTGCCACGCGGTCCTGTTGTTCGGACCGGTCGCCGATGTGCTCGGCGAGGCAGGCGGAGAGCTTGAATCGGGCCGTCACGGCAGCGGGCGGGGCGGGTGGCGGCACGGATGCCGATCGATGCCGGGCGAGTCTATCAATGGCGCAGGCGTGGGATCGCCCAAAATGGCGGTCGAAACCGACGCCGCGGCGCGGCCGAGCGGCGCTGCTAGCATGATCGGCTGCTGGCGTCGGCAGCGGCGCGGGAACGGGTCATGGACATCGACGAGATCAAGCGGCGGCTGATCGAGCTTCGGATCGAGCATCGCGATCTCGACGAGGCGATCGAGCGCATGGCGCGCCAGTCCGGCGTCGACGAACTCAAGCTGCGCCGCTTGAAGAAGCGCAAGCTGCAGATCCGCGACGAGATCGTCCAGCTCGAGATGCTGCTGGTGCCGGACATCCCGGCGTGACGACACTGGATGCGGTGCCGCCGCGGGCGGCGAGGGCGCCGGCGGCAACCGGCGACAGCGGCCCGCACGACGACGATGCCCTGCGCGCCGCCCGCGCGCGCGTGACGGCGGCGTTCGCCGCCGGCGGCGAGCTGGCAGCGGCGGTGGCCGGTTTCGCCGCGCGCGACTCGCAGCGCGAACTGGCACTGGCCGTGTTCGAGGCGATCGTCACCCGCGGCACCCTGGTGGCCGAGGCCGGCACCGGCACCGGCAAGACCTTCGCCTATCTGGTGCCGGCGCTGGTGGCCGGCGGCAAGGTGCTGATCTCCACCGGCACCAAGGCGCTGCAGGACCAGGTGTTCGCGCGCGATCTGGACGCGGTGCGCTCGGCCCTCGGCCTGGACTGCGCGGTGGCGCTGCTCAAGGGCCGGCAGAACTACGTCTGCCGCCTGCGGCTCGAACGCACCGAGGCCGAGGGCACGCTCGCCTCGCGCGACGACGTGCGCCACCTGCGCGCGATCGTGCAGTTTGCGCAGGCGAGCGCCAGCGGCGATCGCGCCGGCCTGCCGACGGTGCCCGAGACGGCGCCGATCTGGCCGCTGGTCACGAGCACGCGCGAGAACTGCCTCGGGCAGGAGTGTCCACGGCTGGCCGACTGTTTCGTGATGAAGGCGCGGCGCGAGGCGGCCGCCGCCGACGTCGTGGTCGTCAACCATCATCTGTTCCTGGCCGATCTGGCGCTGCGCGACGATGCGGTGCGCGACTTCCTGCCGTCGGCCGACACCGTGGTCCTGGACGAGGCGCATCAACTGCCGAAGGTCGCCGCCGAGTTCTTCGGCCACGGCTGGTCGCTGGCGCAACTGGCCGATCTCGTGCGCGACGTGCGCGCGATTTGCCTGGCGCGCGCCGCCGGCGGCGCGCCCTGGGTGGCGCTGACGCAGGCGATCGAGGCCGCATCGCGCGAACTGCGCCTGGCGCTGGCCGAGGCCGGCGTGCGTCTCGGCCAGCGTCTGGCGCTCGATCGCCTGACCGGTGGCGCGCAAGTCGCACAGCGTCTGGACGCGCTGGCGACAAGCCTGGCGGCGCTGCTGCGGACACTCGAAGCCAACCGCGGACGCGACCCGGAACTCGATGCTCTGGCGCCGCGCTGCGATGGCCTGCGCCAGCAGGTTGCCGACTGGGCGGCCGCCGTGCGCGCCGCCGATGTACCGCCGGCCGCTGGCGACGGCGCCACCGATGGCGGCGCGACGGCCGACGGCGACACCGTCCGCTGGCTCGCGCTCACGCAGCACGGCGCGCAGTTCCAGGCGACGCCGCTGGCGCCCGGCAGCGCCTTGGCGCGCGCGCGCGAACAGCAGTCGCAGGCCTGGATCCTCGCCTCGGCGACGCTGACCGTGGCCGGCCGCTTCGACGCCTTCCTGGCCGAAGTCGGTCTGCCGCAGGCCGTCACCCGGCGCTGGGACAGCCCGTTCGACTTCGGCCGCCAGGGCCTGCTGTACCTGCCGCAGGCGATGCCTTCGCCGCTGGCGCACGACTTCCCCGAGCAGGTGGCCAACGCCGCCTGGCCGCTGATCGAAGCCGCGCGCGGCCGCGCCTTCGTGCTGTGCTCGACGCTGCGCGCGGTCGAGCGCGTGGCGCAGGCGCTGCGGCAGGAGGTCGAACGCGCCGGCCTCGACCTGCCGCTGCTGGTGCAGGGTGCGAGCACGCGCAGCGCGCTGCTCGACTGCTTCCGTCGCGCCGGCAATGCGGTGCTGGTCGGCAGCGTGAGCTTCTGGGAAGGGATCGACGTGCGCGGCGAGGCGCTGTCGCTGGTGGTGATCGACAAGCTGCCGTTCGCGCCGCCCGACGATCCGGTGGTGCAGGCGCGACTGCGCCGGTTGCAGGCGCTCGGCCGCAACGGCTTTGTCGAGTACCAGTTACCGCAGGCGGTGACCCTGCTCAAGCAGGGCGCCGGGCGCCTGATCCGCGACGAGCGCGACCGCGGCGTGCTGATGCTGTGCGATGCGCGCCTGCTCGCCAAGTCCTACGGTCGCGTCGTGCTCGCGAGCCTGCCGCCGTTCGCGCGCACGCGCTCGTGCGAGCAGGCCTGCGATTTCCTGCGCGCCGACTGACCGGCGCCAGGCCGCGGTTGCGCGGGCTACGGCCGCGCGGGCTGCGCAGGCGGGAAGTTGCGCTCGAGCACGCGCTGGGCGTCGTCGCGCAGTTGCGGCAGCTCGAGCGCGTCGTAGGCGCGCACCAGGATCGCCAGCGCCTCGGCCGCCGCCGGCGCCGCCTGGAAGTCGCGCAGTGCGCCCTGCGCGCGCTGGACCGCCGCCACGTAGGCACCGCGCTGCAGATAGAAGCGGGCGACGTTGACCTCGCTTTGCGCCATCGCGTTGATCAGGAAGTTCATGCGCAGGCGCGCATCCGGCGCGTACTTGCTGTCCGGAAAACGGGTCACCAGCTCGCGGAAGGCGTCGAAGGCATCGCGCATCGCCTTCGGGTCGCGCGTGCTCGGGTCCTGTCCGAGCAGCCGGCCGAACAGGCCGAGGTCGTCGCTGAAGCTCGCCAACCCCTTCAGATAGTGCACGTAGTCGGCGTGCGGGTGGCGCGGGTTCAGGCGCAGGAAGCGCTCGGCCTCGGCAATCGCCTGCGCCGTCTCGCCTTCCTTGTAGTAGGTGTAGGCGATTTCGATCTGCGCCTGCTGCGCGTGGCGCGTGAACGGGAAGCGCGACTCGATCTTCTGCAAGTGTTCGCGCGCCGCCTTCCAGTTGCCCAGTTCGATCTCGGTGCGCGCTTCCCGGTACAGGCGCTCGGCGTCCCACTTGGCGCTAGGATCGCGCTCGAGCGTGCCGCAGCCGCCGAGCGCGGCCGTCGCCGCCAGCAGCACGACCAGTGCGGCGCGACCCAGCTTCGACCTCCACCACTGCATCCTCGCTCCCGTACCGGCGCCGCGCGCGATGGCCGCGCGGCACCAACGCCAACCGACCGTGCCCAAGACCGCAAAGTATATCGGCGCAGCCGAGCCCGACCTGCCCGCGGTGCAGCCCGTGCCCGAGGACGACGACGGCGACGAAGCCGCCGCGCCGGCGCAGCGGCTGCGCATCGGCGCCGCGCAGGCTGGTCTGCGACTCGATCGCGCGCTGGCCGAGTTGCTGCCGGCAATCTCGCGCAGCCGGCTGCAGCACTGGATCGCCGCCGGCGCCGTGCGCCGCGTGGCGCGGCCGTCGCCGGCGCCGCGCGCGCGCGACGCGGTCGCCGCCGGCGAACAGTTCGACCTGACGCCGATCGCCGCGGCGGACGCAGCCGCCTACCTGCCGCAGCCGATGGCGCTGGCGATCGTGCACGAAGACGACGCGCTGCTGGTGCTCGACAAGCCGGCCGGACTGGTCGTGCATCCGGCCGCCGGCCATTGGCAGGGGACGCTGCTCAACGGGCTGCTGGCGCACGATCCGGCGCTGGTGCAGGTGCCGCGCGCCGGCATCGTGCACCGGCTCGATGCCGGCACCTCGGGGCTGATGGCGGTGGCGCGCACCCTCGCTGCGCAGGCCGAGCTGGTGCGCCAGTTGCGCCAGCGCAGCGTGCTGCGCGAGTACTGGGCGGTGGTGTTCGGCGCGGCGCCGGCAACCGGCACGATCGAGGCGGCGATCGGCCGCGACCCGCGCAACCCGTTGCGCTTCGCGGTGCGCCGTTCGCCGGGTGCGCGCCCCGCGCGCACCCACTACCGGCGCATCGCCACGGTCGACAGCGACGGTCGCGCCTTCTCCTGGCTCGCCTGCCGGCTCGACACCGGGCGCACGCACCAGATCCGCGTCCATCTCGAGCATCTCGGCCATCCTCTGGTCGGCGATCCGCTCTATCGCCGCGGCCGTCCGTCGCCGGCCGGCGCTGCGCCGAGCCCGTCCTGGGCAGGCTTCGCGCGCCAGGCGCTGCACGCCTGCCGGCTCGGGCTGCTGCATCCGGCCAGCGGCGTGCCGATGCAGTGGTTTCGCGCGCCGCCGGCGGACCTGCGCTCGCTGATGAAAGCGCTCGGTTTCGGGCGCAGCGACCGCCCGCGCGCGGCCTTCGACTGAGCTTGGCGCGGCGAACTTGCCTGCAGCGATGAGCGCTACTGCCGGATCGGCCTTGCCGCACGGCTGGATCAGGCCAGAGTGGCCGGCGCCGCCCGGCGTGCGCGCGTTGTTCACCACGCGCGCCGGCGGCGTCTCGGCGCCGCCGTGGGGCGCGGCGCCAGGGGTCGGCGGCGGCATGAACCTCGCGCTGCATACCGGCGACGATCCGGGCCACGTGGCCGCCAACCGCGCGCGCCTGCGGCGGCTGCTGCCGGGCGATCCGGTCTGGCTCGAACAGGTGCACGGCGCCGGCGTCGTCGACGCCGAGCGCGCGGCGCCGACGCCGACCGCGGACGCCAGTGTCGCCCTTGCGCCCGGCGTCGTGTGCGCGGTGCTGGTGGCCGACTGCCTGCCGGTGCTGCTGACCGAGGCCGGGGGCCGCGCGGTGGCCGCCGCGCACGCCGGCTGGCGTGGGCTGGCCGCCGGCGTGCTGCAGGCGACGGTGGCGCGCGTGCGCGAGCGGCTGGCGGCGGAGGCCGGCGTGCGCGACGCGCACCTGCTCGCCTGGCTCGGACCGGCGATCGGCGCTGGTCGCTTCGAGGTCGGCGCCGACGTGCTGGCCGCCATGCGCGCCGCGCTGCCGGGGGCCGAGCGGGCCTTCGTGGCGCTCGGCGCCGACAAGTACCTGGCCGACCTGTTCGCCCTTGCGCGCATCGCGCTTGCCGACTGCGGCGTCGGCGCGGTGCACGGCGGCGGCCGCTGTACCGCTTGCGACGCGCAGCGCTTCTACTCGTTCCGTCGCGACCGGTGCACCGGGCGGCACGCGGCGCTGATCTGGCGCGAGCCGCCGCCGGCAACGGCGCAGCGCCATGCGACGGCGTGCTGACGCTCGGCTGACGGCCGAGCGCCATGGCCGCGCGCGCCATCGAAGTCGGCGCGCGCCGACGACCGGGCGCGGGTGAGTCTCGTTTGACATCGCTGCAAGCGCATCGCCACAATGGGCTTGACCGGCGCGACCGCCGATGCGACCCGGTCGCAAGACGCAGCCGCCGGCAGCTGACGAGGAGAGTTCCGCATGGCAAGCCGCCGTAGCGCTGCGACCGAATCGAATCGGGCCGGTCCAACCGCTGGTGGTGCGACGCGCACCGCGCGGGCGCGCTCGGTCGCCCGGGTCTCGCAGGCTGCGCGCTCCGCGCCGGGCAAGGCTGCGGCGATGGTGACGCAATCCGCGCCCGCGGCGCCGGCGCGGCCCGCAGCGCACGGTGGCAAGGCGCGGCCAGCGAAGGCGCGCGCGGCGGCCGCGGATCGGGCCGATGCCGGTGTCGCCGGGACGCTCGCCGAACACGGAAAGCAGACGCCAGCGCCGGCCTGGATGCAGTTCTGGCAGGCCCTGGCGAAGGATCTGATGCAGGTGTCGGCGCCGCCGGCGATGCCGTCGATCTCGGTGCCCGCCGACCGCGTCCTCGATCTGCAGCGCGATTACATGCAGCGGCTGGCGCAGTTGTGGGGCGACTTCCTCGAGCGTCCGGAGAAGATGAGCGCGCCGATCCGCGACAGCCGTTTCGCCGACCCGAGCTGGCAGGAGAACTCGCTCGCCTCGTTCTTCGCGCGCTCGTATCTGCTGAACGCCGAGTTCCTGAACCGGATGGCCGATAGCGTGCAGGCCGACCGCAAGACCCGCGGCCGGGTCAAGTTCGCGGTGTCGCAGTTCGTCGACGCCGCCGCGCCGTCGAACTTCCTCGCCCTGAATCCGAAGGCGCAGAAGACGCTGCTGGAATCGAGCGGCGAGAGCCTGAAGGCGGGCCTGCACAACCTGCTCGGCGACCTCGGCCGCGGCCGCATCACGCAGACCGACGAGAGCGCCTTCGAGGTCGGCCGCAACGTCGCCACCACCGAAGGCGCGGTGGTCTACGAGAACGGACTGATCCAGTTGCTGCAGTACAAGCCGCTGACCGCCAAGGTGCACGCGCGGCCGTTGCTGTTCGTGCCGCCGTGCATCAACAAGTTCTACATCCTCGACCTGCAGCCGGAGAACTCGATGATCCGGTTCGCGGTCGAGCAGGGTCACACGGTGTTCGCCGTGTCGTGGAAGAACCCGCACGAGCCGGAATCGACCTTGACCTGGGACGACTACCTCGAGCGCGGCCCGATCGCGGCGCTGCGCGTGGTGCGCGAGATCGCCGGCGGCGCGCAGGCGAACGCGCTCGGCTTCTGCGTCGGCGGCACGCTGCTGGCCTGCGCGCTCGCGGTCCTGCACGCGCGCGGCGAGCAGCCGGTGGCGAGCCTGACCCTGATGACGGCGCTGATCGACTTCGAGGACAGCGGTGTGCTCGACATCTTCATCGATGAGCAGCACGTGCGCATGCGCGAGAAGTCGCTCGGCCAGGGCGGACTGATGCCGGGCCGCGACCTCGCCAACACCTTCTCCAGCCTGCGCGCCAACGACCTGGTCTGGAACTACGTGGTCAGCAACTACCTCGAGGGCAAACAGCCGCCGGCCTTCGACCTGCTGTACTGGAACGGCGACGCGACCAATCTGCCGGGTCCGATGTACGCCTGGTACCTGCGCAACACCTACCTGGAAAACAACCTGCGCATCCCGAACAAGGTCGTGTGCTGTGGCCAACCGCTCGACCTCGGCCGCGTGCGCATGCCGACCTACGTGTTCGCCGCGCGCGAGGACCACATCGTGCCGTGGAAGGCGGCCTACGCCTCGGCGCGGGCGATGCCCGGCAGCGACGGCGCCGGTCGCGACGTGCGCTTCGTGCTCGGCGCCAGCGGCCACATCGCCGGCAGCATCAACCCGGCAGCCAAGAACCGGCGCAGCTACTGGACGCATGGCGCGATCGGCCGCGACGGCGGCCTGCCCGCCGACAGCGAGACCTGGCTGGCGGGCGCCGGCGAGCAGCCCGGCAGCTGGTGGCTTGACTGGGCGCGCTGGCTGGCGCCGCACGGTGGGCCGATGCAGCCGGCGCCGCGCGCCTACGGCAACGCCAAGTACCAAGTCATCGAGCCCGCGCCCGGTCGCTATGTGAAGGAAAAGGCGTAGCCGCCGCCGGTGGCTGCGCGTGGTCAACGCTCTTAAACGGGAGAGGTCATGCAACAGGCAGTCATCGTCAGCGCGGTGCGTACCGCGATCGGCAAGTTCGGCGGCTCGCTCGCCAAGATTCCGGCGCCGGAGCTGGGCGCGATCGTGATCCGGGAGTCCGTGGCGCGCGCCGGATTGCAGCCGGCGCAGGTCGACGGCGTGATCATGGGCCAGGTGCTGGCGGCCGGCAGCGGCCAGAACCCGGCGCGGCAGGCGGCGATCAAGGCCGGACTGCCGATCGCCACGCCGGCGATGACGATCAATGTCGTCTGCGGCTCCGGTCTGAAGTCGGTGATGCTGGCGGCGCAGGCGATCGCCACCGGCGAGGCCGAGGTGATGGTGGCCGGCGGCCAGGAGAACATGAGCGCCTCGCCGCACGTGCTGCTCGGCTCGCGCGACGGCTTCCGGATGGGCGACGCCAAGATGGTCGATTCGATGATCGTCGACGGTCTGTGGGACGTCTACAACAAGGTCCACATGGGGGTCACCGCCGAGAACGTCGCCCGCCAGTGGGCGATCGATCGCGCGCAACAGGACGCCTTCGCGCTCGCCAGCCAGCAGAAGGCGGCGGCGGCGCAGGACGCCGGGCGTTTCCGCGACGAGATCGTGGCGGTGCCGATCGCGCAGAAGAAGGGCGATCCGATCAACTTCGACAGCGACGAATACCTGAACCGCAAGACCAGCACCGAGGCGCTCGGCGGCCTGAAGCCGGCTTTCGACAAGGAGGGCACGGTCACCGCCGGCAACGCCTCGGGCATCAACGACGGTGCGGCGGCGCTGGTGGTGATGAGCGAGGCGCGCGCGCAGGCGCTCGGGCTGGCGGTACTGGCGCGCATCCGCTCGTACGCGACCACCGCCCTGGACCCGAAGGTGATGGGGATGGGGCCGGTGTCGGCCTCGAAGAAGGCGCTCGAGCGCGCCGGCTGGAGCGCCGCCGAGCTCGACCTGCTGGAAGTCAACGAGGCATTTGCCGCCCAGGCCTGTGCGGTCAACAAGGAGATGGGCTGGGACACGGGCCGGATCAACGTCAACGGCGGCGCGATCGCGCTCGGTCACCCGATCGGCGCCAGCGGCGCGCGCATCCTGGTGACCCTGCTGCACGAGATGCGCCGGCGCGGCAGCCGCAGGGGTCTGGCGGCGCTGTGCATCGGCGGCGGCATGGGGGTTGCGCTCGCGGTGGAGCGCTAGGCGCAGGTTGTTCGGCGCGGCGGCCGGCCGCCGCGCCTTGCGATCGACCACAGCATCGAGGCGAGAGGAGAACGCATGACTCAGGTGGCCTACGTGACAGGTGGCATGGGCGGCATCGGCACGGCGATCTGCCAGCGGCTGCAGCGGGACGGCTTCAAGGTGATCGCCGGCTGCGGTCCGACCCGCGACTACGCCAAGTGGCTCGCCGAGCAGAAGGCGTTGGGCTTCAGCTTCCACGCCTCGGTCGGCAACGTCGCCGACTGGGACGACACGGTGGCGGCGTTCGCGAAGGCCGTCGCCGAGCACGGCGCGATCGACGTGCTGGTCAACAACGCCGGCATCACCCGCGACCGACTGTTCGTCAAGATGTCGCGCGAGGACTGGGACGCGGTGATCGACACCAACCTGAACAGCATGTTCAACGTCACCAAGCAGGTGGTGCCGGGCATGCTGGAGCGGAGCTGGGGCCGGATCATCCAGATCAGCTCGGTCAACGGCGAGAAGGGCCAGGCCGGCCAGACCAACTACTCGGCGGCCAAGGCCGGCATGCACGGCTTCACGATGGCGTTGGCGCAGGAACTGGCGGGCAAGGGCATCACGGTCAACACCGTCAGTCCCGGTTACATCGGCACCGAGATGGTCCGCGCGATCAAGCCCGAGATCCTGGAGAAGATCGTCGCCCAGATCCCGGTCAAGCGGCTCGGCACGCCCGAGGAAGTCGCCTCGATCGTCGCCTGGCTGGCCGGTGCCGACTCCGGCTACACGACCGGCGCCAACTTCTCCTGCAACGGCGGCCAGCACATGGGCTGAAGCGCCGGCCCGCGCGCGCCGCGATCTGGGGAGAACCCGAATGCGACTCGCGCCATTGGGTCGCAAGCTCGCTGCGCGCGGCTGCGGCACGGTGCCGATCTGGTCGTCGCAACGCGGCTTTGCGGCGACGCAGAGGCTAGAATCGACGCGAGCTGTCCGCCGCACAGCAGTCTGCCCGGGCGGTTGAACCCCAGCCCGAGGATCCGCCGATGACGAGCGCCATGCGCCTGATCAAGAAGTATCCGAACCGCCGTCTGTACGACACGCAGACCAGCACCTACATCACGCTGGCCGACGTCAAGCAACTGGTGATCGAGCAGACCGAGTTCCAGGTGATCGACGCCAAAAGCGGCGACGACCTGACGCGCCAGATCCTGCTGCAGATCATCCTCGAGGCCGAGCAGGAAGGTCAGCCGATGTTCACGCCGCCGGTGCTGACCCAGATCATCCGCAGCTACGGCAATGCGATGCAGGGGATGATGGGTTCGTACCTGGAGAAGAACGTGCAGGCGTTCATCGACATCCAGAAGAAGCTGCAGGAGCAGAGCCAGGCTTTCTACAGCAGCAACAAGATCGGCCCCGAGATGTGGGCGCAGTACGTCAACATGCAGGCGCCGATGATCCAGTCGATGATGACCAACTACATCGAGCAGTCGAAGAACCTGTTCGTGCAGATGCAGGAAAACATGCAGAACCAGGCACGCTCGATGTTCACCCAGTTCCCGTTCCAGCAGGGCGGCGAGAAGAAGTGACGCGGCGCCTGAGCGCGCGCGGCTGAGTCCGCGCGCACGGCCGGCGATGCCGTCGAACGCGCCCTTGCGGGCGCGTTCTTCGCTCCGCGCTGTCGGTGGGCGGCGATCCTTTCGCCGGCGGTAGTTGGCGGAGAGAGAGGGATTCGAACCCTCGATAGGCGATTAACCTATACACGCGTTCCAGGCGTGCGCCTTCAACCGCTCGGCCATCTCTCCGGTCGCGCTTGCGCGAGCGGCGCGGATTATAGGCCGCGCCTGCCGCGCGACCGCTGGGCTCGAGGCCTGTGGGTGTTGCGCGCGCGGGTGCGACATGCGAGGCGGTGGCTGAGCCCCGCGCCGGCGCGCTATCGTTGCCGCGAAGCGGCGGGTTCGGTCTCGAGTCCCGCCCGAAAGTCACTGCGAGGCGTTTCGATGGCCTATGTGTTCGCCGCTCCGGCGCAGCCGGTGGTGCCGATCTACGGCAGCGCCGATCTGTTCCCGGTGCACCGCATCTACTGCGTCGGTCGCAATTACCTCGAGCACGCCAGAGAGATGGGTTTCTCGGGGCGCGAGCCGCCGTTTTTCTTCGCCAAACCGGCCGACGCGCTGCTGGTCGCGCACGACGGTCGGACCGCCGAACTGCCGTATCCGCCGCAGACGAGCGACCTGCAGCATGAGATCGAACTGGTGCTGGCGATCGGCCGCGGCGGCCGCAACATCGACGCCGGCGATGCGCGCGGCCACCTCTGGGGCTGCGCGGTGGGTCTCGACATGACGCGGCGCGACCTGCAGGGCGAGGCGAAGAGGCTCGGCCGGCCGTGGGACACCGGCAAGGGCTTCGACGGCTCGGCGCCGATCTCGCCGATCCGGCCGCTGGCGGCGTGCGCCAGCCTCGCCACGGCGCGCATCTGGCTGTCGGTCAACGGCGCACGCCGCCAGGACGGCGATCTCGGCCAGTTGATCTGGAGCATCGACGAGACGATCGCGCACCTGTCGCGCTACTTCGAACTGCGGCCGGGCGATCTCGTGTACACCGGCACGCCGGCGGGGGTGGCGGCGGTCGTGCCCGGAGACCTCATGGAGGGCGCAGTCGATGGTGTCGCCACGCTCGCGGTGCGTGTGGTCGGCTAGATCGGCCGTGCCGCAGGCGCGCTGCGTGCATCCGGGGCGCGGCCGGCGGCCCGGTTTGCGCTGCCGATCGGGATCTCTATCAGAGGCCGGGATCGACGGCGCCCGGTAGCATCGCGCCGCGCAGCCGCGGCCTCGAGCGCTGCGATCTGCGCCGCAGCCGATCGCTGTCCACCTGGGAATCGATACATGTCCGGTCATCTGCGGCGCGCACTGGCGTTCGCGTTCATGTCCGCTGGCCTGGCGGTCGTGCCGGCGAGCGCGCAGGAGTTCACGTTGCGCGTGGCCCACTTCCTGCCCACCGGTTCGACCACGCACGCGCAGTTCATCGTTCCCTGGTGCGAGCGCATCCGTGCGCAAAGCGCCGGCCGGCTGCGTTGCCAGATCTTTCCGTCGATGCAGTTGGGCGGCACGCCGCCGCAACTGTTCGACCAGGCGCGCGACGGCATCGCCGACATCGTCTGGACGCTGCCCGGCTACACCGCCGGCCGCTTCCCGATCACCGAGGTGTTTGAACTGCCGTTCATGGCGCCGAATGCCAGCGCCGCCTCGCAGGCGCTGTGGACCTTCTACGAGCGCCACGCACGCAAGGAGTTCGACGCCGTGCGGCCGCTGGCGCTGCACGTGCACGACAACGGCCAGTTGCACCTGCGCGAGCGGCCGATCCGCGAGCTGGCCGACTTCCGCGGGCTGAAGATCCGCGCGCCGACGCGCCAGACCAGCCGGCTGCTGGCGCGGCTCGGCGCTACGCCGGTGTCGATGCCGGTGCCGGCGCTCGCCGACGCGCTGTCCAAGGGGGTGATCGACGGCGCGGTGGTGCCGTGGGAAGTGGTGCCGTCGATCAAGGTGCACGAGATGGTCCGCTATCACTCCGAGACCGACCCGTCGCTGCCGGCGCTGTACACGGCGATCTTCCTGTTTGCGATGAACAAGCGCAGCTACGAGCGCCTGCCGCCCGAGCTGCGCCGGGTGATCGACGACAACAGCGGCCTGGCGCTGGCGCGCGAACTCGGCCAGCTGTGGGACGGCTCGGCACCGGCCGCGCGCCGGCAGGCGCTCGCGCGCGGCAATCGGGTCAACGTCGTGCCCGCGACCGAGGTCGCGCGCTGGCAGCGCGCGGCGCGGCCGCTGCACGCCGAGTGGGTCGCCGACATGAACGCCCGCGGGCTCGACGGCGCCGCGCTGCTGGCCGAGGCGCGCGCGCTGATCGCGCAGTACGCGACCGCCGCCAGCCCTGCGGCGCGCGCCGGCGGCGCGGCGGCGAAGAAGTAGATGGCGCGCTGGCTCGAGCGCGCGAGCGTGCTGCTCGCGCTGGTCGGCGCGCTGCTGCTGGCGGCGGCGGCGACGCTGACCGGGATCTCGATCGTCGGCCGCTGGCTGGCCGATACGCCGATCGCCGGCGACATCGAGCTGATGCAGATCGCCTGCGCGGTGGCGATCGCGCTCGTGCTGCCGTACTGCCAGTGGCAGGCGGGACACGTGACCGTCGACTTCTTCACCCGGCGCACGCCGGCCAAGGTGCGGCGCGCCCTGGATCGCGCCGGCCACGCGGCGGCGGCGCTGGTGCTGGCGCTGCTCGCCTGGCGCGCCGGCGTCGGCGTGGTCGAGATGAGGGCGGCGGGCGAGACGACGATGCTGCTCGGCGTGCCGACCTGGCTCAGCTACCTGGCGATGGTGCCGGGGCTGCTGCTGGCGGCGCTGGTGGCGCTGCACGCGCTGCTCGTGGCGGCCGACGACGCGCCGGCGTCGGAATCCTGATGGACGCCCACCTCGCGCTGGCGTTGGCGCTGTTCGCGGCGATGCTGGCGCTGATGGCGCTGCGGGTGCCGATCTGGCTGGCGATGTTCGTGCCGGGTGCGGCCGGATATGTCGGACTGTCTTCGGCCGACGCCTGGCTCGCCTACCTGAAGGGGCTGGCGTTCGCGCGCTTCTCGATCTACGACCTGTCGGTGGTGCCGCTGTTCATCCTCATGGGCCAGTTGGCGGCGCAGTCCGGCCTGTCGCAGGCGCTGTTTCGCGCTGCGGCGGCCTTCGTCGGCCACTGGCGCGGTGGCGTGGCGCAGGCGAGCGTGCTGTCGTGCGCGGCCTTCGGCGCCGTGTGCGGATCGTCGGTGGCCACGGCGGCGACCATCGGCCAGGTGGCGCTGCCGCAGATGCAGCGCTACCGCTACCAGCCGGCGCTCGCCGCCGCCACCGTCGCTGCCGGCGGCACGCTCGGCATCCTGATTCCGCCGTCGCTGGTGCTGGTGGTCTACGCGATCGTCGGCGAGCAGAACATCGCCAAGCTGTTCGCCGCGGCACTGATCCCGGGGCTGATCGCCGCCGCCGGCTATTGCGCCGCGATCGCGCTGTACTGCCGGGCGCGGCCCGACGCCGGCCCGGCCGAGCCGCGGCAGGGCGCGCGCGAGCGCCTGCGCACGCTGGTGGCGGTCTGGCCGGTGCTGGCGATCTTCGGCGGCGTGTTCGGCGGCATCTACGGCGGCGTGTTCACGGCGGTCGAAGGTGCGGCCGTCGGCGCGCTGCTGACCCTCGCGGTCGGCTTGGCGCGCGAGCGTCTGGGCTGGGCCGGCGTGCGGCGCGCGGCGCTGGCCACCGCCACCACCACCGGCATGATCTTCATGATCTTCGTCGGCGCCGACATGCTCAACACCGCCCTGGCGCTGACCCAGATGCCGGCGCAGCTCGCCGACCTGGTCGCCCGCCTGGAGCTGCCGCCACTGGTGGTGATCGCCGGCGTCCTTTTGTTGTTCATCGTGCTCGGCGGCGTGATGGACGAACTGTCGATGCTGCTGCTCACGCTGCCGGTGCTGTTGCCGACCGTGCTCGCGCTCGAGCTGTTCGGGCTGGCGCCGCAGGACAAGGCGATCTGGTTCGGCATCCTCGTGCTGTGCGTGGTCAACATCGGCCTGATCGCGCCGCCGGTGGGACTGAACGTGTACGTCGTCCACGGTGTGGCGCGCGGGGCGCTGGCCGGCGCCTCGATGGCGGCCACCTACCGGCGCGTGCTGATCTTCCTCGCCGTCGACGGGCTGCGCCTGCTGCTGCTGCTGGCGTTTCCGGCGATTTCGCTGTGGCTGACGCGTTTCGTCGGCTAGGCTTGGCGGGCGCAGCCGTCGCCAGGAGCCTGCGATGACCCGAATCAAACTCTACAACGCCGCCCGATCGTCGGCCTCGTTTCGCGTGCGCATCGCGCTTCACTTCAAGGGCGTGCCGTTCGAATACCTGCCGGTCAAGCTCGCCGCCGGCGAGCAGTCGGGTGCCGCCTTTCGCGCTCTCAACGCCGCCGAACTGGTGCCGGTGCTGGTCGACGGCGATCGCCGGCTGACGCAGTCGCTGGCGATCATCGAGTACCTGGACGAGCGCTTCCCGCAGCCACCGCTGCTGCCCGACGATCCGGCAGCGCGCGCCTACGTGCGCGCGGCGGCGCTGTCGGTCGCCTGCGAGATCCATCCGCTCAACAACCTGCGCGTACTGAACTACCTGGTGCGCGAGCTGGGCCTGACGCCGGAGCAGAAGACGGCCTGGTACCGGCACTGGGTCGAGCAGGGGCTGGCGCAGCTCGAGGCCTGGGTCGGCGCCGAGCGCCGCTGCGGTCGCTACGTGCTCGGCGATCAGGTCACGCTGGCCGATGTGCTGCTGGTACCGCAGATCTTCAATGCGCGCCGCTTCGACTGCCGCCTCGATCACGTGCCGACCCTGGTGCGCATCTGCGAGGCCTGCCTGCAGTTGCCGGCCTTCGAGCAGGCGCAGCCGCAGCGTCAGCGGGACTTCACCTGAGCGCGCCGGCCGCGAGGAGTTGCGCCAACACCATGAGCAAGGCATTCGTCAGGGAACAGGACAGCGACGACGGCGACGAGGACGATCTCGCCGCGCCGCCGATCCCGGTCGGCGCCCGCAACTACATGACGCCGCAGGGCCACCGCCGGCTCAAGGACGAGCTGATCCGGCTGCTCGACCTCGAGCGGCCCGAGGTCGTTCGCACGGTCTCGTGGGCCGCCGCCAACGGCGACCGCTCGGAAAACGGCGACTACATCTACGGCAAGAAGCGGCTGCGCGAGATCGATCGCCGGATCCGCTTCCTGACCCGGCGCCTGGACCGCGCCGAGGTGGTCGACCCGGCCGCGCGCGCGCGGGATGCGCACAGCGACCAGGTGTTCTTCGGCGCCACCGTCCGCTATCTGAACGGCGCCGGCGAGGAACAGGAATTGGCGATCGTCGGCATCGACGAGGTCGATCCGGCGCGCCGCCGGGTGAGCTGGGTGTCGCCGATCGCACGCGCGCTGACCCGGGCACGCGAGGGCGACCGCGTGCAACTGCGCAGCCCGGCCGGACTCGAGACGCTCGAGGTGCTGGAAGTTCGCTACCTGGCGCTCGACTGAGGCCGCACGCCGCTTTTGCTAGTCCTCGCCGCCGCGCTCGCGCAGGCGCACGCGCACGACCTTCGACACCTGCTTGATCCGGCGCAGCATGCGCATCGTGCGCGCCAGGTGCGCGCGATCGCGTACCTGCAGCTTGAAGTGCAGCAGCGCCACGTCGGCGGCGCCGTCGTCGATGTGCAGGTTCAGGATGTTGCTCTCGGCCTCGGCGATCGCCGCCGCGATCCGCGCCAGCACGCCGCGCTGATTGAGCGTGCTGACGTCGAGGCTGACGGCAAAGCTGCCGCTGGTCTCCTCGGCCCACTGCAGGTCGATCCAGCGCTCGGGATCGGCGCGGCGCGCGCGCAGCGCGCTGGCGCAATCGGCCTGATGCACGGCCAGCCCTTGGTCGCGGCGCATGTGACCGATGATCTCGTCGCCCGGCACCGGGCCGCAGCAGTTCGCCATCACCAGGGCCATGCCCTCGGTGCCGCGGATCACCACCGGCGCCGCCTGCGCCGGCGCCGGGCGCGGTGCGTCGTCGCCGTCGTCGCCGGCCGACGGCAGCATCAACTGGCGCGCGACCACCGCCGCCAGGCGGCGGCCGAGGCCGATGTCGGCCAGGATCTCGTCGCGGTCGCGCGCGTGCGCGGCCTTGATCACCGCTTCCCAGCGACCGGGCCGGATCTCGCCCAGGCCGAACTCCAACTGGCGCGCCGCCTGCGCCAGCAGTCGCTCGCCGAACTCGATCGACTCCTCGCGCTTCATCGTGCGCAGGAAGTGGCGGATCTCGGCGCGCGCACGGCCGGTGCGGACGAACGACAGCCAGCCCGGATTGGGGCGCGCCACCGGGCCGGTGACGATCTCGACCACGTCGCCGTTGCGCAACTCGGTGCGCAGCGGCTGCACTTCGCTGTTGACGCGCGCGGCCACGCACTTGTTGCCGATGTCGGTGTGGATCGCGTAGGCGAAGTCGACCGGCGTGGCGCCGCGCGGCAGCGACACGATCTTGCCGCGCGGCGTGAACACGTAGACCTTGTCCGGGAACAGGTCGACCTTGATGTTCTCCATCAGCTCGGCGGCGTCGCCGGTCTGGTTCTGGATTTCGAGCAGCGACTGCAGCCAGGCGTGCGTGCGCGACTGCAGCTCGCTGAGGGAGGTGGCGTCGTCCTTGTACATCCAATGGGCGGCGACACCGCTTTCGGCGACGCGGTTCATCTCCTGCGTGCGGATCTGGAACTCGACCGGCGTGCCGAACGGACCGATCAGCGTGGTGTGCAGCGACTGGTAGCCGTTGACCTTGGGGATCGCGATGTAGTCCTTGAAGCGGCCCGGCACCGGCTTGAACAGCCCGTGCAACGCCCCCAGCGCCAGATAGCAGTCGGCACGGGTCGGCACGACGACCCGGAAACCGTAGACGTCGAGCACCTCGGAGAACGACAGGTGCTTGTCGGCCATCTTGCGGTAGATGCCGAACAGCGTCTTTTCGCGGCCGAACACCTCGCTCTTGAGCTTGGCTTTGGCGAGCGCCTTGCGCACCGACTCGAGGATCCTGCCGAGCACTTCGCGCCGGTTGCCGCGCGCCGCGCGCACCGCCTTGTCGAGCGTGCGGTGGCGCAGCGGGTACAGGCGCGCGAAGGCCTGGTCCTGCATCTCGCGGTACAGCGCATTGAGGCCGAGCCGGTGCGCGATCGGCGCGTAGATCTCGAGCGTCTCGCGCGCGATCCGGCGCCGTTTGTCGGGCGCCATCGCGTCGAGCGTGCGCACGTTGTGCAGGCGGTCGGCGAGCTTGATCAGGATCACGCGCACGTCGCGCGCCATCGCCAACAGCATCTTGCGGAAGGTCTCGGCCTGCTGCTCCTCGGACGAGTCGAAGCGCAGCCGGTCGAGCTTGGAGACGCCGTCGACCAGATCGGCGACCGTGACTCCGAACTTCTCGCTCAGCTCCTGCTTGGTGATGCCCGAGTCCTCGAGCACGTCGTGCAGCAGCGCGGCCTGGATCGCCGCCGCGTCGAGCTTCCACTGCGCCAGCAGCTCGGCCACGGCGATCGGGTGCGTGATGTACGGCTCGCCGCTCTTGCGGAACTGGCCGAGGTGGGCGGCGTCGGAGACCTTGAACGCCTCCTTGACGCGCTGGATGTCGGACGACGGCAGGTAAGCCTTCAGTTGCGCGGTGAGCTGCGCGAAGCTGACCACCGCCGGCGTCCGCGCGCCGGCCGCGTCGCTGCGCCAGACGACGGCCCGGCGCAGCGCCTCGGCGGCGCGCCGCGCCAGCACCGTCGGCAAGTAACTCGAAGGCGGACTGGCGGCAGGTACTGGGCCGGCCGGCAGTTCAGGGGAGGCGGGCGAGGTGGGCATGCGCTGGCACGCGTTGCTCGAGCGCCGGATCCGTTGCCTGCCGCAACACCCGCACCGAGGCGCCCGCCTGCCCGCGGCCGCTCAGATCGGAACCTTGCGCAGCATCTCGATGCCGACCTTGCCGGCGGCGATCTCGCGCAGTGCCGCCACCGGCGCCTTGTCCTTGGTCTCGATCTTCGGCGCGTGCCCTTGGGCGAGCTGGCGCGCGCGATAGGCGGCGGCCAGCGCCAGTTGGAAGCGGTTCGGAATCTGCTTCAGGCAGTCTTCGACGGTGATGCGGGCCATGGCCAAGCTCCGGAATGAGTTGCCCGATTCTACCCGTGCGCCTGCGCCGCCCGCGCGCCGTGGCGTCGGACTCACCCTGCCGACGACCGGGGCGTTGCCGCGCAAGCCTCCTGCCCGGTTCGAAGTCCGCTGCCGGCCAGCGGCGGCCGGGCGCAGCCACGGGCGCTCGCGGGAGGGCGCCGGCGCAGCGTCGCTATCGCACCTCGGTCAGTCCCGAAGCCGGCGCCGTGCCTGCACGACCGGCGCCAGCTCGTCGCGGGCGCGCAGCAGCGTCGCGCTCGTGGTCTGCCAGTCGATGCAGCCGTCGGTGACCGAGATGCCGTAGCGCAGTTGCGACAGATCGGCCGGGATCGGCTGGTTGCCGGCGTGCAGGTGGCTTTCCAGCATCAGGCCGACGATCGCGCTCGAGCCTTCGCGGATCTGGTGCACGCAGTCCATCAGCACCAGCGGCTGCAGCGACGGGTCCTTGAGCGAGTTGGCGTGCGAGCAGTCGACGACGATGTTGGCGGGCAGCGCCGCCGTGGTCAGAGCGCGTTCGGCGAGCTTGACGCTGACCGTGTCGTAGTTGGGCCGGCCGCCGCCGCCGCGCAGCACCAGGTGGCCGTAGCGGTTGCCGCGCGTGCGCACGATCGCCGTGCGGCCGCAGGCGCTGATGCCGAGAAAGCTGTGCGGCTGCGCCGCGCTGCGGATGGCATTGATCGCGACCTCGAGACCGCCGTCGGTGCCGTTCTTGAAGCCGACCGGTGTCGACAGGCCGCTGGCCATCTCGCGGTGCGTCTGCGACTCGGTGGTGCGGGCGCCGATCGCGTACCAGGAGATCAGGTCGGCCAGATACTGCGGCGACAGCGGATCGAGCGCCTCGGAGCCGGTCGGCAGGCCGAGCTCGGCAAGCGCCAGCAGCAGCCGGCGCGCGGCGCCGATGCCCTCCTCGATGTGGAACGAGTCGTCCATGCGCGGATCGTTGATGAAGCCCTTCCAGCCGGTCACCGTGCGCGGCTTCTCGAAGTACACGCGCATCACCAGCAGCAGCGTGTCGGCGACTTCGTCGGCGAGCGCCGCCAGGCGCTGCGCGTACTCCATCGCCGCCGCCGGATCGTGGATCGAGCAGGGGCCGACGATGACGAACGGCCGCGGATCGCGCCGCTCCAGGATCGCGCGCAACGCGGCGCGGCCGGCGGCGACGGTGGCCGCCGCGCGCGCCGTCATCGGCGCCGCGGCGTGCACGTCGTCCGGCGTCGGCATCTCGTCGAAGCCTGTGACGTTGACGTTCTCAAGGTCGGCGGCGGCGATCGGCGCTGGCACAAGGTTCTTGGTCACGAGCGGGCTTTCGGTCGGGTGGCACTGGCATCCGGGCGGGGCCGCGGGCGGGTCAGGCGCCGCTCAGAGTCGCCGCAGGCGATCGAGCCCCGCGCGCAGGGTCTCGTCGCGCTTGGCGAAGCACAGGCGCAACAGGCGCGCCTCGGCCGGCGGCGCGCCACACTCGTAGAAGGCGCCGAGCGGGATCGCCGCGACACCGGCTTCGCGGATCAGGCGCTGCGCGAACAGATGGTCGGCTTCGTTGGCGATCGCGCCGTAATCGGCGAGTACGAAGAAGGTGCCGGCGCAGGGCAGGGCGCGCAGGCGGGTGGCTGCCAGGCCGGCGACGAACAGGTCGCGCTTGGTCTGGTAGAAGGCCGGCAGCGTCTCGTAGGGCGCGCGGTCGGCCAGGTAGGCGGCGATCGCGTGCTGGGCCGGCGTGTTGACGGCGAAGGTCATGAACTGGTGCACCTTGCGAACCTCGGCGCTCAGCGGCGCCGGCGCCAGCGCGTAGCCGATTTTCCAGCCGGTGGTGTGGAAGGTCTTGCCGGCGCTCGAGATCACCACCGTGTGCGCGGCCAGCAGCGGCGAAGCGGCGAGCGAGCGGTGCGGCTGGCCGTCGTAGACGATGTGCTCGTAGACCTCGTCGGAGACGAGCAGCACGCCGGTGGCTTCGACGATGCGCTCGAGCGCGCGCAGATCGGCCTCGGCCAGGCAACGGCCGGTCGGGTTGTGTGGGAAGTTCAGCATCAGCAGCCGCGTTCGCGGCGTGATCGCGGCGGCGATGCGGTCCCAATCCGGCGCGAAGCCGCGCGTGTGGTCGAGCGGCACGGCGACCGGACGGCCGCCGGCGAGCGCAATCGACGGCAGGTAGCTGTCGTAGACCGGCTCCAGGACGATGACCTCGTCGCCGGCCTGCACCAGGGCCAGGATCGTGGCCATGATCGCCTCGGTGGCGCCGGCGGTGACCGTGACTTCGCGCTCGGCGTCGTAGGCGTGACCGCTGAGGCGCCGGTGCTTGGCTGCCAGCGCTTGGCGCAGCGCCGGCACGCCGGCCATCGGCGCGTACTGGTTGTGGCCGGCGGCCATCGCCTCGGTCAGCAGGCGCTGCAGACGCGGATCGCAGTCGAAGTCCGGGAAGCCCTGCCCGAGATTGACCGCGCCGTGGCGGGCCGCGAGCGCCGACATGACGGTGAAGATCGTCGTGCCGACCTGCGGCAGCTTGCTGGCACCGAGCCTGGGTGCGGGTCCTGCGTGGGCTGCTGGAATCATGCGATCGGCCTGCGCCGGGCGAGCGCGGGCGCCGGAGGCCAAAATATAGCGTGCCGGCTACGCGCTACGCCGCGTTCGGCAACGCCTTCGCGCCCTACGACTGTCGACGCAGGTGCTCGACCGGCTGGCGCTGTCGCGCGGTGACTACGCCGACGAAGTGCTGCTGTTTCGTCTGATGCCACCGCCACCGCAACGGCCGGCCGGCGCGGCCGGCGCGGCCGCATCTACCTGGACAGCCGGCGCGCCGCCGCCGTCGGCGCGCCTTGGTCGGGGCGGCGATCAGGCGGCCAGCAACTGCCGCAGCACGAACGGCAGGATGCCACCGTGGCGGTAGTAGTCGACTTCGATCGGCGTGTCGATGCGCAGTCGCACCTTGACCCGCTGCTCGCTGCCGTCCTCGGCCTTGATCACCAGCGTCGCATCCTGCTGCGGCCGGATCTCGCCGTCGAGCCCCTCGATGTCGAAGGTTTCGTCGCCTTCGATGCCCAGCGAGGCGGCGCTGTCGTTGTCAAGGAACTGCAGCGGCAGCACGCCCATGCCGACCAGGTTGCTGCGGTGGATGCGCTCGAAACTGCGCGCCACCACGGCCTTGACCCCGAGCAGCTGCGTGCCCTTGGCCGCCCAGTCGCGCGACGAGCCGGTGCCGTACTCCTCGCCGCCGAAAATCACCGTCGGCACGCCATCGCGGACGTAGCGCATCGCGGCGTCGTAGATCGAAATCTGCTCGCCTGAGGGCTGGTGGATCGTGATGCCGCCCTCGACGCGCGAGCCGTCGGCGTTGGCCGGGAGCATCAGGTTCTTGATGCGCACGTTGGCGAAGGTGCCGCGCATCATCACCTCGTGGTGGCCGCGACGGGCGCCGTAGGAGTTGAAGTCGGCCTTGGTGACGCCGTTGGCGATCAGCCACCGGCCAGCGGGCGAGGTGTCCTTGATGCTGCCGGCGGGCGAGATGTGGTCGGTGGTGATCGAGTCGCCGAAGATGCCGAGCGCGCGCGCGTTGCGCACCGGCGGCATCGCGGTGGGCGTCATCGCGAAGCCGGCGAAGAACGGCGGCTCGGCGATGTAGGTCGACTTCGGCCACGAATACACCTGGCCCGAGCTGCTCTGCACCTTATTCCACAGCTCGCCCGGATCGGCCTTGACCTTGCCGTAGTTGGCGGCGAAGGCCTTGGCGTCCATCGCGTGCCTGAGCAGTGCATGGATTTCGTCCGCGCTCGGCCAGATGTCGCCGATCCAGACCTCGCGGCCGTCTTTGCCCTTGGCGAGCGGCTCGGTCATCAGGTCCTTCATCACGGTGCCGGCCAGCGCGTAGGCGACCACCAGCGGCGGCGAGGCGAGGAAGTTGGCCTTCAGGTTCGGGTGGATGCGCGCCTCGAAGTTGCGGTTGCCGGAGAGCACCGCGGCGCACACCAGGTCGTTGCGGGTGATGACCTCGTTCAACTCGGGCGTCAGGTCGCCGGCATTGCCGATGCAGGTCGTGCAGCCGTAGGCGGCGACGCTGAAGCCGAGCTGCTCCAGGTACGGCAGCAGGCCGGTCCGGGTCAGGTATTCGGTGACGATGCGCGATCCCGGCGCGAGCGAGGTCTTGATGTGCTTGCGCACCGTCAGGCCGCGCTCGACCGCCTTCCTGGCGAGCAGGCCAGCAGCCAGCAGCACGCCAGGGTTCGAGGTGTTGGTGCAACTGGTGATCGCGGCGATCAGCACGTCGCCGTTCCTGACTTCGATGCCGTTGCTGGTCGTGAAGCTCTTGCCGAGCTTGTCGGCCGGCTGGTTGAAGCCGCTGTCGGCGCCGGCAGCGCTCGCCGGATTGCTGAACAGCCTGCTGAAGGTCTTCTTCACATTGCCGATCTCGATTCGGTCCTGCGGGCGTTTGGGACCGGCGAGCGATGGCGCCACCGTGCCCAGATCGAGCCGGACGACCTTGCTGTAGACGATCTCGCCGGCGGTTTGCGAGGCGCCTTTGGCACCGGGCACGCCGTACAGTCCCTGCGCCTTGAAGTAGCCCTCGAAGGCGGCGATCTCCTCGGCGCTGCGGCCGGTGCCCTTGAAGTACTCGACCGTCTTGTCGTCGACCGGAAAGAAGCCCATCGTCGCGCCGTACTCGGGCGCCATGTTGGCGATGGTGGCGCGGTCGGGCAGGGCGAGCGAGGCGGTGCCGGCACCGAAGAACTCGACGAACTTGCCGACCACTCTTTCCTTGCGCAGGATCTCGGTGACGGTGAGCACCAGGTCGGTGGCGGTGACGCCCTCGCGCAGCTTGCCGGCGAGCTCGAAGCCGACCACGTCCGGCGTCAGGAAGTACACCGGCTGGCCGAGCATGCCGGCCTCGGCCTCGATGCCGCCCACGCCCCAGCCGACCACGCCGATGCCGTTGATCATGGTCGTGTGGCTGTCGGTGCCGACCAGCGTGTCCGGGTAGTACACGCCGCCCTTGTTGTGCACGCCGCGCGCCAGGTACTCGAGATTGACCTGGTGGACGATGCCGAAGCCCGGCGGCACCACGCCGAAGGTGTCGAAGGCCTGCATGCCCCACTTCAAGAACTCGTAGCGCTCGCGGTTGCGCTGGAACTCGAGCTTCATGTTCAGGTCGAGCGAGTTCTTGCCGCCGTAGTGATCGATCATCACCGAGTGGTCGACCACCAGGTCGACCGGCACCAGCGGCTCGATCCGCTTCGGGTCCTTGCCTGCCTTGGCGGCGACGTTGCGCATCGCCGCCAGGTCGGCCAGCAGCGGCACGCCGGTGAAGTCCTGCAGCACCACGCGGGCGACGACGAATGGGATCTCGTCGACGCGCTCGGCGCTCGGTGCCCAGTTGGCGAGCTGCCTGACGTGCTCCTCGGTCACCTTCTTGCCGTCGCAGTTGCGCAGCACCGACTCCAGCACGAGGCGGATCGACACCGGCAAGCGTTTGACGTTCGGATAGGTCTTGGCGAGTTCCGGCAGCGAGTAAAAGCGGCCGCCGCTGTTACCCGCCTTGAACTCCCGCAGGGTGTTGTGCAGGTTGTGGCTCATCGTTCGGGTCCGTTCAAAGGTTGCTCGTTCGCGCCGGCGCTACCTGGCCATCAGGTCGACGAACTCGTTGACCGGCGTGGCGTCCAGCTTCTTCGGATTCAGGCACAGCTCGAGGATCGCGTTCGCCTGCTTGGCGGCGAACACGCGGTTGAGATTGGTCTTGAACTTCTCGACCAGCACCGGCATGCCTTCCTTGCGGCGGCGCTTGTGGCCGATCGGGTACTCGACCACGATCTCCTTCATCTTCCTGCCGTCGCTGAACTCCACGGTCAGCGCATTGGCGATCGAGCGCTTCTTCGGATCGTGATAGTCCTTCGTGAACTGCGGATCCTCGACGCACACCATCTTGTCGCGCAGCGCGTCGATGCGCCGATCGGCGGCCACCTGGTCCTCGTAGTCGGCGGCGGTGAGCCGGCCGAAGATGAGCGGCACCGCGACCATGTACTGGATGCAATGGTCGCGGTCGGCGGGGTTGGACAGCGGCCCCTTCTTGTCGATGATGCGGATGCAGGCCTCGTGCGTGCGGATCGTGATCTTCCTGATGTCGGCGTCGGTCTTGCCGAGCTTCTTCATCTCGCCGTGGATCTGCATCGCCGCCTCGACCGCGGTCTGCGAATGGAACTCGGCCGGGAAGCTGATCTTGAACAGCACGTTCTCCATCACGTAGGTTCCGTAGGGGCGCTGGAACTTGAACGGGTTGCCGCGGAAGCTCACGTCGTAGAAGCCCCAGGTCTTCGCGGTCAGCACCGACGGATAACCCATCTCGCCGGTCTTCGCGATCAAGGCCAGGCGCACCGCGCGGCTGGTGGCATCGCCCGCCGCCCAGCTCTTGCGCGAGCCGGTGTTCGGCGCGTGGCGGTAGGTGCGCAGCGCCTGGCCGTCGAGCCAGGCGTGCGACAGGGCGTTGACGATCTCGTCGTGCGCAAGGCCCAGCATCTGCGCGACCACCGCCGTCGAGGCGACCTTGACCAGCACCACGTGGTCGATGCCGACCTTGTTGAACGAGTTCTCCAGCGCCAGGCAGCCCTGGATCTCGTGCGCCTTGACCATCGCCACCAGGACGTCGGCCACCGTCAGCGGCTTCCTGCCGGCTGCCACCGCGTTGCGGCTCAACCAGTCGGCGGTGGCGAGAATGCCGCCCAGGTTGTCGGACGGATGGCCCCACTCGGCGGCGAGCCAGGTGTCGTTGAAGTCGAGCCAGCGGATCATGGCGCCGATGTTGAACGCGGCCAGCACCGGGTCGAGCTGGTACGGCGTGCCCGGCACCTTGGCGCCGTTGGGCACGATCGTGCCCGGCACCACCGGTCCGAGCATCTTGGTGCAGGCCGGGTACTCGAGCGCCTCGAAGCCGCAGCCGAGCGTGTCCATCAGGCAGTAGCGCGCAGTGTCGATCGCCTCCCTGCTCTTGACCTCGTACTTCACCACGTAGTCGGCGATGTCGACCAGCACCTGGTCGGGCTTGGGACGGACGTTGCTGATGTGGCCAGCCATGCGGGCTCTCCTATTTCCTGGTCGGGTTCTTGGGGTTGCGGGTACAGACCAGGGGCTGCTCGAGCAGCCCCGCGAAGCTCAGTCGGCCCTGGTGGTCGCCATCGTATTGCCAGACGACCTTGCCATCGGCACTCAGGTGCCGGCGCTCGGCTGCCGGACCCGCGGGTCGCAGCGCCACCCGGTTGCCGGAGTAGGTGATGTGCGACACCTCGCGCGGCCGGCGCGGATGGGCGTTGACCAGCAGCGTGCGACCGTTGGCGCAGGTCCACTCGCTGGTGAACGCGCGCGCACTTCCGGTCTTGGCCGGCTGCCCGGTCGCGCCCGCAGCCCAGAGGGCAGCCGCGAGCACGGTGAGTACGGCGGCCGCAGGCTTCATCGCCGCCCTGCCTGCGGTCGTCCTCAGCCGCGCTCGGCGATCGGCACGAACTTGCGGTCGTCCGGGCCGATGTAGTTGGCGCTCGGGCGGATGATCTTGTTGTCGATCCGCTGTTCGATGATGTGCGCACTCCAGCCGCTGGTGCGCGAGATCACGAACAGCGGCGTGAACATCGCCGTCGGCACCGCCATCATGTGGTAGCTGACGGCACTGAACCAGTCGAGATTGGGGAACATCTTCTTGATCTCCCACATCACCGACTCCAGGCGCTCGGCGATCGCGAACATCTTCATGCTGCCGGCCTCCTGCGACAGGCTGCGCGCCACTTCCTTGATGATCTTGTTGCGCGGGTCGGCGATCGTGTAGACCGGGTGGCCGAAGCCGATCACGACCTCCTTGCGCTCGACGCGGGCGCGGATGTCGGCCTCGGCCTCGTCGGGCGTGTCGTAGCGCTTCTGGACCTCGAAGGCGACTTCGTTGGCGCCGCCGTGCTTGGGTCCGCGCAGGGCGCCGATCGCGCCGGTGATCGCCGAGTAGATGTCGGAGCCGGTGCCGGCGATCACGCGGCCGGTGAAGGTGCTGGCGTTGAACTCGTGCTCGGCGTACAGGATCAGCGAGGTGTGCATCGCCCGCACCCACGAGTCGCGCGGCCGCTCGCCGTGCAGCAGGTGCAGGAAGTGGCCGCCGATCGAGTCGTCGTCGGTCTCGACCTCGATCCGCCGGCCGTTGCTCGCGTAGTGATACCAGTAGAGCAGCATCGACCCCAGCGAGGCCAGCAGCCGGTCGGCGATGTCGCGCGCGCCGGCGATGTTGTGGTCGTCCTTCTCGGGCAGCGCGCAGCCGAGCGCCGAGACGCCGGTGCGCATCACGTCCATCGGATGGCTGGCGGCCGGCAGCGACTCGAGCGCCGCCTTGACGCTGGCCGGCAGGCCGCGCAGCGCGCGCAACTTGCTCTTGTAGGCGCGCAGCTCGGCGGCGGTCGGCAGCTTGCCGTGCACCAGCAGGTAGGCGATCTCCTCGAACTCGCAGGTGGTGGCGATGTCGAGGATGTCGTAGCCGCGGTAGGCAAGGTCGTTGCCGGTGCGGCCGACCGTGCACAGCGCGGTATTGCCGGCGACGACACCGGACAGGGCGACGGCTTTCTTCGCTTTCGGGGCGGGCGGACTGAGCTCGTTCATCTTCGATCTCCCGGGTCGGTGGCCTTGATCCTTCACTTCCTGCGCGCAAACAGCGCATCCAGCCTGCGCTCGTAGTCGTGGTAGCCGATCACCTCGTAGAGTTCGGCGCGCGTCTGCATCGTGTCGAGCACGTTCTTCTGGGTGCCGTCGCGCCGCAGCGCGCGATAGACGTTCAGCGCCGCCTTGTTCATGGCGCGGAACGCCGACAGCGGATACAGCACCATCGCCACCTGCGCCGAGCGCAGTTCCTCGACGGTGAACAGCGGCGTGGCGCCGAACTCGGTGATGTTCGCCAGGATCGGCACCGGCACCGCGGCGGCGAACCGGCGGTAACTGTCGAGGTCGGCGGCGGCCTCGGCGAAGATCGCGTCGGCGCCGGCGGCGACGCAGGCCACCGCGCGCTCAATCGCCCGCTCCAGCCCCTCGACCGCGATCGCGTCGGTGCGCGCGATCACGAAGAACTGGTCGTCGGTGCGCGCATCGACCGCCGCCTTGACGCGGTCGGCCATCTCGTCGGCGGAGACGATCTCCTTGCCCGGCCGGTGGCCGCAGCGCTTGGCGCCGACCTGGTCCTCGAGGTGCAACGCCGCCGCGCCCAGCTTGCACAGGCTCTTCACGGTGCGCGCGATGTTGAAAGCGCTCGAGCCGAAGCCGGTGTCGACGTCGACCAGCAGCGGCGTGTCGCACACGTCGGTGATCCGGCGCACGTCGGTGAGCACGTCGTCGAGCGTGTTGATGCCCAGGTCGGGCATGCCGAGCGAGCCGGCGGCGACACCGCCGCCCGACAGGTAGATCGCGCGCAA
>Ga0208609_100039_pt1 | contig 73366 bp, 65 predicted proteins | sample SubbioR11_8A_Apr_FD_184813 | JGI IMG/M metagenome (GOLD analysis project Ga0208609, IMG submission 184813) | Serpentinite rock and fluid subsurface biosphere microbial communities from McLaughlin Reserve, California, USA - CR11_8A_Apr (SPAdes) | ecosystem: Environmental > Terrestrial > Deep...
GGCGGGAGCCGCACCATCAACGTCGTGATCTCGGCACCTGGCACGGCCCCGCCTGGAGCGATCGATGTCACCACGGTGCGCGCCACGCACGCGACGCGGCCTGCGGTCACGGCCACAGCCACCAACACCACGAGGGCTGTGCGACTGCTACTGTACTCAGACGCCTCGCTTACCACAACAGCCACCGCTTTCGATCAGGGCGCCACCGCATGGGCACAGGGCAGTGGCCTTCAGCCGGGAAGTAACGTGCGCTTCAGGTGGCTCGACCCGCTGGGCGCGACGGCTGCGCAAAGCGGGTCAATAGCCGTGGGTGCGGATGGCCGGGCAGCGTCTAGCCATGCGCTCTCCGTGGATGCGCCCAGCGGGGACTGGACGGTGGCTGTCGTAGATGCATCCACTGGCAACGAGATAGTGCGCACTGGTTTCGAAGTACGTTTCGTCACGCGACTTTCGCTGACACTACCCACAGCCCTGGTGGACTTTGGCGCCTTGATGCCGGACTCACCATCGGCTACAGAAGCGATTGATGTCGTGATCGATGCGAACGTCCCTTACACCCTGACCAGAACTGTGTCGGGTGACGTAAGTGCGATGGGGTTTGCGATCTCCGGTGACGCCAGCAGATCCATGCCGGCCGGGCCGAGAACGATCACCGACTCGCTATGGGCCGTGCCCCCCTGGACCACCGACCCCGGAGTTCCTCTGGAAGTCACCATCAGATACACGCTGGTCCCCTGAGCTCTGTGCTTCGGTCTCGGCAGGCCTTTTATTTTAGTTCCTAAGGGACCCCAAGGGAGCCGGGAAGCGGCCTCCTCGGCGAATAAGGCGTGTTCCAGCCCATTGGTTTACCGATATCACGGGCGCTGTTCCGAAGAGTCCACCGTACTCGACGATATCGCCGGCGCTCTTTCCGATTACCGGAATGAGCCGGGCCGCGCTTGTCTTGTTGTTGATCACCCCGATTGCGCAAGCATCCGATATGATCGCGGCGATGGTCTCTACCGGCGTGTCTCCGGGTATAGCTATCATGTCCAGGCCGACGGAGCAAACGCTTGTCATAGCTTCGAGCTTTTCTAGCGTGAGCGCGTTTTCGAGCACCGCCCGAAGCATGTTGGCGTCCTCGGAGACTGGGATGAACGCGCCGGACAGGCCCCCGATACTGGAGGTTCCCATCGCTCCACCCTTCTTCACGGCGTCGTTGAGCAGGGCGAGCGCCGTGGTCGTGCCAGGGCCGCCGCAGCGTTCGACGCCGATGGCCTCTATGATCGCGGCGACACTGTCCCCTTGCGCGGGCGTGGGCGCCAGCGAGAGATCCACGATGCCCATCGCCACTTCCAGCCTGCGGGCGGCTTCGCGGGCAATGAGCTCGCCTGCTCGCGTGATCTTGAAGGCGGTGGCCTTGATAGCCTCGGCGACTTCGGTCAGATCGGCTTCGGCCGAAAGGGACTCGACGACCGCGCGCACCACTCCGGGGCCGCTGATCCCGACATTGATGACGGCGTCCGGCTCGCCAGGGCCGTGCACTGCGCCAGCCATGAAGGGGTTGTCTTCGACCATGTTGGCGAATACCACCAATTTGCCGCAACCGAATGAGCCGATCTCGGCGGTGGCGTGCGCCGTCGCGACGATCACTTCCGCCATTCGCAGAACCGCGTCCATGTTGATGCCGGCTCGAGTGGAGGCTACGTTGACCGACGCGCATACCCTGTCGGTGCTAGCGAGAGCCGAGGGTATTGAGTCGATCACTCGCCTGTCCCCTTCGCCGACTCCTTTATGCACAAGCGCCGAGAAACCGCCGATGAAATCAACTCCGACCTCATGCGCGGCGCGGTCGAGAGCCGCCGCGACAGGCGTCAGGTCAGCACTGCCGCACGCTGCCGCGAGCTGTGATATCGGGGTGACTGCGATCCGGCGGTTGACGATGGGGATTCCATACTCTCGCGAGATCGCCTCGGCGACCGGCACCAGGTGCCTGGCGCGTGTGCAGATCAGGTCGTAGACGTTTCCGGCCAGCTTGTGGATATCGGGGTCTGCGCAGCCGTCCAGCGAAAGTCCGAGTGTGACGGTGCGGATGTCGAGGTTTTGCTGTGTGACCATCAGTAGCGTCTCAAGGACCTCTTCGGGGGTTATGCGCATTGTATTGTTCTCCTTGGTGGTCTAGATGCGGTGCATGAAGTGGAATACGTCTTCGCGCTGCAGGGTAACTTGCATGCCGATGCGCTCACCCACCTCGGCCAGACGCGCCTGAACTGTATCGAAGGAGGCCACATCTTCATTCACGGTCACCAGCATGGTCATCGAAAAGATGCCGCCAATGATGGTTTGACGGATGTCTTCGATGTTTGCGCCGGACTCGAACAATGCCGTTGAGATGGCGGCCACTATTCCGATTCGATCCTGACCTAGAACCGACAGGACGGTTTTCACGTGCATGCTTGGCTCCTTTGAAGTGCTGATGAAAAGGCTATACTCATTTATACCGCTTGTTTGGGCGCGTGTCAGGCGGTTGGCGGTTATTGTGTTTTTTGGAGGCGACTATGGGGGTTCCGATAACTCCGGTGCGGGTAGGAGATATCGTGCGGCTGAAAAAGCCGCATCCGTGCGGGACTAACGAGTGGGAAGTGCTTCGGGTTGGCGCCGACATCAAGCTGCAGTGTCTGGGATGCGAGCGGCAGGTAATGCTGGAGCGCTATGAGTTCGACCGGAGGTTCAGGGGGTTTTTGGGCAGGTAGCTGCGCTGTTCACCTGAATGTGGACGTGATCGCCACCGCACGTGGTGTAGCCCCCCAGCTGATGGTCGATCTTGTCTGACAGCAGACGTACCCGGGCAATTGGAGTTATTCCGCCCACTACGGCATCGCCGCGCTCGACCGAAGGCTCATCGATGTGGATCAGCACCACGCATAGATCCGGCCTTCCGAAGGGCTGGATGTGGATTTCGTGGTCTTCGTCGGCTCCGTAAAGCTGGTAGCGAATCACGCCGGTTACCTTGCCGCTGACCGGTGCGAGCACGATGGTTCCTGGAGCGGCTCCGACGTCGGCAGCGGTGTCGGGAGGCCCGCTACGGTTGGTGCGCCACATCCTCAAAACTTCTCCCTCGAGCACCGCTTGGCCTGTCTCGGCGGTACTTACCCTCACGCGCTGGGGCTTGCGGGTTTCCGTGGCCAGATTCATGTCGGCGTCGGGCAGCAGCGAATCCAGGGAGCGCGCGGTGTTTCCGGAGGCTTGGTGGAATGCGATCGCGGTCAGGCTCTGCGGGTCAATCGGCAGGTAAAGATGGAGGTCGCGATAGCGCGCGAAAAAGGGAGTGGGCGTGGCGCTTGCCGTTACGGTCCGCTCTACCCCAACGATCTCGGGGTGCGCAGTGAGCGGAGTAGCCGACGTTCGCTCGCCGCTCGACCTATGCCAGCCCGTTGCGACTAAGACGACTGCGACAGCGGCCAAAGCGACTGTGAACAGCGCAATGGCCCGGCGACGTGCGGCTTTAGCCGACCGCGTGCGGCCGGGATAGCTCTTCAGGGTTGTTCGTCGGATTGGCTGAATTGGAGGGTCTTTCAAGGATTGGGCAACGACACAGCGAACAGTATAGCCGTGTAACTGAGGATAGGTATATAGTTGAAGGAGTGCATTTCAGGGTAGGGGCAGATTGGACATGGAAAAGCTCGAAACCATCGTTCATGCAGAACTGGCGTCGCAAAAAGCTCTCGAAGCGGCGCGCTCGCACGCACGCGACCTGTTCAAGCAGGCAGAAGCGCAAGCCGAGCTTGTTGTACTGGAGGCTGAGCGCGAGACCGCCGGGCAGATCGAGGAGTTGACGCTCCGGATTCGCCGAGAGGCTCAGGCAACAGCGGATTCGGTCGCCATAGAGGCCGAGGCGGAGCTCGATCGCCTTATTCGGCACGCCGAGAAGGAATTCGAGCCGGCTGTCCGGGCCGTCGTCAAGGCATTGAGGGGCGATTAGCGATGGCGATCGTGCGCATGCTGCAGGCTACGGTCATCGGGCATATTTCACTGTTGGAGGATACGGTGTCGGCCCTACAGGAGTTCGGGGCGGTCGAGATCGAGCGCTTTGATGTTGATCTCCAGGGACCCGAGCGCCTTTTGATCGATTTGGGGCGTAGCCGGTCGCTCGATGAGCAGATCGCTCGCGCGCAGTTCGTCTGTGAGTTTCTCGGCAGGTATCATGTGTCGGATGTCAGGCTCGGAGCATTCATTTCCGAGAAGATTCACATATCAACCAACGAGTTCACTCAGCTGGCCGCCGATGAAGAGTTCGACGCGCTCTATGCTGAGTGCGATGCCATGTCGGCCAGGCTTTCCGGGATCGAGCGGCAACGAAAACGCCTGTTGGCGCTAGTCGACGAGCTCACTCCCTGGCGGGAGGTGCGGCTACAGATATCGCAGTGGAAGTGCCGCGACCGTGTTGCGCTCATCGCCGGAACGGTTCCCTTCGAGCGCTCGTCCGAGATTCGCCAGGCATTGCGCGAGGAGGTGGCTGAGGTCACTGTCGATGAGGCGGGCCGTGGCGGCGGTCGGGAAGCGTGGATCGTGATGGTCCACAAGGATGTGGTTGACCAGACACGTTCGACGCTTGCGACCTTTGATTTTAGAGAGGCTTCATTCCTGGAGCTTGTCGATTACCCCGCCGAGGAGATAGCCCGTGCTTGCGAGCAGCTTGGCGAGCTTGACCGGCAGGAGGCCGAGCTGAGGCGAAGGGCCCTCGAACTTGAATCTGGCTACGAACGCGCCTGTGCGCTTGTTCAGGCTTTGTTGAGCAATCGAGATGCGCTCGATATCCGCGAAAACTTTGTCGCCACACACAAGACCTTTTCGCTGAAGGGCTGGGTACCTCAGTGCGAAAGCGATTCACTCAAGCAGCTCCTGTCGTCGATTTCAAGTGAAGTCGACATCACTTTCAGCGAGCCGGAAAAGGGGCAATCTGTCCCTGTGGCTTTGAAGAATCCTTGGTACTTGCGTCCTTTTGAAGTTTTGACGGACCTGTACGGCCGTCCTGCGTACGGAGGCATCGATCCAACGCCGCTGGTTGCGGGATTTTTCTTCCTGTTCTTTGGGATGTGCGTGGGAGACGCAGGGTATGGGGCGGTACTGATGGCTCTTGGCTATCTGATCAAAACAAGGCTGGATGTGGCCCCCGGAGTGCAGAGATTCATGGACTTGCTAATCGCGGGAGGCCTGGCCTCGATAGTTGTCGGAGTGGCCAGCAGGAGTTATTTCGCGCTGTCGGTCGACCAGCTTCCCGCTTTCCTGCGCTATCAGCCGCTCTTTGATCCGCTGGAGGACATAATGCTGCTGCTGCTGATCTCGGTAGCCATTGGCGTTATCCACGTGGTGTTCGGGGTGCTGGTAAATATGTATCGCTTGGTCAAGGCCGGCGAGTGGCCGGTTGCGGTGCAGGACGATTTTTCCGGGTTACTCATGATTGTCGCGCTGGTCCTGGCTGGTGTGACGAGTCAAGGCTTGTGGTTGGCATGGCTTGGGACGGCCGCTGTTGTGCTCAAAGGGCGCGTGATCGAGGCCGTGATGAGGTTGAGCCCGAAAGAGACGTTAGTCGGGTTGGGAAGAGGGCTACTCGGGCTTTATGGGCTCTCGGGGTACCTCTCGGATTTCCTTTCCTACACCCGGCTTGTGGCGTTGGGGCTTGCAAGTTTGCTGGTAGGGCAGGTAATGAACATTCTTGCCGGCATGGTCGTGGAGTTGCCGTGGGGGATCGGCATTCTTGCGGCAGCCGTGATCCTTATCGTCGGACATGCGTTCAACATCGCCATCAACATCCTCGGCGCATTCGTTCATTCAGCGCGTCTGCAGTTTGTTGAGTTCTTCAGCAAGTTTTACAGTGCCGGAGGAAGCGTCTACTCGCCGTTTTCCTGGCGGACCAAATCACTGGTGCTTCACCCGGAGTTGGGTGAGCAGGAAGGAGGCAAACGCTTGTGAAGGAGTTTGTCCTGGGGATGTCAGGTGTGGAGTGGGCGTTTTTTGGCGCGGCTCTGGCCGCGATAGGGGGTGGAATCGGCTCCGCCATAGGCATTGCGATTGTGAGCGGAGCGGCTACCGGCGTGGTTTCCGAGGCGCCCGAGAAGTTCGGCCGGCTGCTCCCGCTGACGGCGATGCCGGGCACGCAGGGCATCTACGGCTTCATCACCGCCCTGTTGGTCTTTATTTTTCTGGGATTTTTCGAAGGTGATCTGGCTCTGAGCGCTACCGAGGGGCTGAGGGTCTTCTTTTCCTGTCTGCCGGTGGCCTTTGTTTGCATGGTCTCGGGGATATATCAAGGTCTTGCCGCAGTCGGAGCCGTAGGTATGGTCGCCAGGCGGGACGAGGAAGCCGGCAAGGCGCTGATATTTCCGGCGCTTGTCGAGACCTACGCTGTTTTCTCGCTGATCATAAGTGTTTTGATGCTGATAACCGTGACGGGATGATGTATGGCTCTAAAAGACATCGTCAGCCGTATCGAAAACGACACTCAATCTGAGGCAGGAAAGATACTCGCGGAGGCGCAAAGAGAGGCCGAGGCCCTGCTTGAGGCCGCAAGGAATCAAGCGGTGTCCGCCGCGCACGAGAGCATTGAGAGGGCCACGCGCGGGGCCAACGCGCAGGCAGGCGCGATCGTAGCGGCCGCGCGGTTACGCGCACGTGACGCAAGGATCGCCGAGAAGCACGCCTTACTCGACAGGGTCTTGCGGGAAGCGGTAGAGCGCGTGGAATCTTTACCCGACGATGAGTATGCCGCGATTCTTGTGCGTGAAACGATCGGTATCTTGCGTGATGACGAGCGTGTCGAGGTTGGCCGCCATGACGCCGAGAGGGTAGCGGAACGCATCTCTGGCATGCTTCGTGATGCCGGTTTCGATGTGTCCGTTGATGTTGCTCCTGGCGCTGCCGAGAAAGGCGTTGTCGTTCATGGCAAGCGCGTGTATGCGGAGATTTCGATTGCCGCCCTGGTGCAAGAGCGCCGCTTTGCTCTTGAGGCAATCGCTGGTGACTATCTGTTCGGGACCGAAAGAGGGACTTCGTGACAGGAACCGCCACCATACGAGGCTCACTGGAGTTTGGGTTCGCCACAGGCCGAGTCCGGGCATGCGAGACGAGACTTCTCGGCAGATCCCACCTCGAGCGGCTGCTCGATACCGACAGCCTGGGAGAGCAGGTCAGGATTTTGTCGGAGAGTGTCTACGGAGGCTATCTGGACGATGTTTCGGAGATCGCAGACGTCGAGCTTGCGCTGCGAAGGGCGTCAGCGGACCTGCTCGGCCGCTTTCTAGAGAGCGCAAATCTGCCGGTGCATGTCGTCAGGTTCCTCAGGGCATTCGAGGACTACAATGAATTGCGCGGCTTGCTGAAGGCCGAGGCGCTGGGATTGGCGCCGGACGTCTTTCTCGGCGGCCTGGGCACCGTGAACGCCGAGAAGTTTGCGGCCGGGCGTCTGCCAGCTTACCTTGCCTCGGTGTTGAGTGTGGTTCGCGGCAAGGCGCTTCTTGACGACGAGACTCTTGCCTTAGATCGAATCGATCAGGCGGTTGACGCAGAGATGTATCGTGCGCTTTTCAGGCAAGCGAAAGCGGCTAAGAGCGGGTTTCTGAATAAAATGGCAGGCGTCATGGTGGATGTGGCCAATGTAAAAGCGCTGGTCAGGACCAAAGCCAGGGGACTTCCTTCCGATACGCTTGCGGACAGCTTCATTGCGGGCGGCTCGCTTACACAAGAAGGCCTTGCTGGAGTTTATCGGTATTCGGCGGAAGAGGCCGCTGCCTACATGACCGGGTTTGGCGTGTTCAGTAAGGTCGACCCGGAGGCGCTTTTCGAGCCGGCTCGTTTTGATGTGGTGGCCGATACGGTCATCGCACGGCATGCACGCGAGGAGGCCATGCTGGTTGCAGCTGGTCCCGAGCCGGTCTTCGCTTACTTCTTCTTGCGCCGAGTAGAGATAGCCATCGTGCGGACCTTGCTCTGTGGCATGATCGCAGGCGTCCCGCGCGAACTACTGCGTGCCAGATTGAGGGATGTGACACGATGACTCCCATGAAGGCTGCGGTCATAGGAGACGAAGCCAGTGTCGGGATATATCGGCCGCTGGGGTTCGAAGTTTTCTCGGTAACAAGACCGTCGGACGCGCGGGAGATATGGCCCACGCTACTTCAAGGCGGATATGCGGTCGTGCTTGTCGTGGAGAGGGTTTACGAAGCGATCGCCGATCTTGTCGATGCGACCGCAGAGGAGATGCTTCCCGCTGTGACCCTGATACCGGAGGCGGCTGGAGGTACCGGGGCGGGGCAGCGTAAGATCAATCGCGCCATCGAGCGGGCCCTTGGCGCCACCATTCCAACTCGGGAAGAGGATGAGTAGATGGAGCAAGGCAGAATCGTGAAGGTCTCCGGTCCCCTTGTTGTAGCCGAGGGGCTTGGCACCTCCAGGATGTACGATCTGGTCCGTGTGGGAGAAGAAGGGCTGATGGGCGAGATCATCGAGATGCGCAAGGACCGCTGCTCGATTCAGGTATACGAAGAGACAGAGGGCTTGGGGCCCGGGCATCCTGTGATGTCGACAGGCGCTCCGCTCTCGGTGGAGCTGGGCCCAGGCATGCTCGGGACGGTTTACGACGGCGTCCAGCGGCCGCTAGATGCGCTGCAAGCGAAGGCGGGAGCTTTCTTGACGCGAGGGATAAGCGCGCCAGGGCTTGATCGCGAGAAAACCTGGGTGTTTCATGCTAACGTGAAGGAGGGAGATCGCATCAGCGGGGGAGATGTGATCGGCGTGGTTCAGGAGAACGAGGTTATCAGCCACAAGATCATGGTGCCGCCAAGTGTCGCCGGCAGGGTCGAGTCCATCAGCGGAGGCACATACACGGTCGATCAGCCGATCGGGTTGGTGGCAGACGAAAGCACCGGCAAGTCTGTCGAGCTGAAGCTCATGCAAAGGTGGCCGGTACGGGTTCCTCGGCCGTACTCGCGCAGATTGCCGGTGGATTCTCCCCTGGTAAGCGGCACACGCGTCATCGACACTTTCTTTCCGCTGCTAAAAGGCGGTGTAGCTTGTATCCCGGGACCTTTCGGCGCGGGAAAGACCGTGACGCAACACCAGATAGCGAAGTGGTCCAACGCCGAGATCGTCATATTCATCGGCTGCGGTGAGCGCGGCAACGAGATGACCGACGTGCTCATGGAGTTCCCCGAGCTCCATGATCCTCGTACCGGCCAGCCACTGATGAAGCGGACGGTGCTTGTCGCCAACACGTCGAACATGCCGGTGGCCGCCCGCGAGGCGAGCGTATACACCGGCATTACGATGGCGGAGTACTTCCGCGACATGGGTTACAACGTCGTATTGCAGGCCGATTCGACCAGCCGCTGGGCGGAAGCCATGCGTGAGATATCGGGGCGCCTTGAGGAGATGCCTGGCGAGGAGGGCTTCCCCGCTTATCTCGGCACCAAGCTGGCGGCTTTTTATGAGAGAGCGGGCAGGGTTGTGGCTTTGGGGAGCCGATCAAGCGGTGCGCCTTCTGCCCACGACGACGGTGTGTTCTCGACCCACGATGCCGGCGAGCGAGTGGGCTCGGTGTCGGTCGTCGGGTCCGTATCACCACCAGGAGGCGATCTCTCCGAGCCTGTCGTTCAGAATACGCTCAGGGTGGTCAAGGTGTTTTGGGCGCTTCAGGACACGCTCGCCTACCAGAGACACTTTCCTGCTATCGAGTGGCTCACCAGCTACTCGCTCTACCTCGACAGGGCCATGGAGTTTTGGGATGCCAATGTAAGCAAGGAGTTTCGGTCACGCCGCAATCGCTGCATGGTGATTTTGCAGCGCGAAAGCGAGCTCGCCGAGATCGCTCGGCTTGTGGGAGTGGATGCGCTCTCGCCCGAGGAGCAGATATTGATGGAGGTCGCGAAGTCCATACGCGAGGATTTCTTGCAGCAAAATGCATTTCGTGACGACGATCAGTTCACCTCCTTGCGCAAGCAAGACAGACTGCTTCAGGTCATCTTGCACTTTTACGACCGCGCGCTTATGGCGCATGCGGCCGGGGCGCCGCTCGCCGCGATTTTCTCGGCGCCGGTGCGCGAGAAGATCGCCCGGGCCAAATTCACGCCCGAAGACGACGAGGACGCGTTCGCCGGAATAATCTCTGATATCGAAACCCAGTTGGTGGCCGATGGTTCTGGAGTGGGGGTGAGGCGATAGTGCGCCAGTATATGACGACACGCGATATCGTAGGACCGCTCTTGTTGGTAGAAGATGTTGCCGGTGTTACTTACGGCGAATTGGTGGAGCTTGAGTATCCGGATGGAACTCATTCACTCGGCAACGTGCTTATGGTCGACGAGGGCGTCGCGTTGGTTCAGGCGTTTCAGGGCACCCAGGGCTCCAATCCGGCACAGACAAAGGTTCGTTTCACCGGCCGCGGAATGACGCTTGGAGTCTCAAGAGACATGCTGGGTCGAGTTTTCGACGGGCTCGGACGCCCTCGGGACAAGGGGCCCGAAATACTGCCGGAGGAGAGGCTCTCCATACATGGCTCGCCGATCAATCCTGTAGCCCGGGACTTTCCTGATGATTTCATCCAGACCGGAGTTTCGAGCATCGACGGCCTCAATCCCCTGGTGCGGGGCCAGAAGCTACCTGTTTTTTCCGGCCCGGGACTGCCGCACAACGAGCTGGCCGCCCAGATCGCCCGGCAGGCCGCGGTTCTTGAAAGAAGCGATGATCCCGCAAAGGCCGGCCAGAAGATGGAAGGCGAGTTCGCCGTGGTCTTCGCCGCGATGGGGATTACCTTCGAGGACGCCGAGTATTTTATGCGTGAGATGCGCGATACGGCGGCTATCGAGCGAGCCGTTTTGTTCCTCAATCTCGCCGATGATCCGGCAGTAGAGCGGATAGCCACGCCCAGAATGGCACTGACGACAGCGGAGTATCTCGCATATACTTGCGATATGCACGTGCTGGTCATCCTCACCGACATGACCTATTACTGCGAGGCCTTGCGAGAGGTGTCCGCCGCGCGCAAAGAGGTGCCGGGACGCCGGGGTTTCCCGGGGTATCTCTACACCGACCTTGCAACTCTCTATGGGCGGGCTGGCAGGATCAAGGGGCGCAAAGGCTCAATTACGCAGATACCCATCCTTACGATGCCTGAGGATGACAAGACACACCCGATTCCTGATCTGACCGGTTATATCACCGAGGGCCAGATAATCCTCGACCGCAACTTGCACCGCCGGGGCATCTATCCGCCAGTCGCTGTGCTGCCGTCACTCTCTCGCCTCAAGCAAAAAGGTATCGGCGAGGGCAAGACCCGGGAAGATCACGCGGATCTGTCCAATCAGCTTTTTGGCGCGTACGCCAATGGAATTCAGGCCAAAGAGCTCGCGGTTATCCTTGGGCAGGCCGCGCTTTCCGAATCGGACAAAGCGTTTGTTGCCTTTGCCGACGCTTTCGAGGAGAGGTTCATCGGACAGGGCGAAGATGAGGAGCGCTCGATAGAGCGCACCTTGCAGACAGGCTGGCAGCTTCTCACCCTTCTGCCGAGAAGCGAGCTCAAACGCATCAAGGAAGAGTACATAGCGAGGTACTTGCCCGAAGGTGATCTGTCCGTTCTAGAAGGAGGCGAGTCGCCGTGAACGTGCTTCTGTGGGCGATCGTGTTTGCCTTTTTAGCGGCCCTGGTATCGATGCAGCTAAGGGTATCTGCCGCGTATAAGACCCTTGGCGTCAAGGAGCCAAAAGCAATCAAAGTCATGAGGGTGATCAACATTGCAGCGGTGTGTTTCGTCGTGGCATACGCTCTGTGGAAGTGGGACGGGTGATGGCATCTGCGCTGCGGGTCAACCCCAACCGCATGGAGCTGCTGAAGCTCAAGCGCCGTCACCAGGTTGCCTTGCGGGGGCATAAGCTGCTGAAAGACAAACTCGACGAGCTGCTAAAGGAGTTTCTCGGCAGAATATCGGAGAGTCGCAGACTCAGGCGATCGGTGGAAAAAGAACTCGCCGTCGTAGCCGGCCTGTATGTTATTTCTCGTGCCGAGGCAGGCGGACCCCACATCGATCAGGCGCTATCCGCGAGTGCTCCGAAGGCGTTTGTCGGGGTGGAGAGCCGAAATGTTATGAGCGTCAATATCCCGGTGTTTTCGCTGCTGGAGCCGCCGGTGCCTTGCTGCTATTCGTATATTTCGACGCCGGCTGTGCTCGATTCGGCTATCGATACGCTCTCTTCTGTGCTCGAGCGTGTGATCGAACTTGCACAAAAAGAAAAGGCGATCGAGTTGCTGGCCGCGGAGATCGAGCGCACTCGCCGAAGGGTCAATGCATTAGAGCATGTTCTGATTCCGCAGGTTACAGCGGCCATTCGGCAGATCAGCATGAAGCTTGATGAGGGCGAGCGAGCAAATCTCGTACGACTCATGAAGGTCAAGGAAATTATTGCCGCACAGGAATCCGCCGGATAGCTAAAGTATCGAAAGTCGACCGCCGATAATAATATTAGTCGGGGACGACAAAACTTCCTGACTTTTGGAACAGCACCGCTTCCAAGTGGCGCCCCTCCACGAAATAGGTGCATGTTCCCATGGGCCCCGCGCTAAATCGGCGTCAGGGGCTCATGCTTTTCAGGGCTCTATGCGCGTTGCTTAGGTCGTTCGGTCGGAAATCGCAAGCTTCTTGGTTAAGTGGTCTGGCCGGAGATCGCAAATTTCTCAATCAGCAGGCCAGGGGTGAGAACAGGGCTACCGCTGTACATGCCAATCAGACTCTGCTTGCTCGTGAGGCCCCGAACGTTCGATAGTGCTTCTATCGCGCTTTGAGTGAAACGCAGATTTAGAAGTGGCTTAGATAGCTGTCCGTTTTCAATCAGGAATGTTCCATCGCGTGTCATTCCGGTCAAAGTGACCGGAATCGGGTCTTCAACGTTTACATAGTGGAATCGGGTTATGTAAACTCCCCGGTCAACGCTCGAGATGAGCTCTTCGATGGTTGCTTCACCGGCCCCCATGACCAGATTGAGGGGCAATGGGCCATAACCGTTAGGCGCCGGCAGGGCATGGCCTGTGTTGGGAAGGCCGGTCCGCGCAGCCCAGAATGAGTCCGTGACCACACCGGCTGCCACTCCCTTTTCAACGAGCGATACCCGGGTCTTCGGCTGGCCTTCATAATCGAACGTCAGGCCTAGCGTCTGAGCATCGAAAGCGTCGTCGTATATCGATATCGAAGGGTCGCAGATCAGTTGGCCGAGTCTATCCGAAAAAGCGGAGCGTTTCTCGGCGTAAGGTTTTGCCCCGAAAGTCATCCAGCCAAGGAAGAAAAGGATGTCGGCTACGGCTTCCGGAGCCAAAAGGACTGTGTACTTGCCGGGATCAAGGCGCCCGGGATCTTTCGTGCGAATTGCAAGCCTGGCAGCCTCTTCGCCAAGTGCGTCCGGGTCGAAGCTGTTCGCGTCGGCGGATACGAATGAGGCCCAGCCTGAGCCACTGGAGTTGCCCATTGAAAGCACGGTGGCGCGTAGCATATTTACCGTGCCGACGACGTCAACACCCAAAGAGTTGCTTACCGCTGTGGTCTGTGAAGTGACACTGACGCCTCCTGCGGCGGTCAAACCATGCGTCGAAGAGTGCCCGATAATTTTCTTTACAGCTAAGGCACGGAGGGTTTCGTCAAAGTTGCCGGTGAAGTCATTTGCCGGGTGTCCTTTGGTGACCGGTCGCGGTTCAGGGAGACCGGGAAAGGCAGGGTCGGGCGGAGATGCCTTCGCGGCCTCCACTGCGATGCGGCAGCATTTCTCAATCGAGGCCGGGTCAATTCTGTTGGTTGAGGCAACGCCGCTTTTTGATCCAGATACGGCACGAATTGAGACGGAAAGCTCCGTTTCCATGACATTCTGGTGAATCCGGTTACCCGCAAAACGGGTCAGAGCCGAGGTTCCGCAGCCGACTATCGCCTCGGCGCTATCGGCCCCCGATGCTATGGCGCTGTCCACCGCGGTTGCCGCCAGCTCTCGTGCTTCGGTGCTAGCTTTGCTCATCGCCCAACCCCCACGGTGACATCTCTGAAACGAGCTGGCGCGCTGCCATGAGCGACATGAGCTACCTGCATCGGTTCGCCCTTTCCGCAATTCGGTATACCCCAGACTCTCCAGTGATCGGTTGAGCACACGGCATCGCAGGAGTTCCAGAATTGAGGTGTGACGCCAGTGTAATTAGGGTTTTTCACCATCTTGGTCAGGCGACCGTTTTCGATGAGCCAGCCGATTTCGCAAGCGAACTGAAAGTTCAAACGTTTGTCATCTATCGACCAGGAGTTGTTGGTCTCCAGATAGATGCCTCTATCGGTGCTGGCGATAAGATCATCAAGCGCCCATTGCCCTGGCTCAAGGGAAACCGTTGTCATGCGTATTAGCGGGATGCGATTCCAGCCGTCCGCTTTCATGCAACCGTTGCTTTGAGTTCCAAGTGCCGCGGCTGACTCCCGCGACGTCATGAAGCTCGTGAGCTCACCGTTGGTGATTAGATGATGCCGTTGAGCCGGCACGCCTTCATCGTCGTAGCCGAAAGATCCCAAAGCGCCTGGGAGGGTGGAGTCGATGGTGACGTTAACGTGCTCTGACCCATATCGCAAAACGCCTAGATCGGACAAGCCAAGAAAAGAGGTGCCCGCAAAGGCGGCCTCGTCGCCTAAGACGCGGTCGAGTTCGGTGGGGTGTCCAATCGATTCGTGCACTTGCAAGGCAAGCTGACTTCCATCGATTATCACGTCGTATTGGCCGCTTGGGCATGGTTGAGCGCTGGCCAGCGCCGCAGCCTGCTCGGCGATACGTCCGGCGTTGCCCGAAAGGTCCATCCGCTCGATTGCCTCCCAGCCTCCCTGGACCCAGTCGCCGGTGTGGGAGGTGGGGTAAGAGCGCGGGAACACCTCGTCGCCGGTGATGGCGTAAGCGGTGAAGCCCCCGCCTGACTCAACGTGCTCCTGGGTAATGTAGGAACCCTCGCTTGAGCCAAAGAACTTTTTCACCCGGTAAAAGCCCAATTGAGCTTTCGTGAGCTTTACTGCGGGCTCGGCTCTCAGTATCGCGTCCACCTCGGTCAGCAAGGAAAGTTTTGTCGAGATCGACACCTCAAACGGATCGATCTCGCAGGGGCCGGACCACGAGTCGGTTATCGGCCTGGACTCAGCCAAGACTACTGGAGAAGGGCCAGGACAAAGTGCGGAGGCGCGCGCGATGGAGACGGCTTGTCTAGCGGTGGCCGCCGCGTCGTTTTCGGTCAGATTCGCCGAGGAGGAAAAGCCCCAGGAGCCGTTGAAAAGCACCCGGACCCCTATCCCCATCGATGTAGATGAGTCGATGCCTTCGACCCTTCCATCGGCTACCGCGATCCCTTCCTGTGTGGTCTCCACGATTCGAGCATCGGCATAGGAAGCTCCCGCAAGCGCGGCGGCATTAAGCGCGGCATCGATAAATTCCCTCATTGAACTCCTAGCGAATTGCGGCAAACGGGGCGGCGGGGTTTACTCTTGCGCGTGAGGGCGGAGCCGTACGCGGCACCCAATTGTATCTTCGAGCTCCGGCATAGTCACGGCGTTCGGCCAACGGGGCCAGACTGACGAAATCCCCGGTTCGTGGCGCGTGTATGAAATAGCCGCCTCCTACATACATCCCCACATGGTGGATTGGTGAACCGAAAAACACCGCGTCCCCAGGCTGCAGGGCGGCAGGTGGGATTCTCTCGCCGCGCAGGAACTGGGCTCCAGAGTAGTGTGGGAGCTCAACGCCATGCTGCTTGAAGGTGTAGTAAAGCAAGCCCGAGCAGTCGAATCCGGCGGGATTCTTTCCTCCCCAAAGATAAGGCACACCGTAGTAAGCGAAAGCGGTCTCAACAGGCGACCCGGGCTCGATCCTGATGCCAGCCTCGTTTGCGCCCGACAGTATCGAGCGGAGCAGGGCGGTCTCCTCTGTCTGCCTTTGCGCGGCATGTTCGTCGAGCAGTTCGAGCAGCTCCAGCTGGGCGTTAGCCAGCATCTCCTGTCGTTCCTCGATGCGGGCCATGATCTCGAGTTGACGCGCTTTGAGTTCGAACTCCAGGGTCTCGGCGTGCGTTTGAGCTTCCCGAAGTCTATCTGCGGACTCCCTAACGAGGTCGCGCTGGGCGCGTAACTTCTCGGCCGCCGCGGCGTCTGCAGATCCAATCGCGTTCAGGAACTGAACCCGCGCGATGAGATCCTGGAAGGAATCGGATCCGAGCAGCATTACGAGGGGGCTCAGCGAGCCCTCCTTGTACATTTCGGCGGTGCGGCCATTGAGAAGCTCCATCTGCACGGAGTAAGCGTGCTCGGCGTTGGCGAGATCGACTTCGGTGCGTGCTATCTGCTGCCGCGTAGCCTCAAGGCGCGCCACTGCGGCGTTGTGCGCCTCGGCCGCTATGGACAGCTCGCGATCGAGGGCGTCGAGCTGCGCCAGAAACTCGTCGAGCAACTGCTGTCTACGAGCGAGCTCGGCTCTGAACTCCGCCGTTTCTTCGTCGACGGGAACGTTGATTGCCGAGGAAGAGTTGTCGGCTGGAGGAGTGCGCAACGGCGCCGGAGGCTGCGGTGTCGTACTGGCCGTTGCCGGGGGACTTGGCGTCGCGGAATCAATCGGGTTCGCATGCGCGGAGGCTGGGGCCGCAAGCAACGCCGCAGCTGTAATGAGTTGCGCCACGCACAGAGTAAATGTAGCGATGAATTGTCCGCCAGGCATATCTGCCTCTCACACATCTGTCACCTGAGATGCTTAACTGCAATACAGGTGCCATAGTGTTGAAAAATCTAACTAGTACCTAACAATATCATTAATCGGCTGGTTAAAGCTATCGACACGTGCTGCTCGCTTAAGTATTTGGTTGTAATGTGATGCCATCGTGTGTTACCTTACGTATCCGCCAAGAGGCGACAATATTGCGGGGTGGAGCAGTCTGGTAGCTCGTCGGGCTCATAACCCGAAGGTCACAGGTTCAAATCCTGTCCCCGCGACCAGGAAACTAGCAGGTCGGAGGCTTACAGGCTCTCCGGCCTTTTGTTTTGCATACGGCTCCATACAACAATTCTTACAACAGGCACTCTAGAGACCCTACTCTGGAACCTAGGAACATCTACCTGAACGAGTCATCTCCGCGTGGAGTGCCGCGACTGAATTGGAAGAGAGTGAGGAGCCACCTTCATTTGTCGAGCCGGCCCCTAGCCTTGAGATGTTTCCGGATGCTTCCAGCAGACTTGCATCCCCTGGCGCCTCGTGGTAGTTTGGCGTCGTTGTCAGTCGCGCCAGAGGGGCCGGTGAGCCACCGGGTAGGGATCTTGGCCCAGTAGGGCCGGGGGGGCATTTGTGAAACGTTTCCGAAGGCGGCTTTTGAGCCGCATGCTTTCGTGCGGCCTGTCAGTCGTACTCGTCTTGGGCCCTGTGGCGGAGCGTATGCCGATTGCGGCTGCGGCGCAGCCTCGGGAGGGCTTGGCCCGGACCGCCGAGATTGCGCCCCCTCTTTCCGCCGACGAGCTCCCCGCCGTTATCGAAGAGATCGTCGATGAGCGCACTGAGGATTCCCGTCAGCTTCTGCTCGAAGACGGAAGTGTGCTCGCCGAGTACTTCGCAGAGCCCATCCACTACAAGGACGAAAAAACCGGGGACTTCAAGGAGATAGAGACGGGCTTCGTGGAGGAAAAACGCGAGGGCAGGGATGTCCTTGTTAACGGCGAGAACTCCTTTGAGATTGAGCTTCCCGTAGACCTATCTGATGACAAGGTCAGTCTCACCAAGGGCGACATGAGCGTTTCGTTGCGGCCGGCTTGGAACCGGTCGCGCGCCGCCGGCGCACGACTCGGCAGCGCAAAAGCGAAAGCCAAAGCCACCTCTAGGACCGAGCTTACTTACGAGGATGCGTTCGCCAACGCGACGCTCCAGTACGAGTTGCTTCCCGGTGGCCTGAAAGAGACGATCGTAGTTGCCAAGCGCGTGCCCGAGAATACCTACAGTTTCCGGCTTGAGACCGTCGGCCTCAAGCCTCGCCTGGAAGACGACGGCTCGGTCTCCCTTTTCTCAGGCGATCAAGACGAGCCGCAGATCGTGATCCCCGCCCCCTGTATGTGGGACTCGCGCGACAGCGGGACTGGTCCTGCGTTTACCGATCGCGTCCACTATGAGCTTGTGGAGGACGGCGATGCGTGGAGACTCGACGTTGTCGCCGATCGTTCGTGGCTAAATGATCCACAAAGAGTCTACCCCGTCTATATCGATCCCACGCTTTATGCCGAGGGCGCGCCGCTTGATACCTATGTCTCCAACCGGCCCGGCTTCGCGAGCACCAACTACTCCGGCTCCAACTCCATCTGGCTAAACTCCAACAACCCGGCAGCTAACTGGACAGAGTACGGCCTCATCAAGCTGCCCGCCTCACTCGTAAGCGACCTCGCGGCCAAGAAGGCGACCGGTTATGAGCCGCTTTATGGCATTATTTGGCTCTTCCACGCGAGCACGGGCGTGCACGGTGAAGTCACCGCGAAGCGATGCACGGAAAACGTCGATATCACCAAAGTCACATGGAACAACCGCCCTGGGACCGCACCGATACCAAGCAACAGCCCTGGTTGGCTTGATGAGCAATGGTGGACCGGACAGGACATCACCTCCGCGCTGCAGTACTGGCAGCAGGAGGGCACGAGCCAGTGCACAGTGCAGCTCGAGGCGAGCCCGGGTGCGCACTTCGCGTTCAAGTCCGTGGAGCGCAACCAGGAAAAGCCGCTCATTTCTATTTACTACGCCAAGCCTCCCCAGGTCACACTGGCGGCGTCCTTGACCACCGAGACGATCCTTCCTCAGGTCAGGTGGAGCTATACGAGCGAGGACGCTCAGACGGACTGGGAGATCCAAGTCGCCGAGTCTCCTTCGGGCGCGCCCGTATCGACCATGTCCGGTTTCGGCTCCGCCGCCACACACAACCTCACGCCGCCGACCGGCGGGTGGAAGTACGCGTCCCCGTACTTCGTCAGAGCGCGCGCGGCGTGGCGCGCGGATATCAACTTCATCGGAGTCTGGTCAGAATGGACCGATTGGCGGCAGTTCACACCGGTGCTGCCAACTGCGAGTACGGGCGCTACGAGTGAGTGGTTTACCGAGTCCGACAGTGAAGGTGACGGGCTATCCGATGTGCGCAACGATAGCGCGGACCGCGGCAGGGGATGGGTGAATCTCTCATGGCCCGCATGCACGGCCGCTTCCAGCTACCAGATCTACCTCTACGATGGCTATGCGTACCGCCAGGTAGCTTCCGTGACGGCTCCGGCCACGAGTTGGAGCACGCAGGGCAAGGGCCTGTTCCCCTCGGACTCCAAGATCGCCAGTCTGCCGGAGAGTACCACCGCCAATCAGTTCGGACTAGCCGGGGGGCTTGATCTTCGCGATGACCCGCGACCGTTTTACGCCAAGATGTCCGGAACCGCGATGAACGGCCTTGCGGCTTACTCTTTCAAGGTACTTCCGCACGGCACGCCCACCCCTGTCTCCCTGGGAAGCATTCCTGAAGTGCGCGTGTCGTTGGAAAATCGCACGGTCCGGGTCGATCAACTGCCGTCGGATACGGTCTATGAGATGGGCGAGCTCGCCGGGCATGATGCGCGCGCGATCCTTGATGAGGGCATGCTCTCGCTCTCGGTGACGGACCTCGCGATCGAATCGCACGGTCCATCAGCTCGCCTTAGCAGGCATTACGATTCTGGTTCCGTCGAATCCGGCTACTTCGGTCCGGGGTGGCGCTTCAACTTCGAGCAGAGCATCGAGGTAAGCGCCGGCGTCGCGGAGTACGTCGATGAGACGGGTGAGGTCTTCCGGTTCCACCTGCGAAACGGCACCTACGTGCCGCCCGAAGGCTACTACACGGAGCTCTCACGGGTGACGGTGGGAGCCGGGCTCGGGTGGCGTTTGGCGTTCAAGGACGGTGCCGCCAAGCTCTTCGATCAGAGCGGCTCCCTTGTCGAGGAGCGTGACCGGAACGGTAACGCGGTCTCCTATGACAGGAGTGTGCCTGGGAAGCTGTCCATCTGGGCCGCGAACGGGCAAAAGATCGTGGTCGGCTTCGAGGGCGATCGCGTGACGGGCGCCGAGTACACGACGAGCGCCGGCACGAGGTCCGTGACGTACACGCCGGTCTCAACGCAAACACCCTCAACGCTGGTAAACTCTTGCATATACTACCCAAGCACCCCGGAAAGCCGGACTGTCCAGTACTCTTACGCAAACACGCCGCTTGCGCCCGGTGCCTTCTACCTTGCCGGCCTGGCTGTCGTCGAGGTTCCCGGGGCGTCGTGGACGTTTCAAGCGACGCCGAGGCTTGCCGGCTGGGCCGCCGGCACACTGCAACTCGGGGAGATCGTCTGGGCGGCAGGTCGAAGTGCGACGGTCACGCGCTTTGGCGCTGGGGGCTCTTCGGCCACCTTCGAGAGTATCGAGTGGAACCCCACGGGCACGGCGGCGCGGCGCTCTTCTCCCCGCTACGCCGGAGATCCTTCCCGCTGGACTTCGTATGGGTACGGTCCTGACGGAGCGATGGCGTATAAGGTCGATCCCAGAGGCGGTATGCGGACGTGGGCTTACGACGCCCGCGGCAACGTCACCTCGGATACCGACGAGGACGGGGCGTCAACGAGGTACACATACGGGACTTCCGGCGGCTCAAAAGACCGTGTCGTAGAGGAGAGGGCAGCCTCCGGCTCGACGACCTACCGCACGTATGACAGCGTAGGGAATGTGCTTGTGGAAGAACAGGTGCTCAATGTCGGCGGTCAGCGGGCTCGCACCAAGTGGACTTACGATACGCAGGGGCGGGGGCTGGTCACCGTTGAGGAGCGCACGATAAACTCCACCGAGACGGCGATCACGGCCTTTGGAAACTTCGCGCCATGCGGCGAGGCCCAGTTGACATCTCACATCGGCGTGGTGCTCTCATCAGGGTCTCCGACGACGACCGTAACCCAGCTCACATCCTATGACGCGTTCGGGAATGTGCTTTCTCGTACTGACGGCACGGGAACCACCATCGAGACGAATCTCTTCTCACCCGCGGGGCGGCTTATCCGTTCGACGGACGCCTCAGGAGCCGCGCAGGTAAACGTGTACGATCCGCTCGGGCGCGTGATTGAGTCATACCGCGAAGCCGCCGGGCAGCGGATCGGCCGGGTTGTCAACACCTACGACGGACTCGGGCATCTGACCCGCGAGGAACATCATGCCGGCGGCACCGCAGTCATCACGGTGACCCACACGACCGACCCGCGCGGCTGGGTGACCGAATCCGCACACTCGGTTTCAGGCACCACGACGCGTCGCTACGACGCGGCAGGCAAAGTCATCGCCGAGTGGGCTGCCGATGTGGCGCCTGACAAGCGCGGGACCGACCAGCTTGCGGCGACCCGCACACGCTATGACGAGCTCGGCCGTGTGATCGGCGTCATCGCCCCGGGCAATCCTGAAGAGAGGGCCGATACCACCACCTATTCGCCCGGAGGCAGGGTCCTTCGCACCACCGCCGCCGACGGCGTATGGGCGCGCTTCCTCTATGACGCGGCGGGCAACTGCGTGCAGGAGATACGTCCGTCCGAAGGCGTGAACCGCACGGTCACCGACACCTTCGCCTACGACCTTGCCGGCAGGCTTATCACAAGCGTGAGGGCCGCGGGCACGGAGGAGCAGGCCTCGACGAGCTTCGCGTACGATCTGCTCGGACGCCAGGTCTCAGCGCAGCTCGGAAATCCTTCCAGCAAGGTGTACAACACGCTTTCGCAGGAGCTTTCCGCAACCGACTTTGACGGCATCGTGACGACACGCGTGTATGACAGGGCGGGGCGCGTGCTATCTGAGCGCGTCGGCGGCAGGACGACTGTGACCTCTTATGACGGCTGCGGGCGCGTCATCACCTCGACCGACCCGGCCGGGAGGCGTGTGGGCTACGCCTACGACGACTTCGGACGGGTGTCTGCCGAGACGCACTTCACCGAAAGAGGCGTGCAGCTCAAGAGAATCGAGACCACCTATGACGCGCTCTCACGTCCGGTGCAGGTCAGGCAGTTGCCCGCAGACGTCAAGACCGCCTACTTCTACGCGACTTCTGCCAACAAGGTCTCAACGGCGACCGTCGAACACACCGGGCTCACCACCACGATCGCCTACGATAACGACGGGCGCGAGTCGTCTCGCAGTGTGACCGGCTCAGGAGTCAGCCTCTCCGGGGCGGTGACCGCACGCGACGCGGAAGGCAGGCGGACCGCTTGGAGGGTCGGCTTACAGAACGCCAGCGCCGCCTACGATGCGGCAGGCAAGCTTGCCTCACAGACCGCGCCGGGGATTGCCGCCAGCTACACCTATGACGCGGGGACCGGCCGCAAGACAGGCGAGAGCGTCACAGCGGCGGGCATCTTATCTTCATCCACCTACACCTACACCGCCGCGGGGCGTCTTTCTGGTGCGCTCACCGGCGCCACGCAGCGCACTTACGAGTTCGACACGCGCGGCAACCTTGCGACCGCCACGGTGGCCGGTGCTCAAACCACGTTTTCCGTCGATTCCAACGACCGGCTGAGCTCATCGACCGACAGCAGCGGGAAGAACACATATGCCCACGACACGCTCGGACGGCGCACCTCGCAGAGCACAGGCGGGGTCACGACGACGTTTGGCTGGGACGGCGCGAGCCGCCTTACCACTTGGACGCGCGGCGCGAACAATGCCGCCTCCTACACTTACGATGCCGCAGGCCAGCGCACGCGCGCTGTCGTTAGGCTTGCTGTCGATAAGCTTGGTAGCACGACAACCACCACGACCTACACCTACGACGGCATCACGCTGCGTTCGCTTGACGCGACGCTCTCCGGCGGGACGACGTACGCGGTTGCCTACCTCTACGACGAGGACGCGCGCCCCTATGCCGGGGTCTATACCTCCGGAACGGCCGCTCCCGTAACCTTCCTCATCTCCACGACCGACCGGGGTGACGTCGTCGCGCTCACCAACACCGCAGGCGCGCCCTTCGCCCGCTATACCTACGACCCTTACGGGCGCGTGCTCACGGCGACGTCGAATGAGGTGACCGGCATCACCTTGGCCACCGCCTCCGCGATCCGTGACCGCCAGCCGCTTCGCTACGCGGGTTATGTTTACGACGCGCACTCGGCCACCTACTACCTCTCGCAGCGCCACTACGACCCGGCCACGATGCGCTTCCTTTCGAAGGACCCCGCGCGCGACGACGGTGAGGAGAGCGCCTACCAGTACTGCGCGGGAGACCCGGTGGGCAAGGTGGACCCGACTGGGGAAGCGGCTATACTTCTCGCAGCACCGGTGGTCGTTGCTGGAGTGGGAACTGTCAAGCTGAGTGCAATAGTGGCCGCTGTTGGCAAGGTTACCGTGGCACTTGTCGGAACACTGGGTGTCGCCTGGGCTGTGAAGCAGTATCGTGGTTGGTACTTCTCAAGTAAGCACATTGACGGTTGGGAAGTTGAAGTCAAGCCTGCGGGACACCATGGCAAGCCCCATGCGCACTGGAGGAAGAAGGGCAAGGAGTCGGGCGCTGTCAAGAAGGACGGAAGTCAACATCACAAAGGGAAGTCCACAAAGCCACCAACCAAGGGCATCAGGGACTACCTGAAGAGGAGAGGATTCAAGGTGTAGTCATGCGCATTCAGATGAGCGATGAGAACTTTGGTCGGGTACAGCAGCGGTATAGACCCTCAACCAACGCCAAGATCGAGATAAATGTGAATGGCCTTGGTGTCTGGGTCGTTGCCAACGCAGAAGGATACAAGGCGTTGGCGAGATGCTGTCTCCTTATGGCACATCCTGAACTCAAGGGGGATTCTACTCCGTATAGCTTTGCCTCGCAGCTTGCTGATTCAGAGATGTCGGCTGAGGGCAGGCTTCTTCAATCCTTCTGGGGCATTGGGGCCGAGGCGGATTACTTTCAGGACTTGGTGTTGGTGCGATCAGATGTGATTGGCCCCGAGTACTGGGATGAAAGGGAGCGCACTGGCAACAGTCCACTCACCCAGGCGTTTGTGATTCGGGAACTTCACGGTCTAAACTGGCTGGAAACCGCCTCTCGGGCCGAAGTGGTTGATGCTTTCGGGACACCTAGGCGTGTAGTTGGAGATGAGGAAACGTACTGGTACTCAGAGGAGCTTGTTCTTGAAGTCGAATATCGGCCAGACGGGGGCGTGCACATCTACGGGCTGGCTCTCGCAAGTGATGCGACTTGAGTGCCGACTACCTACGACGGCACCACGCTGCCCTCGCCTCACCGGAGCGCTCTCATCAGAATGACCCACTTGATCTCGAATCTGGTTCCTACGGGGTTCGCAAGTAAGTTCGCTAGCTAGCTCTCCAAGTTATCTGGCAGGACCCTTGAATAGCAGGGGAGAGTGGAAGAATAACGGATGCATCTGCATGGCAACTCAAGCGTTGACGCGATATCCAGATGATGTTAGTGTGTGCTAACTACTTTAGTTGGTATTAGCGAATAATCATCTATCAAAGGGATAGGAGCACGATTATGTCACTCGGAGATGTACCCATCGCGACCCCGTGCCTCCTCGGCGATCCGCGGTTTGGGCCAGATTGGAAGCGGTACGCCGCTGTCGGCATCAAGCAGGGAGCGGTGGCCCAAGTTCTCGCGCGTTACCCGGTTGCCGAGCCAACGTTCGCCGAAGTGGAGATCGAGGGCACGCAGCTCGTGACGGTCCCTATTTCGCTTGCTCGGTCGGTCGGAGTCGAGCTCATTGACGATGGAGAGGTAGCGCCATGACAGTCGCGATTGTGGGAGGGCTAGATCGCCTTGCTCCGCGCTACGCCGCTCTTGCAAAAGAGCACGAGGGCCTTGAGATCAGAGTTTTCAGCCGCTATAAGCCCTCTTTGCAGAAGCGCATAGCGACAGCTGACGGAGTCGTGCTCTGCACGGACCTCATATCACACCGCGCCGCCCGAGAGGTCTACCGCCTCGCGCGCGCGGACGGGGTCGCGCTCGCGTGTTCGCATCGGTCGAGTGTCTCGGCGGTTCGCCAGGCGATTGAGACGCTGACCCGCGGGTGCGGATGCGAGATGCCCTGTCCGGGGTGCAAAGGTGATTGCGGTTGCGCGGGCAGCTCCATGCGAACCTGAGCTCTGCGACTAAAAAGGGGCAACCAAGGCAACTCAAATGGTTGTATCCTAGGCTCTAAAACCGTATGGTAGCACCGTGTTGTACCCGCGGTAGAGAGTGCGGAAGGCTTATCGAGTGAGCTGCTATGTGATTGGTGCGGGCAAGACCCGCTTCGGGCCGTCGAGTCATGCGATACCGAGGCTCGCCCAGGAGGCCATTCTCGGTGCGCTTGATGATGCCGGTCTGTCGATCGAGGGTATAGGCGCGTTTGTGGTTGCAAACTTCCTCGGCGGGCCGAACGAATCCCAGCTTCATCTCAACGCAGTGATTGCGGGCTTGTTTCCCGGGGTGCGTCGGCCTGGTTGGCGAGTTGAGGCGGCATGTGCTTCGGGGGGAGCCGCAGTGCATCAGGCGGTTCACCTGCTCGGCGCGTACGATCCCATTCTTGTCGTCGGGGTTGAGCGGCTGTCAGGTTGCCCAGGCGCGGAGCTGACGCGCAACATCGGCATGGCGGGGGACGTTATTCTCGACCAGCTTCAGGGTCTCAATTTCCCCGCGACCTATGCCCTTGTCGCCCAGCGTCATATGCAGCGCTATGGTACCTGCACGAAGGATTTTGAGCAGATCAGCCTGAAGAACCACGCGAACGCTCAACTCAACCCGTTGGCACATTTCTATCACAAATGTGTGAGCCAGGCCGATATCGATCGCGGTGCGACAGTGGCAGCACCGTTGCGACTGTTTGACTGTTGTCCGGTTTCAGACGGCGCTTCTGCGGTGATTCTTTCGGCCGAGCGGAAGGACAGCCGTAGCGTTCCGCTGATCGGCACTGGTTTGAGCACCGACGTTATATCCCTGGCGCAGCGCGATGACCACACTACGTTTGCAAGTGCGCGCGATGCGACGCGAATTGCATATGCGCAGGCGGGAATTGTGGCCTCGGACATCGATTTCGCCGAGGTTCACGATTGCTTTACGATCGCCGAGATAGTGGCCATGGAGGACCTAGGCCTGGCCGCACCCGGGGAGGCCGTCGACCTGATACGAGCTGGTCAGACCGGCATAGACGGCGAGATCCCCGTCAATCCGAGCGGAGGCCTGAAAGCGGGCGGGCATGCCATAAGCGCTACCGGTGTCAGCCAGGTTTACGAGGCGTGCCAGCAACTCCGCGGCGAAGCTGGCGAGCGACAGGTTCCAAACCCACGCCTTGCCGTGACCCATAACGTCGGAGGCGTCGGCGGAACCTGCGCCGTGCAGGTACTGGGGCGGCCCTCATGATCATGCGGTTATGTTCGGGTTGTGGACTCAAGTATGCGTATTCCGTCGATGAGTGCACCGTTTGCAGGGCCGCTGTCGCTGAGTCCGAAGGTGGACGTGATGGCGAGATCGTTGCGATTACCGAAGTAGCAGCTCCATCACTGGGTCACGAGGACGTGCCGTACTGGTGCGCTCTCGTGTCACTCGTCGATGGAGGCTATGCGGTAGTGAAACGTGATATCCCTGCGCAGGTCGGCGATGCCGTGCGGCTTGGAGTGGGAAAGGTTGCGACACCGCATCATATCGGTGTCGTTGGTTCTGGAGTGATGGCCACAGGTCTCGTTGAGTTGTTTCTCGCGAGGAGCCAGACGGTGGTGTGGGTCGCCCGCTCACTGGAGCGCCTGGAAAGAGCCAAGGCCAAAGTCGACTCACGCCTGGTGCGCATCATGGATCAGGAGCAGCTCGAAGCGGCGCAAGCAATGTTGACACTGTCGGATGATATGGCATCACTGGCCGAGTGCGATCTGGTCATCGAGGCTGTGGTGGAGGAGGTCGAGCCGAAGCTCGCGGTACTTCGTGGCATTGAGCAGACTGTTTCTTCCGATTGCCTCGTTGTCACTAACACATCATCGCTTCCCCTTGACGTTCTCGCGAGAGGACTTGGGCGTCCGGAGCGCTTTGGCGGCATGCACTTTTTCAATCCGCCGATGCGCATGCGCTTGGTTGAGATCATCCGTGCGCCAGAGACAAGCGATGAGATCGACAAGCGAATGTTTGAACTGAGCCTCTCGCTCGGCAAGATACCGGTCAGGGTCTCCAACAGCCCCGGGTTCGTCGTCAACAGGGTGCTGATGCCACTGCTAAATGAGGCGGTCCGTACTCTTGAAGACGGTGTTGCCCCCGCGGAGGACATCGATGAAGCCATAAGGCTCGGCCTGAATCACCCGATGGGCCCCCTTGCTCTTGCCGATTTGATCGGGCTGGATGTCGTTGTCAACATCATGGATGACCTGCATGGCCGACTCGGAGACAAAGCTTATGCGCCTCGCCCGTTACTCAGGCAACTGGTCGAGGATGGCAAGCTTGGGCGTAAAGCGGGAGCGGGATTCTACGACTACGCGCCGCCTTCAGGCTCGTAAGAACGGCGAAGCGAAGAGCGCAACCCCTTGTGCTTATATCTTGAAGTGAATATTGCGCTTGTGTAGCCAGCCGGCCACACAGAACCACAAGGTCACTTCAGCGGCCGAGAAGAACATCGACGCAGCCGCAGCGGGTATATACTCCGACAGCCAGAGCCCGGCGCCAGGGAAGAAGCCGGTTGCCCGTCCGACCACCAGGAGCACATTCGAGCAGATGTAGATGAAAAGAGCGCTCATTCCCATCGGAACGAGCCATTCGAATGGCTTTCGGTAGCGCATGAGGTCGGCGATCCAGTACAGTCCGACCAGGGCAATCGTGGCGATACCCGAGGAGAGCAGCACGAAGGTGGGGGTCCAGAGCTGTTTGTTGATGGGTAGTATGGCCGCCCCGAGAATCCCCATCAGCACCCACGCTGCGCCGATCATTGCAAGCTGCAACGTTCGCTTTTTGTCGCGGGCGAAAGTCAGGAGCCACTGACCCACAAAGAGCCCTAACAGCGCCTGCGCGCCTGAGCTGAGCGTTCCGAGCACGCCCTCGGGATCGTAGCCTCTCCCAAGATAGGTGTGACTGAGGCCCAGCACGGCACGATCGATCCAGGCCGCGATGTTGTCAGTCGGCGACTCTAGATAACCTGCAACCCCTCCGGGTGGAGCGACGAGCAGCAAAATTGCGCCGTGCGCAAGCAAAAGAGCTGCCGCCACGGCGAGCACTACTCGCTTTCGCGAGCGAGTAAAAGGCCAGGCGATGAGCAAAGACAGGGCGATGCGCTGAAGTACTCCCATGTAGCGCAGTGGCGCGAACAACAGCGCGCCTTCGGCCATGCGCACACTATATTTCATGAAGTTCAGTGCCAGTCCGATCCCGAACAGGGTCGCTATTCGCTGGAAAAACCTCGGCGATGCGGCCCAAATGGAGAAAGTCTGCTTGGCGCTGACCGAGTATGCCAGGGAGACGCCTGCCAGGAATATGAACGCAGGAAATACGAAGTCCGGGAGCCGGAAGCCATGCCACTGTGGGTGCACGAGGAACTCAGGCAGCGCTACAAGGATCATCGGATGGCCCATGAAGATCATGAGCGCAACGACGATGGCGCGTGCGGCATCGAGTGAGATTACGCGCTCCCTGCTGGGCGCGGAAGATGTGGCTGTGGCAACTGGCGGCATGACTGTCGCTTTCATATCGGGCCCCATTCGGTTGGGCGGATGATATCATAGCCCGATGATCCGGACAGTACCCAGACTTAGCCATCTGTTTAGGCGGCCACTTGTTTCCGTGGGCGCCATTTTAGTGGTTGCGGCCACTGTGGCCGCTGTGATCTGGTGGATTACCGCGCCTGGCCCTGTGGTCGAACCACCACTGGCGTCAGAAGTCGCCATAATCGTGAGCCCGCATCCGGATGACGAAACATACGCCATGGGACAGACCATCGCCACGCAGACATTGGCGGGCAGGCGCGTCATTGCCGTGCTGATCACCGATGGCGAGAGTAGCGCTCTTGTGGACAGGTGGGCTCAGTCCAGCGGCCGTGATGTCAATGCGGACGGAGTCATCGACAAATGGGATTTTGCTCTTGTGCGGCGTGAAGAGTTCCGCGCAGCGATGCATACTCTCGGCGTTGATGAGCTGATATTCATGGGCAGAGCGGACTCAAAAGGGGAGCGTGGATTTGCCGACGCTGCGGTGGATGCCGCCGAGATCGAGGAGATGCTCCGGCCAATCGCGCGTGAGCACCCTGGGGCTACCTGGCTTACAACGGCGAAGTATGCGTCCGATAACATGCGCCGAGGCGATTATCTCGATCATCCCGATCACGCGGAGACGACCGATGCGGTTGTTGCGGTCGCCGAGGCAAGCGGTGGTGCCGTCTATACATTCAAGGTGTACGTCTACTATCTTCCCGAGAGGGATCGGGATGCTCCGCTACGGGTCCGGGGATCTCCCCGCGCTTTGGCCATGAAGCGAGAGGCGATCGGCGCTTACTCTGAAATCGGGATGCTTAGCACGCCTGAGCTTTTTGAGGCCTCGCGCCTGGATGTGTACGAGTACATGGTCCCAATTCCGGAGTGACGCCCGCTCGCCTTTCGCTTGACCCGTCCCCCTCAGGCGAGTAACATAATTCGGCACGGCCAGGTAGCTCAGTTGGTAGAGCAGCGGACTGAAAATCCGCGTGTCGGCGGTTCAAGTCCGCCTCTGGCCACCACAGCAACTTTTCTGCAGGCTCGTTGCCTGGAGTTGTCGGCGTCAAACGGCGCAGCTCATCGCGCCTGGCGCGCCCGGCGCTTCCAGGTGGGTCTCGGACGGCGGCAAGTCGTGAACCTGGTCAGATCCGGGAGGAAGCAGCCATAAGCGGCCTCTGTCGGGTGTCCGGGATCCACCTGGGAGCGCCAAAGCGGTAGCCCGCAAACTCCATCCGAGCCGGTATACTGTAACGGCATCGATTTGACCCGCCGAGAAGCCTCCGGAAGGCAAGACGTGACCCATCAGTCATACTATCGCACCTATCGCCCGCAAAGTTTCGACGATGTCGTCGGTCAGCGGCATATCACACAGACACTTCGAAACGCTCTGGCGGATAACGCCGTTGCTCATGCGTATCTGTTCACGGGCCCGCGGGGCACCGGCAAGACCACGGTTGCCCGGATACTGGCGAAGGCGCTGAACTGCGGAAAGGGTTCCTCGGCGGATCCGGACATCACGTGCCAGGATTGCGTGGACATCGCCGAGGGTCGGCATCCGGACGTCTACGAGCTCGACGCCGCGTCGCGCACGCAAGTCGACAACGTCCGCGAGGAGATCATAGGACGCCTGGCTTACACTCCCGTTCGGGGCACCTGGAAGGTCTACATCATCGATGAAGTCCACATGCTTTCGAACCACTCGTTCAATGCGCTGCTCAAGACGTTGGAGGAGCCACCCCGGCACACCATTTTCGTGCTTTGTACTACGCATCCTCACAAGGTGCCCGATACCATTCATTCGCGTTGCCAGAGACTCGATTTCCATAGGATCGGCGCACAGGATATCGTTGAGCGGCTATCGCATATCTGCGCGAGCGAGAACATAAGCGTTGCAGAAGGCGCGCTTGCTCTGATCGCCAAACACGCCGCCGGCGGTATGCGCGACGCGATCACGATACTCGAGCAGCTCTCGGCGTTTACGAGCAAGGACATCACGCTCCAGGACGTCGAGGGGCTTCTCGGCGAGGTCGATGTCGCGCTGCTCTTTGAGCTTGCTGGTACTTTGGCGCGCCGAGATATCGCATCAGCGTTCAGGTTTGTAGAGCGTCTGGCAAGCTCCGGGGTCGACATGACGGAGTTCGTGCGCGACTTCACCGGACACATTCGTGACCTGTACGTCACCTCGGTTATCGGCGATGCTGGCGAGGTTGTCGACGCCGCGAGTGATCATCTTGCGCGGCTGACGAGCCAGGCAAAGGAGTTCGGTCCGACACGGCTTTCCCGCCTGCTGGACTTGCTTGGCGTGCTGGCGGGCGAGATACGCTGGTCGAGCAATCCTCGGCTTACGCTGGAGGTCGCGCTTGTGCGCATGGCCAGACCGGAAGGTGATTTAACACTTGAAGCGCTCGCCGAAAGGATTGAAGCGCTGGAAATCGGGGTGAAGATAGCCGCAGCACCGGTGCCCGCGGGCGAGGTCGCAGCTGCCCCGAAGCCGTCAACCCCCGCAAGCACGACGCCGCAGCCGGCCGCCCCCCCGGAAGCCGTCAGGCCACCTGCGGCCGAAAAACCCAAGGTGGCAGCAGCCTCCGGTGATGGCTCGCTCGACCGTGCGCACATAAAACGCGCGTGGCCTGCGGTTATTGCCGAGATCAAGCGCGTGAAGGCTGGCCGCGCGCAGATATTCGCCAACACCGAAGTCGATATCGACCTGGACGGAAAAACGCTTGTCGTGGAGTTTCCGGTCGATGGCAAGTTCACGATGGAGCTCGCAAGCGACGCCGAAACGCGGCAGATGCTTGTCACTGCGCTCGCCAAGGTTCTCGGCGCTGTGCCGTCACTGCGATATCAGCTTGGCCGAGGCCCAGTAAGGCCGGTTGAGGAGGAAAAGCCGCCGCCAGTAAACACTTCGCCTCCGCCCGTCGATGAATTCGAGGTTGAAAGAATGTTGATTGATGGCCTTGGTGCTCAGATGATAGCTGAGCATCCGAATTCGAGTGATGAAAGTGAGCCGCAACGATGAAACCTAATATGGGCAACATGCTAAAGCAAGCTCAAAAGATGCAGCAGGACATGGCGAGAGTACAAGCCGAGCTCGCAGAAGAGCTGGTAGAGGCCTCGGTGGGCGGAGGTATGGTCAAGGCCGTCATGAGCGGCGATCAGTCTCTAAAGAAGATCACCATCGATCCTGCAGCGTGCGATCCTGACGATATCACGATGCTCGAAGACATGGTTGTAGCGGCCGTGAATGAAGCGGCGAGGCAGGCCCAAGAGCTCGCCAGCCGCAAGATGGCGTCGGTTACCGGGGGCCTGAGCATCCCTGGACTGATGTGACGATGCGATACGCTGCCCCGATAGCCAGACTCCTCGAAGAGCTTGAGCGGCTGCCGGGCATCGGCCCCAAGTCATCACAGCGGATCGCCTATCATGTGCTGCGCTCCGATGCGGGAGAGATCGAGCGCCTCGCTTCCGCACTCAATGAGGTGAAGCGCTCCATTCATTACTGCTCGCGGTGTTTCAACTTCGCCGAGGAGGATCTGTGCGGGATATGCCTCGACCCTGGCCGAGACATGACCTTTTTGTGCGTGGTGGAGGAGCCCCGAGATGTTACGGCAGTAGAGCGCACCGGCGGATTCAGGGGCGGCTACCACGTGCTGCATGGCGCCATCTCGCCAGTCGATGGCATCGGGCCGGAGAAGTTGCGCATCGCCGAGTTGATCGACCGCATCAAGACCGGCGAGATAGAAGAGGTCTTGCTGGCGACCAACCCGAATGTTGAGGGCGAGACAACCGCGCACTATCTCGCCGGCTTGATCAAGCCGCTGGACGTCCGGGTCACGCGGATAGCCTTGGGCTTGCCTGTCGGAGGCGATCTTGAGTTTGCTGATGAAATCACGCTTGGGCGCGCATTGGAGGCCCGGCGGGAAATAATTTGATGTGCGTCATGCCATGCTGAGTAAGATATCGGGTGAGGCGATGGTCGTTTCGTTGTTTGGCAAAAGCTTGCTCTCGCAGATAGTGCGACCGCTGATAGCGGTGGCCGTACTGGCTGGCTTGGTTGTGACCGTTGTGGCTGTGTACTCGGTTTCTCAGATTACAGACCGCTGGGTCAATCAGGTGGCTGAATTTCGACTTGAGGATACACGATTCGGCTTTCATGCTCACCTTCACCTGATGAGCCAGCAGACTGACCTGATAGCCTCGGATAATGAGCTGATGGCTGCTCTTGAGGCTAATGAGCTTGATCACGTTGGTCAGATGCTCGCTCACGTCAACCGCTCACTCCACTATGACGATATCGAGATTCTTGACCCATCAGGTAAGGTGGTTGTCTCTGCTCGCTCCCACTATCGGGGTGTCCCACCTATTTCCTGGCAGGATGAGTCGAGGTCGGGAGAGTACATCGATGTAATGCCGGCTTTTCGCAAAACAGGAGACGGAGGGCTGGCTCTGACCACGAGTAGCCTGCTCTCAACACGCCATCAGCTCTACGAATTGCGTGTGGTTCATGTGATTGATGACGCCCTTCTTCAAGAGATAGCTGGAAGCACAGGGGAGTCGACGGCTCTGTACGACAGGGATATGCAGCTTGTTGCATTTGTGAAAGATCGCGGGGGACATGCTCAGGATAGCGAATATCTCGACGCGGTCTCGGACATATTCACGGAGCCAAACCCGTCGATTCTCACCGCCATCAAGGGAATCGTTGGCGAGCCAGGACATGCCACGGTCGAGGTTTCAGGGCGCACATACACCGTTACGGCGGCGGGCATCTACCTTCGCGACGAGAGTGGACAGGAGCCGGACACCTACCTGGTGACACTGGTCAGTCAGGCAGTCAGCAAGGAAGCGCGTGACGCCACCATCGCTCTCATCGGCCTGTGGTCGGTGGTTGGGCTTGTAGTCCTAACGGTTCTTGGATTCTGGGTTACAGGGCGTGTCGCCCGTCCGATGGATGTGCTCACGCTGGGGGCGAAGCAAATCTCCGAAGGAGACTTCAGCGCCCGGATCGAGGTTGACGGTCCTAGTGAGATCGTTGAACTGGCGGGAACCTTCAACGACATGACCGATTCTCTAAGGGAGCGCAGTGAGTCGCTTACCAAGCGCGTGCTTGAAATAGCTACGCTCTATGAAATGAGTAAAGCGCTCGGCGCCACACTGGACATGGAAGTACTGCTCGACTCCGTGCTCGACTCGGCGCTTCGGATCTTCGATGCCGATCTCGGATACATCACTTTGATGAACCATCAAACCGGCCAGCTTGAAATACATGCTTGGCGTGGCGGAGACAGGGTACGTCCCGGCGCAGAGGCGCTGCGCACCTCCATGTCGGAGTGGGTCATCCGAGAAGGGCGGCCGTTGATATTCAATCCGCTCCAGGTTGAAGCCGGTGACAGGCGGGACTCACTGACCGGGGCACTTGCGGCACTCTGTGTCCCGTTCGTCTCCTCGGAGAGCACTTTTGGCGCTATCACCGTTGGGCACTCAAGACCGGATGCGCGGTTTACCGCCGATGACGTAAGACTGATGTCGACGATTGCGAATCACGCGAACATCGCGATAGGCAATATCGAGCTGTTCTCCAGTCTCGAGGAGTCGTATTTGGCAACGGTCAGGTCGCTGGCGATCGCGGTCGACGCCAAAGACCCTTACACGCGTGGGCATTCAGACAGGGTCGCTACGTACGTCCTCAAAATCGCGGATCGTCTGAGGCTTTCCCGAGACCAGAAGATCGCCATCGAGATGGCCGCCTACCTCCACGATATTGGCAAGATAGGTATCCGCGATGACATCCTTTTGAAGCTCGGCACTCTGGACGACGTCGAAATGGCCGAGATGCGCCACCATCCATTGATAGCGGCGAACATTCTCAGGCCAGTCGGTTTTCCATGGCCAATCGCCCCAATCGTGCGGCATCACCATGAGCGCTGGGATGGACTGGGCTATCCGGCGGGGCTGCGCGGCGAGGAGATTCCGCTTCTGGCGCGGGTATTGACCGTCGCGGACTCCTTCGAGGCTATGATTTCTAGTCGGCCGTATCGCGTCGCACGTACACTCGAAGAGGCAATCGTCGAATTGCGCAGCTGTGCCGGGACTCAATTTGATCCTGCGGTCGTTGAGGCTTTTGTGGAAACGCTCGAGGAGGAAGATACAGAGCTGGAGGTTATGCTCAGGATCGAGGGGGCTTCCCCGGAAGAGCTAAGGGCGACGTTTGTTGTGTATATTGAGGGCCTACTGGATAGCTTTATCCGCCTCGCCGGGCCCAGATTGTCTCTGAAGATCGAGGCGCAGCTCAGTGAGGCATTTGCCGCCTCGGATATCCCGATGAAGGTAGCCAGCGGCAAAGTGTCGGTATCGGGCGATGACAGCGACGATGGAATCGAGCAGATGCGCCGAGCTGTGCGGGTGATAGATGACGTGATGAAGCGGGCCTCGGGCGCCGCTCTTATAGAGCACTACCATGCGGATGCCATGAAGGGGCTCTCCACCCGGATGAGGCTTGTCGCCGAGCAAGACGGCTTTTTGGTACGCTGACTTCTCGAACTGGCATTTCTCGGCGCAGTGCCATTACACTAATGCGCAATCCGAGTGCCTGAAAAGCTACCGGTGTTACAGTTTGACAGACCTGAAAGGGAGATTGCCAGATGGCGCTTGTTGTTATGAAGTTCGGCGGTACATCGGTTGGTTCGGCCGAGCGTATCATGGCGGTTGCCCGGCGTCTCATCTCTCGCAAGATGGATGGCGATAATGTAGTTGCGGTTGTGTCCGCGATGGGCGATGTGACCGATGAGCTCGTGGCGCTCTCCCGACAGATTACCGACTGTCCCCAGGAGCGTGAGATGGACATGCTGTTGGCTACTGGCGAGCAGGTCACCATAGCGCTACTGGCTATGGCGATTCACTCGCTGGGGCACGAAGCGGTGTCGTTTACCGGCCCCCAAATCGGGATTGTCACAGACTCCGGACACACGAAGGCCAAGATCAAGGAGATTCGCGGCGATAGGATTTCGGAGGCTCTTGAAGAAGGCCAAATCGTGATCGTCGCCGGATTCCAGGGCACGACCGCCGACGGACAGATAACAACTTTGGGGCGTGGAGGGTCAGACACTACGGCCGTCGCGATAGCCGCCGGAATCGGAGCCGATCTGTGCGAGATATTCACCGACGTGGACGGCGTTTTCATCGCTGACCCGCGCATCGTGCCTGATGCGCGCAAGCTCGATTTCATTTCTTATGAGGAGATGCTCGAGATGTCAGCGTCCGGCGCCCGTGTTCTTCAACTGCGCAGCGTGGAATTCGCGCGCAATCACTCGGTGGTAATTCACTGTAGGAGCAGCTTTACTGACCAGCCCGGCACTATCGTAAAGGAGGCGGACAACCAGATGGAGATGGCGATCATCTCGGGGGTCACCTACGACACCTCTGAAGCTAAGATCACGATTAGAGCGGTACCCGACACTCCCGGAGTCGCCGCAACCGTATTCGGCGCCTTGGCCGAGGCAAACATTAATGTTGATATGATAATTCAGAATGTATCTGAGGCTGGGACTACGGATATCTCGTTTACCGTTCCCAAAGACGACCTCCCCCGCGCTCGTCAGCACACAGAGTTGATTGTGAAGCGCCTCAATGCGCCCTCCTGGAACGTCGATGAGTCGATAGCAAAAATTTCATTGGTGGGCGCAGGCATGAAAACTCACCCGGGAGTGGCCGCGCAGATGTTCTCGGCGTTGGCGGCGGCGAACGTCAACATCGACATGATCTCGACGTCCTCGATCAGGATTTCCTGCGTGATCTCTGGAGACCAGACCGAAGAAGCCGTAAGAGCGCTGCACGACAGTTTCGCTCTTTCCGAGGAGCAGCTGACCGTCGAATCGCCGGCTTCCTCCGGTGGGGTGTAGAAGTATGGCTTGGGAAAAGAGGATGCCGGATTCGCCGGTAGTCGCGGTTGCGGGATCGACAGGGGCTGTAGGCAAGGAGATGCTGGACATCCTGGCGGAAAGAAGCTTTCCCGCCGCCAGGGTAATTGCGCTTGCCTCGGCGCGCTCGGCAGGCAGATCCGTGCGATTTGGCGATCGCGATCTGGTTGTCGAGGAGATGACCCCCGAAAGCTTCGCTGGCGTCGACATAGCGCTGTTCAGCGCGGGTGCGTCTGTGAGCAGGGAGTATCGCGATGCGGTTGTAGGTTCAGGCGCGGTGATGATCGATAACTCCTCGGCGTTTCGTATGGATGCCGATGTGCCGCTGGTCGTGCCCGAGGTGAATCCGGAGGCCATCGCCGAGCATTCGGGGGTCATCGCAAACCCCAACTGCTCTACGATTCAGCTGGTAGTGGCCTTGCAGCCACTGGCAGCCCTCGCGCCGATTCGCCGAGTGGTCGTATCGACCTATCAGGCGGCGAGCGGGGCTGGTCAGGCGGCGATGGAGGAGCTGTATACGCAGACAGACCAATTTCTCGCCGGAGAAGAACTAGTGGTGTCGCAATTTGCGCATCGCATAGCGTTCAACTGCATTCCGCAGATCGATGTGTTCCTTGAGGATGGCTCCACCAAGGAAGAGTGGAAGATGGTTGTCGAGACAAAAAAGATCATGCGCGCACCAGATATAGCGGTCCATGCCACCTGTGTAAGGGTGCCGGTTCTTCGCTGTCACAGCGAGGCGGTAAATATCGAATTTAGCGCCGAGATAACGGTCGACCAGGTCCGCGAAGCTCTCGTATCCGCACCCGGAGTGACTGTTATCGATGACACCGCAGCGCTCGATTACCCGATGCCTGCCTTGCTTGCGGGTACAGATGACGTTTATATCGGGCGCTTGCGCAAAGACCCGACAGCGCCAAACGCGGTATCCATGTGGGTCGTCGCCGACCAATTACGTAAGGGCGCCGCCTTGAATGCGGTGCAAATCGCGGAGCGGCTACTTCCCTGACGGATAAACGAGACTGTTGTATGCTAGCGATATGACGTCCGCCGGCAACACGGAGGTACTTACTGAAATGAGCATGGAGAAGATTCTCGTAGTGGAGGACGACGCGACCATTGCGCGTTTTGTGGAGCTTGAGTTGATGCACTCCGGCTACTCGGTCATCAAATCCTCCGACGGCGAAGAGGCCCTGGCTCTTATCGAGCAAGAATCTCCGGACCTTGTGATTCTGGATATCCTGCTGCCCTCCATGGATGGCATGGAGATCGCCCGCCGACTCAGGGGACGTGGCGATGCGGTTCCAATTTTGATGCTCACTGCGTTGTCCGAGCCTAAAGACCTGGTCACCGGTTTTGACGCCGGGGCTGATGACTACCTTCGAAAACCATTTGAGATCACGGAGTTGCTTTCCCGGGTAAGAGCTTTGCTGAAAAGAGCTGAGAGCAAACGCTCGCCAGCGCCCATTGAGGCTTCGGGAGTTGTCCTTGACCCTAGCTCTCGCCGAGCCACCATGAAAGGCAAGCCACTTGACCTGACAGCAAAAGAGTATGACCTGCTCAGTTATCTTGCCTCCAACGCCGGCCGCGTTATTTCGAGAGATGAGATAATCTCGGAGGTCTGGGGGGGCCAACAGTCATCGGACAGTAACGTTATCGAGGTCTTTGTGTGTCACTTGCGAGGCAAGATCGGCGATCGCGACAATACGATAATACAGACGATTCGTGGAGTCGGATACTTCTTCGCTAAAGGGTGAAGATTGTGCGCCGCCTGACAATACGGGCATGGTTGCTGGTAATCTCGGTGCTGTTTTCGGTACTCGCCGTCGGAGGTATCTCGCTGGTATCTTACGCGATAGTCTACGAAGGCATGGTGACCGTCGCAAAAGAGCATTCTAAGCAGGTAGTTGGTGATATAAGCGATGTAGTTCGGATGCACGTCGACTCTGTCAGACAGGAGTCACCCGATCTTGTCGGCACTGAATCTTGGAGAGCCCTCGTCTTGCGGCTGAGTGCTTTCGTTGCCGGCTGGGGAGCGCCCGAATCGCATGTGGCGCTATATGATTCCAAAGGAGGGCTACTTTGGGTCAATACGCCCGATCCCACGGTGATCCAGGATCCGGCTCGCCTGGAAGAAGCTCTCGATAGCGATCAGATACTTCGGTCAACCGTAGGAGAGACGGCTCCCTTCCGGGGGATGTTTTTCCCGGCGGCACTACCGATTTATGTCACGCATGTCCCGCTGGAGCTGCCAGACGGCTCAAGGGGTGTGCTGATCATTACGCATCGCTCAATCAATGAAGAGCAGGTTATCGATGCGGTTCGCTCGCCGATGTTCGCGCATGCGGCTGTTGCGGCCCTTGCCATGATTATTGTTGTCCAGATGACCCTCGGCAGGATTTTGAAGCTGGTCGACAATCTTCGGCTGGCCGCCGAATCCATAGATGCCGGAAGACTTGACGTCCGCCTGCCCGAAGAAGGCGAGCACGAGATAAGCAGGTTGGCCAAGGTGCTCAACGCCCTTATCGACCGATTACAGCGAAAAGCGGAGGCCCAGACTCGTTTCATCGCCGATGCGTCGCATGAGCTTGCCACTCCGGTTGCGGGCATCAGAGGCTATACGAACATCCTCAAGAAGTGGGGCACCGCTGATCCTGAGGTTCAGGCCGAGGCAATCGCTGCCATCGACCGCGAATCCAATCGAATGGCTCGGCTGTGCAAGGATCTCTTAGCGCTTGTTCGCGATGAGAAAACCATGGAGATTCAGAGCGTGAGGTTTGACGTGAATGCAGTTTGCCGAGAGACCCTGGCAGCCGCAGCGACCAGATACATGTCAAAAGGGCTGGAGTTCATTGGGCCTGAAGAGGGACAGCTGATAATGATCGGAGATTCGGACAAGGTAGGGGATATGATCTCGATTCTTGTCGACAATGCGGCAAAATACACCGAAAAAGGCAGCGTTTCCGTTCAGACGCGCCGGAAGAGGGATACGATCGTGATTGAGGTCGCCGATACCGGCATCGGGATACACCCCGAGGAGGCAGAGAGCATATTCGAGCGCTTCTATCGTTCCGATGTCTCGCGGTCAAAGAGAACCGGCGGCTTTGGGCTCGGTCTGCCCATTGCGAAGACGATCGTCGATGGCATAAAAGGCACCATCGAGGTGAGCAGCACCGTAGGAGAGGGCTCGATATTCACAGTCAGGCTTCCACGCGGTCGCATGTAAGTCGCGGCTGTTGGTTGTTTGGCCTGTCGCTGATAGAATTCTTTGGACCTGTCGAGTCGAAGGGCCATCGATGAATCGCACCAGATACGTTGCTCAAGCCGGGATAATCGCCGCTCTTTATGCGGTACTGACGCTGGCGGTGCTGCAAATGCCCATGTATCTTGGGTGGGGATTGGTGCAGTTCCGATTGAGCGAGGCGCTTACAGTGTTGGCGCTAATTACGCCTGCTGCGATGCCTGGGCTGACTGTAGGAACCGCTGCAGCAAACGCTTTTCTCATAACGCAAGTGGGACCGATAGCGCTGCTGGACGTGGTTTTCGGTGCCCTGGCGACCCTCATCGGTACTATCTGGGCCTGGAGGAACAGGGCGAAGCCATTGGTGGCCTTGCTGGGCCCCGTGATAAGCAATGCGTTGATAGTGCCCGCATACCTACCGGTGTTACTCGCAGGCCTTGGGCTTTATGCGATTCCCGTATTAGGCATCGACCTTGAGGGTAGCTGGCTAGCCATGTACGGGCTCGGAGTAGTTGCAGTAGGTTTTGGCCAAGCCGTGGTCGTCTATGGCTTGGGCTTGCCATTGTATGCGACACTTCAGCGTGTGGGTCTGGGTATCTCCACTCGACCCAGATAAGCGCTTTGTGTGTGGCATGGTTTTGGAGGTGCAGGCTTTGGATCCGGCAAAAGTAGACGATAGCTCCAAAGTGGCCGCTCAGCTCGGAGCGTCTACAGTGGGCTTTTTATTCGAGCGCCGGGAAAAGCAGTGTGAGTTTTGCCTGCGCTGCGTAAGACAATGCCCTGCGCGCGCGATCAGAATGTCCACAGGTAGCGCGGAAATCATCGAGTCGCGGTGCGTCAAGTGCGGAATCTGTGTTTCTGAGTGCGGTCGAGGCTTTGTAGTTCGAGATGACCTGCCTCGGGTGCGGGAGCTTCTGTTTGGCGAGAACAAAGTAGTCGCCTTATTGGCTACAGAGTATGTGGCTGCTCTGCACCCGCGCCTTCCACCTGAGGTTGAGTGGTTGCTGCAATCCGCGGGATTTTTCGGGGTTGAATCCACAGCGCTGGGTGAAGATATGGTAGCCGAGGAGTATGAGCGGCATCATGTCCGGTTCACTGGAGCCTTTTCGCTTCGCTCAACGTGCCCCGTTGTCGTGGACTGGGTGCGCAAATACCATCCAGGAATGGTTGGCGCACTCGCTCCGATCGTTCCGCCATATATCGCACAGGCGCGTTTGATCAAAAAGATGTATCCCGAAGGAACGGCTGTTGTGTATGTGTCGCCATGCTTCGCCCGCAAAGATGAGGTGTTTGATCCGCAGTTCGAGGGCGCTGTAGACGTCGCAATCGACTTTAAGGAGCTTGAGCGCTTGCTGTCGGATGTGCAAGTGGCGGCGAGGCCCTCGGGATTGAACCGAAATGGCCAAAGAAAGGCGACTCCAGAAAAGCAAGTGTCGCTGACCGATGGCTTTCCGCGACGGATTGTGCTCAATCGCGACCAGACAGATGGAACGGTTGCTGTCGTCAGGGGTTTGAGCGAGCTCGACGATCTCTTGTTCGCGATCGCTGGTGGAGAAACCGCTCCTGCCATTGTCGACATGCTTAATTGCGATGGTTGTATAGATGGTCCAGCCGTTCGGCCGGATCTCACCGTCTATGCAAAGCGCAATATCATGCTGGCCGACAAGGAGGCAGCGCATCCCGCCTCTGTCCAGAACAGGGAGTTACTTCGCCATCTGCCAGCGATTGAGCTTAGAAGGAAATATCAACCGCAAACGGTGCTCGAAACCCCGTTGACAGCAGAGCAGGTAGATGCTGAATTGCGCGACGGTGGCTTTGCGTCGAGGAAGGAGGCTCTCGACTGTGGCGCCTGTGGCTACTCAACATGTGTCGATCACGCTATCGCGGTGCTTAGGGGGAACTCCACCTGGGAACTTTGCTTCCCACAACAACACAAGCGCTATCTTAAGCTGATGACCTCGATGGAGCTGGCGTGCAGCACAGATGCGTTGACCGAGCTAGGAAACCGATCAATCTTCGATGAGCGACTTGCCGAGGAGGTCTCAAGGGCTCATCGCTACAGATATCCGCTATCCGTTCTGATGATCGATGTCGATGACTTCAAGCAGTTCAACGATGTTTACGGACATCAAGGGGGAGATGCGGTTCTAAGAGCTTGTGCTGTCGCGATGAGAGCTGAAACCCGCGACTCGGATTTGCTCGTACGTTACGGCGGAGATGAGTTTGCATTGATACTGCCAATGACCACAAAGACAGCGGCATTCGCAGTAGCCGAGAAGCTCCGTGCCGCAGTAGGCGCGGCGAAGGTCGAGAATGTGGGATCTCTGGCCAACGAGGATAGGTTCCCGGCCATAAGCATCTCTATCGGGGTGGCAGCGCTGTCAGGGGATGGGCAGTCAGAGGTTGACCTGTTGGAATCGGCGGATCAGGCACTTTACGAGGCGAAGAGGTTTGGGAAAAACCAGGTAAAGATCGCTCCGGGCTAAAGTTCGTGTTCGAGGTTGGGTGTTCATATGCGCGCAATACTGTGGCGGCATGAGGGAGATTCTGTCGTTTGCGAAGTGTGCCCGAACTCCTGCCGCATCAGTGAAGGCGGTGTTGGGGTGTGTGGCGTCAGGCGCCACGAAGCGGGAGTTCTCTATGCGCTTACCTACGGCAAAGTGTCTTCCCTGGCCGTGGATCCGATCGAAAAGAAGCCTGTGTATCACTATCGCCCAGGTGTCTCGGTGCTCTCGGTGGGTAGCCTTGGATGCTCGATGCGCTGTGGCCACTGTCAGAATTGGCGCATAAGCCGGGCGAGTCCAGATATGGCTGGCTGTGAGCTGCGCTCTATCGATCCTGACACGCTGGTCGGTTTGGCGCAGGCCAATCTCTGTCCCGGGGTGGCGTTTACCTATAATGAGCCGGTAATCTGGATTGAGTATGTGTGTGACGTGGCCAAAGCATGCAGGGCCGCTGGACTCTTTACTGTCATGGTGACCAACGGGTATATCACGCCTGCAGGATTGGATGCTCTCGGCGGGCTTATCGATGTGTGGCGAGTCGATATCAAGGGCTTTCGCTCAGAAACGTATCGCCGGCTATGCGGAGTCTCGGATCTTCAGTCGATTACACGCGCTGCCGAAAGGGCGCTCCATCAATATGGAATGCACGTTGAGGTAGTGACGAATCTTGTTCCGGGGATCAATGACTCTTCGGAGGAGCTAGGCGACATTGCTCGATGGATAGCTGGTAGCCTGGGGCCGGCGACCCCGTGGCACCTCACGCGCTTTATCCCGTGCCTGGATTATGCTGGATTTGAGCCGACACCTTTAGAGTTGTTGATTCGGGGAAGGCAGATCGGGCGAAGCGCCGGACTTCACCACGTCTATCTCGGCAATATTGATTGTGGAGAAGGGCGGGATACCGTCTGTCCAAAGTGCGGCGCGCTCGTCATCAGGCGTTCGGGGTACACTGTAGTGGAGACCGCCTTGGCCAAAGGGGCGTGCCTGGAGTGCAATGAAGGGTTGGGTATAGCCGAGTGAAAGACCCTGAGATAAAACCGCGCATATTGGTGTTCTTCGACTACACTTGACCGTTTTGTTTTGTCGACCGGTTCAGGTTCGAACGGATGCTTTCGGAGTACGATGTTGAGTTGGTGCTGGCGCCGTTCGAGCTGCGTCCTGACATGCCAGAGGCCGGTATCAAACTTGCCGAGCAGGCTCAGGCCGGGCATTCGGAGAGGGTTGAAGAGTACCTTATCAAGGCTGCTGCCCGCGAAGGCGCCTCGATGGTGCTGCCTGATTTTTTGCCGAACACACACTCGGCCATGGCTATGGCCGAGATTGGCCGGGATGCCGGTGATCCAGCCCACAAGGAGCTTCATGCAGCGATCTTCTCGGCGTATTTTGAAGCGGGCCTGGATATCGGAGATCGTGGCATCTTGCTCGATATCGGTAAGGGGCAGGGGCTCGATCCGGAGACAGTCGAGGAGGCCTGGAGCACTGGCAAGTATGACGAGCGATTGAGCCAGTTTCGCAAGCTAGGTGCGACGCTGGGGGTTGAATCAACTCCGGCGGTACTAATATGCAATGAACTTCTCATCGGCGCCCAGCCTTATCAGATCATCAAGAAAGCAGTGGAGCGCTGCTTGAGCAAGCAAACGGATATCGATGAGGCTCATTTGGATTACTGACTGCAGCGAAGGCTCACGGTATCATCGTGTGTGCGAGTTGCCGGGCGAGAGCTTGCCCGGACGGAGCGAAAAATAATAAGCGAGGAGTTTGCCTGTGACACCGTGTGTGATCATTCCGACGTTTTGGACCCGACGGCGAGGTCGTATCTCTGACAGCCCGCTTACGGTATACGACCATCCGACCCCTGTTGATTCCGACGGCACCTTGCCAGATTGCCTGCGCTCCCTGGAGGAAGTTGAAGGTCTTGGGCAGGTTGTGCTCATAGTGGCCGCTACGGATCATGGCATAGAACACGCTGCCGAGGACAGGGTGCGGGCTATTCTCGAAGATTTCCCAGGAATCGATGCGCTGGTGTTTGGGCCAGCCGAGCTCGGCTCGCTTCATCGCAGGTTGGAGCAGATAGAGTTCGCGGACATGATAGATGGAGTCAGCCTCATGGGTTACGGGGCTGTTCGCAATGTGGGATTGATGGCTGCAGCGGTATTGGGCCACGAAAGCGTTGTGTTCCTTGATGACGATCAGGTCATCACAGATAAGGCATTTTTGCAGCGCGCGATGGAGGGTTTGGGCGAACAGCTGGACGACGGACGCCCAATTCTCGCCAAGTCAGGCTACTACACTGATGCGGACGGCAAGCATCAGCGATATTCTGATCCGCACTGGTATGACATATTTTGGCGACAGGAAGATGCGGTCAATGAAGCGTTGGCCCAGGTTGACGCTCCACCTAGGATTCAGCCGACCTCGATAGCTTTTGGTGGCTGCCTTGCACTTCACCGTGATATGTACTGCAATGTGAGTTTCGATCCTTGGGTTATGCGCGGCGAGGATATTGACTACGTTATCAACGCAAGAATGCACGGTGGAGATGTCTTCCTGGACGGAGAGTGGCATGTGATTCATCAACCTCCGCACCCCGCTAATCCTGCCGTACACTTTCGCCAGGATGTTTATCGATTCGTATACGAGCATCGCAAGCTCGAGTTTGCGAAATCGCAGGTTGACCTGAGGCAGGTTACTCCTGAATCCATGATGCCATATCCCGGTGGCTTCCTCGGTTCATCCGTTGTGTGGCGGGCGCTTTTGACCGCGATCCTCAGGGGGCTGTCGGGGAAAGGCGGAGGACAGTACTTCAAGGTTGCGCGCGTCGCACTGAAGGATGCCTCGAGCTACGCGCTCGAGAATTGCCACAACTACTTTGACTTCCAGCGTCGTTGGCCAATGTTGATGGATCGGATATGGGATGACGTCGCTCTGAGGCCGCTATTTACCGGTGAGCGCCAGATCGACCGCACGGCCATTTCCGGGCGTTTCCCTGTGCTCAGGAGCGAGTAGGCAGGCGGGAAGGTGAAACCGCGTCCCGCCGCCGAGGAGGACCTGTTGAACCTGTGGGAGACGGTCGGCCCTTCTCGTATCTTTCGCAGCCAGCAAGATTTTTTTCGCTTTCATCGTGAGGGAGAGTGGCGGGTCATCAAGGACGCCTTTGGCGGAGTCGTTATTGTAGATAACTGGCGAGAGCACCTGAACATACTGGCGATACTTGGTGTCTGGGGAGGCAACGCCCACTTTCGCGGGTTGGTCAAGGCCGCATACTCGACCGCCAGGGCAATGGGGTATGCGCAGATACTGAGTCCGCCCGTACCAAAGAGCCTGGCTAAGGATTACGAGTCTTTGGGGATGAACGTTCGAGAAACAATGCTCGTCATCGAGTTTGACGCCGACGAAGCCGAGCAGTGCGCTTCAGAGTTGCCCTCCGGTATTCTCATCAGACCTGCGGTTGCCGAAGACATACCTACGATCTTGCGCCTGGATCATCGCTGTTTTGAGCCATTTTGGGCTTACGACATCCCCAAGTTGGTATCGGCGCTAGTCGGGCAGCGCTTCATGGTGGGAGAAGAAGATGGCGTAATTATCGGATATACTCTGTCCACCTTGGAGTGTGGTAGTGGAAGCATAGGGCGGATTGCGGTCGAGCCTGAATCGCGTCGTAAAGGGGTGGGGTCGGTGCTGTTCAGAGACGCCGTGAGTTTTCTCAGGCGAGCCGGAGTGGACACGGTTCATCTATGCACCCAGGCAGAGAACGCGCCATCCAGGGCACTGTATTCTCGATTTCGGGGAGTGGAAATGAACGGGAAGCTGCTCCTTATGGTTGGCCCGGCATGACACGAGCCGGGAGAGTCAAGGCATACATGATTTCGAGGCGTACAGTGATTTTGGACACCCTGCTTCTCGTTGGTGTTGTCGTTTTGTCTATCATCGCCGCATGGAGCGTCATAGTTCTCGATCAGCCATCGTGGCTGACGACAATGGCGCTGATCGGCCTGCTGGTTGTGGCGCTGGGAAGCGTGATAACGAGGTTTGTGTTACGCCCCGATCACCTGCGCGCGCGCCAGTCCCATCTTATTCTCGAGATCGCGAATGAGAGTCTGGGTTATTTTCGGCAGGGCCTTACCGAGGAGAGCGCGCAAGCTGTATGCCGCATTGCGATGCAGCGCACAGAAGCGGCGGCGGTCGCAATAACGGATACCGAGAGAGTCCTTGGGTTTGTCGGTCTCGGCCAGGATCATCACATAGCGGGAGGCCCGATCCTTACGAATGCGACTCACGAGGCCCTAGAGCACATGGAGCACAGGGTTCTTTCGTTTCGGGAGGATATCGGATGTCCGGATTGGAACTGCTCGTTGCGTGCCGCGATAATTGTTCCACTGGAGATTCGCAATAGGCCCTGCGGAACGCTCAAGTTCTACTACACCTCCCCCCACTTGCTGAATGAGACGCAGCTGGCCATGGCCGAAGGATTAGCTAAGCTCCTCTCAACGCAGCTTGAGCTCTCTGAGCTGGATCGCCAGACAGAGTTGGCCTACCGCATGGAGCTAAAAGCGCTGCAAGCTCAGATAAACCCGCACTTCCTGTTCAACACGATCAACACTATCGCGTCGATGATTCGCACCGATCCTCCGCAGGCCAGGGAACTGTTGAGGGATTTCGCGCGATTCTATCGGCGGACGCTTGAAACCAGCGAGGAGCCGGTCGCGCTCTCCTCGGAGCTTGAGTACGTCAGGACCTATCTCCACTTCGAGCGTGCGAGGTTCGGGGAGAGAATTGAAGTTTCCGAGAATATCGATCCCAGCGTGCTGGAGTTTCGCGTACCGGCATTTATCATCCAACCGGTGGTTGAAAACTCCATCCAGCATGGTATGCGCGCCGAAGGCATCTTGAGAATCCGAATAGCTGCAGCATTCAGTGACGAGAAGCTGGTTATCTCTGTGGCAGACGATGGAGTCGGAATCCCTGCCGAGCGGCTTCCTCATGTTCTTGAGCCAGGAATTGGAGTAGGGCTTGGGATTGCGCTGACAAATGTGCATGATAGGCTGAAGGGGCACTTTGGACCAGGTTCGGGCGTTGGCGTCAGCAGTGTCGAGGGCGTCGGGACCACGGTCACGCTAACGATCGCCGATATCGGCGCGGCAGGAGGATGCAAGTGACTCTCAAAGCCCTTGTGGTCGATGATGAAGCGCCAGCTCGGTCCGAGCTTCGATACTTGCTGGATGAGGCGGGCGGCGTTGAGGTCATAGGTGAGGCGTCAAATGCGTCGGAGGCATCTCAGCTGATCAAGGCTATCCCTTACGACGTTGTTTTTCTGGACATCGATATGCCGGGCATGTCCGGGACTCAGCTCGCGGAGATGTTGATCCAGCTGGATCGTCCTCCCTCGGTAATATTTGTCACGGCGCACAGCGAACATGCGGTCAAGGCGTTTGAGGTGTCGGCCGTCGATTATCTTGTCAAGCCGGTAGAGCTCGGCCGGTTGAAGCAGGCGCTAGAGAGGCTCGTTCCTGCCGAAGTTGCCGGTGCCCGCATCGATCGTATACCTGTTGAAAAGGCCGGCAAGAAGCTCCTGGTGCAAGTCGAGGAGATCACTCACGTGATGGCCAAGGATGATTATGCGTACCTTCATACTGACTCCGAGAGGTACCTGTCAACCAACTCTCTAGCGCAGCTTGAGCGAAAACTCGATGCCAGCAGCTTTTTCAGGGTGCATCGGAGGTATCTCGTGAATCTGGCGTGGGTGAAAGAGGTTGTGCCCATGTATGGCGGAACGCTGCTGCTTACACTCTCCGATAGCGCCGCTACGCAGGTTCCGGTTTCCAGGAGGCGCGTTCCCTCGCTGAAGAAGGCTCTTGGCCTGTGAGTTTTCAGCCGAAAGCCGAGCGCAGCGCGTAAGAAAGATGACCTACCATCAGGGGAGTGGCGTCCGGAAGATCCAGGCGCATCACTCGTCGATTGCGCGAGGCCAAAGTGATGAAGTCGCCTTCCGCCTGCGCCCGTTGCAGCGCTCCCAGCGTGTAAGGCTTGCCTGGTATCGGCAGATCTTGACGATCACGCGTGGTTACCACGAGAAACACGCCGCTGTCAGGACCTCCCTTGAACAACTGACCGGAAGAGTGCAGGTAGCGCGGCCCCAGCTCGAGCAGGGCTGGTGTAGCTGTAACTGATGATATCCAGCCAAGCGCAGCGCGTAGCGGGGCAAGGTGCTCATCGGACTCCGGAAGGTACGCAAGAACGCCGAGATAATCGCCTGGACCTATAGCTGCTGCCAGCGGAGCCAAGGCTGTAGCGAGATCATCAGGCGCCCGTGCGCCCGAAAAAGCTCCGGCATACGCCGGCCAGACGCCCTCAAGGTCCGCTATTGCCCTAGGAGCGGAGATGCTTCCGTCCAGCACCTTCTCGGTGGCATCCTTGGCGGAGGACACATCCGGCTCGTCGAACGGGTTGATATCGAGCAGATGCCCGAGAAGAGCGGTCGCATACTTCCAGCGCACAAATTCAGCACCGATCTCCAGTCGGTCTTCGATGACTAAATCGAACAACGGATTTTCCAGCTCCTGAAGCGCAGAGACAGTATCCGTCATCTCGGCGTCTGAAGCGTCCCGCATCACTACGATGGCCCGGTCAGGGCCAAATCGAGACGGCAGAGTCGGCGAGGGCTCAATTACCGGCACCACGCCTTTTCCTTCCTTGCCCGTAGACTCGGCGACGAGCTGTTCCACCCACAAGCCGAAGGATTCCAGCCCAGGCGATGAGATGAAGGTGAGCTTGTCTCGGCCTTGCGCACAGGAGTCGGCTATCCATGCCGCAAGTAGCGCCCCAGGGTTCTCGCTTGGCTGCGACGCACATCGGCTCTCCATGTTACGGGCGCGGCGAAGCAGCTCCTTCAGATCAATGCCAAGCATGGCCGCTGGGACCAGGCCAAATACGCTTAGCGCCGAGAAGCGGCCGCCCACATTTGGCGGCGCGTTGACCGCAAGCCGCAGGACCTCCTTTTGGCGCAGCTTGTGCAAGTGGCTTTCGGGATCTGTTATGACGATGAAGTGTCGCCCTGCTTCGGGAGGCGATAGCCGTTCGTGCATCCACGACCGAAAGATCGCGTAGAGCGACAGGGGCTCAATCGTCGTTCCCGATTTGCTGGACAGCAAGAAATACGTTGTAGATTGGTCCAGGCTCTCGAGTAAGGCAGTGACGGTTTGGGGACACGTGGTGTCCAGCACATGCAGGCGTAGTCCGCCGGGTTGTTCGCCGATGACCCGGTTGAATACGATCGCCGATAATGATGAGCCGCCCATTCCAAGCAGCACGACATCGGTCGCGCCCTCCTCGGCAAGTGTCCGGGTTAGGTTTTCGGCAAGCGGAATTCTTGACTGAGCACGCTCCGCCAGATCCGTCCAGCCGAGGCGGTTGGCTATCCGCTGGCGCTGCTCGATGTCGTGAGTGAATAGGGATGGGTCGCGCCGAATCAGTCTGTCGATGGCATTGCTCTCGATTAGACGTTGCAGCGCGTTCATGCTATTGCTCCGAAGCAGGCACCTTGCAATCAGCAGATTCTCGGCAATTGTTCGCCGACAAGCATGTCCATGATGCGGGTTGACCCGAACGAAGTGCGGACATACACCTTGCCAGGCGAGTCTTGCTCGACTGTGCCAATTATAGCGGCTTTTTCGCCATACAGTGTGCCGCGCATGGCCGCAAGCGCCACTTCGGCCTGCTCGGCCGGGACTACCGCTATCATCTTGCCTTCGTTGGCGACCTGATATACATCGTAGCCGAGCATCTCACAGGCTCCGCGCACCTGGTCTGCAACGGGAACCGAGGTCTCCTCCACCACAATCGACACCCCTGAGGCCGCAGCTAGCTCGTTTAGCGCGCTGGCAAGCCCGCCGCGAGTCGGATCCCTGAAGCAGCGCACTTCCGGAGCGGCTTGCATCACTGCTGCCACCAGATGATTGAGGGGGGCCGCGTCGCTTTGGATGTCGGTGGAAAACGACAATCCCTCTCGCTGGGAGATGACCGCGATGCCGTGATCACCTAAGGTGCCGGAGAGAAGCACCACATCACCCGGCCTGCAATCAGCGCCGGACAGCGCCCTTGTGCCGTTCAGCACTCCAACGCCCGAGGTGTTGATGTAGACTCCGTCGCCGTGGCCTTTTTCGACGACTTTGGTATCCCCGGTCACGATACGGACTTCAGCCTCACTTGCTGCTTCGCGTATCGAGAGCACGATCTCCTTTAGCTGTGAGATTGGAAAGCCCTCCTCGAGGACGAAGCCGACCGATAGACACAGAGGGGTCGCTCCGGATGTGGCAACATCGTTGACCGTGCCGCACACCGCCAAACGCCCGATGTCGGCGCCAGGAAAGAACAACGGGCTTACGACGTAAGTGTCTGTCGACAACGCAATTCTGTCGCCCGAGACGGGAATGACCGCTGCGTCGTCCATACGCTTGAGTTCCTCGTCGTTGAGCTCGTGAACGAACAACTCCTCTATTAGTTTTCTCATCAAAGTGCCGCCACTTCCGTGAGCGAGCATTATTCGATCGGACAAGATGACCCTCCCTTGCTGTAAGCTCGCGCCGCCTTTATGCTGCGGCGAGAAGACATGCCCAGTCGTTTGCCGGTAACCTACTTGCCGTAATCGGTGTAACGATAATATGCAGCGCATGAGCCCTCCGAAGACACCATGCACGGCCCTATCGGATGCTCGGGGGTGCAGCCTTTGGCGAACAGCCTACACTCGAACGGCAGTATGACGCCGCGCAGTACCTCACCGCACTGGCAGCCCTTGATCTCGCGAGGCTCAGGCGGCGTTACAGGCAGAACGTGCATTGCGTCAAAGGCGGAGTAATCGCTCTTGATCGCAAGTCCCGTTCCCGGAATCACGCCGATTCCGCGCCAATCCGCATCGGCTGGCTCGAATACCCGGTTCATTATTTCAATGGCTGCCGGATTGCCTTCAGGCGAGACCGCTCTTGTGTATGCGACTTCTATCTCGGCCCTGCCCTCGGCGACCTGCCTCGAAAGCATCAGGACTCCCTGAAGGATGTCGATGGGCTCGAATCCGGTGATCACACTTGGAACCTTGAATTCTTCGGCGAGGAATCGATAAGGCTGCAGCCCGATTATCGTGGATACATGCCCAGGCAAGATGAATCCGCTCACGGCCACCTGCGGATCGTTGACGAGCGCCCGTAGCGCCTCTGGCACTGTCTTGTGCGCGGAAAAAACCGTGAAGTTGCCAATGCCCCTGCTTTTTGCCTGCACGATGGCAGCGGCAATCGTAGGGGTGGTGGTCTCGAAGCCAACGCCGATGAACACGACGAGCTTATCAGGGTTCCGCTCGGCGATTTCGAGAGCGTCGAGCGGCGAGTAGACGATGCGCACATCTCGGCCGTCCGCTTTTTCATCGGAAAGAGAGGAGTAAGATCCCGGAACCTTCATCATGTCGCCGAACGTTGTAACTATAACGTCTGTGGAGCGTGCGTATTCGATCGCGATGTCGATGTCGGTGTTCGCCGTCACGCACACGGGGCACCCCGGACCTGATAGAAGCGTCAGCTCCTCGGGCATGACCGCTCGGAGCCCGTATTTCGCCACCGCCATTGTGTGGGTGCCACAGACCTCCATGAACTTGACAGGGCCGATAGGTACCGCGGCGATGGCGTCGATCAAAGTTCTTGCGAGCGCAGGATCCCTGAATCTGCCGAGGTCCATTTACCTCTCCTCCACAGGCGGCCCGGAGTCCATTTCGATGACGTTGATAGACTTGAGGATATCGAGGGTTTCGACCGCGTAATCCTCGTCAACAACCTGGATGGCGAATCCTGCATGAACCAAAACCCAGTCACCGAGCTTTGCCTCAGGAGCCAAATCCAGGCTCACGTGACGTATGACGCCGAGGATATCAACCTCGGCCATGTTCAGGTCACCGATACTCTTGACCTGTGCCGGAATTGCAAGACACATCTTTTCCCTTACCTCCCTATGTTAGAACCTGCCACTTTCTGCCGGATTATCGGCTTTCATGCCGAGCTCTTGCGACGACCGCCTGACCGAAAGAAACCGCACCATCATTGGCTGGCAGCCTCAGATGAGTGAGAGGAAGAAAGCCCCTTTCAGTCAACTTTTGCAACGCCCCTTCGAGCACGATGCGATTCATGAATACTCCGCCGGCCAGCGCGACATGCCGGTTGCTGGTGCGCTCTGTGGCAATGTCGGCGAGTTCGACTATAACGCACACAACTGCTTGATGGAAGTACTGCGATATCTCCGAGCGGGGCCTGCCTCGACGCACATCCTCGAGCACACCGAGCAGCACGGGTCGCGGGTCGATGATGAGGACTCCGTTTTCGGCTCTCAGCGCAAACTCGTAAGCGCCGAGCGCCGAAGTATCGGCGCAGGCTTCAAGTTCGATAGCCGCCTCTCCCTCGTATGCGGCGTCGTCTCGTACGCCCGTGATTGCCGAGACTGTATCGAACAGACGGCCCATGCTCGAAGTGAGCGGCGAGTTGATGCCCTGATCTATCATTTTCAACAGAAGCTGCTCCTCGTTTTCGAGCAAGCGCGATCTCAAGGGGTCCGCTCCGGGATGATCCAGCAACCCTGTGGCGTGCAGCGTTCCTATTGCCATGCGAGCTGGTCTTCGTATCGCAGCCGCTCCGCCCGGCATCGGCACGTAGGCGAGATGCGCGATGCGCTCAAAGTCCTCCCAGTCGGCAAGCAGGACCTCGCCACCCCAGATTCGCCCATCGCTTCCAAAGCCGGTACCGTCGAACGCAAGGCCAGCCACAGTCCGGGTTATGTCATGCTCGGCGGTGACCGAAACAATGTGGGCGTGGTGATGCTGCACTCCAACTTTGGGCAAGTCGAGCTCGTGCGCGAACTTGGTGGAGAGATACTCGGGGTGAAGGTCGTGCGCGACAATGCCGGGGTTGATTCGGAATAGCCTGCGATAAAGCTCTAGCGTTTCTTCGAAATGCTCGAGCGTCTCCTTGTTCTCCAAGTCGCCGATGTGCTGTGACACGAAGGCGTTGCTCCCTTTGATGAGGGTGAAGGTGTTTTTCTGCTCCGGACCTACAGCCAGAATGTCGATCGCCGAGGCGCCTAAGAGCGCGATGGGGTGCGGGGCGTACCCTCTCGCCCGTCGGAGTGGCTCCACTACCTCGCTGACCACGCGAAAGACGCTGTCGTCGTAACGGGAGTGGATATCCCGATCGTGCAGGAGGAATGCGTCCGCGATGCGCGACAATCGCGCAAGTGCTTCCTTGTTGTCGATGGCGATGGGCTCCTCGGACAGGTTGCCTGAGGTCATGACAAGCGGTCCTGGTAGCGCCGAGATGAGGAGATGGTGGAGCGGGGTGTAAGGTAGCATCACCCCGATCTCTGGAAGATCTCCGCTGACGGAAGGTGCGAGAACGGCGTCGGGGTTGTTGGTCCGCATCAACAGCACGATGGGGCGCGAGGCGCTGGCAAGAAGGGACTCTTCCTCGGCGCTGATATGGCAATAGCGTCTGGCCGACGCAGTGTCGCGGAGCATGATCGCCATCGGCTTGCCCCATCGGTGCTTTCGTGTCCTTAGAAGCTGAACCGCCGCCTCGTTCGTGGCATCGCAGGCCAGATGGAATCCCCCTAAGCCCTTGATGGCGATTATCTTGCCTTGGTCCAGAAGCGACGAGACCTCGGCGATAATCGCATCGCTGCGCTTCCTCTCAGATCGGATGTCGCGATGAGGACGGGGATCAGTTTCCTTTTCCGGAGTCCACAGGAGGTCTTCGCAAGATCCCTCGCCGCCAGGGATATTCAGGTAAAGCCGGGGGCCGCAAACGAAGCACGCGTTTGGCTGGGCATGAAAACGCCGGTCACCCGGATCTGAGTACTCCTGCTTGCACTCCGGACACATCGCGAACACGCGCATCGTAGTGGCCGGTCTGTCATATGGCACATCGTCTATGATAGTGAAGCGCGGTCCGCAGTTAGTGCAGTTGATGAATGGATATCGAAATCGCCTGTCGACTCGGTCGAACAGTTCTGCCGAGCACAGGTCGCACGTGGCTATATCGGGAGAAACCAGGGTCATCGCGCTCTCGAGCGCCTTTGATTCTTCAATCCTGAAATCGGGGAACTCCTGCGGCGGGATCTCTTCCGTAGAGAGGGTGTCGATAACAGAGATGGGGGGCGCCTCGCTTCGAATGGCGCGCACGAATGCCTCGATATCGGCCGGATCACCTTGTGCGACACAGTGGACCCCATCGCTGGAGTTCAGAACCCACCCTCGCAGGTGATGACGCAGTGCAAGGTTGTAGATGAAGGGCCGAAACCCGACTCCCTGTACGATACCGGTGATGTGTATCGAAATCGCTTTCGTCGCCACATCTCGGCCTATTGGCTCAGTTGCCTTGTGTGTCACCTGATCTTGCTCCCGATCTGACAGCAAACCTGTTGTTGATCAGCACAAAGAGCGCGTAAGCCTGATCGAGGAGCTCCATTGCGGTCGCCGAGTCCTCCTCGGTGAGCGCTTCTTGCGGACCACGAAATGGCGAGTCATGGATGAAGGCGTTGCGGGCTTTCCTGAGCTCGCGCCACCTTCTGGGAAACTCGCGAAAACCCAGCTCAGCCGCCGCCTCCTCGAACTCCTCCCCGGTCAGGGTCGGAAACAGACGGCCTATCCGCGCGCCGATCGCCCTTTGGGCATCAAGCACCACTTCACGCACGTTTACGGTGGCCCCCTGTGCGGTGAGAATCCGGTCGATGATGTCTTCCAGAATGGACTCCAGAAACGTCTCGGCCAGGATGACCACGATTTCGGGCTCCCCGTCATGGTGGTACTTGCGAATCCTCGCATCCAGGCGCCTGAGGCGGTCGGTGGGAAAGACGCGTCTTCCGTCGCCATACGCCGAACAGACAGGACAGACGATCTCGTGATTCCCGAATCGCTGATCGGCCGTCAGATACCCGCATTCCGGGCACTCATAGTATGTGGGGGCTCCACCGCTTCCGCGCCTGTGGGTAGCCGTTTTTGGCGCACGATGCTTTTTCATCTTGGCAAGAGGCGCGAAGTCGCGTTAGTACCGGCGCACTTCGACGCCACTGCCGGATCCCTCCAGCGAGTCCAGGGCCGCCTCAAGCTTCGCTCTCGTTTCGCCGAGAAGAATCGTGGCTTGAGCAAGATAGGTGCTGGCATCGTGGATCGAGGCGTGATCCGCAAGATGATGAAGCTGCTCGAGCCACTGCTGTGACATGGCCAGGGCGCCGTCAGATTGCTCTATCATCATGCGCAGCTGTTCGGTATTGAGGCCTTTTTCGCACATATTTGCCCCCTGTCAGGATATCCAGGGGGAGAGCTCTTCAAGCAGCTTCTTTTTTGGCAGGGCGCCTACGAGCTTCTTTACAACCGCGCCATTGGCGAAGATCAGCAAGGTCGGGATCGACAGAATGTCATAACGGGTTGCGGTCCCCGGGTTTTCGTCGACATTGAGTTTCGCAATCTTCACTTTGTCGCCATGCTCCGCGGCGATTTCGCTGAGGATTGGCTCCATCATGCGGCATGGGCCGCACCACGGGGCCCAAAAATCGAGCACTACAGGTTTATCACAGTTGACGACATCGGCATCAAAGCCAGCATCAGTGACCTGCACTATGTTTCCCATCTAGCCTGTCTCCCTTCGAGCGGCAAAAAATCCTGTCAAATGGAACATACCCTTTCGTCAATATATCTTACTGCCTCAAATGCGGAAGAGGCACCTTTCGCCGCAGCTGTAATAACCTGCTTGAGCTCAGAGTCCGTGACGTCTCCAGCCGCGAACAGTCCCGGCCAGGAGGTTCTGCCATCGTGGTCCACTCGAATGTACCCTCCTTCATCAAGATCCACCAGTCCGTTTGCAAGATCGTTTAGTGGGTTGATTCCCACAAAGATAAATACCCCATCGAGTGGTAAAGCAATATCCGGTTCACCTTTGGTGGAGGCCAGCACGACCGATTGAACCCTTCCATGGTCGCCCTGGATCTTCTGAACCGCGCGACTCCACTGGACCTCGATTTTTTCGTTGGAAAAACATTTCTCCTGAATGCAGCGAGTCGCGCGCAGTTCGTCTCGCCGGTGGATGACGTAAACTTTGGTGGCGAACTTCGTGAGGAACAGGGCTTCCTCTATCGCCGCATCTCCGCCTCCCACAACCGCGACGGCTTTGTCTTTGAAGAGCGCTCCGTCGCAAGTCGCGCACCAGGAAACCCCGCGGCCGGTGAACTCGGCCTCCCCAGGCACGTGCAGCTTGCGTGGCACGGCTCCAGTGGCAAGTATTACAGCTTTTGCCAGATATCGTTCGTCCTCGGATGTTGTGACAATAAAGTCCATTCCCTCTGGCTCGATCTTGGTGACGGAGATGAACGGCTTGATCTCGGCGCCGAACGCCTCGGCCTGAGCGTGCATCAGTTCGCCGAGGTGTTGACCCGAAACACCATTTGGAAATCCGGGGTAGTTTTCAACGAAGTCAGTGGTGATTATCTGGCCGCCCGGGATCCCTTTCTCAAAGACTACCGTCTTTGCCCTGGCCCTTGATGCATAGAGCGCGGCGGTAAGGCCGGCTGGGCCGCCCCCCACGATAGCTATGTCCAGATGATCGGTATAGCTCATAACGCGTCTACCTCCGTGGGTTGGGCCGGCAAGGGATTTCCGGCTTCTTCGGCTTCCTGGCGCAGCTGCTCCAAGGCGGATACTGCTTGCTGCCTGAGAGCGTGATCGGGCGAGTCGGCTGATGCGCTGGTCAGGTCTTTGACTCTGAGCAGCTGAGCCTCTGCTCCAGCGTAATCCTTTCGGCCTCGCCAATAGAAGATGCCGAGGTTGAAGTTCGCACTAACATGCATGGGCTCTATCTCCAGGCCCTGAGTGACCTCCTGTATTGCGCGGTCTGTCTGGCCCATGACAAAGTACTGCACCGCGAGATCCGTCCGCGCACTGACGTCATCGGGGGTGATCGCGAGGTATTGTTCGTAGTATCTGATAGCCAGTCGACCCCACCTGGGATCTCCGGTTCTTTCTCGGAGTGCGTAGTAGTAGTTAGCCATGTCAAGAAGCGCCTGCGTATCTCTTGGGTTACGGTAGAGCGTTTGCAAATCCTCAAGAGCACTGCGTTGATCGGGAGCCAGTAGTTGCAAGAACTCCTCGGGAACGCCAGTGGCGGCTGCTTGCGGGGTGATTATTCGCGATCCGTACACAGCTAGCAGCAGTACCGCGACAAAGACCGCGATAGAAATAGAAAGGATGCTGATAGGGACTCGGTAGCGTTGTATCGGACGCAGGAAGTAACGCTTTATCGGCCCACCGTCTGTTACATCGCGGTATCTTTCTACCGCGATGGCCAGGGTTTGTGCCTTGAGGAGCATGTTCAGATCGTTCGTTACCAGTGTCAGATCGGTGCACCCTTCCTGGCATGCAAAGAGCGTAACCGCGAGGATCCGATCGTCAACGTTCCTGTGAGAGAGCCCTTCGGGCATCGGGGCATTAGAAGGCAGCGCCAGCACTCTAAGGGTTCCACCGTCGGGCAGCGGCACCCCCTGCGCAAGCGAACCATCTTGAGATAGCTCGAATATGATCCGGCTTACCTCGCGGCCACGAAACCGCAGATCCGGGTCGACCCTTGAGGTCTTCAATTTGTCCAGCTCGCCCAAGACCGGTTCGGGGATGATTATTGCGGCATCGGGATAAGCGAAGACGGCACCGGGGTCGGTGAGCAATACGTTTGTGTCCAATACTATTGCGCGCACGGCATCATCTTTCGAGGTGTGTTGACTGCTCGGTAGTTATGGTATCAGTAAGCTGGGAGCGGCGTACCCTTCTGTATATAAATAGCAACAAGGCTACCAACACTAAGGTGACGCCTCCGATGATTGCTAGACGATCCAGGTAAGAGGCCCTCACGGTCGTGTTTCCTTCGGCAATCAAGATGTCATCAGCCCAAATTTCGACCCCCAAGCGCCCAGAGATGGAAGATTGGAGATCTACCGGCACGGTCAGAAAGTTCTCCTGTGGTCTGACCTGGAGAGTTCGAACCGGGCTATTTGTGGCCAATCCTTCGGCGATGGTTCGTACCTGCAGCTCAAGCTCGGTTTCTGAGTTGTTGACTACGGTGAGCGGAACCTCTCCGACGGCCGAGCTAAGCGTCAGATCCGAAGGAGCCGAGATGGTGATCGCATCGAACAACGTCCGAGAGTGGCGCACAGCCGCATCGGCGAATGCAAGTCCTCGGTCGATCGCCGCCCAACGCCCATCCGAGCCTGCCCACATCTGACTTTGGGCGATCAGTGAGGCGCGGGTGGAGGCCGCTGACAGGGGATGCCCGGTGGGTGTTATCGACATCAACGCCGCTGAGTATCTTCTGGCTTCCTCGACTGCATCCCAGTACCCTGACCTGACACCTGCTGTCATCGCGACCTCATCTACAAGGGCGACAGTCAAAGCAGGGACGTGATTTGCTGCTTCATCGGCGGATGAAAACGAAACCCACGGAGCTCCAAGCGCCGTTTCGATGAAGTCTTCCAGTTCTCGTGTATCGACGGGTCGGCCGCCGCCGAGGTCGACGGTAACGGTGACAGGTGTGGTCGGCTCATCGGAGATAGCTCGTGCGAAGATCGAATCTATGGCGTCTGCTATATCTCCGGCAGCCAGGTGAGTGGTGATCGCAGGCTCGGTCAGTAAGACCCGCATGCCCTCGCTTTCGTATACCCCGGAAGGCGGCGTCGACTCAGCGGAGATCAAGCTTTCAGGACCAAGTACCGAGAAGCGCATATGGCTTTCCTTGAGTGCCGCGATTCCCTCGGCGGGCAGTAGATCGCTCGGCATAACCGCGCCTGCGACGGGTGTCGCCTCGAGTGTGGCGGCGTACACCGATCGGCCCAGGCTGAAGTGGTGCTTCAAGTCGCCGAGGCGGCCGGTGGCTTGCAGCCCACCGATATCAGGCGACGAATACGGAAGCTCAAGCAGCTCGAGGCGTCCGGTTCCAATTGCGCGCTGAAGCAGACTCAAGGCCTCAGCATACGAGCGAGAGGAGGGGTCGGTTGCCGGAACGGAGATGACCTGCTCCTCGCGCAAAATCTCGTAGCCCTGGGCGATTCGGTACCACTCATCGAGCAGCATCGGCGGGATCGCCAGCGACACTCTAAACTCGGGCCTGTTATTGACGAGGCGTGCCAGAAATTCAACATCACTGCGAGCGCGTGGTACCTGCGCTGGATCGAAGAGAAAGCGTCCGTCGGCGTCGGAGGTCGGGGCGCCGTTTATTCTTGCGATGAGCACCAGCGGAGTGGCGGCGGGATTGGGCTTGTGTACGAGTAGCCGGTCACGAATGATCCACTCGCGTGTAGTGGTGGAGTCGGATCTTACTCTAAGTTCGATAGGGTATATGCCGGGGGCAAGCCCGAGGTCTCGAAGTCCTCTTTCGAATCCGATCGACACAGTGCCCGTTGGAAGCTCGCTTCGCACCTCGGTTTTCTGGTAGATAAGTCTTCCTGCGGGAGAGCGCATCTGCAGGCGGGCCTCCAGATAGCTTGTAGGCAGGTCGATCGTGATCGATGCGGTGGCGGCGAGTGAGCCGTCAACTGGCGCGGATAAGGACCTCGCCTCGAGCCTCACCAGGCCATTCTCGGCAGTCAATAAGCGAGGCCCCGCATATGCCAGATCACAGCCGGCCACGATAAATATCGCGAACGCTACTGCGGCAACGACACGAATGCCGTACTCTGATATCAGTCGGAATACACCGTCAAATCCCATGCTGAAACTCCCGAAACGCAAGATCGTCCAATTTCTGGCTACGCTGTTCGTGTACTGTAGAAGCGAGTGTCGTACCATAAACTAATAGCTCACAGTTATTATTGCACGACAAAGATACGGAAGGAGCCGGTTCTGAATGTCACAGGAAGGCAGCTCGCATCAAATCCCGGAGATACTGCCGCTTATACCGCTGCGGGATCTCACTCTCTTTCCAAATCTGGTTGTGCCGCTGTTTGTAGGCAGAGAGCGTTCGATTCGGGCGCTTGAAGAGGCAATGCGGGGCGATCACCTGGTCGCTCTTGTCACTCAGAAGCGCGCCGAGACGGTAGATCCCTCATTTGAGGAGTTGTATGAGATCGGCTGTGTCGCCACGATCATGCAGGAACTCAAGTTGCCCGACGGGACCGCCAAGGCCCTCGTGGAAGGCCGACAGAGGATCCGCATCCTCGAATTGGTGGCTTCTGAGCCGTTCATGCAGGCAAGAGTCGAGTTAATCGAGGAGACAACCGAGGCCGACGTCGAGGTCGAAGCCTTGATGAGGGCACTTATCACCGACTTCGAAAAGGCTGGCGAGCTTGGCAAGCCGGTTCCGCTTGAGATGATGATGGCCACCTCGGCTATCGGAGAACCGGGACGTCTCGCCGACTTCGTGGCGTTTCATCTGAATCTGAAAGTCGAGGAGAAGCAGAAGATTCTGGAGGCGATGGATCCGAAGGATCGGCTGGAGATCGTCACACGGTACCTCGGGAAGGAGCTTGAGCTTCTTGAGCTGGGGAGCCGGATTCAGGATCGAGTCAAAGACCAGATGACGCAGACGCAACGCGAATACTTTCTGCGCGAACAGCTCAAGGCGATCCAAAAGGAGCTCGGTCATTACGATGAGATTCAAGCCGAGATGGACGAGTATCGCGAGCGTATCTCGGCGGCCGTCATGCCGGAGAAGGTCGAGGAAAAGGCGCTAAAAGAGCTTTCCCGACTCGAAAAGATGCCGCCTGCGAGCGCGGAGACCAGCGTTATACGCACATACCTGGACTGGCTGATCGGCCTGCCGTGGAACAAGGAGTCCGAAGAGAAGCTCGATCTTGTCTCGGCGCAAGAAGTACTGGATGAAGACCATTATGGGCTGGAGAAGGTCAAGGAAAGAATCCTTGAGTATCTCGCCGTACACAAACTCACCTCCCACATGCGCGGCCCGATCCTGTGCTTCGTAGGGCCACCGGGAGTGGGCAAAACCTCTATCGGCAAATCCATAGCGCGATCGCTTGGGCGGGAGTTTATCCGCATGTCTCTAGGAGGCGTCCGTGATGAGGCGGAGATACGGGGCCACCGCCGCACCTACGTGGGCGCGCTGCCGGGCCGCATAATTCAGTCGATCAGTCAGGCGGGTACGAAAAACCCCGTGTTCATGATGGACGAGATCGACAAGGTAGGTATGGATTTTCGCGGGGATCCCACCAGTGCGCTTTTGGAGGTGCTCGACCCGGAGCAAAACTCCGCTTTCCAGGACCACTACTTGGAGGCGCCATTCGATCTGTCGAACACGATGTTCATCACCACTGCCAATCTGCTGGATCCGATTCCGCCCGCGCTGCGCGATCGCATGGAGGTAATCCACTTCCCGGGGTACACGGAGGACGAAAAGTCTCGTATCGCCGGCGACTATCTGATCCCCAAGCAACTCAAGGAGCACGGGCTTAGCGCAGCCAAGCTAGCGATCGGCGATGACGCGGTGCGTGAGATGGTTCGCCGATACACTCGCGAGGCGGGAGTTCGCAATCTCGAGCGGACGATCGCGATGGTGTGCCGGCAGGTGACCCGCAAGGTAGTCGAGGGGAAGAAGGGCAAGACGAAGGTCACCAGCAGGACGCTGCACAAATATCTCGGGCCTCCCAAATTTTCATACGGTCTGGCCGAGGAGAAAGATGACGTCGGGGTGGCCACAGGGCTGGTCTGGACAGAGGTAGGCGGCGACGTGATCTTCATCGAGTCCACCAAGATGAGGGGGAAGGGCGGCCTGACGCTGACCGGGCAGCTCGGCGACGTGATGCGCGAGTCCGCTCAAGCCGCGCTCTCGTACATCAGGACCAGAGCCAGCGAGCTTGGACTCAATCCCGATTTCGCCGAGCAGTTTGACGTGCACATCCACGTGCCTGCCGCCGCGATCCCCAAAGATGGACCTTCCGCCGGCATCACGATGGCCACCTCGCTGGCCTCGTGTTTGATAGAGTGCCCGGTGCGCCGGGACATCGCGATGACAGGGGAGATCACCTTGCGCGGGCGGGTATTGCCGGTAGGCGGGATAAAGGAAAAGCTGCTCGCCGCTCACAGGGCGGGGATCACTACGGTGCTGGTTCCAAAAGAAAATGTGCGCGATCTCGATCTATTGCCCGAGCCCGTTCGCAACGACCTCAATATCATCGCCGTGGGATCGATGGACGAGGTGCTTCGCCACGCACTGGTGCATAGCTGCTTTCAAAACGGGCTCAAAGGTGGCAATGGTTCTGGGCGCCGACGGCGCGTCCGGGGTCACTGATTGCAGATTACCGAGCGTAACTCGACGCGTTTTCCGGCGGGATATTCTCGCCCCAATCGATGCGGCTGTTATCTCTCCAGTCGATGATGTGCCATACCTCGTGATTGATGATTCGCTCGAGGGAGGCGTCATGGTTGGGGCAGATGACTATCCTGCCGCTCTTGTAATAGGCTATTGCCTGAAAGCCCCGGGCGTCGCCGAATTGCACCGTGACGCCCTGAAGGATCGGGTAACGAGCCTTGTAACTCGCCAGAATGGCTTGAGCGTTTTCGGATTTGCCTTGAGAGGGGAGCGTGACAGATCCGGCGCCCCCCGTGGATCTGACTTGCACTGGCCGAGGCTCAGCAGCGCTTGCCTTGACTGCTGGTCGACTACCTACGACAGCCGCTACCGAATCCAGTTCTTTTGCGATTTTCTCGACGGTCTTCGGTGCCGGCGTTGCTTTCAGTTGAGGATCGAAGGCTATCGGCTTGATCTCGAAAGCTATTGTCGCCAGCGCAGGAGTCGCGCCTGCGGCCAGGGCGAAGATCATCAACAAAGCAAGTATACGAACTATCGTTGAACGTGAAGCTACTTTCATTTGCACACCTCGGGCTTGGGGCGGGGATATCTTTCATATCAGGTATCGGCATCTTTGCCGCCTGACTATAAACTGTTGCATTATGCGGTTATCAGGAAGTGCCTTGAAGGATAGCTCTCACGCCGGCAGGTCTTTTGGCTGGCGCACAGTGGCGCACGCCGGAGGGAACCTGCTCATCGGGGCGGCGCTCGGGCTCTTTGGCTACTACGGCATCACAAACATTGCGGCCAATCTCGACCAGCAGGAGCTTCGAGCGGAGTTCGACCCTGCTTTGCCGCCGATCCTTGATAACGGCGATGAAGATCGGCCAGCTATCGATTTTTCCGATTGGCGCAGCTTGGACGCCGCTTACTGGCAGGGGCAATCTGAGGGTGATCCGTTCGGCAGGCTCGTCATCGACGCCATCGGCCTTGACCAGATCGTCGTGAAAGGGCACACGCGAGAATCTCTGAAGCGCGGGCCGGGGTGGATCGACTATACCGATCTTCCGGGGCCAACCGGCAACAGTGGAATTGCCGGTCACCGCACTACTTTTGGCTCGCCGTTCCGTCGAATAGACGAGCTTCGCCTCGGCGACACGATCGAGCTTTACTCCCCCTATCGCGTTTATGTTTATGAGGTGACCGAGTCTTTCAGGGTCACGCCGGACAGGGTAGATGTTATGGAAACCAGGGAGGAGCCCCGCTTGACGCTCTCGGCGTGTGATCCACCCTACAGCGCTCGATACCGCTTGATAGTTCATGCCGATCTTGTTAGTGTCACACGACTACAACAGTGAGCAGGGGGTTTGTATGCGCGTGCTTGTCACCGGTGGCGCAGGATTTATTGGAGCCAATCTCGTCGAAGCTCTGATTAGGGATAACGAGGTGGTCGTTGTCGATGATCTGTCTACCGGGTCTGCGGATAACGTTCATCCGGATGCGCGGTTCGCGCAGATGAGCATACTCGACGAGAAGTTTCTTGCCGAGGTGGCTTCGTTCAAGCCGGACAAGGTGGTACATCTTGCTGCTCAGGCCAGTGTCGGCGCCTCAATCGTCGATCCCCACAATGACTGGCTTGTCAACGTCGAGGGCACCAAAGCGGTCGCCAGAGCCGCCCGAAGCTGCGGGGCAAGAGCCGTCATATCCGCCTCCTCGGCAGCTGTATACGGCACTCCTGCTGAACTGCCGATATGCGAGTCTCGCCATAAGCTACCCACAAATCCTTACGGCAGATCCAAGCTCGCTGCCGAGGAGGTGCTGGCGAGTGAGCTGTCGAGAACGGGAACTGATTTCGCAAGCTTTCGATTCTCGAATGTGTATGGCCCGCGTCAGAGCTCGCAGGGAGAAGGCGGTGTAGTGGCCATCTTCGCTTCCCGGCTGGTCAGAGGAGAAGAGCTGGTGGTTTTCGGTGACGGCTCGCAGACACGCGATTTCATTTTTGTCGCGGACGTGGTGGACTCGATATGCTTAGCTCTCAAGACCGAAACGAGGTTGTGCGAGGGAGGCGGCGATGGTCCGGCGTACAACATCTCCACAGGCACTCAGACGAACATTACTCAACTTATAGATGCTTTGTCACAGATCAGCGGGGTAGAGGCTAAAGTTTCGCATGAGCCGGCGGTTCCGGGCGACATCAAACACAGTGTGCTGGACGCGCGTAAAGCCGACAGCATCTTTGGATGGGAAGCTCGCATACCCTTTGAGACCGGTCTTGAGGCCACCTACGCATGGTACCTGTCCTCTGTATCGGCGCCCACCCCAGGCGATGAGTGAGAGCAAAGATACTAACCTAGGCAAGCTCTATGCCGAGAAGGTGCGCGCCGAGCTTGAGGAGGTCGAGAGGGAGTTTAGCAGCTGGAATTTCTGTGCCTCGGAAGGCAACCCGTTAGCCACAGTTCTGCTGGTGAAGGGTCAGGCGGGGCCAGCGGAGCAGTGTGGCGGCCCTGCGCTGTCCGGACCCGATGGTGCCGCCGCCGCCAAGGCCCTGAAGGCTCTCGGGTTCGCCGCGGACTCTGATTATCGCGTCATGTCGCGCCCCTTGGGCGACGCTTCTCCCGCAGACGCTATTCACTCCAGGCTTCTGCTGCTGATTCAGGTTATCGATCCCTTGGTCATAATAGCCTTGGACAGCTGCGCAGCCGCCGATCTAGCTGGCGCGCTGGAAGCAGCTCTACCGCCAACAGGGACTCCCGTGCAGATTCATGGAAGAACCATACTTGCACTCCAGGGGTTGGAGGACTCTCTTGGTGATGAGCGTTCGAAGAGGGTTGTCTGGGAGCAGCTAAAGCAACTCTCTAGCGACAGCCGATCAGGCTAGGAGCCGGTCACGACAGGATGGAGCGCGCGCTGAGTGGTCACAGCCAAGCGTATGGGGTACCGTTATGCATATGTACACTCGAGGTAAACATGTACTCAATCTGAATGAACTGACGTTCGTCGAACGCGTTGCAGGGGGGATCGCATGAGCCAGCGCTACGACCGTCTGGTCGCCAAGCTTCGGGAGCTCTTCCAGCTCGACCAGCCGGAGCTGGACTTCGGCATCTACCGCATCCTCCATGCCGACCTCATCTACGTCAACGGCGGCAACAATCTCGAAAACCTTAAGAGCGTCGATGACCGGTGGAAGGTGCGCCTGATCGAGGAGGAGCTCTTCCGGCTCATGTTCGACTTGGAGGACGTGTGATGGGGGCGGTTCACTATCACGAAGGACGATTCCCGCCGCAAGGAATAGATTGGGAGAGGCTCATCCCGCTGGTTGGTCCGTCTTCAGCTCGTGGGCCGGATGATCATGCCGCTCTTCATGTGGCAGGTAGGGCTTATCCATCGCCCGATCTTCTACATCAGCGCGTACTTCGACGCGCGACGTGACGAGTATCTCGACCGCCTATTTGCGGTATCGCGGGACGATGACTGGACCGGCTGGTGCGCATTCTTCCTCGAAGCGGTGCGCGTGCAGGCGGAGGATAACCTCGCGCGCGCGACTTCGATCATGCGGCTCTACGAGGAGATGAAGGTGCGACTGCCTGAGCTCACGCGGTCTCCTCAGGTGATAGGCGTACTGGACTTCATCTTCCAGTCGCCCGTGTTCTCGAAAAGCGACTTCGTTCGTAGAGTGGGGGTCTCCGAGTCCGCTGGGCGTCGGCTGCTGAGAGTGCTCAGCGATGACGGAATCGTCGGGGAGGTCGAGGCCGCAGCTGGTACTCGTCCGGGCATATACGCCTTCGATGATCTACTTGACGTCGCAGGGGGGGAGTGAAGACGTGGGGGCACTGGAAGCGAGACTCTCGACTCTTGTGCGGCACATATTCTGCACAAGTGACGCACAAGGTCGCTTGACCGTCACAAGTGACGCACTAGGCCAAGGGCATTGTGTTCCGAGAGGACCCCAATTACATAAGTAAGATCCTCAAAGGCCTCTTACGAACAGGGTGACTCGGCACATGATCCGCTTCTGCAGCCGACCAGGTTAGTCTTCCTCTATCTCCTCGATCGCGCCCATAGGACACTCTTCCATGCAGGCGGCGCAAGCAGTGCAATCATCGTCATTTACTGCGACCGCGGTGTCTCCGACGATCTCTAAAACGCCTTCAGGACATGCATCTACGCAGATGCCGCATGCAGAACAGTCATCCGTACTGATGATCGGCCGAGGCATACCGTCTCCTTCTTAGTGTCGCACGGTTTGTCGCGAGACACTTTATCGGCGTGGCGGCTTGATGTAAAGACCCGGTTTTGCCTCTGTCGCAGGGAGGATTACCGATATATCAATCCACACGGGAGCATGTATCTCAGAATTCTCCTGCGCGTAACACGGTCGAAACACACAGATGCGACTCTGTAGCAGTGGCCGATTGGGGCTGCCAGACAGAGGAGGCGTGGAATATATGGAACTGCAGGTAGCGCTTGATACCATCTGGGTGCTCATTGCGGGGATGCTCGTGTTCTTCATGAATCTCGGATTCGGACTTGTGGAGTCGGGCTTCACGAGGGCGAAGAACACCGTCAACATCATCTCCAAGAACTTCATAGTCTTTGCCGTATCGACGATCGCATTCCTAGTCATCGGATGGGGATTGATGTTTGGCGACGGGAACCCGTTCATTGGACTTGAAGGGCTCTTCTTCTTAGGTGGAGCTGACAATAGCCCAGCGACCGGTGATGCGTATCAAGGAGTGTACTCGGCACTGAGTTGGGCTGGTGTACCGCTCATGGCGAAGTTCTTCTTTATGCTCGTGTTCGCCGGGACCGCGGCTACTATCGTCTCGGGCGCTGTTGCCGAGCGCATCAAGTACCACTCGTTCATCATCTTTTCGTTTCTGCTTGTCGCATTTGTCTACCCTATCGTGGGTCGCTGGATCTGGGGTGGCGGCTGGCTTGCGGAGCTAGGCTTCTGGGACTTCGCCGGATCCACCGTGGTTCACTCGGTGGGCGCATGGGCGGCGCTCGCGGGAATCATCGTGCTAGGACCACGCCTAGGCAAGTATAAGGATGGCAAAGTGCATGCGATCCCCGGTCACAATATGACCTCGGCTATGGCTGGCGCCATGATCCTGTGGCTCGGCTGGTTTGGATTCAACGCAGGTAGCACCATGGCCGCCCAGCCCTTCGCGATCTCGCACATAGTGGTCGCCACGGCCATAGCGGCGGCCTCCGGCGCCATCGCCGCGACAATCGTCGCATGGATCGTACTGCACAAGCCGGATATTGGCATGACCATCAACGGGATGCTCGGCGGACTCGTTGGCATCACCGCAGGTTGCGCCTTCGTCAGTACGAGCAGTGCCCTTATCATCGGCGCGATCGCCGGCGCGATCATCGTTTTCGGCGTGCTGCTTCTCGACAAGCTGAAGCTTGATGACCCGGTTGGCGCACTCGCCGTTCACGGCATGGGCGGCATCTTCGGCACCTTGGCTGTCGGTCTGTTCGCCCAAGAATCGATCTATCCCGGTACCACCGGTAACGGCCTGTTCTTTGGCGGCGGCTTTGATCTGCTGTGGAGCCAGATGATCGGTGTCGCAGCCGTGGGCGTTACGGTCTTCGGGGCCTCACTCTTTATTTGGCTTGCGATCAAGGCGATCTGGGGTGTACGTGTCAGCGCAGAAGAAGAGATCGAGGGTCTCGACATCGGCGAGCACGGGAACCGGGCATACCCCGACTTCGTGCAGAGCGACACCTCGTACTCTGTAGCTCGCGGTAGGTACTGAACACTCAGCATGAGGAGAAAAGGAGCTAATCATGAAGAAGATCGAAGCGATTATTAAGCCTTACAGACTCAATGAGGTCAAAGAGATGCTCAGCGCACTCGGGGTGGTCGGCATGACCGTGACAGACGTGCGCGGGTATGGGCGCCAGATGGGCCACACCGAAGTCTACCGAGGCGCAGAGTACGCCGTGGATTTCATACCCAAGGTCAAGATCGAGCTCGTCCTCGACGACGCGGTCGCGCAGTCGGCCGAAGACGCGATCATCGCTGCAGCCCGTACCGGTGAGATCGGCGACGGCAAGGTGTTTATCTATGATGTCGAGGGCGCGGTTCGCATCCGTACCGGCGAGCGGGGGTCGAAGGCGCTGTAGTTCGCCGGCATGGATCCCGCATCGTCAAATGACATGCAATCCGCGAGAGTGCGATAATTTTCTACATGAGCATAGCGGATAGCATAGCAAATAGGTTTCCTCCGGCCGCCGCAGAGCACGTCCATAACGTCGCGCAGAATTTGCAACTCGTTGCAGATCTGGGATACGGAGATGTGGTTCTGCTTGTGCCTAACGAAGACGGGCAGCTGGAGATCGTGGCTGACGTTCGGCCAATGACGGCTGCTGCCGCTGTGCCGGTCTCAAGGGTGGGCGGAACGGTGGATCGGAACGAGGAGCCAGAGGCGTACGACGCCCTTGACTTTGGACTCACCGTCTGTGGATCCCGTTGCCGAATACGCCGCGGCGTCGAGTTTACGTCCACCGCCTATCCGGTTGGGCCGTCCTCGCGTCCTTACGCCGTGGTCGTGAGATACCTCGGGAAGAGTGTCGCTGAGGCGCCAGGGAAGATGGAGGTCGCGTTCATGCGGCTGGCGGTGTTCGTCCTCGAGAGGCTACAGCGAGGTCCGATCCCCGATCTTCACACTGGGGAGCCATATTCCACCACTCGCCTTGCTGGTGATGGGGTCATCGAGGTGGATTCTGGCGGTACAGTCTCATACGCAAGTCCCAACGCGGTGAACATCATGCGGCTCGCCGGAGCCGAGGGCTCCCTTAGCGGCGCGCCTGTCTCGGCGCTACCCGGCGGTGCGACAGCGGTCGTTCCGGTGCTGGGCAGCACAGCAGCTCGCGAGATCACGCTTGAGGTGGCAGGCAGGTCGCTTCGCTACCGCACCATAGCGCTCTCGGAAGGCGCACTCGTTTTGGTGGAGGACGTCACTGAGGCTCGCCGTCGGGAGCAGGAACTGCGGGTCAAAGAAGTGACGATCCGTGAGGTGCACCATCGCGTGAAAAACAACCTGCAGACGGTCGCCTCGCTACTGCGCATTCAGGCAAGGCGAGCCACGAGTGAGGAGGTGGCCTGCGCGCTCAACGAGGCGGTCGAGCGGATATCTTCGATGGCGGTCGTACACGAGATGCTCGCCGAGTCCACCGAGGAGTCGGTCGACCTGGCGGCGGCGGTACGCAAGGTCGTGGACATGGTCACTCGCGGGCTTGCCAGGTCTGATGCGGTGATAGAGTTGAGGGTGGAGGGCGACACGGGACTGGTTCCCGCATCCATCGCGACCTCGCTCGCTCTGGTTGTAGCCGAACTCGTACACAACGCCATTGAGCATGGCATTGGCTCAAGGCACACCGGTTCGGTTACGGTCACGATGCACAGGACGCCAAACGAGTTGACACTCTCTGTTTGGGATGACGGCTGTGGTCTACCCCCGGGATTCTCGCCAGATTCGTCGTCCAATCTCGGTCTGGCTATCGTTCGGACCATCGTCGAGGATGACATGCGTGGTACCCTGTCCTTCAGCACGGAGACAGGCATGCTTGTCTCGGTCCATGTTCCTGTTACGAATTGAGGAGCAATCATACGTGCGCGTACTGATCGCTGAAGATGAAGCCTTGATACGGATGGACCTCAGGGAGATGCTTGCCGAGGCGGGGCACGAGGTCGTCGGTGAGGCACGAGACGGAGCCGAGGCCCTCACCCTCACACGAGAGCTCCTTCCCGACATCGTGTTCATGGACGTGAAGATGCCGGGGATGGATGGGCTTGAGGCCGCGCGTGTAATCGCCGAGGAAAAGATCGCCCCGGTAGTGATGGTCACTGCATTCTCGCAGCAGTCGCACGTTGACGAAGCAGCTAGTGCGGGAGCGATGGCTTACATAGTCAAGCCGTTTCAGAGGCGTGACATCCTGCCTGCCATGACGGTTGCAGTTTCTCGATTTGCGGAGGCCCGGACTCTCGAGGCCGAGGTAGATGACCTAACTGAACGACTGGAGATGCGTAAGGTGCTAGACCGGGCCAAGGGGGTGCTGATGGCCAAGGGGATTACAGAGCCCGAGGCGTTCCGTCGCCTTCAGAAGCTCGCGATGGATCGTCGGATGTCACTTCGGCAGGTGGCCGAGGCGGTCGTGCTCGCAGCTGAGGCTGAGGAGTAGAAGAGGCGAGCGCGTAAGGTTTCGGGGGGCGGGAGCCCCAAGCACGGTCTTGAAGTAAAAGAACGGGTTTCCCTCTAATCTTGGTGTGTCGAATACCCAGAGAAGGAAGGAAACCCGCATGCACGATGATACCGCGCTATTGAAGTCGCTTCTGGTTGGCCTGTGTTTTGACCACATCGTCCGGTTCGAGGACTTCGAACAAGTCGAAACGAACTCGCTGCAAGACGTTCTCAGGATGTTGGCCGATGCGATGTCTGAGGCTCTTGAGATCTTCGACGAGCGGCTGTTCGTCGACAAGCCGAAAGACTGGCGTGTCAAGGATTCCCGCCCGAGGACCGTTCTCACCGAGTTCGGCGAGGTGGCCTTCACCCGCCGCATCTACCTCGACCAGTTCGGGGACCGGCGCACCCATCTCGACGAGATCGTGGCGCTGCCACAACGGAAGCGCCTGTCGCCGGGGGCATTTCGGGCGCTCGCGCTGTTTGGCTCAGAGATCCCCTACGAGCGCGCGGCCCGCGCACTCTTCCGGCACTGTGCAGCAGACGTGTCGGCGATGACGACGATGGGAGTGCTGCGCGAGACAGGCGATCTGCTCGAGACCGAGGCCGAAGGGCGGCGCCGTGACCTGTTCGATCACGGGTTGCTCCCTTCCGCGTTGCGCGAGAGCGAGGAGATACGCGTGGAGGCAGACGGGATCTGGATCGCCCTGCAGCGCGACAGGAGGCGTGGTATCGAGGTCAAGGCGCTCTGTGCCTACGAGGGCAAGAGCGCAGGCGAGAGGGTCGGGGTCGTGCATCATGCCCTCGTCGGAGCCCCGAAGCGTTTCTGGGAAGAAGGCGTGGCACGCCTGGCCAGCCACTACTCGCTTCCCGCCCTGAAGCGCTGCTACGCGGGAAGCGACGGTGCTGCGTGGTGCGGCTCTGTCGGCGACTACCTGCACGGGCCTGAAGTCGTCCATAAGCTCGACCCTTGGCACGTCAACCGGGCGATCAGGTCGGCCTTCACCGATCCCCATGAGTCCGCGCCGCTCTTCGCGCTGCTGCGTTCGGGAGACATCGACGGGCTGCTTGCCGAACTCGACTCCCGGATCGAAGCTGGGGACTGCGACGAGAAGAAGGTGTGTGCGCTTATGCGCTACATCCGCAACAACCGCGCCTCGATAGAGGCCGACGTACCGAGCATGGGGACTATGGAGGGGACACAGGCACACCTCTACGCCGCCCGGATGAAGGTGTGGGGCGGGGCGTGGTCGAGAGAGGGTGCGAGCGACATGGCGCGCATCAGGGCCACATTGGCCTCCGGGGATGATCTTCCGGTGCCGCGACGCGAGCAGACGTTCAAAGACAAGGACAGAAGACGGCGAAACGCGATTCTCGATAAGCGGCGCTACGGATTCGGCTACGAGATGGTATGCTCTGACGGAAAGGGATACGAGCCTCCAGCGGGGCGTCTGATGCCGTTCTCGACGCGGCAGGCGTTCCGTGCGATGTTCAATCCTTTGAACTGAGAGTAGACCCCCCGAATCCTTACGCGCTCTCGCGGTGCGTCATGTTGTCTGCGCGCAGATTTAGGTGGATAATACATAATACGTGAAGATGCGTCAGGCGTTCTTCGCGTCGAGAGGTTCCAGCGACATCAGTGGGGTAAAAGTTGGCTGGGAGCACACCAAAAGCCCGAGGCACAGCGGGCGCAAGGTCCCGGCAAGGTGCGGGGCTACTCGGTCTTGCGCGCGCAAGACCCCTGCTCTCTGTAGCCGTCTTGGCCGTTTTTGCAGCCGTTGCTGTTGCAGGCATCACCCTTTTATCCGCCGGTCCGTCAGGCCACCCTGCCTCCGTTTTCCAGCCCGGCCAAGACGGCCCGCACACTAGGGCCTCGCACGGCGCGTGACAGCACATCTAGCACTGATGGAGGTAGCGAGATGAAAAGTAAGGTAGTACGGCAGTGGAGGCTCGGTTGGAGCAGCGTGCTCATTGTAGCGCTGCTCGCTTCGTTCGCCGCTCAGCTCAGCGCAGCCGCGCAGGCAGAGCCCGCCGCGCTGAACGCAGCGAACCTCACCGGCACGGTCACCGACGCTGTGACCGGCTTGCGCCTCGAGGGGGCATTTGTCGAGGCCGAGCGCTATGAAGCCGGGACCTGGCAGTGGGCAAATTCGACATGGACCGGCGCTGACGGCACCTACGCTCTCTATCTTCCCGGCGCTGGCACCTACCGGGTCTCTACCAGTGAGCGCGGCCATTTCGACTCCACCACGGAGGCGTTCGAGTTCGACGGCGTGACCCCTGTGGTGCGCGACATCGCGCTCACGCCGATGCCGCCATCTGTCACCGGCACGGTCACCGACGCTGTGACCGGCTTGCCCCTCGAGGGGGCATTTGTCGAGGCCGAACAACGTCTTGAGGATGGGACCTGGCACTGGGTGGACTGGGCGCAGACCGGCGCTGACGGCACCTACGCTCTCTATCTTCCCGACGCTGGCACCTACCGGGTCTCTACCAGT
>Ga0208609_100040_pt1 | contig 72925 bp, 88 predicted proteins | sample SubbioR11_8A_Apr_FD_184813 | JGI IMG/M metagenome (GOLD analysis project Ga0208609, IMG submission 184813) | Serpentinite rock and fluid subsurface biosphere microbial communities from McLaughlin Reserve, California, USA - CR11_8A_Apr (SPAdes) | ecosystem: Environmental > Terrestrial > Deep...
TGAGCTTGATCAGGTCGGCGGCCGTGCCCTGCATCGGGGCGTTGATGGCGGCGCGCTCGGCGGCGGCGCGGCGCGCGGCGTTGGGCGAGTTGATCTCGGGCAGGTGCAGGCGCCGGCCCAGCACCGTCTCCACGTAGCCGCAGGCCTTGGCCTGGGCGCGGGTGGCGTCCATGTAGCGGCGCACCCCGGCAAAGCGCTCGAAGTAGCGCTCGATGTAGTTGCGCGCCGCTGTGTTGTTGATGCCCAGCGCCTTGGCCAGGCCAAAGCTGCCCATGCCGTAGATGAGGCCAAAGTTGATCGCCTTGGCGGCGCGGCGCTGTTCGCTGCTGACTTGCTCGGGCACCAGACCAAAGACCTCGGCGGCGGTGGCGCGGTGCACGTCTTGCCCGGTGTGGAAGGCACGCAGCAGGGCCGGGTCGTCGCTCAGGTGCGCCATGATGCGCAGCTCGATCTGCGAGTAGTCGGCGCTGGCAATCAGGTGCCCGGGCGCGGCCACGAAGGCCTCGCGCACGCGCCGGCCTTCAGGCGTGCGTATGGGGATGTTTTGCAGATTGGGCTCGTTGCTCGACAAGCGCCCGGTCACGGCCACGGCCTGCGCGTAGTGGGTGTGCACGCGCCCGGTGCGCGGGTGCGCCAGCGCGGCGAGTTTGTCGGTGTAGGTGTTTTTTAGTTTGGAGAGCGAGCGGTGCTGCAAAATCTGGGCTGGCAGCGGGTAGTCTTCGGCCAGCTTTTCCAGCACTTCTTCGTCGGTGCTGCGCGCGCCGGTGGCGGTTTTTTTGAGCACCGGCAGGCCGAGCCGGTCGTACAAGATCTCGCCCAACTGCTTGGGGCTGCTGAGGTTGAAGGGCTGGCCGGCGCTGGCGTGCGCCTGCTCCTGCAGCGCCACGATGCGCTGGCCCAGCTCGTGGCTTTGGCGAGCCAGCGTGGCGGCGTCGATCAGCACGCCCTGGCGCTCGACGCGGTACAGCACCTCGGAACAGTCGATTTCGAGCGCATACACCGCGCTCAGCCTAGCGTCGGCCTGCAGCCGCGGCCACAGGCGCTGGTGCACTTGGAGCGTGAAGTCGCTGTCTTCGCAGGCGTAGGTGCTGGCGCGCGCGATGTCCACTTGCGCAAACGAAATTTGCTGCGCGCCCTTGCCGCACAAATCGGCGTAGCTGAGGCCGCGCCGGCCCAGATGGCGCTCGGCCAGGCTCTCCAGGCTGTGCGGCAGGTGTGCTTCGAGCACGTAGCTTTGCAGCAGCGTGTCGTGCACCAGCCCACGCAGTTCGATGCCGTGGTTGGCACACACGTGGCGCTCGTATTTGATGTGCTGGCCGAGCTTGGGCGCAGCCGGGTTTTCCAGCCAGGGGCGCAGGCATTCCAGCGCGGCCTCGCGCGGCAGTTGCACCGGCGCGCCGGGGTAATCGTGCGCCAGCGGCAGATACGCGGCTTGGCCGGGTGCTATGCTCCACGACAGGCCCACGATTTCGGCGCGCATGGGGTCGAGCCCGGTGGTTTCGCTATCGATCGCCACCAGCGGGGCCGCTTGCAGCCGCTCCAGCCAGGCGTGCAGCGCCTCCCAGGTGAGCACCGTCTCATACTGGCATGGCGACGACGCGGCGGGTGCGGTATCAGCGCCCTCCACGCCCACAGCGCCCTGCAAGCCCGCTTCCACCCCCTGCCCTGCCTGCGCCGCCACACTCGGGCCCGGCAGCGCCTCCAGCGTGCGCACCAGCGTCTTGAAGCCGTAGCGCTGGTAAAAGTCGCGCAGCGCCGCCTGGTCGGGCGCTTGCAGGCGCAGCGCCTGTTGCAGGTCTGGCCCGCTCAGGTGCGCGCTCAAATCGCAATCGGTCTTGATGCGCAGCAACTGGCGCGCCGTGGGCAGCCAATCCAGCGCTTGGCGCAGCGTCTCGCCCACGGCTCCGGGCATCTGCCCGGCCTGCGCCACGATGGCATCGAGCGAGCCGTATTCCTGCAGCCACTTGACGGCGGTTTTCGGCCCCACTTTCTGCACCCCGGGCACGTTGTCCACTGCGTCGCCCACTAGGCACTGGTAGTCCACCATCTGCTGCGGCGGCACGCCAAACTCGGCCTGCACCCCGGCCACGTCGCGGCGCTTGCCGCTGAGCGTGTCGATGACCGTGATGCGTGGCTCGACCAATTGGCTCAGGTCTTTGTCGCCGCTGGAAATGATGACCCGCATCCCGGCGGCAGCGGCCTGCTGCGCCAGGGTGCCGAGCACGTCGTCGGCCTCCACGCCGGGCACGCACAGCACCGGCCAGCCGAGCAGGCGCAGCACCGCGTGAATGGGTTCGATCTGGGCGCGCAAATCGTCCGGCATGGGGCTGCGCTGCGCCTTGTAGGCGGGGTAGAGCGCGTCGCGAAAGGTGGGGCCGGGGGCGTCGAACACAAAGGCGGCGCTCTGGGCCGGGTGCTCGCGCAGCAGCGCCTGCGCCATGTTGATGAGGCCGCGCAGCGCGCCCGTGGCCGGGCTGCTGGCATCGCCGGGAACGGCGCGCAGGTCGGGCATGGCGTGGTAGGCCCGGTACAGGTAGCTGGAGCCATCGACCAGCAACAGGGTGGGGTCGGAGGGGCTGGGTGCAGGCTCGGCTTCGGTCTGGGCTGCGTTTGGGATCGGGGCTTGGGTCATGCCCGCATTGTGCCGCCTACAATCGCTGCCTATGCAAGCCACCCTTTCTAGCGCCTGCGGCGCACCCCGAAACCCTTGACCATGGCGGTATACACCGAAGTCACGCCCGCCCAGGCTGCGGCGCTGCTGCGCCCGCTTGGCGTGGGCGAACTGATCGAGCTGCGCGGCTGCCCGGGTGGGATCGAGAACACCAACTACTTTGCCTCGGTGCGTGCACCCAGCGGCGAGCGCAAGGAATACGTGCTCACGCTGTTCGAGCGCCTAAGTTTTGAGCAACTGCCTTTTTACCTCTACCTGATGCAGCATCTGGCGGCCAAGGGCATCCCGGTGCCCAACCCGGCCCCGGATGCCAGCGGGACCATCCTGCACCGGCTGCATGGCAAACCGGCGGCGCTGGTGAACAAACTGCGCGGCCACAGCGAGCTCAGCCCCCAGCCCGCGCACTGCGCGCAACTGGGCACCCTGCTGGCGCGCATGCACTTGGCGGCACTCGACTACCCGCGCCAGCAGCCCAACCTGCGCGGCTTGGCGTGGTGGAACCAGACCGCCCCCGAGGTGCTGCCGCATTTAAGCCCGGCGCAAGCCGCTTTGCTGCGCAGCGAACTGGCGCTGCAAAACGAGCTGGCGCAGCAGCCGCGCTACCACAGCCTGCCGCGCGGCCCGGTGCACGCCGATCTGTTCCGCGACAACGTGATGTTCGAGGGTGGCGAGCTCACCGGCGTATTCGATTTCTACTTTGCCGGTTGCGACACCTGGCTGTTCGACTTGGGTGTGTGCCTGAACGACTGGTGCATCGACCTCGCCAGCGGCCAGCCAGACGCGGCACGCAGCCAGGCCCTGCTCGAAGCCTACCAGCGCCTGCGACCCTTCACGCCAGCCGAGCACGCGCTGCTGCCGGCGCTGCGGCGCGCTGCGGCCTTGCGTTTTTGGCTCTCGCGCCTGTGGGACTGGTACCTGCCGCGTGCAGCCGCGCTGCTGCAGCCGCACGACCCGACCCACTTTGAGCGCGTGCTGCGCGCGCGGGTGGAGCAGGCATGAGGCTGCACCGCGTACCGGCGCGCACCGGTTGGCTCTGGGTCAAACTCGGTCTGAGCACTTTTTTCAAGCAGCCGTTGGCGCTGGCCGGGCTGTTTTTCATGTTCATGTTGCTGGTCTCGGTGCTCTCGATGGTGCCGCTGCTGGGGCAGGCGCTGGCGCTGGCGCTGCTGCCGGCGGCCACACTGGGCCTGATGGCGGCCACGCGCATCGCCGCCGCCGGGCAGTTCCCCATGCCCGCGGTGCTGGCCAGCGCCTTTCAGGCCGGGCGCGAGCGCGCGCGCGCCATGCTGGTGCTGGGTGCCATCTACGCCGCGGGCTCGCTGCTGATTTTGGGCCTGACGCTGCTGCTCACCGGCGGCGCGCCCACGGCCCTGGTCGATCCGGCCGCGGTGCCCGAACCCGGCACGGCCCCCCGCCCCGAGGATTTGATGCTCAACCCCGAGGCGCTCAACCGCATGCTGATCGGCGTGCTGCTGCACATCCCGCTCGGGCTGCTGTTCTGGCACGCCCCGGCGCTGGTGCACTGGCACGGGGTGTCGCCGCTCAAGAGCCTGTTTTTCAGCGCGCTGGCGTGCTGGACCAACAAGGCCGCGCTGCTGGTCTATTTCCTCGGCTGGGGTGCGGTGTTTTTTGCGGTTTCGCTGCTGCTGGTGCTGCTGGGCGGCTTGGTGGGCGGGCCGCGGTTCATCGGCATGCTGCTGTTTCCGGTGGCGCTGCTCATGAGCGCGATCTTTTTCACCTCGCTCTACTTCACCTTCCGCGACAGCTTCGAGACCGACGAAGGGCAGCCTGCGGCCTGAAGCAGCCCTGCCTGTTACAGCGGCGTGAGCTTGGCCACCGCCAGCGCCAGCCATTTGCTGCCGTGGCGCGTAAAACTCACGTGAGCGCGCGCATCGTCGCCGCGGCCCTCGACCGCCAGCACCTTGCCTTGGCCAAATTTTTGGTGAAACACCGCCATGCCGCTGCAGATGCCGTGCGTGTCGGCAGCGGCTTGGGCGCTTCGGCTGGGCAGCCCCCCGGCGTGCAGGCCGGGCAAGCCGGACACGCCAGGCATTTCAGGTACCAAGCCGCTGCGCCCCCAAGCCGGCTGCAGCCCAGCTGCCCCCTTGGCAAAGCCGACCCCGGCACCCGGTTTGGGGCTGAGCCACTGCAGGCACTGGGGCGGCAGCTCGTCCACAAAACGGCTGCGCGGGTGGTAGCGGGTTTGGCCGTGCAGCATGCGCGTCTGGGCGTGGCTTAAATACAGGCGCTGGCGCGCGCGCGTGATCGCCACGTACATCAGCCGCCGCTCCTCCTCCAGCGCCTGCGCGCTGCTGCTGGCGTTGTCGTGCGGGAACAGGCCTTCTTCGAGCCCGGTGATGAACACGGCGTCGAACTCCAGCCCTTTGGCGGCGTGTACGGTCATGAGTTGCACCGCGTCTTGCCCGCTCTGGGCCTGGTTGTCGCCCGCTTCCAGCGCGGCATGGCTCAGAAAGGCCTGCATGGGGCTCAGGGTTTCGCCGCTGGGCGGCTCGTCAGCTTGGGTGCCGGCGTCCGCGCTGCCGGGGCTCGACGGGCTGCGGGTCTGGCTGCCCGCATCGGCCTGGGCCTGGGCCGCTGCGGTCTCGTCCAGCGGCAGCGCCACCGCGTCGCGGCCAAAGCCTTGTTGCATCACAAAGCTCTCGGCGGCGTTGAGCAATTCCTCCAGGTTTTCTACGCGCTCGCTGGCGTCGCGCTCAGCGCGGTAGTGCGCCAGCAGGCCGCTGTGCTGCAACACCTGCTCCACGATCTGGCGCAGCGCCAGGCCCTGGCAGCGCTCGCGCAGCGCGTCGAGCAAGGCCACGAACGCGCCCAAGCTGGCCCCGGCCCGGCCCGGCACGGCGCTGACGGCATCGAGCAGCGAGCAGCCCGCCGCCTGCGCCGCCGCCTGCAAGGCCTCTACGCTGCGTGCGCCGATGCCGCGCGGCGGAAAGTTGAGCACCCGCAGCAGGCTGGTGTCGTCGGCGGGGTTGTCGAGCAGGCGCAAATAGGCCAGCGCGTGCTTGATCTCGGCGCGCTCGAAAAAGCGCAGCCCACCATAAACCCGGTAGGGCAGCCCGGCGTTGAACAGCGCCGTCTCGAGCACCCGGCTCTGCGCGTTGCTGCGGTACAGCAGCGCCACCTGGTGCGCCGGCAAGCCATCGCGGGCGGTGAGCTGGCGCACTTCGTCGACCACCCAGTTGGCCTCGGCATAGTCGGTCGGCGCTTCATAGACGCGCAGCAGCTCGCCCGTGCCCTGGTCGGTGCGCAGGTTTTTGCCCAAGCGGCCCTGGTTGTGCTCGATCAGCCTATTGGCCGCTTCCAGTATGTGCGCCTGGCTGCGGTAGTTTTGCTCCAGCTTGATTTGCTGGCGCACACCAAACTCGCGCACGAAATCGGCCATATTGCCCACGCGCGCGCCACGAAAGGCGTAGATGCTCTGGTCGTCGTCGCCCACCGCCAGCACGGCGTTGCCAGCCGGCACGAACTGGCTACCCTCCATGCGCCCGGCCAGCAGCTTGAGCCAGGCGTATTGCAGGCGGTTGGTGTCTTGGAACTCATCGACCATGATGTGCTGGAAGCGGCGCTGGTAGTGCTCGCGCACCGGGTCGTGGTCGCGCAGCAGCTCGAAACTGCGCAGCAGCAGCTCGCCAAAATCGAGCACGCCTTCGCGCTGGCACTGCTCCTCGTAGAGGCGGTAAAACTCGACCTTGTGGCGCTGCTCGGCGTCGCGCGCAGGCACCTGGTGGGCGCGCTGGCCCTCCTCTTTGCAGGCGTTGATGAACCACTGCAGCTCCTTGGGCTTGAAGCGCTCCTCATCGAGGGCGAGCTGCTTGTGCAAGCGCTTGACGGCGCTGAGCTGGTCTTGCATGTCCAGAATCTGGAACGTGGCGGGCAGATTCAGCAGCTTGCAGTGGGCGCGCAGCATGCGGTGGCACAGGCCGTGAAAGGTGCCGATCCACATGCCGCGCACGTTCAGCGGCAGCAGCGCCGCCAGCCGCGTGAGCATCTCTTTGGCGGCCTTGTTGGTGAAGGTCACGGCCAGCACCCCGGCTGGGCTGATCTGCCCGGTGCTCAGCAGCCAGGCGATGCGGGTGGTGAGCACGCGCGTTTTGCCGGAACCGGCACCGGCCAGAATCAGCGCCGGTTCGGGCCCGAGGGTGACGGCGGCGAGCTGCTCGGGGTTCAGGCCTTGCAGCAGCGGCGGCAGCGGGGCCTGGGCCTGGATCGGGGTGCGTTCAGGGGTGGTGGCGGATTCGGGCGCAAAACGGTGGGTCATGGGCCGATTATCGGCTGGCCCCGTGCCCGACCGCGCTCGACTGCGCCTCACTGCACCGGCGGCGCTTCGAGCACGATTTCCACGCGCCGGTTCTGCGCCCGCCCCGGCGCGGTGGCGTTGTCGGCCAGCGGCTGCGTGTCGGCCACGCCGGTGGCGCGCAGCCGCATCGGGTTGACGCCGCGCGTCTCGAGGTGGCGCACCACCGCGCCGGCGCGGCCCGCCGCCAGCTCCCAGTTGGAAGGAAAGCGCGCGGTGGCGATGGGCACGTTGTCGGTATGCCCCTCGACCACGATGGTGTGGCCCATGGCTTGATTCAGCACCGGCAGCAGCTCGTCGATCACGCGCTGGCCCGCCGGGGTGAGCGCCGCCTGCCCGGGCGCAAACAGCAGCTCGCTGCTGATGCGAAAGCGCGTCACGCCGTGGGCGTCGGTGACGATATCGACGTTTTGGCCCAGATCGCCCACGTTGAGCGCGGGCGGCGCGGGCGGCAGCGGGGCGGCGCGGACATCGACCGGGTCGCCCTCGACCCGCGCCGGCGCCGTGGCCGGGTGCGGCAGTGGCACCGGGGGCAAGATGGTGGTGCCGGCGTCGGCGGCGGCCTGTACCTGCGGGTGCAACTTGTCGAGCGCGATTTCGCGCCGCTCGCCGCGAAAGGCCTCGCTCACCGGCTCGGAAAAGGCCAGCATCACCACCAGCATCGCCAGCAGCAGCGTCATCATGTCGAGGTAGGTAATCAGCCAGGCTTCTTCCTCCTGCACCGGCACCGGGTCCACGTGCCAGCGCTCGTAACGGCCACCGTGCAGCGCGCTGATGGAGCGGTTGGGGCCCGTGCTGTCATCGGCGGCCGCCGCTGACTGGGGGCTGGGCGCGTTCGCCGCCGAACCGGGCCCCGGGGGCATGCGGGCCAGCATGCTTTCGAGCAGCGTCGGGCTCATGGGCGCCCAGCGGGCTTGGGTCCGGCTTTGCTGGACGGATTGGCTTTGCGCACGCCCAAGCCCCACCAGCCGCCCGATTTAGGCGTGGACTGCGGCCCGTCAAAAATCTCGTCCTCGTGGTGCGCGGCAAACGATTTGAGCGTTTCGCGCATCAGCGACGGGCTGCGCCGCGCCGTCATCATGGCAATGCCCTGCATCACCATGTTCATCAGCACCACGCGCTGCTCGGTGCGGCGCTCGAGCTTGACCGCCACCGGCTTGAAGATCAGGTTGGCAAGCAAAATGCCGTAAAAAGTGGTCATCAGGGCCACCGCCAGATGGCCACCGATCACCAGCATGTCGCCGGTGCCCAGAATGTCCATCATATTGACCAGCCCGACTAGGGTGCCGATCATGCCAAAGGCCGGCGCGTAGCTGGCCATGACGCGAAACAGTTGCGCCTCGGCGGTTTCCTTGGCGCGCAGGCGCGAGATGCGCCACTGCATCAGGTCCAGAATATCGGCCTCGGGCGTGCGCTCGATCACCAGTTGCACCCCGGTGCGCAAGAAGGGGTTGTTGACGTTTTTCAGGGCGCGCTCGACCGCCGCCAAGTCGTCGCGCATCCACAGGCGCGAGACATCGACCAGCTCGTCGATGGCGCTCTGGGTGTAGAGCCGCTCGTTGCGGATCACGGTGCCAAAAAGCTTGAACACCCGCAGCACCTCGCGCAGCGGGTAGCTCATGAAGGTGGCGGCCAGGGTGCCAAAGAGCACAATCCCCAAGCCCGGCAAGTCGATGAACAGCAGCGGGTCTTCGGCCGCAAAAATCATGACGACGACCAGCAGCAGCACGCTGGCCACCATCCCGATCAGGGTGGACGGATTCATCTGGTAGGGCTCCTGGCGGCGCATGCACGCCGCTCTGAACTGCCATTGTGCAGCATCAACCGATGAAGGCAGCTACTGCTGCGGCCGTGACGGCCGCTGCCTCGAGCATTCGCTCCCCGCCCAGCGCCCTGCGGGGCTGGGCGGGTTGGGGGCTGGCGCAGCCGCCTCAGCCGCAGCGCAAAGCCTTAGCGGCTAGTGCGCCCTTTGCCCGCAAAAGGCTTGGGGCCGCCCTGGGGGCGTTCGCGCTTGTCACCCCAGGCCGGGCGGTCGCCAAAGGACGGACGGTCGCCGCCATAGGCCGGGCGGTCGCCGTAGCTTGAGCGCGCTGCTGGGGCGGCAGGTTTGCCAAAGCCGTGGCGCGGCCCCTCGCCGGGAGTGCGCGGCGGGTGATGCGGCTGATGCTGCGTCGGCCGGGCACCAAACCCACCTTCGCGTGGGCCACTGTACGGGCTTGGGCGGGCACCGCGCCCGGCTGGTGGGCGTCCACCCGGACCCGCGCCACGGCGCGGCTCGCTGCGGCTTTCGTAGAGCTGCTTGCGCGGCTCCATGCCGACAATGGTGTGGGTGTCGATCACTTGCTGGCTAAAGGCTTCGATATCGCCAATCTTGCGCCGGTCGCGCATTTCGGCCATGGTCACCGCCATCCCCTGGCGCCCGGCGCGGCCGGTGCGGCCGATGCGGTGGGTGTAGTCCTCGGCCTTCATCGGCAGCCCGTAGTTGAACACGTGTGTGATGCTGGGCACGTCGATGCCGCGCGCGGCCACGTCGGTGGCCACCAGAATCTGCACCTGACCGCTGCGCAGCGCCGTCAGGCGCCGGTTGCGCAAGCCCTGGCTCAAGGCCCCATGCAGCGCCACGGCGGCAAAACCGGCCTGCTGCAAGTCGGCGGCCAGTGCGTCGCACTCGATCTGGGTGCTGGAAAAAACAATCGCCTGCCCGATGGAGGCGTCGCGCAGCCAATGGTCCAGCAGTTGGCGCTTGTGCTCCGGGCTGTCGCACCAGTACAGACGCTGCTCGATGTTGACGTGCCGGTCTTGCGGGGTGTCGATCTGCACCCGCTGCGGCTCGCGCATCACGCGAGTGGCCAGCGACTGGATGCGCGGCGCAAAGGTGGCGCTGAACATCATGGTCTGGCGCCGCGCGGCGGTGAGGCGGTTGACTTCGGCCAGGTCGTCGGCAAAGCCGAGGTCGAGCATGCGGTCGGCCTCATCGACTACCAAAAACTGCACCTGGTCGAGCACCAGTTGGCCGCTGCGCTGCAAATCGAGCAGGCGGCCCGGGGTGGCCACCACCAGGTTGGCGTTTTGCAGCTTGGCGATCTGCATCTGGTAGGGCATGCCCCCGACCACGTTGGCAATGCGCAGGCCGCGGCAGTGTTGCACCAGGTCGATGGCGTCGTTGGCCACCTGCTGCGCCAGTTCGCGCGTCGGGCACAGCACCAGCGCACCGGGCACGGTGGGCTTGAAGTGGCGCGCCAGCAGCGGGTTTTGGCGCTTGGGGCGTTTGGGAACGGGCTGGCCGGCGGCAGCGGCTTCGGCTTGTTGGCGCTCCCAATCGGCGCGCTCGGCGGCTTCTTGCTGCTCCATCTGGACCAGCAAGGTGTGCAGCACCGGCAGCAAGAAGGCCGCCGTTTTGCCGCTGCCGGTCTGGCTCGAGACCATCAGGTCGGTGAAAGCCTGCGCGCCCGAGCGGCCCGTGCCTTCGGCCTGCATGGCTTTGGGGATCACGGCTTGCTGCACCAGCGTGGGCTGGGTGAAGCCGAGGTCGGCCACGGCGTTGAGCAGCGGCTGGGCCAGCCCCAAGGCGGCAAAAGCCGATGGCGTGGCGGGAGTGACCACGGGGGTGGCGGCGGAAGTGGCTACGTCGGTAGCCTCAGGGGTGTAAGCAATGTCTGTCATGTCGTTCGTCCATGCGCACGGTAGGCGCAAAGAAACAAAACGGATGGCCGCGCAGCCGTGCTGGCCGTGCGGGTACGCCCGATTCGTTCGTGGTGAAAAAACACATCGACCACAAACAAATCGACCTGGGCGCTATGCTTCCCCCTAAGGGGCAGCGCGACCAGGCTGGGGTTGGATGGGGTTTGTGCAGCCACGGCCCTAAAGCCCGCCTGCTCCCCCATGAAACCACCCCCAAAAAAGCGTGAGGCAGATGCAAATGTCTCCGCTGTGTTTCAGCGAAGCCTCTGATTATGGCGCATTTACGCGCGGCATGCAAGCGAAATTTAATAACCCTCAGCGCAGCAGATGCTGCCGGTAGTGCTCCAGCTCGTCGATCGACTCGTGCACGTCGGCCAATGCGGTGTGGCGCTGCTGCTTTTTGAAGGCCGCATAGACCTCGGGGCGCCAGCGCTTGGCCAGCTCTTTGAGCGTGCTCACGTCGAGGTTGCGGTAGTGGAAATAATCTTCCAGCTTGGGCAGGTACTTGAGCAAAAAGCGCCGGTCCTGGCCGATGCTGTTGCCGCACATGGGCGAGCCACCCTTGGGCACGTAGCGGCGGATGAAGGCCAGCAGCTCGGCCTCGGCCTCGGCCTCGCTCAGGCGGCTGGCACGCACCTTGTCGAGCAGACCGCTCTTGCCGTGTGTGCCTTTGTTCCAGTTGTCCATCGCCGCCAGCAGCGCCTCGCTCTGCTGCAACACCAGCACCGGGCCGTCGATGCGCGGGCTCAATTGCGGCCCGGTGATGACCACGGCGATCTCGAGCAGGCGCTCTTTTTCTGGGTCGAGTCCGCTCATCTCGCAGTCGATCCAGACCAGGTTTTGGTCGCTGTGGTGCAGTTCGGCCGCGGCGGCCAAGGGGTGGTCGGGAGTTTGCATGGCCCGCATTCTCGCCGATTCGCGCCCTCCCGCCCGCGCCGGATTCCCGCGCCGATTCGCCCCGCTGCCTGCAAGCTGGTTCAGCCGCTCCTATACTCGCATGCTATGGATGCTTTTGCTGTTTTTGCCCCGGCCTTGTGGACGGCCGTGTTTTGCCTGCTGCTGGCCGCTGGCTTGCTGACCCGGCTCTGGCTGGCTAGGCGCCAGATGCGCCACGTGGCACTACACCGCGCCAGCGTGCCCGCGCCCTTTGCCGAGCGCATCGGGCTGGCGGCGCACCAAAAAGCGGCCGACTACACCATCGCCAAAACCCGCCTCGGGTTGTTCGAAACCAGCTTTGGGGCGGCGCTGCTGGTCGGCTGGACGCTGCTGGGGGGCCTCAATGCCCTCAACCAAGGCTTGCTGGCGTGGTTCGGGCCGGGCTTGCTGCAACAGGTGGCGCTGCTGGCGGCTTTTACTGCGCTGGGCGCTTTGCTGGAGCTGCCGCTGGCCTGGTACCGCACCTTCGTGCTCGAACAAAGGCATGGCTTCAACCGCATGACCCCGCGCCTGTGGCTCAGCGACGGCCTCAAGGGCGCCTTGCTTGGGGCCGTGATCGGGTTGCCCGTGGTGGCTTTGTTGCTGTGGCTGATGCAGGCCGCCGGCCCCTTGTGGTGGCTGTGGGCTTGGGGGCTGTGGATGGCCTTCAACCTGCTGCTGCTGGTGCTGTATCCGAGCCTGATTGCGCCGCTCTTTAACCGCTTCGAGCCGCTGCAAGACCCGGCCCTGAAAACGCGCATCGAATCCCTGCTGGCGCGCTGCGGCTTTGAGGCCAAGGGCTTGTTCGTGATGGACGGCAGCAAGCGCAGCGCACACGCCAACGCCTACTTCACCGGCTTTGGGCCGGCCAAGCGGGTGGTGTTTTTCGACACCTTGCTGCAACAGCTTGCGCCGGGCGAGCTCGACGCCGTGCTGGCGCACGAGCTCGGGCACTTCAAGCGCCGCCACATCCTCAAGCGCATCGCGCTGATGGCGCTGCTGAGCCTGGGCGCCCTGGCGCTGCTGGGCTGGCTGGTGCAGCAAGTCTGGTTCTACACCGGGCTGGGCGTGACCCCCAACCTGATGCAGCCCAACGGGGCCTTGGCCCTGATCCTGTTTTTGCTGGTGACTCCGCTGGTCGGCTTTTTTGCCTCGCCATGGATGAGCGCGCTGTCGCGCCGGCAAGAGTTCGAGGCCGACGCCTTTGCGATGGAGCACGCCGACCCGCGCGATCTGGCCAACGCCCTGCTCAAGCTCTACAAAGACAACGCCAGCACCCTCACGCCCGACCCGCTGTACGTGCGCTTTTACTACTCGCACCCGCCCGCGGGCGAGCGCTTGGCGCGCTTGGGCGCATGATGCCCGCACCGGGCAGCGCCGACGCTGGCGCAGGGCTGGTTGAGCGGCTGGGCCTGGTGGTCGGCACCCACGGCCGCCACTGCTGGGTCGAGACCGACGACGGCCAGCGCCTGCTGTGCCACCCGCGCGGCAAAAAAGACGCCCCCCTGGTGGGCGATCGGGTCGGCTGGCAGCCCAGCGGCGACGGTGGCACGATCATGCGCACACTGGCGCGGCGCAATCTGTTCTACCGCCAAGACGAGCTGCGCACCAAGTCCTTTGCCGCCAACCTCGACTTGCTGCTGGTGCTGCTGGCGGCCGACCCGGTGTTCTCGGAAAGCCAGCTCAACCGCGCCCTGGTGGCCGCCCGCGCCGCCGGCATCGAGGCGCTGGTGGTGCTCAACAAGCAAGACCTGGGCCCGGCTTTCGACAGCGCCTGGGAGCGTCTGGCCCCCTATCGCGCCTTTGGCCAAACCGTGCTGCCGCTGTGCCTGGAGGCGCCAAGCAGCGCAGCGGGTGCGCCAGCAAGCCTTAGCGACGGCGGCCTCGAGGCCCTGCGCCAGCACCTGCAAGGGCGCGCGACGCTGGTTCTGGGCCCTTCTGGCACCGGCAAAAGCACCCTGGTCAACCGGCTCGTGCCCACGGCCATGGCCGCCACCGGGGCGGTCTCGCGCGCACTCAATTCGGGCCGTCACACCACCACCAGCAGCACCTGGTACTGGCTCGATGCGCAGCGCCGCTCGGCCCTGATCGACTCACCCGGCTTTCAGGAGTTTGGCCTGCGCCACCTCGAGCCAGCGCAACTGGCGCACCTCATGCCCGACCTCGACGCGCATTGCGGACAGTGCCGCTTCTACAACTGCACCCATTTGCACGAACCGGGTTGCGCGGTGCGCGCTGCCGTGGGGGCTGGCATCAACGCGCAACGCTACCGGCTCTACGTCGATCTGCACCGCGAACTCAGCGTGGCGGCGCGCTATTAGGGTTTAGCAAGCAAGCTCACCAAGCGCGCGCCAGCAGCGCCAGCGCCAGCAGCAGCAGCCAGAGCAACACGCCGCGCCACACCAGCCCCACCATGGTGGCCAGATGCGCCAATTGGGGCACGCGCGCGTCCGATTCACTCCAGCCCAACTCAGGCGAATAAAGGGGCTCGCCCAAGGGCGGGCCGCTGCCCAGGCGCACATTCATAGCACCCGCGCTGGCGGCCAGCAACAAGCCGTCGTTGCCCTTGGTCAGGGCGCCTTCTTGGCGCCAGTTGGCCAGCGCCTCTTCGAAATTGCCCACCACGGCAAAAGCCAGCGCGGTGGCGCGCACCGGCACGTAATCGACCACGCTCCAGCCGCGCCGCGCCACCGCGGCCGAGGCATCCTCGAGCACGACCGTGGTGCGCACCGACCAATGGCGCGCCACATGCAAGGCCATGCGATACAACACCGCACCGGCCGGCCCCAAGCCCAGCGCCGCAAACGCCACAAAGGCCACCATGACCCCAAACACATGGCGGTGCGCGGCCAGCACCGAATGCTCGATCACATGCCGCAGCAACTCTTGCTGTGGCAACTCGGCCACCTCCACCCCTTGCCAGCGCGCCAGCTCGGCGCGTGCCGCCGCCTCATCGCCCGACTCCAGCGCCACCCGGATGGTGGTGAAGTGGTGGCTGAACTGCCTAAAGCCAAGCGTGAGGTAGAGCACCAGCGCCGCCCACGCAAAACCGAGCAAACCGTGCACCCAGTTGAGCAGGCCATAGACCAACAGCGCCAACAGGCTCGGCAGCAGCACCGCCAGCGCCCAGGCCAGCCAGCCGTGCTGCCACTGCCCGGCATCGAGCCAGCGCCGTGCGGCCGCAGCCCAAGCGCGCATCGCCGAGTGCGCCGGGTTGTCGTCGGGCAAAGGGCGCGCCTGCTCGAGCAGCAAAGCCAAAATGAGGGCGAACAAGGTCATGGGTTGGCATCATAACCAGTGCAACCGCTTTCGGCCAGCCCGGTGCGGGCTGGCCTCCTGCACGTGCCCTGGAACGCCCCCGCTGCCGGAGCGCCGGGGCCGACTCAGGCACTCAACAGCCGGTACAGGTTGCGCAGCATGGCCGCCGTGGCGCCCCAGATGTAGCACTCGCGCGTGCCGTCGTGCCAGGGCATGGAAAGCCACTGCCGCTGGCTGCCTTGCCAAAACAACTCGTGGCGGCGGTGGTGCGCCGGGTTCATCAAATAGGCCAGCGGCACCTCAAAGATGGCCGCCACCTCGCGTGGATCGGGTTCTAAGCGCTGGCCGGCACCCACCAGCGCCAGCACCGGCGTGACGATGAAGCCGCTGCCGGTGGTGTAGGCGGGCAATTGACCCAGCACCTCGACCGCCTGGCGCGGCAGCCCGATTTCTTCTTCCGCCTCGCGCAAGGCGGCGGCTTGGGCATCGGCATCGGTGGCGTCGATCTTGCCGCCCGGGAAAGCGATCTGACCAGGATGATCGGGCAACGCAAGGCTGCGCTCGGTCAGCAAGAGCGTGGGCTGCGGCCCGGTGCGCACCGCCATCAAAACCGCCGCCCGGGTGGGGTCGCGCTCGATGAAGCGCGGCTCGTGGTGCAGCTCGGGCTGCCAAGGCGGTGGGGCGGCAAAACGACGCCGCAGCGCCAGCGGCTGGCAAGCTGCCAGCGCCACGGCGGGCAGGTGGCTGTCGGTGCCGAGCACGGGGACTTGGGTGGGATCAAACATAGCCGGCCGGGCGGCTGCCGCGCATGCCGCACAAAACACGCCCGCCTTGAAGTTAAGATAAGTGCTATTGTGCAGGGATTGGAACCTCAACACACGGGAGGCGGCATGGGTGGCGCATGGACAGCGCGTGCAGCGTGGCAAGCTAGATTCATTCAGGCTCCCTGCCGGTGGGCCCTGGCGGCTTTGTGCGCCGGCGCGCTGGCGCTGGCCTCGGATCCGGTCCAGGCGGTCGAGGCCAATCGGGCTGCACCCGCCGACCTCGAGGCCATCAAGGGCATAGGCCCGGTGATGGTCGAGCGCATCGTGGCCGTGCGCCAAGAACGCCCCTTTGCCCACTGGATTGATTTTTCCAACCGCGTGCGCGGCGTGGGCCCGGCCACCGCCGCGCGTCTGTCCGCCAACGGCCTAAGAGTCAACGGCAAAGCCTTGGGCCAAGACGCGCCGCCCGCCCCCGTCCAGTGGCAGCCCATGGTGCCACGCCCGCTGGAGCCGATGCACCCACCCGGCAACGCACCCAAAGCCCAGAACTGACCGGCACAAGCCCCCCAGTATTTCCTCAAGTCGGCGCCCAATCCAACGATATAAATGGCATGAGCAAAGGACCGCCAAAGTTTGCATCCACCCCTTCGACCCACCCACCCACCATGCCCACCCACCTGCTCGACTACTATCAGGCGATCGAAAGAACCAGCCAGGCGATGCTCGATGCGGCGCAGACGCAGGACTGGGACGAAGTGGTGCGGCTCGAAAGTGCCTGCGCCGTGTTGATCGCACGCTTGCGCGAACTCGGCAGCGAGACCGCCCTGACACCCGAGGAGCGCGCACGCAAGCAGCGCATCATGCTCACCTTGCTGCGCCACGATGCGCAAATCCGCGAACTGGTCGAGCCGTGGGTGGACGAACTGGGCCCGGTCTTGCATCCGCCGCAGTCACGGCTGCTGCACTAGGGCAGCGCTCACACCTGCATGTTCATCACATCGGTATAAGCCTGCATCATGCGGTTGCGCACGTGCAGCGCGGCCTGAAAACCGATTTGGGCTTTTTGCATCGCAAGCATGGTTTGTTCCAGGCTGACATTGGGGTTGCCGATCTGGAACTCGGTCTGCAACTGCGTGGCCTGGTTTTGCGCCGCGCTCACATTCTGCAACGCGGTTTTGAAAGACTGCCCAAAACCAGCGGCACCGGCGGCCTCAACCGCGCCGCCAGATTCGAGCGCAGGTGCACGCGCTGGCATGCGCACTGCGCCCGCAGTGACGCTTGTGGGGGGGGTGAGGCGCAATTCCATGACAGTATCCTTGCAGTACGGGGCTCAGTCCGACGCAGCCAATGCTACGGCCCGGCGCGGCCCAGCTTGAGCCCGATAAGACGCCCATCCAGGGGGCTTTTCCCACTTTAGATTCCGGGTCGGGCTTACATAATTGCCCCAAAGCGCCAGCCATACCGTCCCTTTACTGCGCATGAACACCACCGCCACGCATGAACACCGCCGTTGCCACCGTTGATGCCCCCCTCGCCCAGGCTGCGGGCCGCCCCAACCGCTTGGCGCAAGGGTTTGCGCGCCTAGACAGCGGGCGCAAGCTCATGCTCGCCCTTGGCGCCGCAGGCCTGCTGACCCTGCTGGTGGCGGCCGCGCTCATGGCCGGGCGGCCCGATTTTCGGGTCCTGTACGCCAACCTCTCGCCCCAGGACGGCGGGGCCGTGATCGAACAGTTGTCGCAAATGGGGGTGCCCTACCGGCACTCCGAGGGCGGCACCGCCATCTTGGTGCCAGCCAACCGGGTGCACGATGTGCGCCTGCAACTGGCGGCGCAGGGCCTGCCGCGCGGCAGCGTGGTCGGCTTCGAGCTCATGGACAGCGCCCGCCTGGGCATGACCCAGTTTCAGGAGCGCTTGAACTTCCAGCGCGGCCTCGAAGGCGAGCTGGTGCGCTCGATTTCCTCGCTCAACGCCGTGGCCGAAGCGCGCGTGCACCTGGCGCTGCCAAACCAGACCGGCTTTTTCAGAGAGCAGCAAAAGCCCTCGGCCAGCGTGTTGCTTACGCTGCACGGCGGGCGCACGCTCGACCGCGCCCAAGTGGCCGGCATCGTGCATCTGGTGGCCAGCAGCGTGCCCGAAATGCGCCCGGCTGCGGTGAGCGTGGTGGACCAGCAGGGCAATCTGTTGTCGCAAAGCGCCGACGGCGCACAAAGCGGCATCGACTCGCGCCAGCTCGAATACCGGCGCATGGTCGAGCAGATGTACGCCCAGCGCATACTGGACTTGCTCGAGCCCCTGGTGGGGCGCCAGAACGTGCGCGCCCAGGTCACGGCCGATGTCGATTTTTCGGTCACCGACCAGACCAGCGAGCAGTTCCGCCCCAACCAGGCCGCCAACGAAGCCGCCGTGCGCAGCGCCCAACTGCTCGAGAGCGGCAGCCAGACCGAGCAAGCACCGGCCGGTGTGCCGGGTGCCGTGGCCAACCTGCCCCCGGGTGCCGCCACCGCCCCGATCAACGCCCCCGGTGCCGGGCCCTTGGGTGTGGTGCCGGGCCAAAACGTGGGCGGCGGCACCGCCGAAGCCAACCGCCGGCGCGAGCAGGTCACCAACTTCGAGGTCGACCGCACCGTGGCCGTCACCCGGGGTGCCACCGGCAACATCCGGCGTCTGAGTGCGGCTGTGGTGCTCAACCACGTCGAAGGCACCGACCGCCGTGGCGAACCCACCAGCACCGCCTTGTCACCCGAGCTGATGGCGCAGATCAACGCGCTGGTGCGCGAAGCGATAGGCTTTAGCGAACCGCGCGGCGACAGCGTCAATGTCATGAACGCCGCCTTCAACCGCACTGCGGTGGAAACCGTCGAGCTGCCGCTGTGGCAGCAGCCGTGGCTGCAAGACCTGCTGCGCACGCTGGCTTGGCCACTGGGTTTGCTGCTGCTGGGCCTGATCGTGTTCCTGGGCATGGTGCGGCCCTCGCTCAAGCTGATGGCAGTCCAAGCCCCGGAAAGCGCCGCTGGCAGCGGTGCACCAGGCGGCCAGCTCAACGCGCTGGTGGACGACACCCCCCAGCGCCCGGGCTTGCCCGCACCCGCGTCGAGCGAACCCACGATCGAGCAACTGCGGCTGGAGGATGCGCGCCGGCTGGCACGCGAAAACCCGGTGGCCGTGGCCAACATCGTGCGCGGCTGGATGAGCGGCGAATCGGCGCCGGCCAGCACCTGAGGCCACAATATGGCCACAATCGGGCGACAATCGGGCCCTCGACAAGCCCAAAGGTAGCGCGCAATGGCTGACACCGACGACGGACTGCAGGACGCGGCCATCTTCCTCATGTCGCTCGGCGAAGAGGAAGCGGCCGAAGTCTTCAAGCACTTCTCGCCCAAAGAGGTGCAACGCCTGGGCGAGACGATTGCGCGCATGCGCGCCGTCAGCAAAGACAAGGTCGATGGCGTGATCGACAAGTTCACCGCCGAGGCGGCCTCGCAAAGCCTGCTGGTCTCGGACACCGACAACTACGTGCGCGCCGTGCTCAGGCGCGCCTTGGGCGACGACAAGGCCTCGCTGCTGATCGACCGCATTTTGCAAGGCGGCGACGTCTCGGGCATCGAGAGCCTGAAGTGGATGGACCCGATCTCGGTGGCCGAGCTGCTGCGCAACGAACACCCGCAAATTCTGGCCGCCATTTTGGTGCACCTCGACCAGGACCACGCCGCCAACGTGCTCAAGCAATTCACCGAGCGCACCCGCAACGATGTCATGCTGCGCATCGCCACCATGGAGGGCATCCAGCCGATGGCCCTCAAAGACCTCAACGAAGCGCTCTACCAGGTGCTGGCCGGCGGCGACAAAATCCGCAAGAGCTCGCTCGGCGGCGTCAAGGCAGCGGCCGAAATCATCAACCTGCTCGGCACCAGCCTCGAGACCGCCGTGGTCGATTCGATCCGCGAGTCTGACCCCGATCTGGCGCAAAAGATCATGGACAAGATGTTCACCTTCGAAGACGTGAACAAGCTCGACAACAAGGCCATGCAGATGGTGCTCAAAGAGGTGTCATCCGACGCGCTGGTGATCGCCCTCAAGGGCGCCAGCAGCGAGTTGAAAGAGAAAATCTTGGGCAATATGTCGAGCCGCGCTGCCGAAGCGCTCAAAGAAGACTTGGAGTCGCGCGGGCCGGTGCGCCTGTCCGAAGTCGAGGCGCAGCAAAAGGAAATCCTCAAGGTGGTGCGCCGCCTGTCCGACGAGGGCCAGATTGTGATTGGCGGCGGAGGCGACGATGCCTTCGTCTAGCCGCGGCTCGCACTACCAGCGCTTCATCCCGCGGGAGGAAGTGCAGGAGGTGGCGGCTTGGCAGTTTGGCCCCATCGACGGACCCGCCCCGCGCCACACCACGCCCGAGGCCCAGGCGCAAGAAGATCTGCACGCTGCACAGCAGGCACAGGCTTTGCATCAGCAGGCTTGGGACGAAGGCTTCGAAGCTGGCCAGCTCGAAGGCGCCGCACGCACGCAACTCGAATTGCAACAGCAACACCAGCAAGCGCAGCGCGAGCAGGCTGAGCGGGTGACTGCGTGGTTGCGTCAGGCCCAGGCGAACTTTGATTTGCTCGAGCAGGCGCTGGCCGAGCAGGTGTTGCAATTGGCGTGCGAATTGGCGCGCCAAGTGGTGCGGCGCGAGCTCAGCACGCCGCTGCCGCCCCTGCGCAGCGTGGTGCAAGAGGCGCTGGCTTTGCTGATCGACGACGGCCGCCCGGCCACCTTGCGCCTGCACCCGGTGGATGCCGCCCTGCTGGGTGAGCCCGCAGCGCTCGAGACGCACGGCAGGCCGGTGCAGGTGCAGCCCGACCCCACCCTGAGCCCGGGCGACTGCGTGCTCGAGAGCGCCCACGGCGGCGTGGATGCGCGGCTCGAGCAACGCTGGCTGCGCGCAGTAGCCAACCTGGGGCTGGAACAGCCCTGGCAACCCGGTGCGCAAGCCGATGTCTGAGCCCCAGTCCCCGGAGCCCCAAGCCCCAGCGCTGCCACCGCGCTGGCAGGCCTTCATGGCCTTGGCGCAGCAAGCGGCCCGCCAGCACACCGCGCTCGAAACCAGCGGCCGGCTGGTGCGCCTGGCCGGCCTGGTGCTCGAAGCCCAGGGCGTGCGCGCGCCGGTGGGATCGCAGTGCGTGATCGACACCCCCGGCGAGCCCGACAGCGCCGTGCTGGCCGAGGTGGTGGGCTTCAATGGCGACCGCGCCTACCTCATGCCGGCGGGCGATGTGCAGGGCCTGGCCAGTGGCGCGCGCGTGCGCCAGTTGCCACCCTACCGGACGCAGCCGCGCCTAGGCGACCCCTTCAAGCCCCTGGCGCCCAACGACCGCGGTGTGCTGCGCCTGCCGCTCGGCGCTGGGTTGCTGGGCCGGGTGGTCGATTCGCACGGGCACCCGCTCGACCACCAGGGGCCGCTGCGCGCGGTGGCGGTCGAGCCGCTCGAGCGCAGCCCCATCAACGCCATGGAGCGCGCCCCGGTGCGCCAGCCGCTCGATACCGGCGTGCGCGCCATCAACGCCTTGCTCACCGTCGGGCGTGGCCAGCGCATCGGGCTCTTTGCCGGCTCTGGCGTGGGCAAAAGCGTGCTGCTGGGCATGATGGCGCGCTTCACCCGCGCCGACGTGATCGTGGTCGGGCTGATCGGTGAGCGCGGCCGCGAGGTCAAGGAATTCATCGAAGACATCCTCGGGGCCGACGGGCTGGCGCGTTCGGTGGTCGTCGCTGCCCCGGCCGACCTGCCGCCGCTGCTGCGCCTGCAAGGGGCGCACTACGCCACGGCCATTGCCGAGCGCTTTCGCGACGACGGGCTCGACGTGCTGCTGCTGATGGACTCACTCAGCCGCTACGCCATGGCGCAGCGCGAAATCGCCTTGGCCATCGGCGAGCCGCCCGCCACCAAGGGCTACCCCCCGAGCTGCTTTGCCAAGATGCCGCAACTGGTCGAGCGCAGCGGCAACGCGGCGCAGGGCAAGGGCTCCATCACCGCTTTTTACACCGTGCTCTCGGAAGGCGACGACCAGCAAGACCCGATCGCCGACGCCGCGCGCGCCATTCTGGACGGCCACATCGTGCTCTCGCGCAGCATGGCCGAATCGGGCATCTATCCGGCCATCGACATCGAAGCCTCGGCCTCACGCGTGATGCACAACGTCACCGGCGCGGTGCACCAGCAATGGGCGCGGCGCTACCGCCAGCTCTATGCGCGCTACCAAAAAAGCCGCGACCTGATCCAGCTCGGCGCTTACGCCGCCGGCAGCGACCCCGAAACCGACCGCGCCATCGCCCTTTTTCCGGCCCTGCAACAGTTTTTGATGCAAGACATGCGCGAACAAGCCCCCTTCGAGGCCAGCGTGCAACAACTGGCCGAGGCCATCGGCGAAGCCGATCCTGGGCGCGGTGCATACTCCTACAAGGCGCAGCCATGAAAGCCTCTGTGCAAGATTTGACGGTGGTGATCGAGGTCGCCCAGCGCAAGCGCGACCTCGCCTTGCAGGCGCTGGGGCAACTCCAGCACGAACAACGCCAGGCGCTGCTGCAGCTCAACCAGTTGCAAGGCTACAGCGCCGAAACCGGCTTGCGCTGGAGCGAGCGCTCGGCCCAGGGTTTTGATGGCGTGCAACTGCACACCCAGCGGGTGTTCATGGGCCGGCTCGACCATGCGCAAGCCTTTCAGCAAGAGGCGTTGCAGCAGATCGCGCAGCGGCTGCAGCAATGCCAGCAGCAAGTCATTGAAGCCGAGCGCGAACTGGCCAGTTTGCGCAAATTCCAGCAGCGCCGCCACCAAGCCTGGCTGCTGCAACAGCAGCGCCAGGAGCAAAAATCCAACGACGAAATGGCCGCCGTGCAACACCGCTTACACGCCGATTTGCACCCCTGGAGATCGAACCCATGAGATCCGACGCCCTCATCAGCCCGCGCGCCCCCGAAACCACCCCGCGCCGCCTGCCCTCCGCTGCCAGCGCAGCGGCCACGCACGCCCCTTCCACCACCCCCTCCACCCCCCAGGCCGACGCCTTTACCGCCTTGTTGCAGGCTGCCGACGACAGCCTCGCCGCCCCGCCAGCGGCCCACAACGGCGCCGACCCTGCGCCTGCGCCTGCCCCCCCTGCCGTGGTCGATGCCCGCGCCCATGGCGATGCGCCACCACACAAACCCAGCGACTTTTCCAAGCTCGGGGCCAGAGCAAGCCCTGCCCCCGCGAATGGCCCTGGCCCTGGCGGCCTGAGCGAAAGCGCCGCCACCAGCGCCGCTCAAGCGGGTGCTCAAGCGGGTGCAAAAACAAGCACTCAAGCAGCCCGCGCCACGGCGCAACCAGTCACAACGGCCCCCTGGGTTTCCACCGTCTCCAAGGCGTGCGCCCAACCCACCCACACGGCGGCACCCAAACCCGCCACCGAACTGGCGTCGAGCCCCATGGGATGGGCTGGCCTGACCAGCCTCAAGCCGCAGCCCGCAGCCGCCTTGGCGCGCAACCCGCTGGCGGGCGCAACCGGTGCCCCGGCCAGCGCAGAGACGACGGACTTGGCGGACGCATCCGATGCGGCAGATGGCTTGGCTGCGCTCAGCGCCGGTGCGCGCGCGCAGGCGGGTGCGCGCGGCGATGGCTCCGGCGCCGGGGGGCGCGGCGCTGACGCAGCCCAAGCCTTGCTTGAGCACCCGGCCCAGTCCGGCAGCCTGTCCGAAGCGGCCACCGTGGGCGATGATTTCAGCCACCTGCTCGATCAGGCCACCGGGCAGGGGCTTGATGCCGTCTGGGAGCCACTGGGCCAGCACATCAGCCTGTGGCTGGCGGGGCAGGTCAAGCGCGCCAACCTGTTGTTGCACGAAGGCCTGCGCCAAAGCCTGGAAATCGAGCTCAGGCTCGATGGCAAGCAAGCCCAGCTCGAATTTTTCACCGACGACGAACAACTGCGCGAGAGCCTGCGCAGCCAGGCCCAAGAGGCTTTGTCCGAGCTGCTGGGCCAAAACGGGCTCGAATTGGTCGGTCTCTCGATCGGTTCACGCGCCTCGGGCCAATCCGACCGCTCCGCTGCGCAGCGCCCGCAGGCGAGCAGCGCGCGCTCCGAGGTCACCGACGCAGCGGCCGATCCGCCCAGCGTGGTGCTGCAGCCGGCCAGCGGTCGCGCAGGCTTGAGCGTGTACGCCTAAAGGCCGGCCAACGGCACCCACCCGACCCCACCAGCGCCTTGAAAATCCAAAAAGCAGTCCTCCACGCCTGCTTTTCTGGCTCAAGCCCGCGCCCATTGCTCGCACAATCGGCATGACACAATACAGCCGTCCGAAACGGTCGGCACTGCCTAGGCAGAAACGTATTTGATCACAAGGCAAAACCATGGCCGCAAAACCCCCTGCACCCGCGCCCGCCGCAGCCGCCGACGCCGCACCCGCCAAACCCAAGAGCAAGAAGCTGCTCGTCATCATCTTGGCCGCCGTGGCGGTGGTGCTGCTGGCGGTGGCCGCGTTCGTGGTTTTGATGCTGCTGCAGCCTGCCGCCGACGAAATCGGCCCCGATGGCCAGCCCGTGGCGCAAGCAGCGGCTCCGGCGGCCCCGCCCACTTTCATGCCACTGGAAAACATGGTGGTCAACCTAGCCGATCCGGGGGCTATGCGCTTTGCCCAAATCGGCATCACGGTGCAGTTGGCCGACTCGGCCACCGCCAACCGGCTCACCGCCTTCATGCCCGCGATCCGCAACGGCATGCTGCGCCTTGCTTCCCAGCGCAGCGCCGCCGAGCTGCTCACGCCGGCCGGCAAAGATGCGCTGGCCGCCGACATCTTGGGCATGATCCGCCAAACCACCGGGCTGCCCGACCAAGCTACGGTTCCCAGCCCGGTGCAGGCGGTGTTGTTCACCAGCCTGATCGTTCAGTAAAACCCTGGCCGCGCTCCAGCCACCCCACCGCACACCAGCCGCACCATGAGCGACGCCTTCCTGTCCCAAGACGAGATCGACGCGCTGCTCGAGGGCGTCACGGGCGAGAGCCAAAAACTCGCCAAAGAGGAGATCGACTCCGGCGCGGTGCGCGGCTACGACCTGTCCAAGCAAGAGCGCATCGTGCGTGGGCGCATGCCCACCATGGAGGTGATCAACGAGCGCTTCGCACGCAACTTGCGCGTCGGCCTGTTCAACCTGATCCGGCGCAGCCCCGAAATCTCGGTCGGCACGGTGCAGGTGCAAAAGTACAGCATGTTCCTGCGCGAGCTGGTGGTGCCGACCAACTTCAACATCATGGCGGTGCGCCCGCTGCGCGGCAGCGGCATGATCGTGTGCGAGCCCACGCTGCTGTTTGGTGTCATCGACAGCCTGTTTGGCGGCAACGGCAAGTTCCACACCCGCATCGAGGGGCGCGATTTTTCGCCCACCGAGCAGCGCGTCATCAACCGGCTGGTCGAGGTGGTGTCGGACGAGTACAAAAAAGCCTGGAAGGGCGTCTATCCGCTCGACCTCGTGTACCAGCGCTCCGAAATGCAGCCCCAATTTGCCAACATCGCCACCCCGAGCGAGATCGTCGTCAGCACCAGTTTTGCGCTCGAAATCGGCGACATCACCGGCTCGCTGCACCTGTGCATCCCCTACGCCACGCTGGAGCCCATCCGCGACCTGCTCTATTCCACCTCGCAAGGCGACTCGATGGAGGTGGACCGGCGCTGGGTGCGCTTGCTGGGACAAGAAATTCAAGCCGCCGAAATCGAACTCTGCGCCGAACTGGCGCGCACCCGCACCACGGTCGAGCAACTGCTGGCCATGAAAGTGGGCGATTTCATCGAGCTCGAGCGCGAGCGCGTGATCGATGCCCGCGTCGATGGGGTGCCGGTGCTGCAGGCCGAATACGGCACCCACAACGGCAAATACGCCCTCAAGGTGGTGCAGTTGCGGCGCGAACAGACATCCACCTTGCATGGAGACAAGCATGAGTAACGAGCAAGACCCCAACGACGCCATCGCCGACGACTGGGCCCAGGCGCTGCAGGAACAATCTTCCAAAAGCGAAGACCTCAACGCCGGTGCACCGCACTTTGACGCCAGCCCCGGCAGCGCCGTCAACAGCCCCAATGACATCTCGATGGTGCTCGACATCCCGGTGCAGCTCTCGGTCGAGCTCGGCCGCACCAAGGTGCCGATCAAATACATCCTGCAACTGGCGCAGGGCTCGATCGTCGAGCTCGACGCGCTGGCTGGCGAGCCCATGGACGTGCTCGTCAACGGCTACCTGATCGCACAGGGCGAGGTGGTGGTGGTGAACGAAAAATTCGGCATCCGCCTGACCGACATCGTCACCCCATCAGAGCGGTTGCGCCGCCTGAGCCGCAACTGATGCCGCAGCGCCCCGTCACTGCCCCCCTCACTGCCGCCGTTTCGTCCCAGCCATGAACCAGTCGATCTTCACCGCCATGTTGCCGGCGCTCGGCCTGCTGTTGGCCATGGTGCTGCTGGCCTGGGGCGTGCATTGGGTGCGCAAACGCATGGCCCCGTCGGGCAGCGGCCTGGGGGCCGATTTGCGTCTGGTGTCGCAGCTCATGGTGGGGCCGCAGCAGCGCGTGGTGGTGGTCGAGGTCAACGGCCCCGACGGCCCGGTGCAGCTCACGCTCGGCGTCACGCCGCAACACATCAGCGCCCTGCATGCGCAACGCCTCGATGCCGCAGCCGCCGCCACGGATTTGGCCGCACCCCCCCCTGCTCCCTTCGCCAGCGCCACACCCTCGGTGGCTCAGCAAGCCCCCGAAACCCTGTATCAAAAGGTGGCCCGCTCCATCGGCGCGGGGCAGCCGCCCGGCTCGGGGCCGCGCCCATGAACGCCGCCTTGGTCCGGCTGGTGCGGCCGGCCGCCTTGGCTGCGCTGGCGGTATTGCTGCTGGGTGGCGGCGCAGTGGCTCTGGCCCAAGCGGTGCCACCTGCCGCCGCGCCGCCGCCGGGCAGCTTCCCGATCCTGATCGGCCAAGGCGCGGGCGGCACCAGCTTTTCGGTGCCCATCCAGACCCTGCTGTTCTTCACCGCGCTCTCCTTCCTGCCGGCGGTGCTGCTCATGATGACGGCCTTCACCCGCATCATCATCGTGCTCTCGCTGCTGCGCATGGCGCTGGGCACGCAGGCGGCGCCACCGAATCAGGTGCTGGTCGGGCTGGCGTTGTTCCTCACCCTGTTCGTCATGGCCCCGACGCTGGACCGTGTGCACGCCGAAGCCTACCAACCCTTCACCCGTGGCGAAATCAGCTTCGAGCAGGCGGTGCAGCGCGCCGAAGCGCCCATGCGCGAGTTCATGACCAAGCAAACGCGCCAAGCCGATTTCCTCATGTTTGCCAATTTAGCCGGCTTGGACGAAAGCGTGACCGTGCAAACCGCGCCCTTTCGGGTGCTGGTGCCGGCCTTCGTCATCAGCGAGCTCAAAACCGCCTTCATGATCGGCTTTTTGATTTTCATCCCCTTTCTGGTGATCGACCTGATCGTGGCCAGCGTGCTCATGTCGCTGGGCATGATGATGCTCTCGCCGGTGCTGGTGGCGCTGCCCTTTAAGCTCATGCTTTTTGTGCTGGCCGACGGCTGGAACCTGCTGATCGGCTCGCTGGCGGCGAGTTTCGTGGTCTAGCGCCCATCCGGCCGAATCTGATAAAAATAACATGGATGCCCAAGCCGTACTCACCATCGGTCAAAACGCGCTCTTCATCCTGCTGGCCGTCTCGGCGCCGCTGCTGGGTGTGATTTTGGCGGTCGGGCTGGTGGTGAGCCTGTTTCAGGCCCTGACGCAGATCAACGAGGCCACGCTCTCCTTCGTGCCCAAGATCGTGGCGGCGGTGGTGGTGTTTGCGCTCGCAGGGCCGTGGATGCTGACCACGCTGGTCGATTTTTTGCGCCGCATCTTGCTCTCGATCCCCGAGTACGCGGTCTAGGGCACGGGGCAACGGCACGTGGACGGCCCCATGATCACTTTCACCGAGGCCCAGATCATGGCCTGGGTGGCGCCCATCTTCTGGCCTTTTTTGCGCATTTTGGGTGTATTCGCCAGCGCCCCGATTTTTTCCTCGCGCTCGGTGCCCATGCGCCTGAAGGTGGCGCTGGCTTTTCTGATCGCGGTCTGCATCCAGCCGGCCCTGCCCACGCCGCCCATGCTCTCGCTCACCAGCCCCGAGGCGCTGGGCGCGGTGATCCAGCAGATCGCCATCGGCGTCTCGATCGGGCTGGCGGTGCGCATCGTCTTTGCGGCGGTGGAAATGGCGGGCGAGATCATCGGCTTGCAGATGGGCCTGAACTTTGCCGGCTTCTTTGACCCGGCCACCAACGCGCAGTCGAGCCCAGTCGGGCGCTATTTTGGCAACATGACCATGCTCTTGTTCGTGGTCATGAACGGGCACCTGATGCTGATCATGGCCGTGACACACAGCTTTCAGACCTTCCCGGTCGGGGGCGACATGCTGGCGGTGGTGCAGACCATGCGCCTGCACGAGCTGGGCGGGCTGATTTTTTACTACGGCCTGTGGATCGCCCTGCCCATGATCGGCATGCTGCTGTTTGTCAACGTGGTGCTGGGCATCATCACGCGCATCGCGCCGCAAATGAACGTGTTTGCCATCGGTTTTCCGCTCACGCTCTCGGTCGGTCTGGTGGGCATTGCCTTTACGCTGCCACTGCTCGATCAGCCGGTGTTGCAGCTCATGCGCGTCATCACCGACTTGTTCTTGGCTGGTTGAGTGGCGCTGCAAACCCCGCCTGCACGGGTTCACACCAACTGGTTGCGGATTGCGTACACGGTGAGTTCGGCGTTGTTGCTCAGGCCCAGCTTTTCCAGCGCCCGGGCCCTATAGACGCTCACGGTTTTGGGGCTGATCATCAGATCTTGGGCGATCTGCGCCAGCTTTTTGCCCGATGCGATCTTGCGCAGCGTCTGCAACTCGCGCTCCGACAGGCTGTCGTGCAACTGCGCCGACTCGGGCGCGCTCAGGTGATTGGCCAGCAGCTCGGCCACCTCGGGCGGGAGGTATTTGCGCCCCTGGGCTACGGTGCGCACGGCGGTGATCAAGGCCGCCGGGTCGCCACCCTTGTTGAGGTAGCCCATGGCCCCGGCCTTGAGGCAGCGCAGCGCGTACTGGTCAACCGGGTACATCGAGACCATGAGCGTGCGCAGCGGCGCCTCCTCTTGCTGCAACACGGCCAGAATCTCCAGCCCGCTGCGCCCGGGCAGGTCGACGTCGAGCAGCAGCACATCGGGGCGCTGCAGGCGCAGCAGCTCGCGCAGGCCCGGGTAGCCGTCGACCTCGCCAATCACGCGCACATCGGTGGCTTCGGCGAGCGTGTCGCGCACACCGCGGCGCAACATGGCGTGGTCGTCACACAAAACTACTTTAATCATTTCATTCCCAGTCTGCGGTCTTGCCGCCGGCCAGCGGCAAGGAAAGAATCAGCGTCATGCCCTGCCCCGGCGCCGTGGCCACATCGAGCCAGCCGCCCGCCCCTTGGGCGCGCTCGCGCAAACCCAGCAGGCCAAACGATTGCAGCTTGGCCAGATCGGCAGCGCTGGCACCGCAGCCGTCGTCGCTCACCTCCAGCGTAAGCACGCCTTCGAGGTCGCTCAACTCCAGCCGCACGTTGCGCGCCTGCGCGTGCTTGAGCACGTTGGTGAGCGCCTCTTGCGCGGTGCGGTAAACCACCATCGCCAGCTGCGGCTCCACCGGGGCGCGCAACTCGCCTTCGAGCCGCAGCGCCACCCCGGTGCGCTCGGCAAAGGTGCGCACCAGCCACTGCAGGGCCGGCTGCAGGCCCTGGTCCAGCACCGCCGGGCGCAGGTTGCGCATCAGGCGCTGGCTGGCCAGCAGCGCGTGCTCGGCCATTTCGAGCGCCGCGCGCACATGCGCCTGCGCCTCGGGCTGCGGCACATGCCGCCCCAGCCACGCCAGATCGAGCTTGAGCGCCGCCAGCGCACCGCCGATGTCGTCGTGAATCTCGCGCGCAATGTCGGCGCGCTCACGCTCCAGCCCAAGCTGCAAATGCTCGGTCAAGTCCACCAGGCGGCGGCGCGACTCGGTCAGCTCGGCCTGCGCCTGCGCCTGCATACGCCGGTTGGCATGCAGCTCCAGTGCCCGCTGCAAGGCCGTGGGCAGGCGCGCCAGCCGGTTTTTGTCCACGTAGTCGCTCACGCCGCGCAGCAAGGCATCGGCCACCGTGGCCTCGCCAATGGCCCCCGAGACGATCACAAAAGGCAGCTCCAGCCCTTGCTGGCGCAACCAATCCCACGCCTGCATGCCGCAAAAACCGGCCAAGTGGTAGTCGGCCAGCACCGCGTCCACCTCGCCCTGACGCAGCGCCGACTCAAACTCGGCCATGGTCTCGACCAGCGTGAGCCGCACCTCGAACTCGGCGCGCAGCAAGCAGCGCCGCACCAGTTCGTGGTCGGCGGGGTTGTCCTCGAGGTGGAGCAGGTGCAAAGGGTTCAAAACAAGGGACCTCTGCCCCGAGTCTAAACTTGCGCGGCTGTCTAGTTTCCCATTGTGACCCCCCCTCATTACAAGCTAAGATGCGAGAGTAGATAATTCTCACCGCATTCACGGCTTTTTTGCTTGCCACCATGCACACACCTGCACCCACCTCGCACGATCAGCGCCGCTGGCCGCGCGAGGAATACACCACGGTTGAGGCCTTGCCCAGCGGCCCCAGCGACGAACCGGTGGTCGAAATGCCGGTGGCGGTGGTGGCCGACTTGCAAGACTCGCTGCTGGTGGCCATGAACGACCTCAAACGCCTCGAAGGCCTGCTCGACCACGCCACCGCCAACCTGCTGGACCGCTTCAATGCCGCCTTGCAAAGCGCCGAACAAATACCCGACGGGGCTCTCAAGACCGAGTTGCAAAGCTGCCTGCACACCTCCGTGACCGAGCTGCAGTTTCACGACATGTCCTCGCAACTGCTGGTGCACATCGGCAAGGTGCTCAAAGGCTGCGCCTACATTTTGGCCGACCAGGCGCTCGAGCCCGACGAAAACGAGTCCGGCATGGTGGTGACCCACATGCCCCGCAACCCCAACCCGGTGACGCAAAGCGAAATGGACGCCGGTTCGATCGAACTGTTCTAAGCGCCGCGCGCCGCGCCGCACCCTGCAACCCTCCCCAAAAATTTACAAGGTACCGCCATGCATTCGATCCTTGCCGTCGACGATTCGGCCTCCATGCGCAAGATGGTTTCTTTTACGCTCGCCAGCGCCGGCTTCAAGGTGGTCGAGGCCGTGGATGGTGTCGATGCGTTCGAAAAAGCCGCAAAGCAATCGTTCGACCTCGTGCTCACCGACCAGAACATGCCGCGCCTCGATGGCATCGGCCTGACGCGCAAGTTGCGTGAGCACCCCAATTTCAAGCTCACCCCCATCCTCATTCTCACCACCGAATCGAGCGACCAGATGAAGCAAGCCGGGCGCGCCGCGGGTGCCACCGGCTGGCTGGTCAAACCCTTTGACCCCAGCCGCCTGATCGAGGTCATCCGCAAAGTGATCGTCTGACCCCGCCGCGCTTGCTTCGCACCGCCACCCCCCACTTTTCCCGCCCCGAACGAGACTCCACAGACCATGGTAGACGCGAAAAACGACGGCTTTGACCTGACCCAGTTCTACCAGATCTTCTTCGAAGAAGCGGGCGAGAACCTGGAGCAGATGGAGCAGCAACTGCTCAACCTCGACCTTGAAACGGTCGACGACGAAGAGCTCAACGCCATCTTTCGCTGCGCGCACTCGATCAAGGGCGGCGCCGCCACCTTTGGCTTCGAAGACGTGGCCGAGCTCACGCACCAAATGGAAGGCCTGCTCGACAAGCTGCGCCGCCACGAGCTCAAGCCCACCGCACCCATGGTCGATGTGCTGCTGGAGTCGTCCGACGCGCTCAAGGGCCTGCTGGCCCGGCACCAGGGCTCGGGCGCCGCGGTGCCCGAAACCGCCGGTCTGGTGCAGCGCCTGCGCGTGCTGGCCAGCGGCGCTGCAGCGGCACCGGTGGTCGCGGCGCCCGCTCCCGCGCCAACTCCGGCCCCCGCTCCGGCGTCCTTCGGCGGCATGCCGGCGGCTTCGGCCCCCGGCGTCGAGCGCAGCGTGCAAGCCCGCATCGGCCCTTTGAGCGACACCGCCCAGGCCGACCCCATCAAAGACCTGTTTCGCGAAATCGCCGGCCTGGGCCGCATCAGCGCCGAGCGCGACGAAGGCGCTTGCCGCATCTATGAAATCCACACCACCAGCAGCGACTCCGAGCTGCTGGACCTGTTCGCCTTCCACATCGCCAAAGACGCGATCCTCCTGCAAGCCACCAGTCCAGCCGCTGCGGCCCCAGACGCCCACGGCGATGTGATCGAGCAGGGCTATGGCCTGTTTGCCGGCGCCCCCGGCAGCCCGGTGCCGGGCAGCAGCGTCACGAGCAGCGGGGCCGTGGTGCCCGAGCCCGACCTGGTGCAGGGCTACGGCCTGTTTGCGGGTGCGCCGGGCAACCCGGTCACGCCCCAAAGCCACGCCCGCGAGCTGCTGCACGAGGGGCCAAACAGCGGCGCTGCCGCCACCGAACCCGGCCTCAAACCCGCCGATGCGGCCAAAACCACCCGCCCAGCGGCTGCCGCAGCGGCCAGCGCCGCCCAGCCCGAGGCCACCACGCTGCGCGTGTCGGTGAGCAAGATCGACCAGCTCATCAACCAAGTCGGCGAGCTCGTCATCACCCAAGCCATGCTGGCGCAAAACAGCCGCGCCCTCGACTCCACGCTGAATCAGCAGTTGCTGGCCGGCTTGGCCGACCTCGAACGCAACACCCGCGATCTGCAAGAATCGATCATGTCGATCCGCATGATCCCAATGTCGGTCGTCTTTAGCCGCTTCCCGCGCATGCTGCGCGACCTCGCCAGCAAGCTGGGTAAAAAGGTCGAGCTCGTCACCCAAGGCGAAGCCACCGAACTCGACAAGGGCCTGATCGAAAAAATCACCGACCCCCTCACGCACCTGATCCGCAACAGCTGCGACCACGGCATCGAACTGCCCGCCGAGCGCGCCACACGCGGCAAGCCCGAAACCGGCACCATCACCCTGAGCGCGGCGCACCAGGGCGGCTCGATCCTGATCGAGGTGCGCGACGACGGCAAGGGCCTGTCGCGCCCCAAACTGATGGAGAAAGCGCGATCCAAAGGCATACACGCCCCCGACGACATGAGCGACCAGGATGTCTGGCAGCTCATCTTCGCGCCCGGTTTTTCCACCGCCGACGTGGTCACCGATGTGTCGGGCCGCGGCGTCGGCATGGACGTGGTGATGAAAAACATCTCATCCCTAGGCGGCACGGTCGAGCTCGATTCGGCCGAGGGCTTTGGCATGAGCGTCAAGGTGCGGCTGCCGCTCACGCTGGCCATCATGGATGGCATGACGGTGCGCGTTTCGAACGAGGTTTACATCCTGCCGCTGTCATCGGTGGTGGAGTCGTTCCAGGTCGAGTCCAACACCATCAACACGGTGGCGCAAAACTTGCGCCTGGTCAAGGTGCGCGAGGAATACATGCCGGTGATCGAAACCGATCGCACCTTTGGCGTGCCGCGCCCACACGCCGACGCATCGTCCAACAGCATCATGGTGGTGGTCGAGTCCGACGGGGCGCGCGTGGCCCTGATGGTCGATGAACTGCTCGGGCAGCAGCAGGTGGTGATCAAAAACCTGGAGTCGAACTATAAAAAAGTGCCCAACGTGTCCGGCGCCACCATTTTGGGTGATGGCCGGGTGTCGCTGATCCTGGACACCTCGGCCTTGGTGCGGCGCTCGCGTCAGGCCTGAAGGCCCCCTTCCAAGCCCATAGCCCCGCACCCACCAAGCGCCATGAATGACCAGGCCGAGGCCGTGCAAAGTCGGGAATTCGCCTGGACCGAGTCCGACTTTCGCCGCATCAAAGACCTCATCTACCGCCACGCCGGCATCAGCCTGCACGAGGGCAAGCAGGCCATGGTCTACAGCCGCATCTCGCGCCGCCTGCGTGAAACCGGCCACCGCAGCTTTGCCGACTACCTCAAGTGGCTCGAGCACCAGGGCGATGCCGACGAGTGGCAGGCCTTCGTGAACGCGCTCACCACCAATTTGACCTCGTTTTTCCGCGAAAACCACCACTTCGAAGAGCTGGCACGCCTGGTTCGCGCCGCCCCCCCGGGGCACGACTGGAAAATCTGGTGCTCGGCCGCCTCCACCGGCGAGGAACCCTACTCGATCGCCATCACCCTGGCCGATGCCCTCGGCATGGGTGGGCGTTTCCAGATCTGGGCCAGCGACATCGACACCAAGGTGCTGGCCACCGGCGCGCGCGGGGTGTATAAGCTCGAGGGTCTGAAAAACCTTAGCCAAACCCAGTTGCAGAAGTATTTTCTCAAGGGCAAGGGCGACAACACGGGGCTGGCGCGGGTGCGCCCCGAGCTGCAGCGCCACATCGAGTTCTTCACCCTGAATCTGATCGAAGACCACTGGAGCCTGCGCGAGAGCTTTGACGTGGTGTTTTGCCGCAACGTCATGATCTATTTCGACCACGCCACCCAGCGTCAGGTGCTCACGCGCATGCACCGCCTCCTCAAGCCCGGTGGCGCGCTGTTTGTCGGCCACGCCGAAAACTTCAGCGACGTGAAGACGCTTTTTGCCTTGCGCGGCAAAACCATCTACGAAAAAGTCTGACGTCCCCCCTATGCACCGCAGCCTCGAACACCTGCAGACCCTCAAGACCCGCTCCCGCCGACCGGGTGAGGCCTCGTTTTTCTTTCACGACCAGCACTTCAAGTACAACGCGGCCAAGGTGCTGCCGGGCGAGTACTTTGTCGCCAACGAAGACTTGGTGATCATGACCGTGCTCGGCTCGTGCATTGCCGCCTGCATCTGGGACTCGCGCCTGCGCATCGGCGGCATGAACCACTTCATGCTGCCCGAAGGCGGGGCCGACACCTCGGGCCGCTACGGCTCCTACGCCATGGAACTGCTCATCAACGAACTGGTCAAGCAGGGTTCCTCGCGCGAGTACATGCAGGCCAAGGTCTTTGGCGGCGGGGCCGTGATCGCGGGCTTTAGCACCATGAATGTGGGCGAGCGCAACACCAAGTTTGTGCTTGATTATTTGGCCACCGAGCGCATTCCGGTGGTCTCCAAAGACGTGCTCGACATCTACCCGCGCAAGGTGGTGTTTTTTCCGGTCAGCGGCAAGGCCATGGTCAAGCGACTGGCGCACGCCCACCCGGATACGCTCGAAGCCCAAGAACGCCAGGGCGTGGCCACCAAAGTGGTGCAGGCCACGGCCGGCGGCTCGATCGATTTGTTTTGATTTTTTATCACATGGCAAAAATCAAAGTGGTGGTGGTCGATGATTCGGCCTTGGTGCGCAGCCTGCTGAGCGAAATCATCAACCAGCAACCCGACATGGTGTGCATCGGCGCTGCCAACGACCCGCTGCAGGCGCGCGAGATGATCCGCGAGCTCAACCCAGACGTGATCACGCTCGACGTGGAAATGCCCAAAATGGACGGGCTGGAGTTCCTTTCGCGCCTGATGAAGCTGCGCCCGATGCCAGTGGTCATGGTCTCGACGCTCACCGAACAAGGGGCCGACACCACCTTGCGCGCGCTCGAAATGGGGGCGGTCGATTTTGTGGCCAAGCCGCGCATTGGGGTGAGCAGCGGCCTCAAGGCGCTGGGCGAGGAGATCGTGGACAAAATCCGCATCGCCAGCCAGGCGCGCGTGGCGCGCCACGTGGCGCCTGCGCCGGCCCCCATGCTGGCGCGGGCACCCGAATCGGCCAGCAGCGCGGCCGCGCGCCCGGTCAGCCTAGGCCGCCTCTCGACCGAAAAAATCATCTGCATCGGCGCCTCTACCGGCGGCACCGAGGCCATCAAAGAAATTTTGGTGGAACTGCCCGCCGACGCGCCCGCGATCGTCATCACGCAGCACATGCCGCCGGGCTTCACCACCAGCTTTGCGGCCCGGCTCGATTCGCTCTGCCGCATGCGCGTGCAAGAGGCCGTCGATGGGCAGCGCATCCTGCCCGGGCACGCCTACATTGCCCCCGGCGGCAAGCAGTTCTCACTGGCGCGCAGCGGTGCCAACTACGTGGCGGTGGTGGATGATTCGCCGCCGGTGAACCGGCACAAGCCCTCGGTCGAGGTGCTGTTCAAATCCTGCGCGCGCGTGCTCGGGCCCAACGCCATCGGCGTCATGCTCACCGGCATGGGCGGCGACGGCGGTGCGGCCATGAAAGAAATGCTCGACGCCGGCAGCCACAACATCGTGCAAGACGAAGCCAGTTGCGTGGTCTTTGGCATGCCCAAGGTGGCCATCCAGCACGGCGCCGCCAGCGAGGTGCTGCCGCTCAAAGGCATTGCCAAGGCGCTGCTGGAGCGGCTGCAAGGTGCCGGGGTGCGGCACCGGATTTGACTCCCTAGATCAGCCGATCCACATTCACTCCGGCGCTGGGCGGCAAGGGCAGCGACGAGGTGGTCTGGTAGCTGTCGGCCGCCGCCTCGAGGGCGCGCTCGATGGGGCTGGGCTGCTGCGGCGCAATCAGATCGGCGCGCCGCTGCGCCGCCTCGCGCGCTTCATCGCCGATCAACTGGTCGGCGGCAAAGCGGCTGGCGCTCCAGACATTGGGCAGCAAGTCGCGAATTTGGTTGGCGCGCGCTTCATCCACGGGGTTGGGCTGCGGCGGCGGCATTTGGCCCTCGAGCTTGGGTGCGGGTTGCTCGCGGCGTGCGCGCTCGACGCGCTCTTGCTCGAAGCCTTGCAGGCTGGGGGCGGCCTCGAGGGCTTGCCGCTGCGCCAACACAGAAGCCGCCAAATCGGCTTGGGCTTGGGCGTTCATGCGCTCGGGTGCCGCCGCGTTGTCGTACATATTGGCGCGCAGCGCTTGGTCGGTCGGGTTGACCGGGGGCAGCGCAGGCGGCGCATAGACCGCTTGGGTGCGCGAACCCTCGCCCGCCGGCGCCACCGGGGCACCCACCCCTTGGCTGCGCGGCGAAACGTGCTCGCTGGCGCGGGCGGGGGTGGTGGGCTGCACACGCGCCGCCACCGGCCCCTGGGCAGGCACCGGCGCAACGGCAACAGATGAGATGTTCAGCATGGCAGACTCCAACGCAAGGCAAAGGCTGGACGGTATGACAGCCTTCCCAACCATCATCGGCGCCCTTGTGTGAAACTTTAGGGCCTTCCAGCAAATTATTGAAGTTTTTTTTTGACGGGGCCCAATCGGGCACAATCGAAAACATGAAAGCACAGACACCTTGCCCAGTGTGTGGCAGTTATTCAGGCACCCTGCTGTCGAGCACCGACGGCAAATCGGGTCAACCCCTGCGGGTGCTGATGTGCGATGCGTGCGGCTTGGGCCGTCAAGACCCGCTGCCCACCGAGGCCGAACTGGCTCAGTGGTACGAGCAGCATTACCGTCAAGACTACAAGCAGGCCACCCAACCGAGCTTGCGCCACGTCTTGCGCGCTGGCCGCTTGGCCCTGCAGCGCTGGCAGTGGGCACGCAGGCATCAGCCGCAGTTCCAGCCCCTGCGCACCCTCGATGTGGGCGCATCGAGCGGTGAGTTCGTTTACCTGATGCGCCACCTTGGCTGTCAAGCACGTGGAATCGAGCCCCATGCGGGCTATTCGTTGCACGCACGCCAGCACCTAGGGCTGGAGGTGGCCACCGGTTCGCTGCAAAGCCAACTGGCCCTGCAAGAGCCGGGCAGTGTCGATTTGCTCAGCATGTTCCACGTGTTCGAGCACCTGACGCAGCCTATCGAAACCCTTGAGGCCTTGCGCAACTTGCTCAGCCCCAATGGCTTGCTGTTGCTCGAAATGCCCGATGCCAGCGCCTTTAGCTCACCAAAAAATGTGTTTTTTCGCGCCCACACCCTGTACTTCACTCCGCACACCCTCGATGCGGTGATGCGCGCTGCTGGCCTGGAAATCATAGCCCGCAGCTATGGCGAGAGTGCCAACTTGATGGTATTGGCGCGCCGCGCCCAAGAGCTGGCCGACTCAGTTGCGCCCTCATATCAGCCCAGCAACGCCTTGCTAGAGGGCTTGCACAAGCGCAAGTGGCACCGCTACCTCGCGCGGCGCGTGCTCGAAGGCCACGTGTTCAAACGCCTGGCAATTGCCCGGGAGGAAAAGCGCAGTGCTGCTGGCTACCCAGACGCCCGCACCTTGCTAGACGGCTTGTACTCCCAAGCCCTGGCACAAAATGCCACCCTGACGGCTTGATTTTTTGCGCTCCGTGGTGGCGGCTCCCTCGGGGCGACTATCGCGCAGCCATATCAAGTTACGGCACCACGTAAAATGTCATTTTTTACATGCAATCACCCCACAAGGGACCCTCGACCATGACCGCAGCCCTGCCCCTTTCCGACCGCGACGGCAAAATCTGGATGGACGGCCAGTTGATCGACTGGCGCGACGCCCGCGTGCACGTACTCACCCACACCCTGCACTACGGCTGCGGCGCCTTCGAGGGCGTGCGCGCCTACGCCACTGCCAGCGGCACCGCCATCTTCAGGCTGCAAGAGCACACCGAGCGGCTCTTTAACAGCGCCAAGATTTTGCGCATGAAAATCCCCTTCACGCCCGAGCAGGTCAACGCCGCCCAGTGCGAGGTCATCCGCGCCAACGGCCTGCAAAGCGGCTACCTGCGCCCGCTCACCTGGATTGGCAGCGAAAAACTCGGCATCAGCCCCAAAGGCAACACCGTGCACCTGATGGTCGCCGCCTGGGCCTGGGGCGCCTACCTGGGCGAAGAAGGGCTCAAGCGCGGCATCCGCGTCAAAACCAGCAGCTACACCCGGCACCACGTCAACATCACCATGACCCAAGCCAAGGCGGTGAGCAACTACACCAACTCGATTTTGGCCAATATGGAAGCCACCGACGACGGCTACGACGAAGCGCTGCTGCTCGACGCCAGCGGCTTCGTGAGCGAAGGCGCGGGCGAAAACCTGTTCATCATCAAAGGCGGCGTGATCTACACCCCAGACCTTTCCGCCGGCGCGCTCAACGGCATCACGCGCAACACCGTGTTCCATATCGCGCGCGACCTCGGGCTCGAAGTGGTGCAAAAACGCATCACCCGCGACGAGGTTTACATCGCCGACGAAGCCTTCTTCACCGGCACCGCCGCCGAAGTCACCCCCATCCGCGAGCTCGACCGGCTCGAGATCGGCTGCGGCAGCCGTGGCCCGATCACCGAGCGCATCCAGAGCGCCTTTTTCGACATCGTGGGCGGGCGCAACCCAAAATATGCGCATTGGCTGACGGCGGTTTAATTCGCCATGCCGCTCAGCGCGTCGGCCTTGGAAGAGAGCCGCGCCGCAACAAAAGCGCTGCTTGAGCGCGTCACCGTGGTGGTGGTCACCTACAACAGCGCCCACTGCCTGCCGGCGCTGGCGCACCTTTTGAGACATTGCCCGCACGTGCGGGTGGTTGACAACGCCAGCGCCGACGGCTGCACCGCTGCCGCCACTGCGTTGCTGCCGCACGCCAGCGTGCAGGCGCTGGAGCGCAACCTCGGTTTTGGGGCCGCCAACAACCGCGGCTTGGAGCGCGTTCAAACCGAATTTGCGCTGCTGCTCAACCCCGATTGCGAACTCGAACCCGCCGCGCTGGCGCAGCTCGTGCGCAGCGCCGACGCCTACCCCGAAGCCGCCGTTGTGGCTCCGCAACTCACTGACCCCAGAGGCAAGGCTGAAATCAATTACCGCTGGCCGCATACGCTTTGGCCATCCAAAGGCCCCGCCGCCACTGGCGCGGCCTGCGTCGGTTTTGTTTGCGGGGCTGCCATGCTGCTGCGGCTGGCCCGTTTTGCCGACATCGGCTTTTTTGATGAACGCTTCTTCCTCTACTACGAGGACGATGACCTCTGCCTGCGCCTGTTCCAGCTCCAGCGCCCAATGATTCTGGATCCGGCCTGCAGCGCGCTGCACCGCTCGCGCGGCTCGGTGCGCGGCCCCAGCCCATGGCGCAGCGAATACTGGCGCGGCTACCACCACGCGCAGTCCAAGCTCATTTTCAGCCACAAACACCTCTCGCCCCAGCAGGCCCAGCGCCAGCGCCAGCGCCTGCTGCTTGGTACCGTGCTCAACCTGCCGCTGCGCCTGCTGCTGCTCTCACCGCGCTTGCTGGCGCGCATGTGGGGCCGCCTGCGCGGCACGCTGGACTGGAAAGCCCCATGACTCAAGCAACCCCCAATCGCCCCACCCTGTGCATCGGCGTGCTCACCTTGAACGAAGAACGCCGCATTCGCCAATGCTTGGAGAGCGCTCGCTTTGCCGATCGGGTGCTGGTAATCGACAGCGGCAGCAGCGACCGCACGCGCGAAATCGCCCTCGAAATGGGGGCCGAAGTGCACAACTACCCCGACTGGCAGGGCTTTGCCGTGCAGCGCAACCGCTTGTTGGAGCACTGTGTCGAGGATTGCATTTTCTTCCTTGATGCCGACGAAGTCATCAGCCCGGCGCTGCGCCTAGAAATTGAAGCCGCGCGGGACTTGCAGCGCCCGCTGGTGGGCGAGACCCACTGGCAAGAAATCGCCTTTGGGCGCCCTATTTTTAACCTTCTGCGCAAGAAAAGTTTGGCCCGGTTCTTTCCGCGCAAGTTGCTGCTGCGCTTTGAAGGCGTGGTGCACGAGGGGCCAGTGTTGAGCGACCTCAAAGTAGAGCGGCGCGTGTTTCGCTCCTCACTGCTGCATTACTCGCGCGAAACCGTCCACGACAGCCTGCGCAAACTCGCCCAATATTCCATGCTTGGTGCAAGCAAACGGGCTGGTCAGCGCGGAGGTGTGCTGCGTGGATTGGCATCGGCTTTGGCCGTGTTCTTGCGCCTGTATTTACTACGCGCCTGCTTTTTGTCGGGTGGACCTGGATTTCTGTACGCGTTTTTTTTCGCGCTTGAAGCTTTTTTCCGCTACGCCGCGCTGCACTATGACCGCGACACCTTGCAGGGCAACGTCAAGCGCTAGGTGCACCACCTGCTGGCTTTGAATCTGGTGTGGTAGCCGGTTCGCCCACTATGGCCCGCTGCCGCTGCGTTACCCAAGCCATGCTTAGCAGCAGGCCCGCCATGAAGATAAAAAAGTGGCTCTCGCGTGCGCTCCACAGCGGTGAATTGAACAGGCTATTAACCGCCAACAGGGCTGTCAAGCCGAGCAGCAAAATACGCGCCTGCGCATGGGTGGAGCGCTGCGCCTGCCAAGCCATTCCTCCCAGCAAGGCCAAAAATATGCCCAAGCCGAGCACACCATGGCCAGCGGCAAAAAACAGGTATTGGTTGTGGGGGTGCCAACTGAACGTGGGGCATTGCGCCGGGTCCTCGAGCACATGGCAGATTTCTGTGTGGTAGGCCCCGGTGCCCCAGCCCAACAAGGGCTTTTGCAGCACCAGCCGGGTGGTGGTTTCGATGTTGTAAATGCGGTGACCAATCGAGCTCTGGTTATCGGCTTCGAACTGGCGTGCCTCGGCCCAAGCTTGGGCAAAGCGCTGTTGCATCGGGGCCGAGCTCGCAAAGACCGCCGCCACCGCCAAGGCGGCAGCGGTTAGCGCCAACAGCAACGTACGCCCGCGCAGTTGTGCCAGCAAAAATACCCCCAGCACGACCAGCAGCAGCACAAAACCGGTGCGCCCGATCGAGAGGTGCGTAATGCTCAGCGCCGCCAGCAGCCCGGTCAGCGCCCACAGGCCGCGCCGCCAAACGACCGAGCCATTCCAAGCCCGCTCCAGCGCCAGCAGCACAAACAGACTCATCATCACGTTTTGCGTGATGTAGTCACCAAACACGTGGTGGTTCACGCCCCAGCCTTGGTTTTGCGTCTCCGACCACGGCAACTGCCACCAGATGTTGAGCCACGAGGAAGCGGCCGTGAATCCCATCGCCAAGGCAAAAGCCAGCAAGGCGCGCTGCTGCAGCGCCGGCACCGGGGCCAGCACAAACAACAGCACCGCCACCATGATTAGCTTGACGTATTTTTCCAGGTGGTTTTGGATGTCGGGCCAAGGAGCTGGGCTGTACAACACCCCCAACAGCACCACACCAAACAGGGCCAGCGCAGCGCAGGCAGCCGGGTTGCTTTTGAGCAGTTGCCCGGCTTGCACAAAGCGCCCGCTCAGAAGCCAGAGCAAAAACACCCAAACCATCAGCAGGTTGGCCAAGCTGAGCGAAATGGGGAAGGCAAAAAACAGCGCCACCACGCTGGTGTGTGTGACCGCGTCTAAGCGGCGGTGGTAACTGCTTTGGGGCGTCATGGGTAAACTCATCATACTCACCACGGTGTCGCACAGGCGCGTGGGGCCGCTGGCCGCTGAAGGGAAATGGCGCATGGGTGCAAGAATGGGGGGTAAAAACTCGACAAGGCTGATTTTTACACAGCCGGGCAAGGCCCCATTGGTATCCTTTTGTGAGTGCATGGCCCCCCCTTGCAGATGGTTACAACTGGCTTGGGTGTATGCCTCGCGCCCTGCTACGATGAAGCATCAAATATTCGAGAAGGAATTCACCATGAACATTCAGCATGCCCATCGGGCCCCGTGGGGGCTGGTGCTCGGTGTGGCCTTGATGGTCGCCCAGCCTGTGTGGGCGGCCAAACCGGAATCGGCAGGAAGCCAAGGTCAGGGCCAAGGCCAAGGCCAAGGTCAGGGCAGGGATCGAGCGCAAGCCCCAAGCTCAGCCCCGATGGGCGGCGGTGCGCACATCGGAGGTTCTGCTGGCGTGAGTTCGAACATCCGCTTTGGCGACGAGCAGCGGCGTGCCGTTCGATCTTATTTTGCGCCACGTGTGTCGGCGGGCAACTGCCCACCAGGCTTGGCCAAGAAGAACAATGGCTGCTTGCCGCCAGGTCAAGCCAAGCAGTGGCAACGGGGCGCGCCATTGCCTGGCGGTGTGGTGATCTACCCCTTACCCCGCGAACTGGAAATGCGATTGGGCGTCCCGCCTGCGGGCCACAAATACGTTCGCGTCGCGGCCGACATCCTGTTGATAGCCGTGGGGACGGGTATGGTGATTGATGCGATCGAGAACTTGGCTGGGCTCTGATCGCCAGAAAAAAAGGGGGGCAGACCGGCCTGACCCCTCTATTTCCTAGGCAGTTCAGGCCGGTTTCGGCCCCGTCGCGGCCTCGCACAGGGCAATGGCGACTGCGCTTAAGTTTCCTATGCCCTTCGACGGGTGTCGATGAAGGAGCGCAGCATCAGCACGAGCAGCCCCGCCGACAGTGCCAGCATGCCGATGTTGACCCACAGCGCGAGCGGGCTCATCTGGGCGGCGCGGATCACGAGTACCGCCGCCGGTGCGAGTGCCCCGAGCAACGCCACCACCCCTGCCACCTGCATCAGGTGCTTGCGGGCGCCTTCGAAGGCCAGCGAGAGACCGCCCAGTACTGCAAGCGCAGCGCCCAAGTATGCCGGCAGCAGGGCGGTGCGGTTCGAGGAGATCCCGAAGGCAACCACCCCAAGGGCGATCAGCAGGACGGCGAATACTAGTGTGGTCTTGGGCATCGGCAAGGACTCGTGCGTAGAGGAAGCAGCCAGTGTGCCTGCATCGCCGGCACATGTCAAGAGACAGCACTGTCACATCGCACTGTCATGACTGAGTAAAACGGTGGTCAGTCCCCGATTTCCTTTAGGCGATGGGGTGCTCGTTCAGGTACTGGCGCAGTGCAGCATTCACGCGGGTCTGCCAGCCCTTGCCGCTGGACTTGAATGCTTCAAGCAAATCAGCGTCTAGGCGAATCGCGGTGAACACCTTGGTTGCTTCTGCCTTTGGTCTACCGCGTGGGCGCTTGGCGACCAGCGCGGCGTACATTTCCGGCGGCAGCACCTCGCTTGCGGGCTTTGCCATGGCAAAGTCCTCTGCTGCCCATTCAGGGAGAGCGAGTCAAGTGTTTTTCACATACACATTAAATCCGAGTTACCATCTCCGCAACGCAAAAAAACCTGCGGCGTTATGCCCCCTATTTCTAAAATGCTTGCGTTTTGGTATCATTCTAATACAATGGGTGCATTGATAGTTTTGCATGGAGATTTACCAAATGGCAAACGTGAATGTAAGAAATCTGCCCGATGAGGTGCATCGGGCCATCCGAATCCAAGCTGCCCAGCATGGCCGCAGCACCGAGGCCGAAATCCGCAACATTCTGGAGCGGGCTGCGAAGCCAGAGGGCCGCATGAAACTTGGCTCGTTCTTGGCTTCTATCGCCCGCGAGGCTGGTGGCCTGACAGATGAAGAACACGCCTTGTTTGAGCGCGCGCGCATCAAGTCTGCGGCCCGTGCAGTGAGCTTCGAATGATTTTGCTTGATACGAACGTGATTTCGGAGCCGCAGCGCCGAGAGCCCAATGCCCGTGTCTTGAACTGGATCGACGCGCAAGCGCTGGAAACACTCTATCTGTCCGCGATCACGGTAGCCGAGCTGCGTGCGGGTATCGCGCTGATGCCGGCCGGAAAGCGTCGGGACAGCCTGCATGAGAACCTAGAAAAGTGCTTGCTGCCGTTGTTTGCCAATCGGGTGCTGTCGTTCGATATGGCCTGCACGAAGGCTTATGCCGAGCTGCTGGCCAAGTCCCGCGCTGCCGGCTTGGCGCTCGAAACGGCCGATGCCTTCATTGCAGCCGTCGCCCTCGCCAACGGCTTCACCGTCGCCACCCGCGACACCAGCCCTTTTGAGGCTGCCGGGCTGAACGTCATCAACCCTTGGGAGGCACCGCAATAAGGCCGTGCCCGCAGGATGTCGCCAATTGAGGCTTGTCCCCTATTTCCGTCCCCATTTCTCTGTCAATGCGTTTGCAGCCAATCTTTCAAGGCATCATTCATCCGTGTTTGCCAACCTTTACCGGTAAGCTTGAAGGCCTCGATGACTTCTGCGTCGTAGCGCACGGTTAGTGCCAGCTTGGTGCTTTGTGCCTTGGGGCGGCCACGCGACAGCGCCTCATGCAGTGCAGCCGCGCCCGCTTCAGGCGAAACCGGCCGTGCACCGATTTTCCACTCTCCCTGCTCGAAAAAATCGTCCGTCAGCTCCGGTGCGTCATCCGGGTCAACCCAAGGTTTGGGTGAATCTTGCAATTTCACGTTCATTGGCTTTCCTCATGCTGATGATGCGGCGAACCTCGCCGCGCGGCGTCCAGACCACGATAACCATCCGGCCATCCAGTACCCCGACGGTGGTAAATCTTGGCTCGCCATAATCAAATCTAGCATCTTCTGCGCTGACATTCACCCCGTCGAACACCTCAACGGCTAGGGCAAAATCCAAACCACGCTGGGCGAGTGTCTGATCGCGCTTATCGGGGTCGAACTCGATTTGCATATCGTTTATTGTAGTTAGAGTATTTTCCGCACCGACCTCACTCGCTCCAAGTTTAAAGAATGGCAGCGGGTATGTCAATATCCAGCCTATGCGCAGCAGTGCCCGGCTGGGAAAAACGAGGCCTGACCACTATTTCGCTATTTTCCTAGTACATTTTCCTCCGCCGCCGTTCGGGCTGAGCTTGTCGAAGCCTTGGCGGGCCCTTCGACTAGCTCAGGGCGAACGGTGGGGGAAAGCCGGGGGCTGTACCCAAATTTCTTCCTGGATCTTATGGTGTGTCGGTCAGCGTATGTGCAACCGGTAGGTACTTGCCCAAAATGGTCAGCATGGTGATGGCCTCTGCCTTGGACACTGGCGGAAACGGTGACAGGTAAGATGTGCCGTTACGCCGCTCGTGGGCTTTCGTGATGAACGCGAACTCTTGGGAGCTTACCCCCAGCGAAGCTGTCACCCGCTGGATAGCCAGGTTGCGGCCGGCATCCTTGGTGCGTACTTCATAAAATTCCAGCACCGCCTGGACTATCTGGAAGTACCCCTCGTAGGCGAGGGTGAAGACTTGAAGTGAGCGCACCGGGTCGAGCCCTTCGGCAGTGGACTTGTAGTCGGCTGCGTTACGCAGAAAACCGGCTATTGCCCCAGGGGTAGGCGTGACCGCTTCTAAAGCTCGGGTCTTGATGAGATTTTCGTATTCGGTGGGGCGTGTCATTACAGGATCCTCAGGGTGGGCCCTTCGACAATCTGGGCCATTACGGGGTCGGATGCGACCAGCGCCGCCCACTCTGCCGGCTCGTAGAGCGAAAAATTGACCGGGCGCTGCAACACCTGCTCGGCCTGGTGCAACGCCTCGGACAGTTCCAGCAGTGGCACATCGCCCACGACCATCAGGTCGATGTCACTTTGATCGGAATCGGTGCCTTTGGCGATGGAGCCGTACACGAATGCCGAGGTGATGCTCTCGGCAAAGGGCGCGAGGGCTTCCTTGAGTGGTTCCGTGACCGCAAAGGACTTGCGCGCGATGCTCACCAACTCCGGATAAAGGGCAAATCCGGTATTCGCGCGGATGCTGCGCTGGCGGCCTCGTCGTGCCTCTTCCTTGAGTACACCGACCTGGACCAGCCGGTCCACCTGCTTTTGCGCGCCTCCCCGTCCACTGTCCGCCAGCCGCAACAGTTCCTGCAGCGTAAAACTGCGCTCGGGTTGCAGCAGCGTTGCGCCCAGCACACGTTGCAGACTGGGTGTGAACATGAAGTCGGCAATACTCACCAAAATCCTTTTCTGAGGGAGATTTGTCCCTATTATAGGGATTAATTTCGAGATCCACAATCAAGGGTGCTCAGGGCGAACAGTGGAGGAAAAGCGTCTAGGCCGCCGCATGCTTTGCAGCCTGCATAATGGTGCGGAGCGCTTGGTTAACCGCTGCACTGTTGGGAAATGCAGACGCAACCTCTGGTTCTAATACTGCAATGTTGGACGCCGCCGCAGCGCGATCCGCATATTTTCCACGCACAAAGCCGCCAGGAAAGTCTGACCGCTTGTACTCACTGCGCAGTGTGTCTTTTTGAGAGCTAGCCTTCTTCATAGAGCTTCCTTTCCGGTTTAGTGCCCCGGCGGGCACTGATGATACGGATGTTGTCACCCTCGTCAGCGTGCGCCACCGCCATGAAGGTGCCTTGCTTTGAAACTCCGAAGGTCAGCCACCGCTCCTCGCCATCTGAGTGGTCTGGGTCAGCGCCCGTGATAGATAGTGTATCGAGGAATACGGTGCTGGCCTCCTCAAAGCCAAGCTCGTGCTTCTTGAGGTTACTTGACGCCTTGCGAGGATTCCAGACGAAATTCATGGGTCATGAGTATATGCGCCGCCCCCTACCGGGAGGGAAACGTGGCCTACCCCCTATTTCGTTTAAGAGAAGCCACTTGGCACGGCCTGCGCGTGAAGCCTCACTCCAAGTGCCTTGGCCACCTTGAGCACCGTAGCAAAGCTAGGATTTCCTTCGGCACTAAGAGCGCGGTAGAGGCTCTCGCGGCTAAGGCCTGCATCTTTGGCCACCTGGGACATGCCTTTGGCTCTAGCAATATCGCCCAAGGCGCGGGCAATTCCAGTTGCGTCTTCAGGCGCTTCCTCGAGCCAAGCGTCCAGGTAGGCCGCCATCTCTTGCGGCGTGCGCAGATGCTCCGACACGTCGTAAGCCGTGGCCTTCGTCTTCGTCGACTTAACTGTGGCAATCTTGGTCATTGCAACTACTCCTCGAAGTTCCGGTTGAGTTCCAGCGCCCTTGCGATGTCCTTGGCCTGAGTTCACTTGTCGCCGCCTGCGACCAGGAGGAGCAATCTTTCTCCGCGCTGTGAGTAGTAGACCCTGTATCCGGGACCGACATCGATTTTGAGCTCAGACACGCCTTGCGTCAGATTCCGATGTACGCCAGGATTGCCGTGGATAAGACGATCAACGCGCATCAGCACACGCGCTCGCCCGGCTTGGTCCTTCAAGCCGTCGATCCAGTGGCGGTACTCGTCGGTCTTCTCAACTCGCATCCGAGTAGTGTACTGGCCCTTCTTCACGCCTGACCCACTCACGGCGAAGTGGGATGCCATCCACTGTCACATCGCACTATGATGACTGAGGAAAACCGTGGTCTGTCCCCGATTTCTTAGCTTGTCGAAGCCTTCCAACCGCCGTTCGGGCTGAGCTTGTCGAAGCCTTCCAACCGCCGTTCGGGCTGAGCTTGTCGAAGCCTTCCAACCGCCGTTCGGGCTGAGCTTGTCGAAGCCTTCCCACCGCCGTTCGGGCTGAGCTTGTCGAAGCCTTCCAACCGCCGTTCGGGCTGAGCTTGTCGAAGCCTTGGCGAGCCCTTCGACTGGCTCAGGGCGAACGGTGGGGGAAAACCGTGGTCTGTCCCCTATTTCCCATCACCGCAGTGACTGCAGATTCAGACGAACGTGACACCTAGGGAAATCGGGGAAAGCCGTGGTCGGTTCCCGATTTCCCTCGACTTTCAGTTCTCCGGCGCGCCCACTGACTTGACGCAATATATCGCATGAGGTAAATTCAACACATGTCCAAACCGCCTCGCCAAGAGCGACCCTTGCACTGGGTCGGCTCATCCAAACGCGATCTGCTGGAGTTTCCCGTTGACGCCATTGATGACTTTGGCTACGGGCTGGGTTTGGTGCAGTTGGGCGGACAGCCGCCCGCAGCCAAACCTTGGAAGGGCGAAGGCCCCGGGGTCTATGAGCTGGTCGAGGATGTGCGCGGTGACACCTATCGGGTGGCCTACACGGTGCGTTTTGCCAAAGCGGTGTACGTGTTGCACTGCTTTCAAAAAAAATCACCCTCGGGTGTGCGCACTGCCCGACAGGACGTTGAGCGGATTCACGAGCGCCTCAAGCTGGCGCGACAAGATTATGAGGTGCGATATGGCCATGACTATTGAGGCAATCGATGTCGGCACGGGCGATGTCTTTAAAGACTTGGGCTTTGCCGATGCCCAGGAACGTAGGCTGCGCACCGAGCTGGCCATGCGGCTAAACGATCTGATCACGGAGCGCAAGCTCACTCAAACAGCCGCCGCCGAGATTTTTGGGCTTGCCCAGTCGCACGTCTCAGAATTGCGCCACTACAAGCTGCGCCGGTTTTCTACGGAGCGGCTGCTGCACTTCATCACCCAGTTAGACCGGGACGTTGAGATCCTCATCCGGCCCAAGGCAGCCGATCATGCAACCGGCTCGGTGTCCGTGCTGGTCGCCGTCTGAAGCGACCACAGCACGCTTTAGGCCTTGGCCAGTTCTTCCCGCAGCGCGCGGCTCCATCTGCCGCCGGAACTCGCTTAGCACCACGCTGCGCACCGTCTCGGCCATGCCCAGGCGCGGTGCGACGGTTTGCTCGCGGCGCAGCGGGAACAGGCCCTTGATGCGAGCGATGCGGATCGACCCACCGAGTTCCAATGCCTTGCCAGCCATATTCGCACCCCGTCAGAAGTCATCGATACAACCGCCGTTCGGGCTGAGCTTGTCGAAGCCTTCCCACCGCCGTTCGGGCTGAGCTTGTCGAAGCCTTCCAACCGCCGTTCGGGCTGAGCTTGTCGAAGCCTTCAAACCGCCGTTCGGGCTGAGCTTGTCGAAGCCTTGGCGAGCACTTCGACTGGCTCAGGGCGAACGGTGGGGGAAAACCGTGGTCTGTCCCCTATTTCTAGTGGTCGGTTCCCTATTTCCGCAGTATACGCAAAAAACCCCCAAGGCCGTGAGGCGCTTGGGGGCTTACCCAACTTGATCTTTAGCCTAAGCGGCTGCCTTGCAGGGCAAGGCGGCCGCTTGGGTGGGCCGGGTGCAAAAGCTGCTGCGCAGGGCAGCGGCTCAAGCCCGACCCGGGGGATCAGAAGGTGTGGACGAGGCCGATAGCGTAGCCAGCTTCTTTGCGCACGTTGATGCCGTTGGTTTGCTCACGCTGGGCTTCACCGACAGCCGCATAGATCCATGTGCGTGCGCTCAGGTTGTAGGTGGTGCCGATCTGCCAAGCGCTGGTGTCATTGCTTGTAGGTGCACCAAGCAAAGTAGTACGGGAGCTGATTTCACCCTGACCGAAGGTCACGTAGGGAGCAAAAGCGCCCATGGGGAAGCGGGCACCGATTTCCCAAGCGTTGGCATCGAAGTCTCCAGCGGCGAGGCGGCTGTTGCGGGTATCTTCGTACACGAACGACACCACCACTTGCGGCAGGGTGTAGCGCAAGCCCAAGGCCCAGTTGCGCAAATCAACAATATCAGCACCGCCGGCAGAAGGCGAGACGCTCGAATCACCAAAAGCGAATTGCGCGGCGAAGGGGCCTTGGCTGAAACCCAAGGAGAGGATGTAGCCGCTTACGTCGTTATTGGCAAAAACAGTGTTGTCTTCACGAACGGTACCTGCAGCGAAGGTGAAGCCGTTGAAGGTGGGCGAGACGTAGGCAATGGCATTTTGGCTGCGGCTGTCGAAGCGCTCCGTCCCTGCAGCAAGTTGCCACTGGGTGAAATCACCACCCGGCACGTTAGCAGTAGCTGGGCTAAAGCCGCGTGCTGTGTCGAAGGCGTTCATGAAGGTGCCGACGACCACGGTACCGAAGCCGCCGCTCAGGCTCAGGTTGGCCAGGCGGGTATCGGCGTTATTGCGCGCAGCCTGAACATCACCATGACCAGCACCAGTGCCACGGTCAGCATTAATGCCAATTTCGTAGACAAAGTTAGCACGCAGACCGCCACCGAGGTCTTCGGTGCCACGGAAGCCCAAGCGGCTGCCGGTGCGCTCGCCTTCGGCGCCAGCCAGCGAGAAGGCGTCAACGCCAGCTGGATTGGCTGGGGTAGTAGTAGTCTGCTGGCTCATCCCCAGATCCATACGACCATAGATGGTCACGCTGGATTGGGCCAAGGTGGCGCCGGCGGCGGCCAGAGCGGCCAGGGCAATCAGGGTCTTTTTCATTGAAAAGTGCTCCAAAGTTGATGAAAGGCCGGGGCTTTGGGCCGCCGTGCCGAAGCTTCTGTGTTTGCTGAAGCTAGGGCGTATTGCACCAGAAAGCGGGGCCCTTGTCGCGCTTTGGGCCGGATTTATTGCCTAGGCTGTTGCGCGGGCACCACAGTGGGGGCTCGTCATGGCTTCGACAAGCTCAGCCCGAACGGTGGTGGGAAGGCTTCGACAAGCTCAGCCCGAACGGTGGCGGAGCAGGAAATCGTGGACAGACCACGGATTTCTTGCGGCCTTGGTGGTTTTTTCTTGGGCGGGAAACCTGAAGGAAAATAGTGGCCTGAGCGCATCTGCCATGTTTTTAGTGCAAGGCGGCAAGGGCTGCCTCGGGGGCTTTGTCCAATACCCTTAGCAGGGACTTGGCGGCACCGGTGGGGCTGCGCTTGCCTTGTTCCCAGTTGCGGATGGTGTCGATAGAGACATCGATGCACCGCGAAAACTCAGCCTGGCTCAAGCCTAGGCGCCGACGCACACGCCGTGCGTACTTAGCGGCATCTTGCATGGCCTGGGCTTCGTCTTCGGCAATGTGCTGCGCGATGTCTGCTTCGGTCGTGGCATCGACCCGAGCTTCGTCAATGCGCCCAGAGGCCACGGCGGCTGGGTCAATCTGCATGCGCACCATCTTCAAAGGGAAATCGGGGACAGGCCACGGTTTTCGAGCTTGTCATGCTCCCTCTAGTACGCGCATCTCGATGTGAAGTCCGGCAGCAGTCGCCATGTTGACCAAGGCATCGAGCCCGAACAGGTTGATCTTGCCGCGCATGAGGTCTGAGATGCGCGGCTGGGTCACGCCAAAGAGCTTGGCGGCTTGGGCCTGGCTCATTTTGCTGCGGGTAAGGTGGTTTTTGAGCGCCGCCATCAAGACGGAGCGCAGCTTCATGTTTTCCGCTGCTTCCGGGGTGTCTTCAATGGCATCCCAGACGCTGGCAAATCGTTGCTTGCTCATTGGCTTAGCTCCTTTAACAAGTCGTGGTAACGCTGCGCGGCCACATAGATGACCCGAAACGCCCCGGCTGCATCGCGAATCCGAATTTCTTTGACTCCTTGGCCCACGGTGTTCATGGGTTTCCAGTCGTCCGGCTCCTGGCCGTTCTGCACTTGATCGAGCTGGTGCCCTGCCTCTCGCCTGGCCGGGAGCGGAAAAGCGCGTAGGTCATCAAGGGATCTACCCCGAAACTCGACGGGTTTAGGATCGGTCATGTGCGAAGTATATAAGTTTTTGTATCCAGGGAAATCGGAAATCGGGGACAGACCACGGTTTCCCATGGCTTGGCCCAGACCCTGCGACTGTAGGCCGCTGGTCGTGGCCAACTTGGTGAGTTTGACGGCGGGGTAGTAACTGATCGGCGCGTTGAACGGGATTCCAAGTTCGAACGTTTCGGAATCGGTCAAGCGCACTGAATCAGCCGACAGGCTGAGGATGTGGCGAACGACGAGGTCGGCAAGCTCAACGGCCATTGGCCGCTGTGGGCAGTGGACGTGCGAAGGCTGCACGAGCCGCAGAGGCCATGTCGGCCAGCTTCTTGCGGCGTTTGTCAGTAAGGTGCACACCGCCCAGCCGCTTAAGCAGCTCGCGACTGGCGCACCACATATTCAAGCGAAAGCTGCATGATTCAGGCGACAACTATCTTGACATGCGCCGATACGCTTGCCCGCAGCGGTGATGGAGGCCGCACACCTGAAGCTTGAGCAAGCCGTTGAGGTTCGCGTCGAGAACGGTCGCGTCGTCATCGAGCCCGCAGCGCCGTCGTACAAGCTGGACGATCTGCTGGCAGGGATCACGGCCCAGAATCGGCACGGTGAGCAGGACTTCGGGCTTGCGCAGGGCCGGGAGTTGCTCTGATGGCGACGTACGCGCCGGATGAGGGCGACATTGTCTGGTTGAGTTTTACGCCGCAAAGCGGACATGAGCAGGCCGGCAGGCGACCGGCTGTGGTTCTGAGCCCCAAGGCCTACAACCAGCGCTTCGGCTTGCTGGTCTGCGTCCCGATCACGAACCAGATCAAGGGCTATCCCTTTGAGGTGGCGCTCAGTGGCAACGGTGCCACCGCGGCAGCCCTGGCTGATCAGGTCAAGAGCCTGGACTGGAAATCCCGCCAGGCCGAACGCAAGGGGCAGGCCACACCCTCAGAGCTGGCCGAGATCAGGGCCAAGATCAAGGCCTTGCTCGGGCTTGGCTGAACGGGAGCAACATCGGCCATTGGGTAAATCGGAGACAGACCACGGTTTTCACTGGCGCGAGCACGGTGCCGGTTGATGGCTTGTGGTGGGCTGTGGCTTGATCGGTTGCACGCTCTTGGCGCATCGAGGATGTAGGCCAATGAACTATAATGGCCGCATGATTTTCGAATGGGATGAGGCCAAGAGCGACACGTGTTTTGCAGAGCGCGGGTTCGATTTCGCCTACGCAGCCAGAGCGTTTTTTGACCCGAATCGCCTGATCGAGCCCGATGCCCGGTTCAGCTACGGTGAAGATCGATACCGCTTGCTGGGACAGATCGAGCGTCGCCTGTTTGTGGTGGTCTATACGTCTAGGCATGACACCATCCGCATCATTTCTGCACGCAAAGCCAACCAACGAGAGCTCAAGCACTATGAAAACAGCACGCATGGCGATTGATCCCACCGCCCCGGCAACGCTGGCCCTTGGGCGCATTGACTATGCGCGTGTAGATGCCACGACCGAGGCAGACATTGCCCGGCAAACCGCCGCCGACGAGGCCCACGCCATGCAGGACACGGCCAAGTTTGCGCGCCGCGTGCGCAAGCGTTTGGGCCTGAGCCAAGCGGTGTTCTCTGAGCGGATTGGTGTGCCCTTGGAGACCATCCGCAACTGGGAGCAAGGCAAGCGCTGCCCCACCGGTGCCGCCAAAGCCCTGCTCAAGGTGCTGGACTTGGTCCCCGAGGCTGCGATGGCGGCTTTGCATTGAAACTGCGGGGAGAGAAACCGGTGACAGACCACGGTTCTCTTGCAGGTGCAGCGGTTTGCGCTGGCCCCGGTTTCCCCTCAGCCCTGGGCCCAATCGCGGGCCGCAAAGCTGGGTGGGGTTTGGATCTCGAAGATCTGGTCGTGGATGCAGGCGGTGAGCAGTCCGGCTTCCTGCGCCTCTTGCTGCACGCCCTGGTCCCAATCGACACCGGCCAGTATGCCGGTGCGCACTTTGCTGCTGTGCTCGGGGTAGAACCAGGCAAAATCGAGCAGCATTTGCTTGAGTTGCTCGATGGCTTCGCGCTTGACCCGGCTTTTGACTTCGACCAGCACCACTCGGTTCACTTCGCCGTTGGCCCAGGCCAGCACGTCGATCTCCATTGAGCGGCCACCTTTGCGCGAGCGCGCACGCGGCATCACGTAGTCCATCTGGAAGCGCTCGTTCAAAATGCGCTCCATCGAGGGCAGGGCCATGCCTTCGGTGAAGTAGCCAAATTTATCCCCCAAGCCACCGATCTGCTCGCCCAGGTTTTTGAGCATGCGGTCGGTCTCTTGCTTGGAATCGCGCAGCATCCGGTCGGTCTCTTGCTGGCGCTCGCGCGTTTCCATCAGGGCACGCCAAACGTCGTCGAAGCTCGGGGCGGGGGTGTTTAAGGTGCTGCTCATGGGAGGCTCCGGTGCAGGCTGCTGCCTGCCTCGCATTTTACCTTCTACAGGGGGAAACCGGGCGGAAACCGGGGGCAGACCACAGACAACTACCCCCGGCTGGGCTTCTTTACGTAGTTGCGGATCAAGTACTCGTTAAACATGGGAACCGTGAAGGCAATGTCGCCGTGCGACGGGCTGTAGATCATGCCTTTGCTGATGATCTGTACGGACCGGCACCCAGTTTGGCCATCGCGATCACGTACTCTCGCTCCTTCGGAGTTAGTCGATCGAAGCGCACTTTGAAGAAGCCATCGTCTAGTCGCCTGGTTGCTTCCCCCGCAGCCTTGGATGCGTCTTCTAGCCCTATGCCAGGTCCGGCGGCGAGGTTCCAGCACTGATAGCCCCACTCCTGCAGGAAGTATGGGTAGCCTTTGGTCCTTGCCAGGATCTCGTCGAGCGCCTCGCCATCAATGCGTTCTCCCTCGTCTTCGATCGGCTGTCTGATGGCTGTCTTCGCATCCACTTCCTCAAGAGCGCCAACCGCAGGATAGTGAAAGGGCCTTTGCGGCCTCGCCTACCCGCACGAACAATTCAGGGAGGTCGGCCTCCAGGTCGCCGCTATCGGCCACTCCCACTTCTGGGTCAACCGAAATGGAAGCATCACCGTACGAGAGCTTGAAGGCAGAGGCGAATGAGCGCAGAGCCCGAAGCGCCTGATGCGCTTTGGCCTTGGCATGCTCCGAGGTCGAGAGCTTGCGCAAGGCCTGGCTGATCTTGGGCGCAAGGAGTTCACTCAGCGCCTTTCCTTCCGGCGCCTCTATGGCCGATGTCACGTGCCCCGCTGCTTGGGCCATCTCTTCGATCTTGTTGAGCAGCACCGTCTTGCCGACGCCGCGCAGACCCAGCAGCATCTGCGACCGGCTTGGCTTGCCCAGTAGAGCCCGCTGAATCGCTGTGTGTGCGTCTTGAAGAATGGTGCCCCGCCCGGCCAGCTCGGGTGGTCTGCTCCCGGCGCCCGGGGCAAAAGGGGGAAATTGGGGACAGACCACGGTTTTTGGCTAGAAATGGTGGATGAGGATGAGGTTCATCGCTTTGCCGCCGCCTCATAAACCGCGTTACGCTCGCGCTTACCCACAGCGATGATCACCACGACCACCTCGGCATCACGCACTTCATACACAAGCCGGTAGCCAACCCTGCTCAGCTTGATCTTGTAGCGATCGGGGTGACCCGATAGCTTGGCCGATGGCACGCGTGGGCTTTCTAACCGTTCGACCAACTTCTTCCTGAACTGCTCGCGGACACCGCCATCCAGCCGCTTCCATTCGTCGAGTGCGGCTTCCTTGAAACGCAGCTCAAAGCTCATCCAGCGTCACCACGACTTCTTTCTGTCCAGCACGGGCATCGGCGATGGCATTGAGCTCCAAGTCTTCGAGTTTTTCCATCAAAGCCTCGAATGCCTGGGTCGGCACACAATAAAACGTGGGCTCGTTGCGATTGAGGATGGCCACCGGCCCACCCTCACCGGCGGACACAGTGCCCATTGGATCGCGCTTGAGTTCGGTGATGCTGGCAGCCACCGATGCGAATAACTGATACGCCATGACACATCTCCATTTATCTTCAGTGTGGCCATTTTACACCATTCACAGCACCATAAAAGGAGCTATTCAGGGTGCTATTAAGGGAAATCGATGGAAATCGGGGACAGACCACGGTTTTACTGTTTTGCAAAGTTTGCGGCGGAATCGCGCGCCTGGCTCTGGGCTCATGCCTCGTTGGACAAGACTCGGGCTTGACGGCACGCATGGCCAGGCGATAATGTAGTGCCCAGCACTACTTTATTGAGTCCAGATGAAGACCATTTCTGCCAGCGACGCCAACCGCCACTTCTCCAACCTGCTGCGTGACGTGGCGGGCGGGGCAGTGGTCACGGTTTTGTCGCGGGGCAAGCCTGTGGCCACTATTGCTCCCGCCCGATCGAGCGGCAGCGAGCGCGAGGCCGCCCGGCTCGATTTGCTTGGGCGACTGCGCCAGCAAAAGGCCAGTGGCGCGCGCAACTGGGCACGCGACGAGTTGTATGAGGGCTGAGCGGTGCGCATTGCCCTCGACACCAACGTCTTGGCCTACGCCGAAGGGGTGGGCGATGAACTGCGCTGCAGCGCGGCCATGCAATGGGTCGAGCGGCTTTCCAGCCACGAAGTGGTGCTTCCAGCGCAGACCTTGGGGGAGTTGTCGCGCGTTCTGACTTTTCAGAATGGCTTTACTTGGCGCGGCGTGACCGTGGCGAACCCGTTTGTCGAGCCGCATGCGCCGCTGCTGGCCGGGTTGCTGCGCGGCACGCGCTGAGCGCTGCCACGCCCCTACGGTGCCGGAGCCGTTCGCCCCTTACAAGCGCACTGCTATGCCGCGCGCGGCCAGATGCTGTTTGGCTTGGGCCACGGTGTGCTGGCCGTAGTGGAAGATGCTGGCGGCGAGCACGGCATCGGCCCCGCCGAGCTGGATGCCGTCGGCCAGGTGGTCGAGGCTGCCCACGCCGCCCGAGGCGATGACCGGGATTTCGATCGCGTCGCTCACGGCGCGGGTGAGTGCCAGGTCGAAGCCGCTCTGGGTGCCATCGCGGTCCATGCTGGTGAGCAGGATTTCGCCCGCACCGCAAGCGGCCATTTGGCGCGCCCAGGCCACGGCGTCGAGCCCGGTGTTGCGGCGCCCGCCGTGGCTGTACACGTCCCAGCCGGGGCCGGGGGGGGTGGCGCTGCCGTCGGGGCCGGGCCGGGGCTGGCTGGCTTCGGCGGCGCTGCGGCGTTTGGCGTCGATGGCGACCACGATGCACTGCGCGCCGTATTTGGCCGAGGCGGCGCGGATGAGCCCGGGGTCGGCTATGGCCGCAGAGTTGAAGCCAACCTTGTCGGCCCCGGCGTTGAGCAGGCGGCGCACATCGGCCACGCTGCGCACGCCCCCGCCCACGGTGAGCGGGATGAAGACTTGCGCCGCCACGGCTTCGATGATGGGCAGGATGAGGTCGCGGCCGTCGCTGGTGGCGGTGATGTCGAGGAAGGTGAGCTCGTCGGCCCCCTGCTGGTTGTAGCGGGCGGCGATTTCGACTGGGTCGCCGGCGTCGCGCAACTCGAGGAAGTTGACGCCCTTGACGACGCGGCCGCCGGTGACGTCGAGACAGGGAATGATGCGCTTGGCGAGCATGGGGAGGCTTTGTGTGGCTTTGCGTGGCTAGGCTGGAGGTCAGCCGTTGAGCTCGTCGGCCAGGCGCTGGGCGGCGGCGAAGTCGAGCACGCCGTTGTAGATCGAGCGCCCGCAGATCACGCCGGCCACGCCTTCGGGTTCGAGCGCGCACAGAAGCCGGATGTCGTCGAGCCCGGCCAGCCCGCCCGAGGCGATGACGGGGATGCTGAGCGCCTGCGCCAGCCGCAGCGTGGCTTCGGTGTTGATGCCGCAGCCCATGCCGTCGCGCCCGATGTCGGTGTAGATGATGGATTCGACGCCGTAATCTTGGAATTTGAGCCCCAGATCGAGCACGTCGTGGCCGCTGAGCTTGCTCCAGCCGTCGGTGGCGACTTTGCCGTCGCGCGCATCGAGCCCGACGATGATGTGGCCGCTAAAGGCGGTGCAGGCGTCTTGCAGAAAACCGGGGTTTTTGACCGCGGCGGTGCCGATGATGACGTAGCGCAAGCCGGCGTCGAGGTAGCGCTCGATGGTGTCGAGGTCGCGGATGCCGCCGCCGAGCTGGACGTCGATTTCCTCGCCCACTTCCTTCAAGATGGCGCGGATGGCGGCCTCGTTTTTGGGGCGGCCGGCAAAGGCACCGTTGAGGTCCACGAGGTGCAGGCGGCGCGCGCCTTGGTCTACCCAGCGCCGCGCCATGGCGGCGGGGTCGTCGCCGAATACGGTAGAGAGGTCCATATCGCCTTGTTGGAGGCGCACGCATTGGCCGTCTTTGAGGTCGATGGCAGGAATGAGCAGCATGGCGGTGGCTTAGGGCTTGGGGGCTGGAAGGGGGTTGGGGTGGGTGGCTGGCGCTGGGGCTGCGTTCAGGGCTGCCAGCGCAAAAAATTGCGGTACAGCGCCAGCCCCTGGTCGGCGCTTTTTTCGGGGTGGAACTGGGTGCCAAACAGGTTGCCACGCGCCAGCGCGCTGGCAAAGGGGCTGCCGTAGTGGGTGTGGCCGGCGCAGTGCGCCGGGTCGGCCGGCTCGGCGTAGTAGCTGTGCACGAAGTAGTAGTGGCTGCCGTCGGGGATGCCGTGCCAGAGGGGGTGCGGGTGCGCTGCGGGGGTGGCAGTGGCTGGGGCAGTGGGGGCCGCATCGGCGGAGGCATCAGCACCCACCGGGCCTTGCCAGACCTGGTTCCAGCCCATTTGCGGCACTTTGTAGCGGCTGCCGTCGGGCTGGAACTGGCCTTCGAGCTGAAAACGCCGCACCTGGCCGGGGATGAGCCCGAGGCCGGGGGTGTCGCCTTCTTCGGAGTGGTCGAGCAGCATTTGCATGCCCACGCAGACGCCAAACAGCGGCTTGTGGGCGGCGGCGTGGCGCAGCGCGGGCAGCAGGCCGCTGCGTTCGAGCTCGGCCATGCAGTCGGGCATGGCCCCCTGGCCGGGCAGCACCACGCGGTCGGCCTCGCGCAGCGCCTGCGCGCTGCCGGTGACCACCACCTCGCATTCGACGTCGAGCCCGAGCGCGGCCTGGCGCAGCGCCTGGGCCACCGAGCGCAAATTGCCCATGCCGTAATCGAGCACGGCGACGGTCTGGCGGTTCATCTGGGGGCCTGGACGTAGCAGTTTAGAGCGAGCCCTTGGTGGAGGGCACAGCGTCGCCTAGGCGCGGGTCGGGCTCGAGGGCGGCGCGCAAGGCACGCGCGAAGGCCTTGAAAATGGTCTCGCACTGGTGGTGCGCGTTCACGCCCTTGAGGTTGTCGATGTGCAGCGTGATGCCGGCGTGGTTGACCAGCCCTTGGAAGAATTCGAACACCAGTTGGGTGTCGAGCTGGCCGATGGCGCCGGCCGAGAACTTGACATCCATGTGCAGGCCGGGGCGGCCGGAAAAATCGACCACCACGCGGCTCAGGGCTTCATCGAGCGGCACATAGGCGTGGCCGTAGCGGCGGATGCCGCGTTTGTCGCCCACGGCGCGCGCCAGCGCCTGGCCGAGCGTGATGCCGATGTCTTCCACGGTGTGGTGGCCGTCGATGTGCAGGTCGCCGCTGCACTCGATTTCGAGGTCGATCAGGCCGTGGCGGGCGATCTGCTCGAGCATGTGGTCGAGAAAGCCAATGCCGCTGCGCAGGCTGGAGCGGCCGCTGCCGTCGAGGTTGAGGGCGACGCGGATGTGCGTCTCGAGGGTCTGGCGGGTGACTTCGGCTTGCCGCATGGGGCTGGATCGGGATGAATGAAGGCCGTTTGGGCGGGATTTGCAGCGCCCCATGATACCATTTGACGCCACCCTCCCCCTACCCCCCCGCCTGCCTTGGCCCTCTACACCCTGCCCCACCCATGAGCCGCTACTGGAGCGCCGTCGTCCACGGCCTGACGCCTTACGTGCCGGGCGAGCAGCCCAAAATCGCCAACCTAGTCAAGCTCAACACCAACGAGCACCCCTACGGCCCCTCGCCGCTGGCACTGGCCGCCATCCAAGCCGCTGCCGACGACGGTCTGCGCCTGTACCCGGACCCGAACGCCGACGCGCTCAAGGCCGCGCTGGCGCAGCGCTTTGGGCTGGCGCCGCAGCAGGTGTTCGTGGGCAACGGCTCGGACGAGGTGCTGGCGCACGCCTTCATGGCGCTGCTCAAGCACGAGCAGCCGCTGTGGCGCCCAGATGTGGGCTACAGCTTTTACCCGGTCTATTGCGGCCTGTACGGCTTGCAGCAGCGCGCCATCCCCTTGGCCGACGATTTCTCCATCCGCCCGGCCGACTACCTGCCCCAGGGCGGACAGCAAGCCGGGGCGATCGTGTTTGCCAACCCCAACGCCCCCACTGGCCGCCTGCTCGGGCTCGATGAGGTGGAGTGCATCGTGGCCGGCAACCCGCAGGCGGTGGTGCTGGTGGACGAAGCCTACATCGACTTTGGCGGCACAAGCGCAGCGGCGCTGCTGGGGCGCTACCCGAATCTGCTGGTGGTGCAGACCTTCTCGAAAAGCCGCTCGCTGGCTGGGCTGCGGGTGGGCTATGCGCTGGGTTCGGCCGAGCTGATCGAGGGGCTGGAGCGGGTGAAAAACAGCTTCAACTCCTACCCGCTGGGCCGGCTGGCGCTGGCCGGGGCGCTGGCCTCGGTGCAAGACGAAGCGCACTTCCAGCGCAGTTGCCAGCAGGTGATCGATACGCGCAGCGCGCTGGTGGCCGAGCTCGAAGCACTGGGCTTTGCGGTGCTGCCTTCAGCCGCCAACTTTGTGTTTGCGCGCCACCCACAGCACGACGCAGCGCAACTGGCCGCCGACCTGCGCGCGCGGGCGGTGCTGGTGCGCCACTTTCGGGCCCCGCGCATCGAGCAGTTTTTGCGCATCACCGTGGGCAGCCCGGAACAATGCGCGGCGCTGCTGCAGGCGCTGCGCGGGATTGTGTAGCGAGGCTGTAGCGCCCGGGCCGCTTTTGCGCCAAAATGCAAGTTCCGTTTAGAAAGGAGCCGATCATGAGCGCAGCCTTGTCCCCCTTGGTCTCGGAGTTTGAAACCGCCGAACAAGAAGCCAGCTACACCGCCTGGCTGCGGGCCAAGGTGGCAGCCAGCTTGGCCGATCCGCGCCCGCCGATTCCGCATGATGAAGTCGAGCGGCGCATGGCCGAGCGCCTAGAAAATTTGCGCCGAAGTCAAGACTGATGTTCCCCATCGTCTGGCTCGAAAGCGCCGACGCCGATCTGGCGGACATTACCGACTACATTGGCCTGCGCGACATCGCCGCTGCTGAGCGGCTTTGGTACCGGATTCGCAACAGTGTGCTGCCGCTGTCGCAACACCCCTACCTGTACCGCAGCAGCGAGCGCGTGCCGGGGCTGCGCGAACTGGTGGCGCACCCCAATTACCTCGTGCTGTACCGGGTGGGCAAAACGTGCATCGAGGTCGTGAACGTGGTGCATGCGCGGCGCGAATTCCCAGCGCCGACCAATCTGGACTGTAACAGGGGCCCGGCAGCAGGTGCAGATCGGGCTTGATTTGGCCAATGTCAAAAAATTATGAACCATTACCCATCGCTGCTGTCCTTGCCCAACCCCTACCGCGCCGTGGTGTGCGGGGCCAGTGGGGCCATCGGGCAGGCTTTTGTGGCTGCTTTGCAGCACGATGCGCGCTGCGCGGGGGTGATCGGGCTGTCGCGCCAGAGCCAGCCGGCGCTGGTGCTCGAAGACGAAGCCAGCATCGAGCGCTGCGCGGCGCAGGTGGCGCAAGCGGGGCCTTTGCACCTGCTGCTGATCGCTACCGGTGCCCTGAGCATCGACGGCCGCGGCCCGGAAAAGCGCTTGGCGGCCCTGAGCCCCGAGGGCTTGCGGCGCGCCTTTGAAGTCAACGCCATTGGACCGGCGCTGCTGCTCAAGCACCTGCTGCCGCTGCTGGCCAAAGACCAGCGCGCCATTGTGGCGGTGCTGTCGGCGCGCGTGGGCAGCATCGAGGACAACCACAAGGGCGGCTGGTGGAGCTACCGCGCCTCCAAGGCGGCGCTCAACCAGTTGCTGCAAACCAGTGCCATCGAGGCCACGCGGCTGCGCCCGCAAGCGGTGTTTGCGGCGCTGCAGCCGGGCACGGTGCGCACGCCGCTCTCGGCCGCTTTTGCCACGCCCGAGCACTGCATCGAGCCCGCCGAATCTGCCGCACGCCTGCTGCGTGCGCTCGATGCGCTGCCGGCTTTGAGCCGGGCCCAGTTTATCGACCACCAAGGCGCGCCGATTCCTTGGTAGCCCCCAGCCCCCCCGCTCCGAAGGCAGCAGGGCGCGGGTCGCGGGGTGCGCACTCAAAGGGTTTCGATGCGCTCCAGCGTATGCGCCGCCTGCTCGCGCAGTGCCGCGCGCGCCTCGGGCGCCATGCGCTCTAAGTTGCGATAGACCAGACTGATGCGCGCATTGCGCCCCAGCGTCTGCGCGTGGCGCTCGAAAAAATCCCAATACAGGGCGTTGTAGGGGCAGGCGCGGTGGCCGGTTTTTAGGGCTGGGTCGTAGGGGCAGGTGCGGCAGTGGTCGCCCATGCGCTGCAGGTAGGCGGCGCTGCTCACATAGGGCTTGCTGGCCAGCAGGCCGCCGTCGGCAAATTGGCTCATGCCCAGCGTGTTGGGGGCTTCGACCCGCATCTGCGCCCAATAGACCCCGCGCACGTATTCGCGCCAGCCCAAAATCTGGCGGATGAAGCCCTCGGCTGCGGCCAGCGGCACCTGCCCGGCGCGCCAGGCTTGCTCGGCGCGCTGCACCACTTCGTGCGGGCGCAGCATCTTGACGTTGAGCGCAAACGAGAGCAGGGAGTGAAACAGCGTGCCGTGCTGGCTCGAGAGCGCATCTTGGTACGCCCCGAAGTGGGCCAGCCGGTGTTCGATGAAATGGTCGAGCTGCTGCAGCGCCTCGGCGCGGTCGAGCGGCCAGCGCAGGGCGGCGGCATCGGGCTCGCCCATGCTCTGCACCCCGCTGGCGCAGATGCGCTGCCAGAGCGCGCTGTGGTCGTGCACCGGGCGCGCATCGGGCGGCACCGGAGGCTGGCCGCGCCAGGGCTGGCGGTTGTCGGCATCAAAGTTCCACTGCCCGCCTTCGGGCTGGCCTTGGGCATCGAGCAACACCCCATGCTCTTGCCGCAGGCGGCGGTAAAAAGTTTCTTGGCGCCACTGTTTGCGCCCGGCAAAGATCTGGGCTGCAGCATGGCGCTGGGTGTAAAAATGCCCACTGCAGACCATGCGCGTGTGCAGCCCAGAGGCAGCACACCAAGCCGCCAACTGCTGGTCTAGGCGCCATTCGTCGGGCTCTTGGTATTCGAAGGCCTGGGCCTGATGCTGCTGGCACAGCCAGGTGAGGCACTCGCCCAAGCTCCCGGGCAAGGTGCCGGTGCCAGCCGCGCTGTGCGCAAGGCCACCCACCACGATGGGCGCGTCGATCCCCACGTAGCGCACCCGGTGCCCCTGCTCGGCCAGGTGTTGCGCAAAGCGGCGCATGGCGGCAAAGATGGCCAGTATTTTTTGCGCGTGGTGCAGCACGTAGTCGGTTTCTTGGCGCAGTTCGAGCAGCACATAAACCACGCCCGCATCCACTTGGGCTAACCAGGCGTGCTCCGGGTTGAGCTGGTCGCCCAGCAACAGGCGCAGGGTGTGTGCTGGGGCGGCATCGGCGGGCAGCGGGGCGGCGGTTTGCGGTAGTTGGGATTTTTTGCGCATTTTCATGGAGGGCTCGACAATCAAAAATCCAGCGCCATCTGCTGCGGCCCGCTGCTGGGTGCGGCGTGAGCGCTGCGCTGTGCACTGCCTTGTACGCTGCCTTGTGCGGCGGCGGGGCTGCCACCCTTGCGCGCGAACGGGGCTTTGCGCGAGCCGTGCCGTTCCACGATCGCGGCTTTGGCGGCGCGCACCTCGGGTTGCGCGCGGCGGGCGTGCAGGCGCGCTTTGGCGCTGCGCGTGGCGGCTTGCAACTCCACCAGTGGCAGCGCCAAATCCACACCCACTTGCACCCCACAGTGCGCCTGCACACTGTGGGGCATGCGCCAGGGCTCAAACAGCCACGCATCGGGCACGCGGCGCATGGCAGGCAGCCAGTGGCGCACAAACTGGCCTTGTGGGTCGTGGTCCTGCGCCTGTTTGACCGGGTTATAGACGCGGGTGGCGTTGATGCCGGTGGTGCCGGCCTGCATCTGCATCTGGCTCCAATGGATGCCGGGCTCGTAATCCAAAAAATGCCGCGCCAGCCACAGCCCCACTTCGCGCCAGTGCAGCCACAGGGGGTAAGCCGCCACCGACACCAGCATGGCGCGCATGCGAAAGTTGAGCCAGCCGGTTTGGCGCAGCATGGCTACGCAGGCATCGACCATCGGCCAGCCGGTGCGGCCCTGCATCAGCGCCTCGGAAATGCCGCCCCGGTAGGCGGCGCTGCCGCTGTGGGCAAAGCGCTCCCAGTCTTGCAAGGCCTGCTGGCGCCCGCCGCGCTGGCGCAACGGCGCCACCCAGGGGTCCAGCCCGAAGGCGCTGGCCGGGGGCAAGTCGGCCACCCGAAACGTGGCATAGTCAGTGGCAAGGCCAAGCGCCTCCCCCGCTCCCTTTTGCACCAAGCCCCAGGCACTGGCCCAGCGCACCTGGGTGGGCAGCGGCAAGGTGGGCCGTGCCATCTGGGTTTGCCAGTGCGGCAACCACTGGCTGCGCTGGCGCAGCGGGCGCAGCACGCCAAATTGCACCTGTTCGTGCCACGGCACCCGGTGCGTGCGGCACCAGCGCGCCACGGCGCGGTCGCGCGCGTAGGTGTGGGCGTTGCCGGTTTCTTGGTGCGTATGCAGGGCCGCCACGCCCACGCGCTGCTGCAGCCAGTCGAGCGCGGGCAGCACCTCGCCCACCCACAGCAGCAAATCCCCCCCTTGCGCTTGCAGCTCCTGCTGCAGATCTTGCAAGCACTCGCGCAAAAAAGCGTAGTGCAAGGCGGCGGCATCGGGTTGCGCCCACAGGCTGGGTTCGAGCGCGTACAGGCACAGCACCGGGCTGCCGTCGGCGGCCGCGCACTGCGCCGCATGCACCAGGGCGGCGTGGTCGTGCAAGCGCAGATCGCGCTTAAACCAGAGCACGTGGCAAGCCATGCGGCGCACCGTCTTGGCAACAAGCAGCGCGGCTTAGGCCGCCGCCCGGCGCTGCAGCCAGCGCATGAGGCCACCCAGCACAGGCAGCTTGGCATAGAGCTCTTCGGCCGCATCCCAGTAGTCGCGGTGCAGCAGCACCCGCCCCGTGGCGTCGAGCCGCAAGTGGCTGCAGCCGCGTATGGTTTGCACCGCAGGCGCACTGGCCGAGCGGCCCCGGCTGGCAAAGCAAAACTCAAAATCCCAGAGCAAAAAAGCCTGCTCACCCTGAAGCACGCATTCGGTGACGACGAAGCGCGGCTGCTGCAAGCGCGCAAACATGTGGCGGAAGATGGCCTCGATGGCGGGTACGCCTTGCACCTCGTGGAAGGGGTCTTTGAAGCGCGCCTCGGGCGCGTAATGGCGCCCCAGTTGGCCCAAGCTGGCGGGGCTGAGCTGCTGGTAGAACTGCACCAGTTCGTTCACGGCGGTTTGGTGTGGGTTCATGGTTGGCTTGGCTTCTGGTTGGGCTGGCTTCATAGGCCGGTGCCCCGGCGCACCAGCGCAAAATACCAGCGGTAGGGCAGCAGGCGCAGCAGTTGCATGAAGCGCGTGAAGCGCTTGGGAAAGTGGATGTGAAAGTCGCCCGCCGCCCAGCCTTGCAATATGGCCGCCGCCGCCTGCTCGGGCGTGATGAGCGCGGGCATGGTGAAATCGTTTTGCGCCGTCATGGGGGTGGCCACAAAGCCGGGGTTGATCAGGCTCACGCCCAGCCCCTGGGGGTGCAGGTCGAGGTAGAGGGTTTCGGCCAGGTTGATGAGGGCCGCCTTGGTCGGACCGTAAGCCAGGCTTTTGGGCAAACCCCGAAAACCCGCTACGCTGCTGACCACGCTGATGTGCCCCGCGCGGCGCGCCAGCAGGGCCGGCAACAAGGCATCGAGCACATACCAGACCCCGCTCAGGTTCACCTCTTGGTGGCGCAGCGCCTGCTCTAGGTCAAAGTCTGCGGCGCGCATGGGCTGGTAGTAGCCCGCAAGGTAGCACACGAGGTCGATCGGGCCCGATTGCAGCAGCGTTTGGGCCGCCAAGCGCACTTGGGCCGGGTCGCTGGCGTCCAGCGGCATGGCCAGGCTGCCGGGGTGCTGGGCCACGAAATCTTGCAGGGCCGCACCCTGGCGTGCCGACAGCACCACGCGCGCGCCGCGCGCATGCAGGGCGCTGGCCAGCGCGCGCCCGATGCCGCTGGAAGCCCCCACGAGCCACACGGTGCGGCCTTGCCAGTCTTTGATGGGTGGGTTCATATGCGATCAAGCCTGTTGCAACATGGGGTCGCGGCGCCAAAAGGTCCACAGCAAGGCGGCGGCCACCAGTTTGAGGGCGCAAGGCAGCAGCGCGTAGGCCCATGAGAGCGCTTGCAAGCCTTGGGCGCTGCTGTCGCCCGGCACGTAGCCCCACCAGCCCAGCAGCGGCAGCGCCAAGCCAGCGGCCAGCGCCAGGTTGAGTTTGGCGGCAAAGCTCCACCAGCCAAAGTAGGCCCCTTCGCGCGCGCCGTGGTCGCCTTGGCGCTGGATTAGGCCGGCCAGCAGGGCGTGCGGCAGCGTGAGGTCGGCCCCCAGCGCCACCCCAGACAAGATGCAGATGAGCAAAAAAGCCTGCCAATCGCCCGCGCCCAAGCTGGCCGCCCAGCCAAACACCGCCACCGCCATGATCATCGCGCCCAGCCAGGTGCGCACCAGGCCCCAGCGCCGCACCAGCCGCACCCACAGCGGCAGCCCGAGCGCAGCGGCCAGAAAATAACTGCCCAAAAACAGCGGCTGCATAGCGTCGCTGAGCTGCAAGCGGTCTTGTATGAAAAAGAGCAGCAGCGTGGCCGGTATGGCGCTGGCAATGCCGTTGAAGATGAACACCACCATCAAACGCCTAAAGCCCGGCTGACGCCACGGCTGCCAGAGCTCGGCGGCGCCCGGGCTCTGGCGCAGCCAGCCCAGCGGCGGCCGCGGCGCCAGCGCCCAGGCGCACCAAGCCAGCGCCAGCGCGATGGCAAACACCGCCACCATCACCGGCAGGCCGAGCAGCGAGGGCAGCACCGAGGCCGTGACCACGCCGCACAGCCCCGCCCCTTCGCGCCAGGCGACGATGCGCGAGCGCGTGGGTGCATCGCCCCCGAGCCGCGCCCCCCAGGCTTGGTGGCAGATGCCCAACCAACTAAACGCCAGGTACGACAGCACCAGCGCCCCCCAGGCCCAGAGCAGCAGGGCGGGCAGTTCGCGCACCGGCGGGAAAAACAGCGCCGTCAGGCCCAGCGCCAGCAGCAGCGCCGCAGCCAGCCCGGTGCCCAGCACCGCCTTGGGGGAGCGGGCATAGAGGCGGTCGCTGGCGCGCCCGAGCCAAGGGTCCACCACCGCATCCAACAGGCGCGCACCCAGCAGCAGCGCCCCGAGGGTGGCCAGCGCCACCCCAAACTCGGTGGCGTAGTGGTGCGGCAGCAGCACATAAAGCGGCAGCGCCACAAAGGCCAGCGGAAAGCCCAGCGCGCCGTAGGCCAAGGTACCGCGCCAGCTTAAGTCGGCGGGCGGTGGGGTTGGTGCAACAGGCCCTGCAACAGCAACCGGCGCGGCGTTCAACAGCGGTGCATCGACGGGGCTCATGGCCTGCCTTCAACCACGCGCCGAAGGTGCCGAGCATCTGAGGCTCCATCCAGCGCCGATTGGGTCTGCGGTTTGGCGGGCCATGCAGGGCTTGCTCATGGGGCGTGCTCCAGCGTGAACTGAATCACATCGATATCGCCTTGGTCGAACCCGGCTTCGCAATAGGCCAAATAAAAGGCCCACAGGCGCTCGAAGCGCGCATCGAAACCTTGCTCGTGCACGGCCTGGCGCTGTGCCAAAAAAGCCGTGTTCCAGCGGCGGCAGGTTTCGGCGTAGTCGGCTCCAAAGGCCAGCTCATCGACCACGCGCAGTCCTGCCTGCGCCGCCTGGCGCCTGAACTCGGCCGTGCTGGGCAGACAGCCGCCCGGAAACACGTGCTGCTGGATGAAATCGGTGGAGGCGGCGTAGGGCTCAAACAGCTCGTCGCGGATCACGATGCTCTGAATGCAAGCGCGTCCGCCGCGCTTGAGCAAACGCGCCACGGCGGCAAAGTAGGTGGGCCAATATTCGCGCCCCACCGCCTCCACCATTTCGATCGAGCAAATGGCGTCGAACGGGGCCGCGCCGGGGCCCAGGTGCAGATCGCGGTAGTCTTGCAAGCGCAGATCGGCCTGCTGCGCCAGCCCCAGCGCCTGCATGCGCTGCTGCGCATAAGCCAGTTGCTCGCCCGACAGGGTGATGCCGGTGACGTGGGCCCCGAATTCTTGCGCCGCTTGCTCGGCCAGCGCACCCCAGCCGCAGCCGATTTCGAGCACACGCTGGCCCGGCTGCACGCCCGCCATGTGCAGGGCGCGGCGCAGTTTGGCGCGCTGGGCGGCGGCCAGGTCGCCATCGGGCTGGCCCTCGAACCAGGCGCTGGAGTAGTTCATGCCGGGGTCGAGCCAGAGGCGGTAAAAATCGTTGCCCAGGTCGTAATGGGCCTGGATGTTTTTGCGGCTGTTGGCGCGCGTGTTGCGGTTGAGCAAATGGCGCAGCCGATGCAGCAGCCGCCCAGCCCAGTGGCCGTGGATCAGGCGCTCGAGGGTGGCCCGGTTGCGCAGCAGCAGGCGCAGCAAGGCGGCCAAGTCTGGCGTGTCCCACTGGCCGGCCAGGTAGGCTTCGCCAAAGCCGATGTCGCCAGATTTGAGCACGGCGGCGCAGACGCGCCAGTCGTGCATGCGCAGCTCGATGGGTGCGCCGCCGGCAGGGTCCTCCGCATGGGCCGCAGGGTCACCCGGCCCGTAGTGCGCGCTTTGACCATCGGGCCAGTGCACCGTGAGGCGGCCGTGCTGCAACTGCTGCAACAGGCGCTGCAGCATGCGCGCCGCCCACGGGGCGCGCGGCGCCGCAGCGCGGCGTGCCGCAGAGGCAGACGCAGGCTGGTCTGCCCACCCTCCGGATGGGGCGCAGGAACCGAGCGCGGCCGACAAGGCGCTGGAACGCTGGGCATCAAATGGGACCGATTTGCTGTTCACGGCAGACTCTCCTGGTGCAGGGTGTGCGGGGGGCTTGACTGGCTGACAAATTCTTTGGGTGGCGTGGGTTTGCGCTGAAAGCCAGTGCGTTTGAGCCACAGCTTGAGCGCCTGCCAGTGGATGCGCGCCAGCAGCAGCAACGTCAGGGCCGGGTGGGCCCACAGCGCCTGGCGCAGGCTGGCGCCATCGAGCGCTTGCAAGGCCCCGCTCACACTGGTTTGCAGCAAGGGGCCGGCGGCGTCGTCGTGATCGATGCGCACCACCGTGCGCGGCTGCGCGCCGTGCAAGCGGCGCAGGAAGCGAAAGCGGTATTCGCCCTGCACTTGGCAAAAGGGCGACACATGAAAGACCTTGTGCGTAGTGCACTCTTGCCCCTCACGAGGCTGGTCGAGCAGGTAGCAGTGGCGCTCGCCAAAGGTGTTGTTGACCTCGGCCAACACGGCGCGCAGGCTGCCGTCGGCGCGCTCGCAGTACCAAAAGCTCACCGGCTTGAAGGTGTGGCCCCACACCCGGGGGTAGCAGTGCAGCCAGATTTGACCGTCGGCGTCGGCAATGCCGTGCTCGTGCAGCAACTGCTCGATCCAGGCCAGCGCCCCGCCGCGCTCGGGCCCGCGGCCGTCGCCGTGGTCGCAGTCGTAAAAGCTGATCGGGGCCCAGCGGTTGTGCGCCAGCGCCGGGGCGGCTTGCGCCAGCGCGCGCATAGGCAGCAGCAAAAAGAAGGTGGGATAGACAAAGGCGTTGCGGCGCGGACGCAGGCGCGTGTGGCGCACTTGGCCCATGCCGACGTAGGCCAGCGGCGGCGCGCTCACGCGGGCACCTCTTGCGGCAACGGGTGCGGCTGCACTTGAATTTGCGCTGGCGGTTGGGGCTGGCTGAGCTGCCCAAAAGCGGCGGCGCGCAACAGCGCTTGCGCCGCCGCTTGGCCGGACTTGAGCCCGTCTTCATGAAAACCATAGCCCGCCCAGGCGCCACAAAACCAGGTGTGCTGCTGCCCTTGCAGCTCGGCCAGGCGGCGCTGGGCGGCGATGGCTGCTTGGTCGAACACCGGGTGCGCGTAGTCAAAGGCCCCGATCACCTGGGCTGGGTCGATGGCCCGCACCGGGTTGAGCGAGACCAGCACCGGCTGCGCAAAGGGCAGCGGCTGCAAGCGGTTGAGCAGGTAGTGCAGGCAGACCCGCGCCGACTCGCTGCCCGCATCGGCGGCGCGCTCGTAGTTCCACGATGCCCAGGCGCTGCGCCGCTGCGGCAGCACCGAGGCGTCGGTGTGCAGCACGGCGCGGTTGGACTGATAGCGAATGGCGCCCAGCAGCTCGCGCTCTTGCGCCGAGGGTTGCTCCAGCAACGCCAAGGCCTGGTCGGTGTGGGTGGCCAGCACCACGCGGTCAAAGCGCTCGCGCCCGCTGCGGCTGTGCAGCCAGACGCCGCTGGCGTCGCGCTCGATGCGCTGCACAGGGGTGTGCAGGCGCGCATCGGGCAGGCTGGCGATGATTTTTTGCACGTACTGGCGCGCGCCGCCGGGCACCGTAAACCACTGCGGCCGGTTGCGGATTTGAATCAGGCCATGGTTGTGGCAAAAGCGGACCATGGTGGCCACGGGGAAGCGCAGCATCTGGTCGGTGGGGCAGCTCCAGATGCAGCCCAGCATGGGCAGCAGGTACCAGTCGCGAAAGGCGTTGCCCAAGCGGTGCTGCTGCAAAAAATCCTGCAAGGGCTGTTGCAAATCGCTCGCTTGGGCGTCGCTTTCGGCCAGCTTGGTGCACAGGGCGTTGAAGCGCAGGAGGTCGCGCAACATGCCCCAAAAGCGCGCATCGAGCAAATTGCGGCGCTGGGCAAACACCGTGGCCAGGTTGCTGCCGCTCCACTCCAGCCGGCGCGCGCCCTGTGCCGCTGAACCACTTGGGGGCACCTGCACCGAAAACGACATCTCGGACGCCGCCGTGGGTACCCCGAGTTCGGCCAGCAAAGCAATCAGACGCGGGTAGGTGCGCTCGTTGAAAACCAGAAAACCCGTGTCCACCCCGTGCGTGACAGGCGCGCCATTGGGGCCGGGCAGCGTCACATCGACCGTGTGGGTATGACCACCAAAATACCCGCCGGCCTCAAACAGCGTAACGTGCGCGTGCGTGCGCAGGGCGTAGGCGGCCGCCAGCCCGGCAATGCCCGACCCCACCACGGCCACCCGCAGCGGGGCCGCAGCGGGTGCAGGGCGACTGTGATCGAAATCGGTGGGAGACATTGGAAACCTGTGTTTGTCTTGGACAAACATAGTATGCACGAAAACCGCGCCGGCTGCAAGCGCAGGCCTTTAATGGCCGCACAGTGGCTTCGATGCTGCGCACCGGATGCGATTCAAGGCATTCATATAATTGGATTTTTTGATCTAAAAACCAAGCTCAGCGGAGCTTATTAGGTTAAATTTGGATTTTGTGGCATGATCTGCAGCCATGTTGAAGCGCCTCACCCCAACCCCTGCTGCGCTCGTTTTGTCTATTGCAGACGTGGAGCGCGACACCGGCTTGGGCAAAGACACGCTGCGCGTCTGGGAGCGCCGCTACGGCTTTCCCACCCCAGTCCGCGACGCCCACGGCGAGCGCCGCTACGACGAAGCGCAGTTGCAGCGCCTGCGCCTGATCAAGCGCCTGCTCGATGCCGGCCAGCGCCCGCACCAGGTGGTGCCCCTGCCCGAGGCCGAACTGCAAGCCCGCATCCAAACCGTGCTGCAGCAGCAGGTGCCGCCCGACCCCCAAGCGCCAGCGCTCGACATCGCACTGCGCCAGCAGTGGCTAGACGCCTTGCAAGCCAACCAGACCGAGGCGCTGCGCCAGCAGTTGCAAGGGCACTTGCTGCGCCACGGCCTGGGGCCAACGATCGAGGATTGCATCGTGCCGCTTAGCGTGGCCGTGGGGCAGGCGTGGCTGAATGAGCAGATATCGGTGTTCCAAGAGCACCTGCACAGCGAGATCGTGCAATCGGTGCTGCGCCAGGCGCTGGCGCAATTGGATCAGCAAAGCCACCAGACCCACCCCCCCCGGGTGCTGCTGACCACGTTGCCCAACGAAAACCACTCCCTCGGGCTGCTCATGGCCGAGTGCTTTTTGGCGCTGCAAGGCTGCCAACGCTACCCGCTGGGCCCCAACACCCCGGTGCCCGAGGTGCTGGCTGCGGCGCAGCAGTTGCAGATCGACGCCGTGGCGCTGAGCTTTAGCTCGACCCAGCCCCCAAACGAGGTGCTGGCGGCCTTGCGCCAGTTGCGCGACCAGTTGCCACCTGCCGTGGCGCTGTGGGTGGGGGGCAATGCGCCGGTGCTGCGCTCGCGCCGCCTGCCTGCGGGCGTGAGCGCCGTGTGCCGCGCCTGCGAGCTCGAAGGCTTGGTGGCGCAGTGGCGCATGGGCCACGCGGCTCCGGTTCCGTAACGCGGGCCGGTCTGCAGCGTTCGGCTACAGCCTTAGCCGCCCGAAGATGGGCCCATGCGCATCTCGGCGGCGCTGGCGTGCGCTTGCAGGCCCTCGCCGTGCGCCAGCACGCTGGCGATGCGGCCCAGCGTCTGGGCCCCGGCGGCGCTGACTTCTATCAGGCTGCTGCGTTTTTGAAAATCATAGACCCCCAGCGGGCTGGAAAAACGCGCCGTGCCGGCCGTGGGCAGCACGTGGTTTGGGCCGGCGCAGTAGTCGCCCAAGCTCTCGCTGGTGTAGGCCCCTAAAAAGATCGCCCCGGCGTGCTGCAGCAGCGGCTCCCAGCGCTGCGGCTCGCGGCAGGCCACCTCGAGGTGCTCGGGCGCGATGCGGTTGCTGATGGCGCAGGCTTCTTCTAGGCTGCGGGTCTGGATCAGGGCACCACGGCCATTGAGGCTGGCGGCGATGATGGCCGCGCGCGGCATTTGCGGCAACAAACGGTCGATGTGCTGCTGCACCGCGTCGAGGTAGGCGGCATCGGGGCAGAGCAGGATCGCCTGCGCCAGCTCGTCGTGCTCGGCCTGGCTGAACAGGTCCATGGCCACCCAATCGGGCGGGGTGCTGCCGTCGGCCAGCACCAGAATCTCGCTCGGGCCGGCGATCATGTCGATGCCCACTTGGCCAAACACGTGCTTTTTGGCGCTGGCCACGTAGGCGTTGCCGGGGCCGGTGATCTTGTCCACCC